>Ga0256410_1000022_pt1 | contig 377262 bp, 333 predicted proteins | sample PhyWR1_FD_185983 | JGI IMG/M metagenome (GOLD analysis project Ga0256410, IMG submission 185983) | Leaf surface microbial communities from wheat plants in UC Gill Tract Community Farm, Albany, California, United States - DLSL W.R1 | ecosystem: Host-associated > Plants > Phyllosphere >...
TATCGGTACAGTTGTTGGCATCGGTCACCGTTACGGTATAGGTTCCTGCTGTTAGTCCGGTAGCTGTTGCAGCCGTCCCTCCGGATGGAGCCCAAGAGTAAGTATAGCCCGGAGTTCCGCCTGTCACCGCTACGGTAGCCGAACCGTTCGTCCCGCCATTACAGGCGATATTGGTCTGTGAACCCGCTGTTGCGTTAAGTGCCGCCGTTGGCTGTGTAATGGTAAATGACTGTGTATCGGTACAGTTGTTGGCATCGGTCACCGTTACGGTATAGGTTCCTGCTGTTAGTCCGGTAGCAGTTGCAGCCGTCCCTCCGGATGGAGCCCATGAGTAAGTATAACCCGGAGTTCCGCCTGTTACTGCTACTGTTGCAGAACCTGTTGCGGCGCCGTTACAGGCGATATTGGTCTGCGAACCCGCAGTTGCGTTAAGTGCCGCCGTTGGCTGTGTAATAGTAAATGACTGTGTATCGGTGCAGTTGTTGGCATCGGTCACCGTTACGGCATAGGTTCCGGCAGCAAGCCCGGTAGCTGTTGCAGCCGTCCCTCCGGATGGAGCCCATGAGTAAGTATAACCCGGAGTTCCGCCTGTTACTGCTACTGTTGCAGAACCTGTTGCGGCGCCGTTACAGGCAATATTGGTCTGCGAACCCGCAGTTGCGTTAAGTGCCGCCGTTGGCTGTGTAATGGTAAATGACTGTGTATCGGTGCAGTTGTTGGCATCGGTCACCGTGACGGTATACGTTCCGGCAGCAAGCCCGGTAGCAGTTGCAGCCGTCCCTCCGGATGGAGCCCATGAGTAAGTATACCCCGGTGTTCCGCCGGTCACCGCTACGGTAGCCGAACCATTCGTCCCGCCATTACAGGCGATATTGGTCTGCGAACCCGCCGAAGCTACAAGAGCAGAGGGCTGTGTCACTGTATACGTTGCTGTTCCTGTACAGTTATTGGCATCGGTTACAGTAACCGTGTAGCTGCCCGCAGAAAGGCCTGATATTGTATTGGTTCCCTGGCCGCTTGGTGCGCCGGGAGACCATGTATAAGTGTAGGGCGGGTTGCCATCAGTAATGTTTAAGGCTATAGCACCATTACTGCCTCCATTACAACTTACATTGGTAATATCAACGCTGTTCCCAACAAGTTGTACCCGCATTGTTTGTGTTGCGCTATCACATGTTCCGCCTCCGAGGCCACCCCAGTTGCTATTCCCAATACAAGGCCGTACAACCGGCGCTGCTCCACAGTTACAATTTGAACCATCTACATTTAATTCTACAGCAGTGTTAGTAATGTTAGAACATCCTATTCTAACAGACCACATACGCCCGTTGTAAGGTAATGCTATAGCAGTTCCTGTTCGCAGTGCCTGCGCAACCTGTGTTGCAATGGCAGGATCATCACATGTTACGCCCCCGGGCAGTAAACTTCCCGAGATAGTTATGCTCCTATATACTGCACCCGGTATTACACTGGCACGAAAAGTATTCCAGTTATCATAGTTGGGAGTACCCGGGAGATATTCAATACCTTGCTGAAATGTTTGTTCATACACCAGGTTCGCACCAGAATTGGGTGACGGCATAGTGAAGCATTGCGAATACCCTCTGCCCGATAAGAAGAGGAGCATCACAAAAAGTAAGAAAAGTAATTTTTGTTTCATAAAAATTGGTTTGTTGGTTTGTGGTTTTTATTATTTGAATTATGTGGGAAACTGGCTAAAAATATTTGTATAAATATATTTTGTTAAAATTTACTTTACAATTTCTTTAACATTTATTTTAAGAAAAAATTACCAAATATTTAAGAGATAAATAATTTAATAACTTTTAATCAAAAAAGTAATATTTGAGATTGTACGATAATCCAATTTATAATATAGCATATATCGCAAAGCATTTTTAATTGATATAGTAGGGCTCCCCATTAGGCAGCCCTATTTATAGTAGTAGCCATCTAATCCTTTATGGATTATTATCGTACCATAGAGAAGTGGCCCTTTACTGTCCTGCCATTATCCAGTTGCAATACATACCAGTAATCGGTTGAGGGCAGCGGGCGGCCATTATTTGTTCCATCCCATCCCAGTCCGCGGGGGTCTACATCTGCAAGCAATTTACCGTAACGGTCAAAGATATAGATCTTACTGTGGTTGTAAAATAATGCGTTTATACCAATAATGTTCCAGGTGTCGTTTACGCCATCTCCATTTGGTGTAAAGAAATTAGGTATGCCCAATACAGGGACATCACGTTTCGAGATGCCGCAGCCCTGCATATCGTATACATACACGGTATGGATACCCGGTGAAACATTTTCAAAATAATTTGATTCCTGCCAAGGCCCGTTAGGCTGGTCGAGGCTGTAGCGATAGGTTGTTGCCACATTATTTCCAGGATGTACTATAACGGTTATAGTGTTGTTTTTCCGAAGGTCTTCCACTACAATATCATCAAATACCGCTACATCACTCGCATTTACAACAATTGTACGTGTTTTGGAACATTGCGATACATTACTGATATTGGTTACTTCCACAGTATATGTGCCCGGCGTATTTACAAAAATCGTATGGGTTGTCTCCCCGGTCGACCATAGGAAATGGTAGTTGGTATGGTTGGGCAAAATGCCGGCATCTATAGCAATCTCCTCACGCGTATTCAGGCATACAATAGCCTCATCATCAATATCAATATCCGGCAATGGCCTTACAATGAGCTGAATTTCCTGCAGTGCCGCACACTCGTTGTTATTTTCCACACGGGCGAATATATGCTGGGTGTTTTCAATAGTATTAGTAAAGGCAGACGGGACAGGGTTTTGTTCCATCAGCGCATCATTTAAAGAAGTATAGTAGGTAACTTCATTTGTTGGCGATTCCAGGCCAAGTGTGGTAAGGTCAAATGCTGTAAATCCGTCTTCGGTGCCATCATTGTCGCACTGCTCAAACGGGATGACTGGAAGTACTGTTGTAGTCACTTCAAGCGTTACGGGAACAATACGGTAACATCCGGTAGCGGTATAGGCAACACGCGCGGCAACAACCTGCGGATTAGATGTATTCTCAAATGCGCCTGTAATCGGATCGATGTTGTTTTCGGCATCGGCCTGTGACTTGTAGTAAGTAACTGCTAATGCAGCATCGCCATTAGTAAGCATATTGTCTGCCTGTGTAAGGTTGAATATGTTTGGCCCGTCAGGGTTAGGGCATTGCACCAGTGTTGTGCCTGCCATTTGTGGTATAAGCGGGTTTACCTTAAGCGTTATCGGGAATACCGTAACACAATTGGTATAAGTGTTGTTCTGTACCCGCATGTATACTATCTGCTCATTTGGTGTTGTGTTGTAAAAAGATACAGCCAACGAGCTTAACATTGAATTGGCGTTTTCCTCTGAGGCATGCCATGTAATGGTGTAGTCGGCACTGTTTTGCAGCATATTTGAAGCTGCCATGGAGAGGTTAAATGTGGCACGGCCATTGGTATCGTTGCCATCGGTTGCATCATCGCATATTGCTGTTACAAATGTACTGGGCACCGGCGCCTGAACAGCCCTTATTTCAAAAGATGTAGTGGCAAAGCAGTTGTTGTTGCCCCTTTGGTGCACACGGGCATAAATTGTCTGCGGATTAGAAGTGTTTGTAAATGATGTGGCATTAATAGTATTGCTATTGGCATCTGCATTGGCCTGGGAGTCAAAGTACCGTACTTCCATATTTGCAGCGGGCTGCCCACCAAGTATTGCTGCAGTACGAGCTGTAAGGTCGAATATTTCGGTACCGTTATTTTCGGGGTCGCATTCATTTATTGCCGGTGCTGTATTTGCAGCCGGTATGCCATATATCGTAAGTTCGGTAGATACAGTATACACATCGCCATCGTTGGTTATCACAGCCACTACAGTATATTGTCCGGGAGAGGTATATGTGTGTACAGGAGCCAGTTCGGAAGAGTGGGGGGCATTATCGCCAAAATCCCAATCAATCGCCTGAAAATCCCCAATCGCTGAGACCGAAAACTGAGTGGTATCGCCAAGGCAGGTGTTTTCAGCCTGGATGTTTGCCGAAAATAAGGATGTTATAAAAGGAGGCAGGCCAAAAACACTTGTCATGCCGCCACCAAGGAAAACTCCCTGAGGCTCAAAATCACAGGCAAGGCCATCTTCATCGGGCAGGTGGATCACGTTGAGGGAAGTGCCGCCGTTTATAGCATGGTAGATTTTTCCGTTGGGGCCCAGCTGCAGGGCTGTGGAAGTGGCATTTGCAATGAATACATCCGATGCGGGAATATCTGCGCTTTGAAGGTTGTATTGATGGATCCCGCCATAGCCTGCATTATTGACATCGTAAGAAACATATAGTTTTTTGGATTGTGGTGAAAACTCAATCCCATACGGTATGGTGTTCTGGCTTAGCATTACCGCATTGGACACCACACCATTGCTGTTATCGAAATTATAGAGGTATACGGCTCCGTTTTGCTGTGTCCCTCCGGCTAAGTTGCCGCGCTGTTGGTGTGCAATAGCGAGTTTCCTGCCATTTGGCGATGCTTTCAGGTATCCTATTGCATTCCTGCGATACCCTGCCTGCGATACCACAGGCGCTATCTGTGTTATTACAGGCGTTGTGCTTACGCCGGTTTCATTAACCGCAAAGGCATAAAATTTATCGATAAATTGTGTTACCACCCAAAAACCTGTACCGGTATTGTTTTTAACTGCTGTAATTTTCTCGGAGCATCGGTATTTGGCCTCATTGATATTTGAAGGATCGTAGGTTACCAGGTGAACGTTGCGTGTCACCACATCCCCGATGCTGCCGTTGGTGCCCGTAACAGAAAGGTCAACTACAGAATAATTGAGGCCGTTGTTAAAGCCGTCATCCGCATCAGGTATTATGGAATTATCGGCATACGGACCCGAAAAAACGTTAGGATACACCGCCGCGTTTTCATGATGGGGTTCATCTACGGTGAAGATATAATAAACATTTGGGTCGCCTTTTTTGGGTACAATTATCCCCGACTGCGAACTCGAAGGATCGCCCATAAGCCCTGTACCGGCATTGTAGTTGCCATTGGGCATTTTTACATGGTTGCGGTCCCAAACGTTACGCCCATCGGTGTAGAACAGCAGGTTGCCGTCGGCATCCGAAATAACGCTGCAGCCTTCGTTGGTTGCCGTCTGGCCGCCCGGGAGCGGTACCACAGTTCCGTCTTCATTAAAATGTATGCCGGCGAAAAAACCAAAGAACCAGTTGCTGGCTTCTTTCTGGGCAAAAACAGACATTGAAGAAAATAATAATAATGTAAGCGTGATCTTTTTCATAACGGGCAATTGACCTTTTAAAATAATTAATTAACGTATCATAGCAAAATGCCCGTGAATCTTACGTCCGGTAGCAAAAACGATCTCAAACCAGTAATCGGTAGAAGGGAGGCGCTCCCCATTCAGGGTGCCGTCCCATCCCGATTCCCGGCCAAGATAACTCTTAACGAGCTTGCCGTAACGGTCGTAAATATTCACGATGGCATCGGGGAAAGCGTATATAAAAAACACGTTCCACAGATCGTTGGTCCCATCGCCGTTGGGTGTAAAGAATTTAGGATAGTTGAGTACAGGTATTTTATCAATCAGTTGGTTGCATTTGTCTTTAGAGCGTATCCACAGTGTATAGATACCGGGCACAAGGCCACCGAGCACCGGGTTGTCGCTGTATAGGGCGCCGTTTAAGGAAAATTCATAATTTTCTATGGCAGCCATATTTATAGTGATGCTATTGGTATTTTGCTTAAAGTCGGTAACGTTTACAGTGTAAATTATTTCAGGTATCGGAAGGACTTCGATCGCGAAAGATGTTATGCCGTAGCCAAAGCATCCGCCAATGGTTTCCAGCCTCGCCCAAATGGTTTGTGTTACATTGGCCTGAGCATTCTCATAAAGCATCGGTAAAGGGTCTACTTTGTTTTCTGCATCTTCCTGGCTGGCATAGTAGGTAATAATGGTGTTTGGATTACCCTCATTAATAAGGGCGGTATTCTGTGAAAGATCAAACTGCCGTATACCATTCCCGTTATCGTCACACAAGGCAAGGTTATCCGGTATGCCGGTTGGCAGGTTATAATCGATCCCTATGGTAAGTATTTCTGTATCATAACAGCCAACAGCCGTATTTGTCAGGCGCATATAGATCGTCTGCGGATTGGTAGCATTTACAAAATGTTCAGGATCTGCAATAGGGTCTTCTCCCGTTGTCATGCCATTCAGGTCGAGATGGTAGGTTAGGGCTACGTCAGTTTGCGGCCCTATAAACATTTCTTCAAAAACAGTAAGGTCAAAAGTGCTTTTTGCATCATTAATCCCATCGTTGTCGCACTGCATTATTTCTATAGCGATATCGTCGGGATTCAGGAATTCCGGAACCTGGTGAAAAGTGGCAGTGCCTGTCCATTGTAATGAAAAGTTGGCTTCACCATGTGGCCTGTCCAGTACGAGGTAATAAACTTCATCGTCCTGTACATCCAGCCATTTTATAAAAGCGTTGCCATCCTCATTAGGCCCTTCGGATACATCGGTTTCAGTATCGTTCATCCCCGTTGTGTTATACAGAAGGCCTGCGGCACCGGGATTTGTTGTAGAGCAGCGTATTGAATTGCCCAGAGCTCCGCAGCTTACATTTGGGCCAAACATCCAGAAATCAAAATCTACAACCAGGTCTTCGCTTTCAGGGGTAAGTATAAAACCCAAAGTACCTCCATCCTTTATCAGAATCTTCAGCCATAGGCTATTATGTTCGCGGCTATCGCATGCATTAGGGCCGATCTCCTGTATACCAAATCCCGACGCGTTAAGTCCTGTATAGTTGTTGTCACCACATACAATAATAGCGTCCGGACAGTCAGTCTGGGCACTGATCCGGGCAATAGGAAGGATAAGGAAAATCCACACAAAAATAATGCAGGTACTTTTCACAGCATGCAAAAGTTAATTTTTTCTAAAAATAGAAAAAATTTAACGTACTGTTAAAATCGGAGTGTTAAAATTTATTTTTGAGGGTAATAGCTATTATCGGATCATTGAAAAGTGCCCGCGTATAGCCTTACCGTCTTCAAGTTCAACCACAAACCAATAATCTGTAGCAGGCAGCGGACTGCCGTTGTGAGTGCCATCCCAACCGTTATCACTACCCCTGAATCCGGTTATAACTTTACCATACCGGTCAAATACTGTAACCCGGATACCGGGACGATAGTATCCGAAGGGTATTCGCCATGTATCATTTACCCCGTCGCCATTCGGTGTAAAGTATAGCGGATAGTCGAGAATCACTACGGTATCGTTGTATACCGGGCCACATCCCTGTGTATCCCTGATAAATACCATGTACTCCCCCGGAGCAAGGCCGGTAAATACGGGTTCCTCCTGATAGGTTATCCCGTCCAGTGAGTATTCATAGATACCTTCACCTTCAGGATGTATGGTTAACGTATTATTGCTTCCTGTAAATTCTTTCAGGCTGAAGGTTGCTCCGGTAGCGCGCCCTGAAAGGCCAACAGTAAAAGTCTTCGTGGCTTCACAGCCCAAATTTGAAGTAAATGTTACATTATAGGTTCCAGGCTCCGTTACCGTCAGGGTGCGGGTAGTTTGCGGTGGGGAGGTATCCCAGGCCCAGGAAGCGTAATTGCCACCGTCCAGCGTTACATCACTACCGTCACAAAGCATCACCTCTTCAGGATCCAGGGCATCACCAAAATAGTGTATTGCAACAGGCATTTCTATAATGGCAAAGCAGCCTTCGGCTGCAGACAGGTTTACATAGACCGATTGTCCACCCGCTACAGTATTGGTAAACTGGGCAGGTATGGGGTTGCTGTAGGCTATGGCATCGGCAATGCTCCTGAAAAAGCTCACAGTTGCAAGAGGCGCTCCCGGAGCCGGATTAGCCGTATATAGGTCGTTCAGGGAAATTGATTTAAAGCCATCATCCGTACCGTCATCATCGCACACATCAAATACGGGCAGTACTGTAATGAAAGCAGGGGGTGTGGAAAGCACTATAGGTACAATACCAGTACATCCGGCATTATTTCGCATACGCGAAAAGACTTGCTGATTGGCTGTTGAATTATAAAAAGGCTGGTCCTGCGAAATAGTAAGCGGGTTCGTATTGCCCTGCGCATCTTCCATTGTGCGGAAAAATGAAACAACCTCCAGTCCCGGCAGGTTGCTTTGCAATTCTGTCTGCATACGGTTGAGATAATATGCAGTGAGGCCATCGCCATTATCGTCACACTGGTAATAATTTATAGGGGCAGATGGTATGGCGGGGGCATATTCTACCCTTATTTCGCCGTTGGCAAAACAGGTACTGCTGAGTTGCGCTTCCATGCGGTAATCGCCGGTTGAATTTACGTTGTATGTAGCACCTGTTGCCCCCGGGATCAGGTTGCCGTCTTTATACCACCGGTAGCCCTGCGCGCCGGCAATTGTCCCGTCGAGCGGAAACTGCTGGCCGTCACAAATCGCGGTGCCATCGGCAAGAAGCCTGTCCGGTCCAAGGTCTTTCCCGCTACTAAAACTGTTCGCTCTCAGAAATACTGCAGAATCAAAGGCATCATCACCCTGGTCGGCAATTACGAGCTTTATGTGGTATAAGGTTCCGGGCGTTACCGTGGCCTGCGCCGTAAGCATAACCGTTTGTCCGTTAAAATTGGTGGGGTGGTCTGTGCCGTTGAAAGCATCAAAATATTGCACGTTGGCGGAGGGGCAAAAGCCGGCCCCTCGCACTGTAGTAACCTGTACCGGTGTAGTAGTGCCGGGTATTACCGCAAGGTTTTGGTAATTGCCCGTACTTCCTGCTTCCCGTAGTAAAAAGGCGAAACCATCGCTAAAGTTGCACATTCCCGGATCCTGCCAGGAGGTATATTCTTCTGAAGCAAAGATATAGTCAAAACTGATGTGGTTGGTAGAAGGTACGAAGTCGAACTCCAAAACTGTGGCATTGAGCGTTCCGGAAGTTCCGAGGCTGTTTTCAAGGTCATTATCGCCTCCCCATCCGTTTACCGTATCGCTGAGATCTACAGTGTTAGGCCCTTCCGCAGATTTTGCGAAACCCGTGCTTAATACCAGCCCGCTGCTGAACGGAAAGCCGCTGTCGGCAGTAAAATAACCATAACTTCTTTGATTTCCAGACGCACCCGTAGCGGTACTATTACTTATTGCGGCGCAGCCATTGTCGGCCAGTGCGTTTACCATATCCTGTGGTGCCATGGTAATATCTACCTGAATAGGCGCCTGCGCGTTGCTATATCCCCAAAAGAGAAGAAGCACAGCCAAAAGCACCCGGCATACAGGGTATGTAATTTTTGTTTTCAAGGAATTTGTGTTTAACCGGTTAAAATTAAGAAAGTTATCGGATCATTGCGAAATGTCCCCTAACTCTTTTGCCATTTTCTAATTCGATAACAAACCAGTAATCGGTTGAAGGGAGTGGGCTGCCATTGTACGTGCCGTCCCAGCCCAGGTCATTGCCCCGGAAACCGGTGATAATCTTGCCATAACGGTCGAATATTGTTATGGTAATGGCAGGGCGGTAGTAGCTAAGCGGTATACGCCAGTAATCGTTTACACCGTCACCATTGGGGGTAAAGAATGTAGGATAATCCAGAATAACAACGTTGTCGCTATACACCGGGCCGCATCCGTTGATATCCCTTATAATGATCGTATATTCTCCTGCAGATAAATGTTCGAATACAGGGCTTTCATGATAATTGAACCCGTCGATTGAATATTCATAACTGCCGGGACCGATCGGGTTTACGGTTATACTGTTGTTATTACCTGTAAAATCCTTAATGTCGAATGTGGCATCCACAGCCCTTCCTGATAGCACTACATTGAATACTTTTGTACCCTCACAGCCTTCATCATTGGTAAGCGTGGCGGTATAGGTGCCGGGCGCGTTTACGTCAATTGTCCTTGTCGTTTGCACCGGTGTGGTATCCCAGCTATACGATGCATAGTTGCCAGCGTCGAGCGTTTCGGTACTTCTATCACACAGGTAAACCGTTTCGGCTGTTTCCCCGCCAAAAGAAAACACTGTTAGTTGCACTTCGGCAATGCCATAGCACTCACTGCCATTATTGATGCGCGCATAGATCACCTGGCTGTTTGCAACGGTATTCGTAAAGCTGGCCGGGTCGTTTACAGGGTTGGCAAAAGTAAGGGCATCATCATAAGTGGTATAGAACTTCAACTGCAGTCCGGCAGGAAGGCCCGCCAGTATTTCATTGGAAACGTCTGTAAGGTTAAAGTCAAAAAAGCCATCGTCTGTGCCATCGGTATCACAAGTTTCCACAGGGGCCGGATTGTTTACGGTAGTGTTGGAAACCGACAGTTTTACCGTGGCTATTCCCGAACAACCAAAACGGTTACGGAGTACCACGAAAATATCCTGGTCTGCTGTTGTATTTTCAAAAGCGGTTATATTTTCTATGCGGTTATCATCCCCCTGTGCATCAATTTGTGAACGGTAATAGCCCACAACCTCAAGGTCAGGATCGCCGTTTGCGGCCAGTTCGCCTGCCTGGTCGAGATTATATATGGTTAATCCGTCATTATCATCATCACATTGCAGCAAGGTATAGTTGCCTAACGGAAGCGGCGCTGCATATTCAAGCTTTATTTCGCCTGTAGTAATGCAGGTTGGCCCAAAATTTACTTCCACACTGTAATCGCCGGGGCCTGTTGCACTGTATGTGGCATTGGTTTCGCCGGGCAGCGGATTGTTATTCCTGAACCACTGGAAGGCCGTAGCGCCATTGGTTGTGGCATCTATAGTAAACGTTTCACCGTTGCATAGCGGATTGTTTGTTGCAAAAAGCCTGTCATCGCCTATGTCTATACTGGCAGAAAAGCTCCCGCCACCTAAAAATATCGCGGAGTCGTACAGGTTGTTACCCTGATCGGCAATAACCAGCTTGATATGGTAAGTAACACCGGCTTCCACATCCGATTGCGCGGTAAGGATCACCGTTTGCCCGTTGAAGTTGATCGGGGAGTTTACGGGATTGAAAGCATCAAAATACTGTTCATTTGCTGCGGGGCATACCCCTTGCCCGCGTACCGTATTCACTCTTACCGGGATGTTTGTTCCCGGAACCAATGCAAGGTTCTGGTAGGTATCTGTAGAATTTGCTTTCTTCAGCAAAAAGGCAAAACCATCGGTGTAATTGCACTGATTGGGGGAGTTGATGCTGGTGAGGTACTGTTCTGAAGCAAAAATATAATCGAAGCTGATATGGCTGGTATACGCTACAAAATCGAATTCCAGTACTGTAGCGTTTACGGTTCCGCTTACGCCCAGCGCCTGTTCCAGGTCGGCATCACCCAGCCATCCGTTACCGCCTTCACTCAACAGGGAATTGTTAGGTCCCGGGGCCGATGCGGCGAAGCCTGTACTTAGCATTATACCGTTGGCAAAAGGAAATGACGAAGTGCCTGCTGTAAAATAGCCATAGCTTGGCCCTCCCGAACTGCCCGACCATCCGTTTACTGTAACGTTGCTTACCTGCGCGCAGGAGTTGCTTACCAGAGCATCAGCAAGTTGTTGGGCAGAGTAGTTGTCGTTTACCTGTATGTATTGTGCAGTCGCGTTGAAAGCTGTCAGCGAAAAAACCAGGGCAATTATGTAAGATGCAAACCGTATATCCATATCGCCTGCAAAGATACCTATAAATCCCTTTTTTTCAAGATACGGTAAGACATTAACACAAAGAATGCTATCCAGAATAATACGATCACTACTTCATACCAGTGTACACCATAGAATTTCGGCTCCTGAACCGTTTGGCTAACCTGTCCCTGTATCGCTTTATAAGTCTGAAATCTGGAAAAAGGTTCTTTAACCAGATTCCACATCGACCATAAAGGAAAAAATCCGGTAGCAAAATCTGTCTCCGCATCATTTTTAAATACATTAACACGCAATAAAACATAAGCTATCATTTCTATTACCCACCATATAAAAATGAATCCAAGCGCAAATGCGGAACGCCTTACCAGTATGCCGACAAACAGGCAGAAGGAAAAAAACGCGGTGAGTTTCAGGAAAAAACCTCCTACATGTTCCATTTGTGAAAATACTATAGATGGCTCATCATAGGAGGAGAAGGAGTAGCCTAAAACCAGAGACAGCAGAAATATAAATATTGTTGATGCCAGTGCAAACAATACTACGGTAAGGAATTTCGATTTAATGAATTCTTCCTTGCTAAGGCCATCGATGAGGTTTTGCTTCAGCGTGCCATAAGTATACTCATTGGCCATCATTGATACGATGACTACTGCAAGAAAAAACTTGAGGATAGAAGCTATAAATGTATTAAAATGCCATATATATGGGAAATTGAAGATTCCCTGGTCGGCAAGGCGAAACTCCACGCCAAACAGCGTAAACTTTATGGATGCCATCAGGGCAATGAAGGATAAAAGGATGAAGTAGGTAAGAATGAGGATCCGGCAGGCCCTGTTGCTCCACAATTTTTGAAGTTCTATAGAGATAAGTCGTTTCATGATAATGGTTTAGTTAGAAGGTTGGTTAGCGGTTAACTGGAGGAATTGCTCTTCGAGGCTGTAGGTTCTCTTTACCAGGTGGCTCAGCACGATCCCGTTGCTGAACAGGAGTCGGTTCAGTTCGCCCGGTTCCAGTGGGCCTTTCAGGTATACTACCAGTTTTTCTTCATTATCTTCTATTTTCTCTACCGCATCGTGTTTTTCCAATAAAGCCTTAAGGGTAGTATTGTCATTGGACTGCAGTTCAAAGAAACCTTCATTGCTTATCATTCCGGTAACGGTTCCCGCATAAAGCATTATGCCGTGGCGCATTACCACTACATGGCTGCACACTTTTTCCACTTCGTCCAGCAGGTGCGAAGCCAGTAAAATGGTGGTACCGGCAGAAGCAATAAGCTTTATGATGTCCCTTATCTGCCGTATACCCTGTGGGTCAAGCCCATTCGTAGGTTCATCAAGTATCAGTATTTCCGGGTCATTGAGCAGGGCCGAGGCAATAGCAAGGCGCTGTTTCATACCCAGCGAAAACGTTTTGAACTTGCTGTCTTTCCTTTCCCAAAGCCCAACCAGCTGTAATTTTTCCTCGATCTTATGTAGCGGTGTGCCTTTTATATTGCATACCAGCTTCAGGTTGTCGTAGGCCGACATATAAGGGTAAAAATTAGGACGTTCTATAATTGCGCCTACTTTTTTAAGGGCTTCGTGTGTTTCAAGCTTGCCACCAAACCAACTATAGCTGCCTTCTGTTTTGTTTACTACATTAAGGATGATGCCCAGCGTGGTCGATTTACCACTGCCGTTGGGGCCGAGTATGCCGTATACGTTGCCTTTCTTTATTTCGAAAGATACGTTATTCACGGCATGTACCTTTCCAAACCTTTTGTGGAGGTTATTAATGGTTAAGATGGTTTCCAAAATAATTGATTTATCGGGTTGTTATCAGTATGACGACGATCGAAATATTTTGTTACCGGAAATGTGGAAAAAAGAGAAAAGATAATAGATAATAGACGTATAATAATAAACAATCAACCATCAACCATCATCAACCTCAACTATTGATAAGGTACCACTGTCGGCTTACCTACCTGGAAGTCTGGCAACGCTATATCCGTATTCTTGAAGGTGTTATTTTTAAAGATGTCGTCCCCCTGTCCGGGTATGTTAGGGTAGAAGGCAAATGATATCTGAAAGCTGTTGAATACCAGGTAGTCATTGTAAATAAGCAGTCCAATCCCGAACTTGCTATAAAGCCTGCTGCTGTAGAGTTTATTCTCTTCATCGCCAATAACACCCATGGTTACATTTGCAAATGGGTTAAGCCTGAATCCTCCTAAATTCCATGGAGAATAGCCTTGTGTCTGGAAGGTGATAAGGGCCTTTTTTGTACCGAGCAGCGTGCGGCTGTCAAACCCCATAATGCCGTTGTCACCATTCAGGTTAAGCTGGTCGGTAATAATAGGAAAGCGGTTGTCGCCAAAAACAATAACAGGTTTTATAAAATGACGGAATCGCCATCTGCCCCAGTCCATAATGTCGGTGAAATACAGGGCTTCGATCCTTAAAGTGGTTTGATCCGTGCGTTTCTTATAAAAGAATGAACCCAACTCTACATTAGTGCTTAAGTAGCCCCAGTCGTAATAGTTACCAAAAGCATACCTGCCGCCCATGTACAGGCGCCGCTCCCAGTTTTTGTCCTGCAGGCCCGCTGTAAAGGAGTATACCTTACCAATGGGAATATCTTCCACAATGTCATAATTGAACAGGAACTTATCCTGAACGAATTTTCTGGAGGTAAGGCCTATACTCGCCAGGTACAGCTTCTCATCAGAGTAAAACCCAATAGAATCGTATGCAACAGTAGGATGTTCTTTATAATTCTGATTAAAAAAGCGTCCCGTGGTTACAAGCCGGGTGGTACGCTCTTCTTCGCTGTCGCCTTTATAGATCTTAAACGCGTATCCGGCCCAGTAATCCTGCGCATCCGATTTAAAATTCTGCATGGCCCATACCTTTTGGGCATCCGGCAATGAGTCTCTTACCAGTCGCGACTCAAAATACACCCCACCCGCCCATTTGGTATATGCCGAGAAGAAGTTGCGTTGCACACCTACGCTTTTCAGGGAATTGTCGCTTTTCCATATCTGGTAGTTTACCGTGGTGTTGATGTAGGTATTCATGATATTTGGAACGGTGTACCGTGCAAGGTATTCCGTTTGTCCTGTATTGAACCGCTTGTCAAATTCATTGCGAAATTCATGGCCAAGGCCGAAAAAGTTCCTTTCGGTAAGTTCTATCGTAGTTCCTGAACCAGACGCGGAACCATTGGGGATAAGGCTCCACGAATCGAGTACCCTAATATCTATGTCCACAGAATCTTTACTGCCCCGTACGGCTATGGGGCGGATCGCAACGCGTCGCACGTACCGCTGGCTCCTGATAAGACGTTCGGATTCCTGCACCAAAAGAGAGTCTAAAGGTTGGTTGCGTTTAATGAGCAGCAGGTTTTTTACTGTCAGCTCTTTGGTTTTCAGGTGTATCGTATTACCTGCTTTTTCCAGCCAGGCTTCGGGCTTTTGTGTAGTATCGTTGATGGAGTAGCCAAAGGGGTCGAGCGTTTCTACATTTATCTTGCGGACAATCTTGCCTTCAAACTGGCTATAGTTGATGGCCATTTCCGGAGCACGGCTTTTTGTTTTCCTCCTTCGTTGCGAGGGCTGCTGCTTTTTTACGGGCTTAAAGATGAGTTTGTGGATGAATTTGGTGAATTTTTTACGATGCGAGAAATCCTGTAATTTCTTATACATCTCGTCGCGTTTTTCCTTTACCGTATCTTTTGGTGTGGGCGCGACCTGTGCTGCCAATGGCGCGGCGGCAAAAAATGCCAGTAATAAAAGCAGCTTTATTTTTAAGGTCATCCCTGTTTAGAAAATTATTCTTGAAAATTAGGAAATATAAACATAACAAAAAGCTAAAATTGGTTGCGGTTATATTTTTTACGAAGGATTTAACAGCAAGAAAGGAGCCAAAAAGGCTCCTTTCTTAATAATTAGTAATTTATACTAGCTTTTTTGCTCTTTATTAAAATAAACAAGGTAGTAATACATCTGTTTTTCCTCATCCCAGCCTTTTTCCACAAACTTTTCGGCACTCTCGGGATTGATGAAATCCATTTTGATCTGGATGTTGGTATCCAGGCTGATAACGTTCTTCATCTTCCTTCGCGCATCGGTTACGGCAGCATTGGCAATAGGGAAGGAGGTTACGTCCTCTATGCTGTATTTCGGCGCTTTTTCTTCCTTATAATTTTTGAATTCCGGTATAAGGTCCGGGTTGTCCAGAACCTCATTAAGGAATTTCGTTTCCTCGAAATCGTCGTTCTTGGCAAAGAAGTTTACCGAACGGTTCATGAACATCACTTCCTCTTTCTTGTCTTCTGCCGGAAGCACTACATCTTTCGCGAAATCCTGGCAAAACTTAAGGTACTTTTTGGTAATGAAGTTCTCATCCTGGAAAGCATCTACCGAAAGAAAATGCTCAAGCCAGTAGCGCGCGTCGTAGCGGTTGCTGTCGATCGTAAGTATTTTGTAGCCTTCTTCTTTTTTATAATTGAAGATAAGGCAGCCTTTGTCCAGCTTTTGCAGGTTAATACCCTGCTGCAGCATTATTTCAAGGTTGTTTTCCTTTTCCTCGAATTGAAGGAAGTCGGTCTTGATCTCACTTTTAAAGATACCAATGGCGTCAACCGGGTTGTTATCTATAGTAAGGTGCGTCATATAGGTTACATACACTTCACCGTTCTTGATGTGCGGATGATTTGACTGCTCAAAAAGGTGCTTCGTAATTTTTTTCGACACTTCGTGAACCGATCCGGGGTTGGTGAAGATCTCGGTAGCGAAGTTGTACATATCGTGATAATCCAGGTGTACGTCGTGCGCGAACTGAAAGTAGTTTTCTTCTTTGTCCCTGAAGGGCTTAAAGAAATACTCCTTTAGCAGCGGAACGATCTCATCGTTGAGGGCATAAGGCTGTTCCGATAAAAATATAGCCTCATTACGGCTCTTGTTGCCCACGCGGTGTACCGACAGGGACTCAATGTGTGTATTGAAAAGGTTGATCATCTTGTGTAAGTGGCATAGCGCAAAGAATACATCCGAACAGTTTCTTGCGATAGTAAATGTTAATAATGGGTTAGCAGCCTGGCAAGGCAGTAGTGCTACAATTCTTCAGGTTAATTCCAGTTTCTCTCGTCGAAGCCCATGTCTTCGAAATTATCGTCATGGAAATTGTCAAGATCTTCTTCGTCAAAGTCGTCATCAAATTCGCCATACAGGTCGTCCTCTACGCCGTCTGCGCCAAAAGACTGTTCCGGAGCTGTTGCCGGCATCTCGCCATGGGCAAAAAGAAGTTCAGGATAGGCAACTCCGCTTTCAGGCTCTTCAACAGAGGCCAGTTCTACGAAGAACGTCCACATATTAAGGAAATCGTAAACATAGATGATCTTTGTATCTTCACTGTTCAGGATGTCGCCAAGGGCATAATCGGCCATGGTACGCTGCTCTCCTGGAATATCACCGGTATCAAAAAGCGGAATCTCCTCGTCCTGTATCCATTCGTCATCACAGGTGTAAAACGATGCGATCTCCATTCCGTCGAAGCCAAAAGCGTTAACGATGGCGTTGTGCAGGTCTTCCAGCGTGTCTTCTTCAAGGATGGCAATGTCCCTGAAAATATCCTCTTCGTTGTCGAGTATTACCCTAAATTTATAAACCATGGCATTAATTTTTTTAGAAAATCAAAGGTAAGCCATTAATTTAAAACTTGGGTTTTGGATTTTTGGAAATTTTAGATAAGTAATTTCAATCGGTGGCCGGCGGTTTCTGTTCCTGCAATACAAAAGTCTCACCGTCAAATTTATAGAGGCAATAGCATTCCAGCGGCAAGGCGCCGTCTTCCATCGTTGGCCCTTCGCTGTCGCCACAGTTGCAGGATGGTGTCAGGTCATCTGTAGTATACCGTATACCTATGGTTTGTGCAGTGTCATTATAGCCTATGTCTAAAATTCCGTCTTCACTCATCCGGCCTAATAACCTGTAATTAAAATCTTCGACAAACTTCCCGTTCTCAAAATGCACAAGCTGTATGTATTTTACCATGCAGGTACTGCAGCCCACCACCTCTCCCTCCAAAAGGTACTTGGTGCCGCTTTTGGCTTTGATAACGGTAATGTTGTCATATCCGTCGCTCATAAAAGCACTGTAGGCAATAGAATCATTCAGGTTCTTCGCATCAGTATAATGCATTACCGACACCCTGCTGCGGTAGGTGCCGCCCATGTTCTCGTCGAAAGTATAGTTATAGAGCTTGTTGTCAGCAGATTTTATCCTGTCAATACCCTCAATTTCCGGGATACCGAATTTCGTAAAATCCCTATGTTCCATGATTTGCCTGAATTTATGGACCATCTTGTCGCGGAAGAATTCTATAAGCGCATATTGGTCTATAGAGTCCCTGTTTTTGGAAAAGGCATTTTCATCAATGCCCTTCATGTCTTTGTATTTAAGCCCAAAATCCTTCAATGCGGATTTGTCATTAAACGGATTAAGCTTGCCGTAATTATTGGATAATATCTTAATTTCAGCGACAAGCTCCTTGTACTCCCTGTCCTGGCCAAAGCCGGACAAGCTGCCCAATAGTAAAAGGGCAAAAAGTATTTTTTTCATTATTCCGGTTGTGTGATCCACCATTGATTGCCAAACGGGTCTTCAAATCCTGCCGAATAGCCGTAATCCTTGTTTTCCGGTTTTTGCAGAGATGTACCTCCCTGTTCTATACCGGCATTATAGGTGCGGTCTACATTTTCCACAAAAAGAAACATACCGGCGGTTTTTTCCTTCCAGGTGTCGGTACTGTTGGCAAACATAATCACGGCATCATGAATCTTTATTTCACCATGCATAATGCTTCGCCCGTCATCTCCGGGAACGATCATTTGTTCGGTAGCGCCAAATACTTTTTTGGCATATTCAAGAAAATCGGCAGACTTGCTCAGGATAAGGTAAGGCATCACCGGCAGGTAGTTGGCTGGCAGGTTCATAAGAATTATTTTTATGCATAAAGATAAAATACTTCTTCTTATCACCGCGATTTTCAGGATCTATTTTGCAGACTTTTTAATAAACTTCCCAAATTGCCTGTACTTGTACACTGCCTGCGGAGAAGGGTACTGCCTGTTCTTTGTGAGGTTATTAAAAATCAGTGCTGCGGCGAGCAATATGAGCGCACCGGTAAGCACCGGAGTGAATACGTACCCATATCCCATTGCTTTTATTTCGGGTGAGGCAGTCACTGCTATCAGTGCCGTAGCACCACCTGGCGGATGCAGGGTTTTGGTGATCTGCATAAATACAATAGACAGCGAAACTGCCAGTGGCGCGGCAATCCATATCAGGTCGGGGAGCAGTTTCTGGATGGTTACGCCAATAGTAGCTGAGATAACATGCCCGCCGATAAGATTTCTCGGCTGGGCCAATGGACTTTGTATAACGCCATATACCAATACACATGAGGCACCGAATGAACCAATTAGAAATACTAGGTCCTGTTCGGGCAGGGCTTTGTATTGTAAATAGGCTATCGTGCCAAGCCCTATAAACGAACCCAAAAATGCCCAGAAATGCTCTTTGTAGTCTATAAGCGTTTCTTTATAAACTACATATCGGGCTTTACGGTAATTGCGTTTGATGTGTTTTATTGGCATTCTGTCATTTTTTTGCGGGAAGGCTGTATACAGTATACGGGTACACGATCTGTGCCGTATGTTTCGATATAAAGCATACAATAAATATCGGCAGGAACAGCGTATAGTCATCCACCAGCCCGCACACCAGGAACAATGCTGTAAGCGGTGCGTGTATGGCCGCGCTCAGCATAGCTGCCATACCGATAACCATAAAGTTCACAGGGATAACGCCTGCATCAAAAAATGTGTTCAGAACAGCCGCAAGCAGCAATCCGAGGAAAGCGCCGGTAAAGATACTCGGGGCAAATACACCGCCATCACCACCCGCACCAAGCGTGATTGATGTAATAATGGGCTTAAAGAACAATATACCTGCAAACAACATTATTTTTGGAAATGTCAGCGCCAGCTCGCCGGAGTTGCGTATGTTTTCCGTAATGGCGTGGTACCCCTCTCCGTAAAGCTGAGGGAATAAAAATATAATAAGGCTTATGGCTGCCGCTCCTATAATAATTTTATAAAAATGCCTGCCCGCACCGGCAAAGCGCTCTTTAAAGAAAATAACACATTTGGTAAGATAAACCGAATGCAGCCCGCAAAGCACGCCCAGCAGCACAAAGTAAGGTGCTGCATATACGTGCCAATGCGAAATGTTCATGGCAAATACAGGCTTCTCGCCAATAACAGTAATAAAGGCAAAAGCAATGGCCGCTGCGAGGATATTGGTGATGATAAATGCTTTCGACATTTTTTTTGATACTACCTCATAAGCAAAAAGAAGCCCGGCAAAGGGAGTGCAAAACAACCCCGTGAGGCCGCCGGTAATGCCCGCGCAGATCAGTTCGGTTTTATATTTGCGAAATATCTTTTCTTTCTCATTGGCCAAAGAACCAATTGCCGCGGTTGCTACCACGGTTGACACTTCTATACCAGTACTGCCGCCAAAGCTTACGGTTAGCAGGCCATTTACAAAGTGTGACGGTATCTTGTAAGAGGGAAGGGGTTTTCCGGAAGCGTTGCTTTCAAAAACCTCTTTAATGCCTTTATTTTCTTTTTTCTTAAAAAGGTATTGCCTGAGGATATAAATAAGTGAAAGCCCGAAAAAAGGGAATATCAGAAGGTAGAGCGGATGGAGGGTGGCTTTATGGAAGAGTATTTCCTCGTAATGCTCCGTCATTTTGCGGAGTGACACTGCCAGCAAAGCAGCTAAAAAACCAACTACAAGCGCAGCGATGGCAAGCTTGGAACGACTGGTAAAGATATATTTTTCCCTTGCGGAACGTAAGAACATTGCAATACTGATTTGGAATAGTGCAAATTTACTTCACAATCACGGTTTTATGGTGATAATAGTGTTAAAATATTTTATAGCCGAGGATTAAGCCGATTGAAGAATATTCAGAATACCAGGAAACGCTATTGGGTACTATTTCTCTTTTTGCGTTGTATCGCAGTTCTGCACTGAACCTGTCGTATGAAAAACCTCCGCCGGCCATAAAATTGGAACCTCTGCCTGCCTCTCCATTTAGTGTATAACGACTGCTGTGCGGCCCTTCATAATGCATTCGCGACGATCCTTTGCCCAGTACAATAGCTATGGAATAACCTGCATTTAAAAAGATTTTCGATTTGTCTCCCAAAAAGATATAGTGCCGCACGCCAACAGGAATTTCTATATGCTTGTAGTCTACACTCCATTCTTTTGTTTCAGTATCAGTTTTTTGTGTCAGGCTGTTTTTATAATGCTGATAATTAGGATCAATAAAAACCGACCATTTGTTATTATTAAAGGGTAAAACAAGTTCTGCTTCAAGGCCAATCCTGAAAACAGGCTTGGTGTCAAACTCTCCCGCTTGTACAAAGCCGTAAGAAGCCTGATTCAAATAGCCCGATGTTATATTCATGCCCGGAGTAATCTTTAACCCGAATTTTGTTTTATTTTGCCTGGCTGTAAAATTCCCCTCTTCTTCCTGATCTCCACCGTTGTATTCCAAAAACAGTTTTACAAGCTTATCTTTTTGATATTTCAGGTTTTTGAATCTTTCTGTATCAGTGATCTTTTCTTTCATTAGTTCATAAAGCTGGCCCCTGAATGCATTGTTGTAACCAATAGACTGTCCGGCTTTATAAGGTTTATAAACCAGCTGTTCCGCTTTGCCATCAACTACAGATAAAAATCGGGCTGTATTGCCCTTTACATATTCCAGTAATGTAATGTCTCCTTCTACCAATACCTTAAAGAAAGCCGTTGTAGAAACCCATTCCGGTTCTTTTTTGATACTAAGAGATGATACATCATAAGCGGAAAAATCGATGTCAACGGTATAGCGTATAAACTTGTAGGTATCCCCAACGCTAAATTCCGAAACATCATTTATTAATGCCTTCGATATGTTTCCACTTTCTGTCAGCTTGTATTCAAAGTCTGCCGGGCTGTCTTTCCAGGCGATATTTCGAATGAGGCATTCGGTACGGTTACCGCCATTATCTTTAAAGTAGCCTTGTTCGTATTTAATTTGGGATATACAGTTGATCGTAAATAACAAAAGAGCGGTAGACAGTATGGTTTTCATTGGTTGGTTTTGAGGCGAAAATACTATTTTCTTACTATTATGCTATGCCTGGCCTTAAAAGTTTTGCAGCTCATCCGCCAAATTCTGCAATTCGGTAAGCTTTTTTATGATAGAGGGTTCACATGGCGCAACTTTGTCCCATCAAAACCAATCAAGCAAGCAATGAAAACGATCCTTACATTCACATTTCTTCTGGCAGCTATCCTGGTACAGGCGCAAACCAAAATATCAGGCTCGGTACTCGATAAAAAAGGCCAGCCGGTAGTCGCTGCCAACATCTATATCGACGGTACTTACGATGGTGGCACTTCTGCAGAAGACGGTACCTTTACTTTTGAAACGGACGCCAAAGGCGCGCAGGTACTCGTAATAACCTATCTTGGGAATGATGACCTAAGGCAAAACATTATTGTCGAAAACTATCAGCCACAGATGTATACCATGCTGCAAAGCGTGAACACCCTCGATACCGTGGTTATCTCTGCCGGAACCTTCAGTGCGGGAGACAACAGTAAAGTAAATGCCCTTAACCCTCTTGATATCGTTACAACTGCGGGTTCGGCCGGCGATATTGTGGGCGCATTGCTTACGCTTCCGGGTACGCAAACCGTAGGGGAGAGTGGACGCTTGTTTGTACGTGGTGGTGAGAGCGACGAAACACAGACTTTTGTAGATGGTATACGTGTAGCACAGCCTTACGGAGCCTCTGCTAATAACATACCGACCCGCGGGCGTTTTTCACCATTTTTATTTAGCGGCATGACGTTCTCTACCGGTGGGTATTCCGCTGAGTTTGGAGAGGCATTATCCAGTGTTTTGCTGCTGAATACTATCGAAGAACCCGTACAGGAACAAACTGATATTGCCCTGATGACAGTAGGGCTTGGCCTTGGGAATACCCAAAAGTGGGAAAAAAGTTCGCTTAGCTTTAATGCGGCTTATACCAACCTTGCACCTTACCAGGTAGCCGTACCGCAGAAGGTAGACTGGAATAAGCCTTACCAATCCCTTTCAGGTGAAACGGTTTATCGCTATAAGTTTAATAATAATGGCATGCTGAAAGTATACGCCGCTTTTGATCATGCTACATTCGACCTCAATCAGAAAGATATCAATAGCCCTGAACCGATACGGGTAGATATGGCTAACGATAATTTCTATATAAACTCATCCTACAAAGGGATGTTCGGTACACAATGGACCATACAGACCGGTGTAGCCTACGGTTACAGTCACAATAAAATAGGCCTTGGGGTAAATGATGTAAAAAACGGAGAACACAGCTCGCACATGAAGCTGAAACTGCGCAAAAGCTTCAGCAGCAGGTTTAAGCTTACATTTGGCGGGGATTATTTTATAACGGATTTCTCCGAGAACTTCAGCCAGCCTGACGGATTTAGTTTCGCCAGCGGATATTATAATTCGATAGCTGCCGGATATGCCGAAGCCGATATTATCTTCACGAAAAATTTTGCCCTTAAGGCAGGGGCAAGGAGCTCGACTGCAAGCCTGCTTGGAAAAACGACACTGGAACCGCGCGCAGCACTCGCGTATAAAGTGAGCAATAAAAGCCAGTTCTCTCTTGCTTATGGCGATTTTTACCAAACCCCGAAAGCGGATTACATCAGGTACTTTAAGAATTTTGACTATGAGAAAACAGCGCACTACATTTTCAATTATATGTATAATGCCGAAGGCCGTACCTTCCGTGCAGAAGTATACCACAAAGAATATGATAACCTTGTAAAATTCAATACTGCCACGCCGCAATACAATTCAGTATACAATAACGGTGGCAGTGGTTTTGCACGGGGACTCGACCTGCTCTGGAGGGATAATAAATCGATCAAAAATACCGACTACTGGATCTCCTACTCCTACATCGACAGCAAGCGCGATTACAGGAACTACGAAACCAGCGTAACGCCATCTTACGTTGCAAAGCATAATTTCTCTATCGTGGGTAAATACTGGATCAGTTCCCTACGCTCACAAGTAGGCATTACACATACCTTTAACTCCGGAAGGCCGTATGATAATCCAAACCAAAATGCCTTTATGAATGGCCGTACCAAGAGCTATAATAACCTTAGCCTTAGTTGGGCCTACCTGGTTTCGCAGCAAAAAATATTGTATTTATCAGTATCCAACGTAATGGGAAGCGACAACATATTTGGTTATACTTACGCAAATAATCCCGATGTAAACGGGCAGTTTGCCAGACAGGCAGTAACGCAGCCTGCAGACCGGTTCGTATTCGTGGGATTCTTCTGGACGATAAGCGATAACAAGAAAACAAATCAGCTGGATAACCTTTAATGTAAGGAGGCCTGTAATTCCGATGGAGTCAGGCCGGTACGTGACTTTATGAAACCATTGAAATTAGCCTGGCTGTCGAAGTTGAGTTCATAGGCGACTTCTTTCAGGGACAGCCTTCCCATAACAAGCAGGCGGCGTATTTCAAGCAGCATTTCTTCATGTATCAGCTCAAGGGCCGTTTTTCCAAGGCCCGATTTACAGCACTGGTTAAGCTTATCCGGTGAGCAGCTGAGCAGCCCGCAATATTCCGAAACTTTTTTATAAGTACGGATGTGCTGCGGCAGCAATGACAGGAATCTCGATACAGTGTGGTTGCCGGGATCAGAAGTTTTTTCAGGCTTAAGTTCGGTAAGCGATATAAGCAATATCTGGAGATAGCTGTAGGCCTTGTACGTAGCAAGCGGCGAGAGGCTGTCTTTCCCGAACAATCCTTTTATTTGTAGAGCAAGGCTATACAAGTGCTCAAAAGTTGCAGGGTCGGGCGTAAAGCCGGGTTCGCGGAAGTACAGGTGGTAATGCTTTACCGGATTGATGAATTCAAAAATGTCTTTTCGGAATTGTATGAGAAGCCCGGTCGCCGAACCGCGCTGCATCAGGTGTACCTGGCCGGGATATATGGCAAACAGTTGGCCCTGCGCTATCGTATGGTTCGAAAAGTCGATAAGCTGGCTGCCCTTCCCACCATTCACCATTATGATCTCAAAATAATCATGGCGGTGCGGATGATGAAAATTATAGGGGTTGGGATAGTCCAAAGGCTCTATTACCAACAGCTTGTTAGGGTGCGGTAGTGTCACAGGATTTATGGATATACCTTCGGGCCTCATAGTTAAACATATAGGCTGTAACAACTAAAAAGCGGTTTACCCTAACAGTATTTACTTTTTGGTTGTAACCGGAGGAAGTTCCACACATTCCTGCTCACCAAAATCAATTGTTTTATCTGTAGGCTTAAAGTCGAAACGCTTTGCAAACATATTAATACGCAGGCTCAACGTAAGTAGTTCATTGTCATTCTCTCCGCCATATGCGTGCGCTACATTTTTATTCCCGTCTTTTATTTTAGAAAATACTACGTGAATGCCGCCTGTTGCAACCGATGTTTCAGAAGCCTCAGTATATTTTGAAAAGTTCATGCTGTTTGTTAGCGCAATCAGGCTGTCCTTATCCTTGTTTTTGACCAGTGCATAAAAGTTCGCGGGAGGATTTGGGAAACGCTTCCGGAAGTATACGGTATCGCCATCATTAAATTTTAATGAAAAATTCGCGCTCCTGTCAGTATAGGAGTATATAAAAGAATCGTAAGGCGATTCAGTCTCCTTTTTTTCTGAACAGGCGACCAGGGCAAGCAAAAGTAATAAGCAGCACAATCTCATACGCATCAGTTTTGTTTCACATAAATTATTTCCCCGAAAAGATCGGGATGAAAACCCTCCGGCGCAGAGAAGCGAATAATAGTGCCTCTCAGTTCTCCCATGGTTGTTTTGTCCTTGTATGAAAAACCTATTGTAGCTCGGGCCTCTTTACTGCCTGAGCTATTTTCCGAGTAACGGGAGTTCAGTACTTCCCATTTACCTTTAATAACATTTTTTGGAGCAGTTTTCGATTCCAGGATAAAAACATGGTCAGCCGATAAAGTCAGCGATTCAATAGGAGGCAGGGCTGCTGTAGAGACCTGTACGAATTTATCCTGCTTGTAGATGCCAACGATTTCTTTATCCAAAACCTGTTTGCACGAAGTCAGCGATAAAGCTGTAATGATAATAAGGTATATCCGCTTTTTCATGTTTATAGCGTCTCTTTTCTTTTGTTAGCCGTAAAGATCAGATACAGGCCTGCCAGTATAAATGGTATGCTGAGCCACTGGCCTGTAGAGAGTATCGGATTTTCGCCCTCAATTCCGCCCTGGCTTTGCTTTACAAATTCCACAACAAAGCGTACCAGCCACAACAGCACCAGGAATACGCCAAATATAAGGCCGTGCTTCTTTCGGGCATCGGTTTTCCAGTACATATAATAAACGATGATGAATACAAATAGGTATAAAAATGCTTCATACAGCTGTGCCGGATGACGATAGGGTATTCCATCGCGTATAACCCCAAAACCGTTATCATACTCAATCATGTTATAAGCCTTATTGACATCCTTTTCACCGGTTATCTGCGTTACAATGCTATCAGTTAGGTTGTCTTCGCCCCTTATGAACTTTACAGCTGTTGGTGTGTCTGCTGTTGTTTCGCTGCCAAGGATTTCCGAATTGATAAAGTTGGCGATACGTATCAGTATGCCGCCACTGGTTACGGGTATTATCACCCTGTCGAGCATCCATAGTACAGGCCTGTGTACCACTTTTCTACTATACCATACTATCGCTATTATAATAGCAATAGCTGCCCCATGGCTTGCAAGGCCGGTAAATCCTGTAAATTTGAATTCGGGATTGAAGCGGAAGGGCAGGAACACGCTGAAAAAATCCTCCCTGAAAAGCTCCGGCTGGTAAAAGATAACATGCCCGAGCCTGGCTCCAAGCATTGTGGCAATCATGGTTGATATGAAAAGCTTGTCGAGATTTTCCATCGATTCGCCCTCGCGTATATAAATACGTTTCATAATATAGAAACCCAATACGAACGCCGCCACCCACAACAGGCTGTAATAATGAAGCGTGAAAAAGCCAAGGTCGATCCCTTTGGAAGGATTCCATACTATGCTCAGGAAATGTATCATTTACCGGTTTGATTTTGGTAAAAATACGTATTTACAGCCGGATGCAATGGGTGTGCAATAAAAAACCGCCACGTGGGCGGATAATCTTATAAAGTTTCTCTTCGGTTTTTAGCTGTAAAAATGAGGTAAAAGCCTGCCAGTATAAACGGTATGCTGAGCCACTGGCCTGTAAGCAGTATTGGCTCTTTGCCCTCAAAGCCGCCCTGGCTCTGTTTTACAAACTCCACTACAAAGCGTACGCTCCATAGCAGTACCAGGAATACCCCGAATATAAGCCCGTGTTTTTTGCGGGAATCGGTTTTCCAGTACATAAAAAATATGATAAGGAATACAAAAATGTACAGGAAGGCTTCATATAATTGTGCGGGATGCCTGTATGGAATCTGCTGTAATATTGGGGCAAATTTGGGGTCGTGCTGAATCGCTTCGTAAGCCTGGTTATAGTCCTGAATTCCGGTTTTTTGAACGGCGTCACTTTTTTTAAGCCAGTCTTCTCCACGTATAAACTTTACCGCGGTTGGCGTATCGGCAGTGGTTTCGCTTCCCAGGATCTCACTGTTGAAGAAGTTGCCCAAACGTACAAAAATACCCCCGCTTGTAACCGGTATAACAACCCTGTCGAGTACCCAAAGCAATGGTCTGTGGATCACTTTCCTGCTGTACCATATCATTGTCAGGATAATGGCAATGGCCGCACCGTGGCTGGCGAGCCCAGCAAAACCGGTAAACTCGAACGGGTCGAGCCTGAAAGGTAACAGTATTTCTGCCGGATGCTGGCTAAAGTAATCCCAGTCGTAAAAGAATACGTGGCCAAGCCTCGCGCCGAGCAAGGTAGCGATAAGGGTGTAAATAAACAGTTTGTCCAGCTTTTCCAACGACTCGCCTTCACGCTCAAATATCTTTTTCATGATGTACCACCCCAATCCAAAAGCCACTACGAAGCCAAGGCTGTAGTAGGCTATTTTTATCGGGCCGATGCTGAACTTTTCAGGAGCATTCCATATAAAGCTTAGAAAATGTATCATGTGTATTTTATTGTTTTAGTAAAAATTAATGCTTATGGTTACAGCCTTTTTCAGGAACGGGATCATATCCGCGCCCACCCCACGGATTGCAGCTCACGATTCTTTTAATGGCCAGCCAGCTCCCAACGATAAGCCCTCTTTTTTGCAATGCCTCAATAGTATATTGCGAACACGTAGGGGTATATCGGCAGGCCGAGGGCAGCAGGGGAGAAATGGCCACCTGGTAAAACCGTACGAGTATTACAAACGGAAACGTTATGATACGGCTGGCCTTCACGCTAGTTTATAGAAAATGTTGTCCCTTCCTTACTATCCTTCAGTTCAATGCCCAGGGAGGTAAGATTGTTGCGTATCTGGTCGGACAGGGCGAAATCCTTGTTGGCACGCGCTTCGTTGCGCATCCCGATCAGCATGTTTACCACACCTTCCAGCTTGTCGTTATCTCCGGCGTCTTCTTTGCTTTCCCTCAATCCTAGAATATCAAAGACAAAAGCATTCATGGCTTTTCTGAGAGCGTCGAGGTCGGCATTGGTAAGCTTTTCTTTTCCTTCCTTCAGCAGGTTGATGTATTTTACGCCTTCAAACAGGTGCGCGATAAGTATGGGGCTGTTAAAATCATCGTTCATGGCATCGTAGCAGATCTGCTTCCATGCAACAATATCTATGGAAGATGTGTTTTCCGCTTTTATTTCGCCAAGGTTGTCTATAGCTTCCATCAGGCGGTTGTATCCTTTTTCGGCAGCTACGATAGCATCATTCGAAAAGTCGAGGATGCTCCTGTAGTGCGCCTGCATCATAAAGAAGCGGGCAACCGAAGGTGTAAAGGCCTTTTCCAGCTTATCGTTGTGGCCGGAAAATAATTCCCTTGGCAGTATATTGTTGCCGGTAGATTTAGCCATTTTTTTACCGTTAAGGGTAAGCATATTGGCATGCATCCAGTAATTTACCGGAGACTGGCCCGTGCAGGCTTCGTTTTGCGCGATCTCACATTCGTGGTGCGGGAATTTCAGGTCCATGCCACCACCGTGAATATCAAAATGATTGCCCAGATATTTTGTACTCATAGATGTACACTCCAGGTGCCATCCCGGGAAACCGTCGCCCCATGGGGAAGGCCAGCGCATAATGTGCTCCGGTTCTGCCCTTTTCCATAAAGCAAAGTCGGCAGCATTCTTTTTTTCATCCTGGCCCGCCAGCTCACGGGAGTTGGAGAGCATATCATCGAGGTTTCGGCCGCTTAGTTTACCATAGTCATGCGTTTCATTGAACTTCACTACATCAAAATATACCGATCCGTTGATCTCGTAGGCAAAGCCATTGTCGAGAATCTGCTTGATGGTCTCGATCTGCTCGATAATATGTCCTGTCGCAGTAGGCTCAATGCTTGGCGGCATGGTGTTAAAGAGCTCCATGATCTGGTGAAAATCTACCGAGTATTGCTGCACGATCTCCATAGGTTCCAGTTTTTCGAGCCTTGCTTTTTTAGCAATCTTATCTTCGCCTTCGTCGGCATCGTCTTCAATGTGCCCAACATCGGTAATATTACGCACATAGCGCACCTTATACCCAAGATGTTTCAGGTAGCGGAATACCAGGTCGAACGAAATAAACGTGCGGCAATTGCCCAGGTGTACGTTGCTGTATACGGTAGGCCCGCACACATACATTCCTACTGCTCCCTGATGTATAGGGGTGAATAGCTCTTTTTCGCCGCTAAGCGAATTATAGATCCGTAACGCCTGGTTTTGGTATAATTGCATCTTCCTGGTTTATATTATATATTAAGGTGTATTAAAACTGTGTGTCGAGCTTAATGTAGTCGAGGAATTCCCTGCGTACGGAATCTTCCTTAAACCTGCCCCCGAATTCGGATGTAACGGTGCTGCTCTCGATATCGCGTATGCCGCGGGAGTTTACGCAAAGGTGCTTGGCATCTATTACGCAGGCAACATCTTCTGTGCCAAGTACTTTTTTAAGTTCTTCCACAATTTGCATCGTCAGCCTTTCCTGTACCTGTGGCCTTTTGGCAAAATAGTCTACAATACGGTTCATTTTAGACAGGCCAACAACAGTACCGTTAGAAATATAGGCCACGTGCGCACGGCCAACTATCGGCAGCAGGTGGTGTTCGCAGGTAGAATAGATGGTGATGTTCTTTTCTACCAGCATCTCGCCATACTTATAATGGTTTTCAAAAGTTGAGGATCCCGGTTTTTTGTCCGGATTCAGGCCGCCGAATATTTCTTTTACGAACATTTTTGCCACACGGTTGGGCGTGCCTTTAAGGCTGTCGTCGGTAAGGTCCATGCCAAGTGTAAGCAATATGCTTTCCACGTCTTTTTTTATAGATGCGATCTTTTCGTCGTCCGAAAGATCAAATGCGTCATCCCTAAGGGGGGTGCGTGCGCCTGAAGCTAAATGGTCGTCGCCGAATTCGTCCCTCCTGTCTTCGTTATGGATCATTATATGTTGTTTAGTTTTTAGATAAATAAATGAGTCCGCAAAGATAAATATAAAAGTTTATTGTTAATAAGATACGAATGGGGGTTTTTTACCCGTTTTGTTATTAAGCGTTAAAAATGGCTTATGAAAAAAATAACAGGAATTTCGATTCTGTTAAAAATGTATTTTTTTCAAAAAACAGTTAGGGTAAATACAAATACACATGTTGTATATAAAAAATAACCCTTTTTGTGTTTTATTTGAATCAATTTTATGTAAATTTCCCGCCTCAATATTGAGCTTCGTTAAATTATATTTAACATCTGATTATTAAGACGATAGGAATTATGTAATTGTGAAGAATAACCAAAGCCGGTATTTGAGATATTAAACCTATTAGAAAACTATTACCTATGAAAAAATGTTATGTGCTAATCGCAGCTCTTTTTTTTACCCTCGCTTCGCAGGCGCAGGAGGCTAAAAAGAGCGGTAAGGTTGTAAGTACCGAACCGAACGGCATTGTTGTTTACGAAGCGCAGGGTGTTGAAGCGGTAGAAGAAGTAAGGGTTGTGCCTCAGCCAATTGTTAGGCAGGAAGCGCCCAAATTTTCCGAGCTTACAGTGCCTGAGCTGGAAGAAAGATTAAGACATACTGATGCTAAGCTGGCTAAAGCTATCGAAGATGAAAATGCTGAGGCTGTAGAGCGCTACACTGCAGGCAGGGAAGAAGTATTGGAAAGAATCAAATTGTTGAACGGGTCCGGTAAATAACATAACAGAATGCAAAAAATTATCTCACTGGGACTTTTCCTTTTATTGTCCTTAAACCTTAGCGCCCAGATTACCCCCAATGGTAGTTCGGGTTCTGCCATGACATCATATACCAATGGTGCTCCAAACGATCCAATATATATATGGTGTGCCGAAGGACTGGCTACAGCCTCAGGAAGCCTGACAGCCGTCTCGCCTTCCGGAGCAGGCCCATTTACCTTCAGGTGGTATTACCATAACCAGAATACGTCTTCGTGGACATTGTATACCACGCAAACGGGCACGTCTTCTACAATATCAAACCTTGTGAGCGACGGGTACCGTGTTCAGATATACGGCGCGAACAACGCCCTTATCGCGTGTTATAACGCATGGGTTTGGAACCTGAACTCGGAGATGACCGCTTCTGCAATTCGAAACGGATGTGATACTGCGAACCTGTCGGGTACAATAGCGGCAAACTCTTCGTTTACGTATTATAACCCGCCGCCACCGGAGTCGATCATTACACCGGCAACACAGATCAGTGTAACATTTAATGCTACACATACCTATGTATCCGACCTTGCATTTTACCTGATAGCGCCAAACGGCGCTACAATCGCCCTGATGCCCAACCCAGGGGTTACGGGCAATCCGGGAGGTGGAGTGTGTAACAGTTCGAATAACGTTGTCAATTTTACGCTTAGTAGTGCATCTACAAATTTTATTGATGTGTGTACTCCCGATGTACCCCTTAGTGGTACCTATGGAGGTTATATGGCGGGCAATCCGCTTGTGCCGACGCCTATTAACTGGGCACCGCTATATGGGCTAAATGCCGCTTCGGGCGGCTGGGCAGTTCAGATTTATGACTGTATTGGCCAGGACGTTGGAGCACTAACCAGTGCAACGATCACTTTTACCAACCTCGATGCTACGTGTAATGCGCAACCCGCTATTACCTATACTTCAGGTAACATTGCCGGTAACCCATCTTCTGTGATTAATGATAACTCGTGTTCGCCATCTACCGCTTCTATTTTCCAGGTACCGGTTTCACCGGTGTTAACTACCCCAATTCCGATCAATGCGTCAGGTACAACAAATGGCGTTGTTAGCAATTTCTCATGGAGTTCATCCGCGGGGGCGATATCCAACCCTGCCTCGCTTAATACTTCTGTAAGCGGTATTCCTGTAGGTACTGCTGTTTTTACGCTTACAGCAAATATCGGCTACGGCAACGCGGTTTGTACTTATTCGAAATCGGTGAGTATAACACGCGAACCAATTATTCCTGGAGAGCCTGAAGACCTTATAGAGTGCGCCGTGGGGCCGGGACCTTATACATTTGACCTTACAGATAATAATGAAGCAATACTTGACGGCCTTGACCCTAATGCTTATGATGTTTCTTTTTATCATAGCCAGGAAAATGCACAGGAAGGTATATATGATGGTATTTCATCTGCGGATTATGAAGAATATGTTCTTACCGGTGATGAGGAAATCATTTGGGTAAGGGTAACCGATTTCTTTACAGACTGTAGTGCTGTAACATCATTTAGGATATCAGCTACCCCTGCGCCATCTGCAAACTCTCCTGCCGACATACAGCTGTGTGATGAGAATAATAACGGATCGGAAATTTTTGATCTTACACAACTGGATGGCGACGCACTTATGGGACAGGACCCGGATCTTCTTACGGTAACGTACCATAATACCCTTGCCGGAGCCAATGCAAACGATAACTTAGTTGCAAACCCTACCGCACATCCGGTTACTAACGGTATGACTGTTTATATTCGTGTTACCACAAACGGCAATGAAGATTGTTACGGTGTGGCTACGGTAAACTTTATCGTTACCCCGACCCCTGAAATAGTTAATCCGGGGCCGGCTTATGGCTGTAGCGATGAAGGATATACACTTCCTGAACTTACAGTAGGTAATTATTTTACAGGACCTGATGGAACAGGCGATCCAATGAGCGCCGGTGATGTACTTACTGAGACACAGACTGTTTATATCTATGCCGAGACCAATACCCCGAATAACTGTACTGACGAGGAGAGTTTTGTTGTAACGATAAACGAACTTCCGGTTGTAGATGAGCCGGCATGGGTAGAAGCCTGTGAAAGCTTCTTTCTTGACCCTCTTACTGTAGGTCAGTACTACACCGGACAGGGAGGTACGGGTACGCTATTAGCTCCCGGAACGGAAATTACCGAAACTACAGTACTGTATATTTATGCAAAAACAGGTACAGCTGATACAATTGAATGTGATGATGAATATGAATTCAGGATCAAAATAGATGAAAGGCCTGTTCTGGTTCCTGCTACTGCGCTTGAAGAGTGTGATGATAATTATGACGGAATCGCCGTATTTAACCTTACACCTGCAGGAAGTGAAGTAGTTAATGGTGCCAGTGGTATATTAGTGTCTTACCACGAATCTGAATTCAATGCGCAATATAACCTTTCGCCGATACAGGATCCGGAAAACTATTCTTCCGCAAGCGGTACTGTATATATAAGGACTATTAATGCCAGCGCTACTACAGACTGTTATACTTTAGCGCCTGTGGAGCTGATTGTGCACCCGAAACCGGTTATCACGGCTATAGCTCCTTATGTTGTGTGTGACGATAACAATTCACCGGACGGTATTGAAATATTCGACCTTTCTACGAAAACAGGCGAAGTAACTACCAACCCTGATGTTACAGTAACCTACTATACTTCATTTGAAGATGCCGATGGAGACACCGGCAGCATTACTGACATAACTGCGCATGAAAGCGCAAGTGCCACTATTTGGGTAAGGCTGGAGAGCACATTTGGCTGTTACAGTGTTACTTCTTTTGAACTGGTTGTGAATCCGTTGCCGGTAGTAAATACCAATATGGAACCTCTCTATGCCTGTGAGGAAGAACCTGGGGAAGGGCTTTTTGACCTTTCACAGCTTGATACAAGGGTAACGGATGGGGCATCAGGATATACTGTATCTTACTATGCGTCGCTTGCCGATATTCAAACAGGTGATTACCTGGTTTCGCCTTATTTATCCGGTGACACTACCATATATGTTAAGGTACAGAATGTAATTACAGAATGTGTATCAATCACTACGGCAAGCCTCGAAGTGCTTCCTGCACCAATTGCGCCAAATGTTAGCGCGCTTGAGGAGTGTGACCCTAACAATGATAACGTAACGGTATTTAATATTAACCCTGTTTTGGCTGAGATAATGGCAGCCATGAATAACACGGTAACGCTTACTGTTCACGAAACGCTAAACGATGCTACCTATGGTGGTGCCAACCCGATTCCGGCGGCCAACCTGGATGCTTATACCAATGTATTCGCAGAAACATCAAACGGTGTTCAGACATTATATATTTTAGTGAAGAGTGCCTTCACCGATTGTTTCGATATTGTGCCGTTGCAGCTTATCGTTCATCCGGTTCCTTTGGCTACAGTGCCGGAACCTTATACGCTGTGTGACAACGGATCTAACGATACAGATGGTATTTCAACATTCGACCTTACAACGCTTGAATCTGTAATATTGGGCAGCCAAAGCCCTGCAATGTACACCGTTACATTCTATAACGACCTTGGCCTCATTACTACTCCGGCAAGCTATAACAGTACCACGGCTACTCTTGTTGCCAGAGTTACTAATAATGCAACAGGCTGTTTCAAGGAAATTGAATTCGAACTTATCGTGAACCCGCTTCCGGTAGCAAACGATCCGGTTCCTTATACGCTTTGTGATGAGAATAACCCTGGCGATGAGATCGAAGTATTTGACCTTACTTCTAAAATTGAAGAGATCATTACTACATCAGAAGGTGTTCAGCAAGGGATAAATGTAACGTTCTTCACCAATTATAATGATGCGGTGGCCGGTACAGGTACAAGCCAGATACTGACTCCTGAAGCTTACACCAATACTGCTGCGGTACAAACTATTTTTGTACGTGTAACTACTGAAGAAACGGGCTGCTACAGGATTGTACTACTTGATGTAAGGGTAGAGCCGGTACCTGTACTGGTAATGCCTACAGCGGCTGAGACAACTGTGTGTGATACTACAGGCCTTGGTTTCGGAGAGTTTGATCTGAATGAGCTGATTGAAAATATGGTAAATGGTGCGCCAAACCTTGAGGTTACCTTCCACCTTACGCTACAGGATGCTATTGACGGATTTAACGCTATCCCGAACACAAGCAACTATCAAAACGTAAATGCGTTTTCACAGGTTCTTTATGTAAGGGTTGTAAATTCTACAACAGAATGTACAAGGGCCCCGTATTCTATAACACTAACGGTTTCACCTGCGCCAATGGCACCGGAAAACCTTCCTGACCTTGTGCAGTGTGATGAGGACAGCAATACCCAAAACGGGCAGGCTTTCTTTGACCTTACACAGCAAAACCCGCTGATCCATGCAGCGCTTGGAACTGATGATACGACACTTATCATAAAATACTTTACAAGCGAGGCCAACGCAGAGAATGGTGCCCCAAGGATAACGACTCCTTCGCACTACTATGGTACGAATGGCCAGACGATCTGGGTGAGGGTAGAGACACCTGGTACAGAGTGTTTCAGTGTTACCAGCTTCGAGCTTGAGTTGAATAAACCGCTGCTGCTTACTACACCTACAATACTGGCGGTTTGTAACGAAGAGCTTCCTAATGATCACATTGCGGTATTCGACCTTACTACGAAGGACGAAGAAATATTGGGCGTATTTGGTGTGGGTGTCGGAAATACTGTAGCTTACTACGAACTTGATCCCAGGACTACTACGGGTGCAACGCCTATAGCAAACCCTGAAGCCTATACTAATCCGGGTCCTCCAACGGCTCCTGTAACCAACCCAATGACACTTTATGTTATGGTTACTACACCTGAAGGCTGTAAGAGCTATACAACGCTGACTATAAAAGTGCTTCCGCTTCCGCAACCGGATACTAATGCGGCTCCGCTTGTACTGTGTGATGATAACAATTCGCCTGACGGTGAGGAGATATTTAATCTTACTGATGCGGCTGCAGATATCAGGAACAATGACAACTTTATGGTACTTACGTACTATACTACCGAGCAGGATGCTTATGACAGGACGAACCTGATCCCTGATCCAACCAACTTCCTGAGCGGAAACGCTACGATTTGGGTGAGGGCAGAGGCTAATACACAGGATACTTCAAACCCTGTTTGTTTCCAGGTAGTGTCATTTGAGCTTATCGTGAACCCGCTTCCTGCATTGGGTGTAGCCGGTGTGATCGAGCCGTATGCTATATGTGAACAGAATACAGATGGTATCGCACGATTTGATTTCAATACCCACATGGATGAGATATTGGGTACAGCTGCCGGAACAGGCCAGTATACAGTGAAGTTCTTCCGCGATGCCACTGCAATGGCACAGAATATGGCAATGCCTTATATCTATACCAATACAAGTTCGCCATTCCAGCAGAATATAATTGTATGGGTGAGGAATAATGACACCGATTGTATCGCTACTGCACCGCTAACCCTTCTTGTGGAGGAAGCAGCGATTGCCTACCCGATCACGACTACGTTCTTTGAATGTGATTACGACGGTGACAACGATGGCCAGTTTGTATTTGACCTGACTGTAGTAGAGCCAGAGGTTCTTGGTTCGCAAAACCCTGCAACGTACAGTGTAACGTACTATACCAGCCTTGCTGATGCTGAAGCCGGTGAAAATGCTATAGCAGATCCTTCTGCATATGAGAGTACGCCGGATTATCAAATGATCTGGGTTAGGGTAACCAATGAGTCTACAGTAAGCGGATGTAATGAGATTACTACACTTGAGCTGTTTGTAGAGCGTATTCCTGAGCCGGTGCTTACTACCGATCATACTACGGTTTGTATCGATTTCAATACTGGCGAAAATGTTCGGGGCGCTACGATCGATTCAGGCCTTCCGGGTACAAATACCTTTGTATGGTACAAAGATGGCGTTGTGATCGCTGGCGAAACAGGCCCGACACTTGGTGTAGAGCAACCGGGCAGCTATACTGTTGTTGCTACAAGCCCAACCGGATGTGTATCTGATCCTATCCCTGCCCTTGTAATTGAGAGGAGCGGACCTGCAAGTAAGATTAGTGAGCCAGGTTTCGTAGTCGGAAATGGTTTCAGCGAAAACCAAGTGATCACAGTATTGGTTCAGGGTTACGGCGAATACGAATACAAGCTTGACAATGGCCCATGGCAGAACTCGAATGTATTCCAGAATGTATCTCCTGGCAGCCATATTGTCCAGGTGAGGGATACCGCTACAGCCGACCCATGTGACGACCTGTATATGATTCTTGAGATCGGAAATGTAAGTGTAATTGATTATCCGAACTTCTTCACTCCGAATGGTGACGGATTCAATGATACATGGAACATCATCGGACTTGGCGATCCAAACTATGCAGCAGTGATCTATATTTTTGACCGTTACGGTAAATTGCTGAAACAGTTGAGCCCTAGCGCCGACAGTGAAGGATGGAATGGTACCTACAATGGTGCAATGATGCCTGCTGATGACTACTGGTTTACTGTAGAATATACAGAAGGTGGTGTAAGGAAAGAATTCAAAGCACACTTTGCAATGAAACGATAATTCATATTTCTCAATAGAAAGGGCATCCGATCGGATGCCCTTTTTCTTTTTTCATAAGTTTTGTACAAAAAAGCCGGTACTATTTTTAGTACCGGCTTTTAATTATTTCTTAGATTTAGCTTTCGCCTTTTTCTTTGCTTTGGCTTTCTTTTTCAGCTTTTCTTTCTTCTTGGCCTTCGCTTTTTGCTTTTCCTTTTTTGCTTTTGCTTTTTTCTTTGCTTTTGCTTTTTTCGACTTTTTCTTGTCTTTGCCTTTTTTGTCCTTCTTATTTTTCTTGCCTTCTTTTTTATTCTTCTTCTCTTTCTTCTCCTTCACTTCAGTTTCAGCTTTAGGCGCTTCGGTAATGGTTTCTGCTTTCTCTTCAGAGGTAATAGTCATTACAGGTTTTTCTTCTATAGCAGGGAATACAGGTTTTACAGCCGGTTTAGCCGGTGCGTTCTCTGTCGGTGCTTTCGGGGCAACTGGGGCTTTCGGGGCTGCGGGTTTGCGTACCGGTTTTGGTTTTTCCTCAGTTGTTGCTGTTGTTTGTTCAGCTGCAGCTGGGGTACCTGTAGTTGTATTGTCTGCAGGTGTAGTGTTTTCGACAGTTTCGGGATTTGTTTTTTCAGGTTGCTTCATGTGGGATTTATTGTTTAGATGTTTATTCTGTGTTTGCTAATTGTTTCTTAATTGTAAACTGTCTGTCAAAATTAAGCCATAAAACTATTCGCCAATGTTAAGTTTTTGATTGTCTGTATGTTGTATTTTTTGTGATTATTTTATTGAATTATAGTGTTTTATGCCCTTTTAGAAATGGTGTATGTAATGTTTTGCAAATCCTGTGTCCCTGAAAATCTGCGTAACAGTAGTTTTTGACATTAAAAAAGCCTCCCAAAATGGAAGGCTTCTACATATAGGCTATAGCGATATACTTTATTTATTGTACTGCTCCAGTGCGGCTTTTAAAACCTCCACCGCGCGTATCAGGTCTTCTTTTTTCAGCACATAAGCGATCCTGATTTCATCAAGGCCAACATTGGGCGTTGAGTAGAAACCGGCTGCGGGAGCTACCATTACCGTCTCTCCATTCAGGTCGAAGCTCTCCAACAGCCATTGTGCGAATTTATCGGCATTATCTATAGGTAGTTTTGCAATGCAATAGAAAGCGCCTTTCGGGGTAGCTACCTTTACACCTTCGATCTTGTTCAGTTCCGCTATAAGTGTATCCCTGCGCTCTTTGTATTCGCCGATAACTTCATCAAAATAGCTTTGTGGAGTGTCAAGCGCGGCCTCACTGGCAATTTGCTCAAAGGTTGGCGGGCTGAGGCGTGCCTGGGCATATTTCATGGCTGTTGCCATTACCTCTTTATTTTTAGATACGATACATCCGATCCTGGCGCCGCACATGCTATAGCGTTTAGAAACGGAGTCGATCATTATAGCGTGCTCTTCAATACCCGCAACATTCATTACCGAGTAGTGCTTATCGCCATCGTAAGTAAACTCGCGGTACACTTCATCAGCAATAAGAAACAGGTCGTGCTTCTTTACCAGTTCAGCCAGTTGCTGAATTTCTTCCTGCGTGTACAGGTAACCGGTAGGGTTGCCCGGGTTGCAGATAAGTATCGCTTTTGTTTTTGTCGTGATCAGTTTTTCAAACTCGGCAATAGGGGGAAGGGCAAAGCCTTCGTCTATAGTTGAGATCACCGGAACAACTGTTACACCCGATGCTACAGAAAATCCGTTATAATTGGCATAGAATGGCTCAGGGATGATTATTTCATCACCCGCATCCATGGTACTGCCTAAGGCGAATAAAAGCGCTTCAGAACCACCGGTGGTTATGATGATATTCTCCGGATTTACATTAACGCCGTTCGCTTGGTAAGAAGCTGCCAGTTTATTCCTGTAACTCTCAAAACCGGCCGAGTGGCTGTATTCCAGTATTTGTATAGTATTGTTCTTTATGGCTTCAAGCGCTACTTCTGGGGTTTTTATATCAGGCTGGCCGATATTCAGGTGGTATACTTTGTTTCCTTTTTTCTTAGCTATTTCGGCATAAGGTACCAGTTTTCTGATAGGGGATTCAGGCATTTGCCTGCCTTTTTGCGATACGTGAGGCATCCGGATAAGTTTTTATGTTGTGGCACAAATTTGCGACTTTTTTTAGAGATTTAAAATAAAAAAAGCCCCGCAATTACGGAGCTTAGTTATTTATTTGTAAACAATTACTGGTTTACAATCGATTTCTTCTTTTGCAGTACATCAACCTTGTCTTTGGCTACCACTTCCCCCTTTATTTTTAGGGCTACGGTACCGCCCGGATAGTTTACGGCATTGGATTGTACCGTAATGGTCTTCCTTATCGGGCCAGGGTTCATGTTATACTTTACCTCGATCTTGCCGGTTTTGCCCGGTGCGATCGGCTCCTTTGGCCAGCTTGGCACAGTGCAGCCACAGGTAGATTTGGCTTCGGTTATAATAAGCGGGGCATTTCCGGTATTGGTGAACTCAAAAAACCGTACACCATTGTCGTCTTCCTTACTGGTCGTACCATAGTCTATGGTATCGCCATTTTTAAGTTCCAATTTCGCGCCAGATTGCGCAAATCCCGAAATACTGATGAACAGTACCACCATTAAACCTAAAATTCGTTTCATTCTGTAAAATATTTGTTTTTAGTAAAAGTAATCAGTTTCAATTAATGTACAAATATTGAATGCTTCTTTTTTCAAAATTGTACATATATGGTTACTTTTGCATACAAATACAAAAAACAAGCCAAATTTTTACATTTGGCGTAAAAGCCTAAAAACAAGAACATGACAATCCCATCGCAATTTGACGCCAAAGCCGCAGAAGGCAAATGGTACGACTACTGGATGAAGCACAACTATTTTCACTCGGAGCCCGACCACAGGACACCGTATACCATAGTTATACCTCCTCCAAACGTCACCGGCGTACTGCACATGGGGCACATGCTAAACAATACAATTCAGGACGTACTTATTCGCCGTGCCCGTCTTAAAGGCTTCAATGCCTGTTGGGTACCGGGTACTGACCATGCGTCAATCGCTACCGAAGCAAAGGTTGTAGCAAAGCTAAAAGCCGAAGGCATCAATAAGAACGACCTTACCCGTGAGGAATTCCTGAAGCATGCGTGGGAATGGACCGATAAATACGGCGGTGTGATTCTTGATCAGCTTAAGAAGCTTGGAGCTTCATGCGACTGGGACCGTACCAAATTCACGATGGACGAAGATATGTCGGCGTCAGTTATCCGTTCGTTTGTAGACCTGTATAATAAAGGCCTTATTTACCGCGGTTACCGTATGGTAAACTGGGATCCTGAAGCCAAAACAACACTCTCTGACGAAGAGGTTAATTATGAAGAACGCCAGGGTAAATTATACCATATCAGTTACCAGATAGAAGGCAGTAGCGAATATGTAACTATAGCCACAACGCGTCCTGAAACAATATTGGGCGATACTGCCATCTGTATCAATCCGAACGATGAGCGCTATACCCACCTGAAAGGAAAGAAGGCCATCGTACCGATTGCCAACCGCGTGATCCCGATTATCTTTGATGAATATGTGGACATGGAGTTTGGTACCGGATGCCTTAAGGTAACGCCCGCGCACGACGTAAATGATAAGGAACTGGGAGAGCGCCACAACCTTGAGATCATCGATATTTTTAATGAAGATGCTACCCTCAACAGCTTCGGCATGCATTATGCCGGTAAAGACCGTTTTGTAGTGCGCGACGAAATAGCTGCTGAACTTGAGGCTAACGGCAGTATGGTAAAAGTGGAAAACCACGTAAACAAAGTGGGTACCTCTGAACGTACCAAAGCCGTGATAGAGCCGAGGCTGAGCGACCAGTGGTTCCTGAAGATGGAAGACCTGGTGAAGCCTGCTATCAAAGCGGTATTGGAAACCGAAGAAGTAAAGCTCTACCCGAAACGTTTTGATAATACCTACCGCCACTGGATGGAAAACATCCGCGACTGGAATATTTCGCGCCAGCTGTGGTGGGGCCAGCAGATACCTGCCTTTTATTATGGTGACGGTAAAGAAGATTTTGTGGTAGCTGAAACGAAAGAAGAAGCACTGGAACTTGCAAAAGTAAGGACTGGCAATGCGAATCTAACTGCCGACGGACTGAAGCAGGACCCGGATGCGCTGGATACCTGGTTCTCGTCATGGCTATGGCCGATGGCGGTTTTCGGAGGTATTCTTGATCCGGAGAATAAAGATTATAAATACTATTACCCGACCAATGACCTGGTAACCGGCCCGGATATCCTTTTCTTCTGGGTGGCACGTATGATTATTGCGGGGTATGAATATGCCGGCGAAAAACCGTTTACAAATGTTTATCTTACCGGGCTTGTCCGCGATAAGCAGCGTAGGAAGATGTCGAAGTCACTGGGTAACTCGCCCGACCCGCTCGACCTTATCGAGAAGTTCGGCGCCGATGGCGTTCGTACAGGTTTGCTGCTAAGCGCGTCTGCGGGTAATGATATAATGTTCGATGAAGAATTATGCGCCCAGGGTAAGGCATTCGCCAACAAAATATGGAATGCTTTCCGCCTTATACAAGGGTGGGAGGTAGCTGATATTGAGCAGCCGGACCATGCCCGTATGGCAATCAGCTGGTACGAGGCGAAGCTGCAGAAGACACTGGCGGAGATCGAGGACCACTTTGAGAAATACCGTATCAGTGATGCGCTTATGGCGATCTATAAGTTGGTGTGGGACGACTTCTGCTCATGGTTCCTGGAAATGATAAAACCGGGTTACCAACAGCCGATAGACAGGACGACTTACAATAAAGCCATCGAAATGCTTGAGGCCAACCTGAAGCTGCTGCACCCATTCATGCCGTTCCTTACCGAGGAAATATGGCAGTACATATCCGACAGGACACCGCAGCAGGCGCTTATCATTGCCGAATGGCCGGTACTGAAACAGCCGGACGAAAGGCTGATAAAAGGGTTTGACGCTGCCGCTGAAGTTATAGCCGGTATCCGTACTATCAGGAAAGACAAAAACATTCCGTTTAAGGACAGCATCGACCTGAAAGTGCTGAACAATGAAGGTTTGTCGACTGAGTTTGACAGCATCATCATGAAGCTGGGCAACATTACGAGCCTTGACTATACCGCCGAGAAGATCAACGGCGCGCTCACGTTCAGGGCGGGTTCCAATGAATACTTTGTTCCCGTTACGGGCGCGGTAAACGTGGAGGAGGAGATCGCAAAGCTTACCGAAGAACTCAACTACAACAAAGGCTTCCTGAAGTCGGTACAGGCCAAACTGTCTAACGAGAAATTTGTAGGCAGCGCCCCCGAAAAGGTAGTAGCGATGGAAAGGCAGAAAGAAGCCGATGCCCTCGCGAAGATCGCCACTATAGAGCAAAGCTTAGCAAGCTTACAATAATTAGAAACGGCTGCCTGGAAAGTGCTGATTAAAGAATCGTGTCATTCTGACGAAGGAAGAATCTCTTAATAGACAAACATTTGAGATTTTTCACTGTAATTTCATTTCGTTCAGAATGACACTTTTGAGACAGCCCCTTTGGTTTTACATCTTTTTTTAGCTCTATGGTTATCCCGCACTTAAAAGGAAACGAATTGATGATAAAACTTCTTAGTAAACCATGAATGATTTTGTTTTTAAGCTGGTGGGTTAGTTTAAAACTACTATTCAAAATAGGTAAACGTACGTTCTGTTATAATGGCAGGCTTCCCGTTTATTGAGATGGTTTTTTTGGTCCAGTTGCCCTCTTTATCGTATTCATAGGTGTAGGTATGGTCGTCCATAATTTCACCCTTACCGTTTATGGCCTTGGTTGCGGTAATGTTGTTGTGCCCGTCATACGTGTAGTCCACCTGCATTTCCTTAGCGTTATTGCGTGTTAGGTTCCATTGTATAAGGTTGTTGTTCTTGTCGTAAATAAACTCATCTTTGGTTTCAGCATTGTCGTAGCTGTCATACGTGTAGCGTGCCACAGGGTTGCCCTTTGCATCGTACGCCGTTTTTTCGCTTGAAAGCAGTTTGCCGTCAGCATCTTTGGTTTCTTTCCGGATAAGGTTTTTGCCGCTGTATTCGTACTCTGTTGTATATAATATTTTATCTTTGCTGTAGCTTGTCTCAGCTATTTTTCGGTTTTGGCTGTCATACTGAAACAGGTTTTTGGCCTGTACATATTCGGAATCCAGGTAAATGTTTTCTCCCTTCAGGTTTCCTTTGCGGTCGTAGATGTAGGTGATCTTTCCGTTAGGCGTATCCTGGTTGCTGAAGGTTTTCTTTTCCATCAGGTTTTTGCCGTCGTACGTCATTTGTGTCCTGTCGAGCTGCGTGTTGTCATGGTTGCGGCGTATGGTTCCGGTAATGTTGCCATTCTTGTCGTATGTGTTCTGCTTCTTTATCGAAGGGCTGCCCTGTATGTACTTTAGTTCCTCCAACACTTTTTCCTTTCCGTTAAATTTGCTTTCCGTGTAGGGAACCGTACCGTCTATCCACTGCTTTTCTGCAATGAGCATTCCGTTCTCATTAAATGTCAGGTCATAGTCATGGGCCGCAAGATTTTCGTGCCTTGTCTTGCCCTTTTGTTGCCCGTCGGTTGTTTCGTATGACTTTTCCGAAACAGATTTTACCTTGCCTTCAAATTTGTACGTTGCCCAGTCGGTTTTGGTGCGGTCGCTTACCACAGCTTCTTTCTTTTCTTCAGCACATGAAGCAAGCAGGAACAGAAGGCAGAGCGGATATAAAAATTTCATTTTCATTTGTATTTGTTTGGTTTTCAAAAATGCTACTTTTTTTTGAGAAAGGCAAGAAGGAGGGATGCTGATGCTGCCGATTGGGCAGATTATCACATATTAAGTATCAGAAATAAAAAATCCGCCCCAAAGGACGGATATTTATTAGAGAAATGTGCTACTATTATTTTTTGATCGCCGCATCATATTTCTTTGCAACGGCATCCCAGTTGATTACATTGTAAAAAGCCGTGATGTAGTCGGGCCTTTTGTTTTGGTATTCCAAATAGTAGGCGTGTTCCCAAACGTCAAGCCCGAGGATTGGCTTTCCTGCCACAGCAGCGCCCGGCATCAAAGGGTTGTCCTGGTTTGGTGTGCTTGTTACTGCCAGTTTACCGTCTTTCGTTACTACAAGCCATGCCCATCCGGAACCGAACTGCTTGGTAGCGGCTTCGGTAAACTGTGTCTTGAACGTATCAAAAGAACCGAAGTCTTTCTTGATGGCTTCGGCAAGCGGGCCTTGCGGCTCACCGCCTTTGCCCGGCGCCATAATCTCCCAGAACAGGGTGTGGTTATAGAAACCTCCGCCATTGTTGCGTACCGCTTTATTGTCTGCCGCAAGTGTTCCCAGTATTTCCTCGATGGTTTTCTTTTCAAGGTCGGTGCCTTTTATAGCTTTGTTGAGCTCGTCGGTATATTTTTTATAATGTTTGGAGTAGTGCACTTCCATAGTTTTGGCATCAATGTGCGGGGCAAGCGCGTCATATGCATAGCCAAGCTTTGCCACCTGAAAAGGGCCTTCTTCGGCCTTCACATCGTCAGGATTGCCAACAGGCGCTTTTTCGGCTTTGGCCTTTTCAGTTTCCGGGCCGGGAACCTGCACTTCTTCCAGTTCATTTTTGTCTTTGCACGACTGCAATGCCGCCATTACTACTAAAGCTGATAAGATGATCTTTACTTTTTTCATATCGGTCATTATTTAATTACAGAATTGATGATTTCGATGTACAGCCGTTTGGCTTCATCGGTACTCAGGTGACGCACCTGCATCCACGCATTCATTTTGAAAGCGCTGCGGAGGTCGAAGCCTGATGTGTTTTGCGGCATGCGCATATCCCGTGAGGTAGCCTGTTTGTAATAGGCATAAATGCGCAGCATTACGTCCTGGGGCAGCGCGCCGGACATATTGGAAGCTTTTTCATAGGCTTCCTGAAATCGTGTATCGAGGTCTATTTCCTCCATTGTATCATTTTGTTGCAATGACAGTTTTCCCACCTACAGCCTTTTGGTTGAGCTGTACATTTACTTCGGTACCGATCGGTAAAAAAAGGTCAACCCTCGAGCCGAATTTAATAAAACCGGCATCCGTACCCTGAACAACTTCCTGTCCTTCCTTGGCGTAGTTTACAATACGCCTTGCAAGCGCGCCAGCGATCTGGCGGTAAAGCACCTCGCCAAACAGGGGGCTGTCTATCACTACTGTAGTGCGTTCGTTCTCTTCGCTGGCTTTCGGGTGCCATGCCACAAGGTATTTGCCGGCGTGGTACTTGCTGAATTTAATAAGCCCGTTTAATGGATAACGTGTCACGTGTACATTTATAGGTGACATGAAGATAGATACCTGCAGGCGCTTGTCCTTAAAGTATTCCGGTTCGTAAACTTCTTCGATTACTACTACTTTACCGTCTACAGGCGCAATAAGAATGTGGTCTGCGGCAGTTACCGGGCGGCTTGGGTTCCTGAAAAACTGCAATATGAGTATCAGGAAAATTAAAGCGAATATCTGGACGAACTTCAACAGCCAGAAATTGGTGATAAACATATCGGCGAGAATAACTACGCCAACGGTTACGGCCAGTGCGACCAGGATGATCTTTGCTCCTTCTTTATGAAACATAATTAGTGATTTGGTAATACAAAAATAGGAAAGGTATCGCAAATATGATACTATCAAGGCGGTCTAATATTCCGCCATGGCCGGGCATGATGCTGCCGCTGTCTTTTACGCCTGCGGTACGTTTAAATTTAGATTCCACAAGGTCGCCTAAAGTACCGAATATCACGAGTATAGCTGCCGATACCATCCATTGTGCCGGGCTGATTACCTGGAAATAAATGCTGAGGATATAAGCGCCCAAAATGGCAAATACCATTCCTCCCAAAAAGCCTTCGATAGTTTTTTTGGGGGAAATGCGCTCCAGAAGTTTGTGCCTGCCCATAGTTTTCCCGACAATGTAGGCAAAGGTATCATTGGTCCAGATGATGACAAAGGCGCCGATCAGGACCATAGGTTCATAAACAGGAGATTGGTAAGATGCCAGGTACGGCAGCTTAACGATAAGCAGGAATGGGAAGATCACGTAACCCGAAAGCAGGAAACCGCGTGTCCATCCCCGGAGATTGTTCTCCCCTTTTTGGCTGAACAGTTTATAAATAAGGTAGATTCCCGTGAGTACGGAAACGATATTCAGGAACCATATAATATAGTCCTTGTCAAGGTTCACAATATGGCTTGATAGTAGTACTCCCGATGAGACTATTGGGATAATGGCGTTTATGCTGACAAGCTTGCAGAATTCGTAAACGGCGACCCACAGGAAAAACCCGAATAAGATGTAAAAGCTTATGGGATTATAGAGCGTGGCACCCAGCAATAGTGCAATGTATACGATGCCGGAGAGCGCCCTTACTATGCTTTCATTCATCTTAAAGGTCTTCTAAAAGCAGCAGGTAAAGATTTTTTGCGGCACTTCCGTATTGCATGAAATCTTCTTCCTTAGCTTTTTCGAAATATTTAATGGTGGTAATATTGGTCGGATAGTCTTTGTCGTATTTGCGCTTTATTTCCCTTAGCCCATCGCTTTTGGAACCGAGTATCTGGCTTGTGGTGGCATATACAACTATGTTTGCGGGAAGCTCGTTGGGCTTCTTTTGCTTGATCTGGTTAGATGAAAAAAGGATGGATCCTTCATCTGCGATCAGGTTCTCGCAGGTAGCCAGAATGAATTTTGGCTGTTGCGGATCGGTATAAGTCAGCTTGTTTTCGTCGAGTAAGGGGTAGAGGCGGGGCTCAAAGCACAACACATTGCACTCAAACCAGTCGTTCTCTTCGAGTACATTAAGGAACTGTTCATGCACTTCGCCAAGGTTATCGCAATAGATAAACTTACCTCCGTTTTTTTTGAAGTTCACCATGAACATCTCATCAACAGGTAATTGTTGCTCGGGTAGGTACGGATTACCGTCCTGGCTGCGTTCATCACCTGAAACATCATTTGCAGCGCCAAAAATTTTTTTAAAGAGACTCATACCTCTGATAGCGGTTTTTTCCTAATATCTCAAAGATAAAAAATTCTTAATTCAATTTCGCAACTGAATTAAGAATTTTAAATTAATTTATTAAATTTTTGTTACGCTTCCGTAACCGTCTCAGTGCCATGTTTGTCGAACGGCCTCTTGCCAAAAATGCCTTCAAGGTCATCTTTAAATATTACTTCCTTGTCAATCAGGATGTCTGCCAGTCTTTCCAGCTTGTCCCTGTTCTCCTGCAATATCTGTATCGCTCTCTGGTACTGTGTCTCAATAAGCGTTGAAATCTCCTTGTCGATGATCTGCGCGGTATCTTCAGAATACGGTTTGGAGAAGCCATACTCATTCTGTCCGGAAGAATCGTAATACGTTATATTACCCAACCTTTCGTTTAGTCCGTAGATGGTTACCATCGCACGGGCCTGTTTGGTTACTTTCTCAAGGTCGCTCAATGCTCCTGTAGAGATCCTGTCGAATACTACCTTTTCAGCAGCACGGCCTCCCATGGTGGCACACATTTCGTCAAGCATCTGGTCGGGCCTTACAATCAGCCTTTCTTCAGGCAGGTACCATGCGGCACCGAGGCTCTGACCACGTGGCACTATAGTTACCTTAATAAGCGGAGCGGCATGTTCCAGCATCCAGCTTACAGTAGCATGTCCGGCTTCGTGTATTGCAATGGCACGTTTCTCTTCCGGGGATACGATCTTGTTCTTTTTTTCCAAACCTCCCACAATACGGTCTACCGCATCGAGGAAATCCTGTTTATCCACCGCCTTTTTGTCGTTACGGGCAGCAATAAGCGCGGCTTCGTTACACACGTTGGCAATATCAGCACCGGAGAAGCCAGGTGTCTGCTTGGCAAGGAATTCGGTATCCAGGTCTTCCGCCTTTTTAATCGGCTTCAGGTGCACTTCGAATATCTCACGTCGCTCCCTGATGTCCGGGAGGTCTACGTAGATCTGCCTGTCAAAACGTCCGGCACGCATTAGCGCTTTGTCCAGTACGTCGGCACGGTTGGTGGCCGCAAGTACGATCACATTCGTATTGGTTCCGAAACCATCCATCTCGGTAAGGAGCTGGTTCAGTGTATTTTCGCGTTCGTCGTTAGAGCCGGAGAAGTTGTTTTTTCCACGGGCACGACCAACGGCATCGATCTCATCAATAAAGATAATGGCAGGGGATTTTTCTTTTGCCTGCTTAAACAGGTCGCGTACCCTTGAGGCGCCAACACCTACAAACATTTCCACAAAGTCGGAGCCTGACAGTGAGAAGAATGGCACCTTAGCCTCACCCGCCACAGCTTTCGCTAATAAGGTCTTACCGGTTCCCGGAGGTCCGACAAGTAATGCTCCTTTTGGTATCTTACCACCAATGCTGGTATATTTTTCAGGATTTCTAAGGAATTCCACGATCTCCTGTATTTCTTCTTTAGCGCCTTCAAGACCCGCAACATCCTTAAATGTTACTTTAATATCATTCTTTTCGTCGAACAGCTTGGCTTTTGATTTACCGATATTGAAAATCTGCCCGCCGCCGCCTCCGGCACCGCCGCCAGACATCCTGCGCATCATAAAGATCCACAGGGCTACCAGGATAAGGATAGGGAGGAGTGTAATAAGTATTTCGCCCCATACACCTTCAGACTCCACAGAAAAATCATTGATCTTGCCTTCTTCGCGGGCCTTATTCAGTTTTTGGTCAAAAACTTCGTTTTTATCGCCAATTACAACGCTATAGTGAGGGCCCTTGCTTTTATTGCCCAGCATATCTTCCTTCTGCACTTTCTCATGCTCCTTAAGCTTAAGGGCATCCGTCTTAAGGTAGATGTCTGCAGTTGTTTTGCCCTGTACCACTCTTTCTACCTGCCCCGAATCAAGGAGCTTGTAGAAATTTGAGAGCGATGTTGGTCTCGGGTCGCTCCAGTTAGAACCGCCAACAGCATAGTTTATGGCAAGGAACATCAGGAGGATGCCGCCATATATGAGCCATGGGCTTATTTTGACCTTGTTTGGCCTGTTATCTTTTGACATGGATCTGTTCGTTTATTAGTAGTTGTTTTGTATCGAAGTGATCTTTGCGTCTCCCCAAAGGCTTTCGATGTTGTAGTATTCGCGGATGTGCTTCTGGAATACGTGCACCACAATGTTCACATAGTCCATAAGTACCCACTCGCCGTTTTCTGTACCTTCTACATGCCACGGCTTGTCTTTCAGTGCTTTCGAAACTGTTTTCTGGACAGAGTGAACAATAGCGTTCACCTGCGTATTGGAAGTACCGTTGCAGATTATGAAATAATCGCATACGGTGTTATCTATTTCCCGAAGGTCGAGAATATCTATATCATTGCCTTTTACTTCTTCTATCCCCTTGATGATATTGGCCAGCAGATCATCATTGCTTACATTTTTTTTCGCCATCTAAAATTTTATATATTTAGCAAAGTTACCATTTTTTGTATTTACTTTTGAACCTTAACATAAGATTAAAAAGAGAATCCCTCATTATTTTGTATGGATATCATCAAACTCAATGCCATTCCCTCTACCAACGATTACCTTAAGGTATTGCTATCGGAAAGGCATGTTGAAAATTTCACTATAGTATCGGCAGAATACCAGACGGCAGGCAAAGGCCAGATGGGGTCGGTGTGGAGTGTTGAGGCGGGTAAGAACCTTACATTTAGTGTTTTAGTTCGTGATCTGCTGTTGGGTATCGATGAGATTTTTCACCTGAATGCCGCTGTGGCAGTGAGCATTGCAGAGGCTTTGGATGCCTTTGGCATAAAGGATGTCTGCATCAAATGGCCGAACGACATTTTGGCAGGGCATTACAAAATTGGCGGGGTGCTTATCGAAAACAGCATTAAAAATAATGGTGAGATCTACTCTGTAATCGGTATTGGCCTCAATGTCAACCAAATTAACTTCGGCGGGCTGCCCAAAGCTTCATCCCTTGCTGTTGTAGCGGGGAAGGAATTCGATAAAGAAAGCCTGATGATTATTATTGCTGAAAAGTTAAAACGCAATGTCTCACGCATCCTCAACAAAGAGACCGTCTCTCTGTGGGATAATTACCATAAAAAACTCTTTAAAAAAGGCCAGCCAATGCCCTTCGAAAAAGGCGGGCAGCGCTTTATGGGTATCATACGGGGTGTGGCGCACAATGGCAATCTGCATGTAGTACTTGAAGATGACAGTGTTGCGGAATTTGGACTGAAAGAAGTAGTGATGCTTTATTGATTTAAAGATTTCAGTCGCAGTCGCAGTCGCAGTCGCAGTCGCAGTCGCAGTCGCAGTCTATTGAAAATGAGATATTAAAGTTACGAGAAAATATATATTTTAAAGAATTATAAAAAGGCTTTTGAATTATCGATGGAAATTTTCGAGTTGTCAAAGTCTTTTCCAAGCGAAGAGAAATATTCTCTACCAAATTCGCAGGTCATCCCGCAGCGTCTGCGCAAACATTGCTGAAGCGTATCGCAAAAGGAGGTATAGAAATCATTTTATAAGTAAACTTACAGATAGTGATGCTGAAAATTCTGAAACCAATGTATGGCTGAAATTTGCGTTAAAATGCGGATATATACGTAATGAAATTTTGCCGCACTTAATGAAAAAACGACAGAGATTGTCAAGCTCGTCAATTACATGATACATAACCCTGAAAAGTTCGGGTGCAGTACGGAATAGACCGCACTGCACCCGAAGTATATTAAGATTTTTGCAGCTATTAAAACTGCGCCATGCCGTTATGGTCTGAAAACTGTGACTGCTACTGAAAACTAATTAATCCTCAAACTCCTCCTCGTCTTCCTCTCCAAAATCGCTGAGAAGAAAATCCACAACGAGCTCTACGGTTTCGCCGTTGTCATTCAGGCCCCAATAAGCCGGGTAATAGCCATCGCCCCAGCCCGAGGCGAACATAACGATATTATTGTCGGAATCTTTATCAGGGTGATGATCGTTCCAGTCTCCCAGTTCGCGCGAGAAATTATTCTTGCCGGAATACGCCCTGAATTCTTCTGCCAGCACTTCGTCATAGTAATTTGATTCCAGCTTTCCTTCCTGAATGGCATCCATACGGGCAATAAAGACAGGATTCGTTTCGGCATCCATGAAACAAGCTAATCCCGAATCAACAGGAAAACCGTAGAATTCATCTTCATTCAGGTCTTTCAGTTCCTCAGGAGTGATGTCTTCGGTTACGGCCAGGACCCATTTAGAAGCTTCTTCGGGGCGGAACTTAATCTTTGCATATGCCACCCTGTGGTGTATTTTGTCAATCTCCGTCATATAAATGTATACAGGATATTTGTCGGGTTCGACAGTACGGGCAAAAGGCTGCTGTTCTTCGGTAAAAAAGGGGTCTGCAACGATAATGCGTCCTGTTGGCAGGTTTACGTCGCCTATATGTATTTCTACCAGTTCCTGCGAGTTCATTTCATCGTCAAGGTCGTAAGGTAATTCGAAGTCGTTAATGTCTTTCATGGTAATGGATTTGTTTCGGTTAAAATTACTGAAAACATCGATGCATGGAGGTATTTTATATAATCTTTAACCGGGAAAATACGATAAGGGATCCAATTGTTATGCAAAAGAAGAGCGCCAAGACCCCAGTGGATGTGTGAAGCATACAAGTCGCAAAAGGCTATTGCTTTGTAATACTGACCCATTGCAAACTGTAAGCTAAAACAGCCTCAGTTTAGAAGTAATACCGCTTTCGCTGATGGTAATAAGCCTGTAGCCGAACGGCCCATTGTAAATATCAATGGACGATGATTCCTTATTCACCTGGAAAGATACCGCCGGGGTAATGTGTTGTGTAATGTTGCCATCGGTACGGCTGTCGGCCATGTGGTAATGGCCGCAGAATACCGTAACGGGCTTTGCGCATTGCCGCAGGAGGCGGGTTATCGTGTCACGTCCCTGAAGTGGGTAAATGCGGTCCATGCCTGTCTCAAACCCGAGAATAGGGTGGTGGACGAAAAGGACTATAGGCTTATCGGTTGCCAGTTGTTTTTCGAGCCAGGCCAGTTGTGCTGTGCTAAGCCTTGTTGCGGATGAATCGAGGTAAAGGTATCGGTAACCTTCATCTTCATGCGAATAGTATAGCTCTTTTTCGCCTTCGGACAGATGGTGGAAATATCTTACTGCTTCATCAAAATCATCATGGTTTCCCAAAAGTACCTTATAATCGGGGCAGGCTGTTTCAAGCCTTGAAAAAAACCATTTGTATTCTGACGATTCGGTTATATCGCCGCCAAACACAATGCTGTCCACACGCTGCCACGTAATATCTTCCAATACAATTTCGAGATTTTTTCGTGCGTTTATGCCATAGGAGGCGGGGGTGCTGTCACCCAGGTGGGTATCGGTCAGGAAAGCGATGCGTTTTGGCTTCATTGCCCGCCCGTTTTCGGATCCTCCAGCAATAATGGCTCTTTGTGTTCCGGCAGTGTAAGGTCGGGATGCAGTGAGGGGAGCAGCTTGCGTACCATTTCGATGCTGTGCTCGGTAACATCCATAAAATACCAGTGCCCGCCCTTGTCTTCGGAAACTGCGACCACCCGGGCGTATACTATAAGCTTGCCGTTAGGGATGCGCATTTCGATAATTTCAGTAAAGGCAGCCTGGAGCTCGCCTTCCGATTCATATATCTTCTCAGGGCTGGTAAACGTAATGTTGAGGAAAGTAACACCTTCATTGGCAAACGCGTTAAAGCTGTCGGAAGTGTCAGCCAGCATTTTCTCCTTGCCGCCCATCATCTTCACCACAGTTGGATGGGTATAGCCGAGAAATGCCACGTAATCCTTATTGAGGAAGGCTTTTCCCATGGCATTGGCCTGCGCGAGTATTACACTGTCGAGCGCGCCATTAGTACTTTGTGACCACGCGAGGGAAGAAAGTAGGAGTAAGGCTACAGCAAATATTTTTTTCATAACGATAGCGTAACATACTGATAAAAGTAACAAAAAAAGCCCTTCAATTGGTTGTGAAGGGCTTAAAATTTATTTTGTTGCTCTTAATAGCGGTTACAACTTGTGCATATTATTAGCCAGTGTCTCTATAAATTTAGTGATGGGCCCCTTAACCATCATGGCCATCATAGCGTTGAACTCGCCCTCAAATTGCAACTGTATTTCGCTGGAATTATCAGAAACGCTGTTAATGTTGCCTGTAAGCTTGAACGGAAGCTTATCACTTGCCGCGCCCAGAACAATCTTGTTGGGCGCCTGCCTGTCCTTCATTTTCAGCTTAATTTCCGGCATGCCTTTCAACGCGAAGATAAACGACTCTTCGCCGGTTACTTCAAATTTAGAAATGTTATCCGGCATTAGCTTTTCGAAGTTCTTCACATCGTTTAGCTGGTCGAATATATATTGTGCCGGTTTATCAACGGTTACTTTAGGACTTTCTAGGTTCATTATTTCAGATTTTAGATTTCAGGTTTCAGACGGAGCTTCACTCGGTCTCCAATAAAATTAGAATACAAAGTATCAGGAATAATAATAACAGTTTTAGATGTAGTCTTCAGGTTTGAGTATAATCTGAAATCTACAATTACTGCTCCCAGGTCGATGGGCTTACACGCCATTCTTTCAGGGTTTCGTATTCTTTTTCCGTAATATATTGCCTGGCGGTAGCTTCTTCAAGCAGGGTATCGTAGTTGCCAAGGGTGTTCAGTGTTACGTTTGCTTTCTTAAAGCTTTCGGCGGCTTCGTCAAACCCATAGGTGAATATCGCGACCATACCTTTTACGTTGGCGCCGGCTGCTTTAAGGGCTTCAACGGCCATTAGGCTGCTTTTTCCGGTAGACACAAGGTCTTCCACCACAACTACATTCTGGCCTTTTTGAAGAAAGCCTTCTACCTGGTTCTGCCTTCCGTGTTTTTTAGGCTCAGGCCTTACATATACAAATGGCAGCCCCATGTATTCGGCTACAAGCATTCCGATGCCTATGGCACCCGTAGCTACCCCGGCGATAACATCGGGCTTGCCGAACTCCTTCTCAATGTGTTTGGCAAACTCCTCGCGGATGTAGTTGCGGATAGGCGGAAACGACAGCGTGATGCGGTTATCGCAATAGATAGGCGACTTCCATCCCGAAGCCCATGTAAAAGGATTTTTGGGATTTAATTTAATTGCGTTTATTTGTAAAAGCAACTCGGCTGTTTTTTTGGCAGTGTCTGTGTTGAAAATCATATTGCAAATGTATAAAGTTTTTGTAAACGATAAACCACTTTTTTTGACAAACAGAGTGGAAAAAGAGACCGATTTCCAGATGTTTTTACTGGAAAGCGTTGATATTGAACAACTGATAAAGAAGATGTTCAATAACAAGGTGCAGAAAGCATTTTTGTATTATCCTGATGAGAAAGAAACCCTTAAGAAGCTAAAGGAGAAGATTCCCGTGGCTAAAGCCGGCGGCGGATTGGTGTATAACAAGAAGGGCGAGGTGCTTTTTATACTTCGCAATGGTAAATGGGACCTGCCTAAAGGAGGTATTGAGAAAGGCGAGGAGATCGAGGATACCGCGATGCGTGAAGTAGAGGAGGAGACCGGCGTAAGCGGACTTAAGATCGTGCAGAAGCTTCAAAAGACCTATCATATCTTTAAGCGGAATGGAAATTATAAGCTCAAAATAACGCATTGGTTCGAAATGAAAACGAACTTTTCGGGTGAGCTGGTCGGACAACTCGAAGAGGGTATCGAAAAAGTGGCATGGCTTGGCCCGGATGAAATTAAGGAAGCCCTCAAAAATTCATACGAGAATATAAAATTGCTTTTCGAAAATGCAGAGGTTGAAAATTAGCCTTTATTCTATAATCATTTCCCTGAGCTTTTCGCGATAGGCTTCCAGCACTTTAGCTTTGGATATAAAGCCATAGTAGCGTTCGTTCTTTAATACGGGTAAGTAATCGGATTGGGCGGTTTCGAATTTCTCCATCACCATTTCAATGGAATCTTCCAGCGATACCGTTTCTTTGGGAGCAGACATCATTTCTTCAAGGGAGGTATATTTTATCTGGAAGGTATTAAATACAATGTGTCGGTTTTTGTTGAAATCAATCACCCCGAGCAGTCTTTGCCTTTCATCTACCACGGCAAAACTATCCTGCCCGGTGCTGGCGAGCAGGCCAACTACATCTTCGGTTTTTTGTGTAAGATGCAGGGTCTTAAGATCTGTGTCAACAACATCTAGGATATCGATGCCGGAGAGTATATTTTTATCCTTATCGCTGGTAAATACATGCCCTTTGGCCGCCAGGTGTTTTACATCCATGGAATGCTTTTCGAACTGTTTTGATACGGCGAAACTAATAGACGAAACGATCATCAATGGAACCATAAGGTTGTAACCGCCGGTAATCTCACCAATGAGGAATATCGCAGTAAGCGGCGCGTGGAAAAGTCCGCTAAGGATACCTGCCATCCCTACGATCGTGAAATTTCCTACAGGTATATCTTTAGACAACCCAACGAGTTCAATAAATTTAGCTACAAAAAAACCAAGATACGATCCCACAAACAGGGAGGGCGCAAAGTTACCCCCGTTACCCCCGCTGGAGAGGGTAAGGCCGGTAGCATAGGCTTTTACCAACATCGTTGCCCCAACAAGCAGTAGTATCACCCAGCCATTGTCTTTAAAAGGTTCCAGCAGGGTATTGTTTAGCAGTACTTCAGGGTTGGAGTTGGCAAGTGTCTTAATGCTTTCGTATCCTTCACCAAAAAGGGTAGGGAACAGGAATATCAGAATTGCCAGCGGTATGGCCCCATACAAAGCTTTCCGGTAGCCAGAGATCTTCAGCCTTGCGAAATGCGCTTCCACTTTCTGAAACGTACGGGCATGGTACAGCGATACAAATCCGGCCAGTATTCCCAATAGCACATAGTAAGGAATATTATGATAATCGAATACCTGTTCCTGCTTAAACGACAGCAGTACCTCTTCGTTCAGTACAACGGTCGATATAAGGGCTCCGGTAGCGGCAGAGATAATAATAGGAATAAACGCTGTAATGGTAACGTCTGTGAGTACTACCTCGATAGCAAACAGTACACCTGCGATCGGGGCATTGAACGCCGAGCCGATACCCGCGGCAACCCCGCAGGCGAGCAACAGTATACGGTCTTTTTTGGAGAGCTTATATTTCTGGGCAAAGTTAGACCCAAAGGCCGCCCCCGTTATGGTAATGGGCGACTCAAGTCCTGCAGACCCGCCGAGTCCGACGGTAAGTGAACTGGTAATGATCTGGGCGTACATTTGCTTACGTGGCATAATACCGCCTTTTCTTGCCACAGCATAGAGTATGCGCGAGCTGCCTTTTTCTATTTTGTCATCGAGTACGTTCTTTATTACGAAAACGGTAAGCAGAATTCCCACTATAGGCAATATACTATTGATGTACGGCAGTTTCAGGTAACCGTTAATGTAACTTGCAAACAGGAACACATTGTGGGCAAAAGCCTTTAGTACAATAACTGCAAGTGAAGTAGAAATCGCTACCAGTACGCATGACAGGTATATAAAGTGCCTTTCGATCAGCAGGCCTTTCAGTATAAAGAGCAGGGATTCAAGACGGCGCACCTGGTGCCTGGCAAACAACATAAATTTCGAAACGGCGCGTCGTGGCATTTACTAAGGTTTTTTTGGAATAACGGCTAAGATACTCCATTAAAACAAAACAGAAAAGTACTTATAAATTTTTTATGGCTTCGCGGGTGCTAAGGGGTTTCAGCTTTGCAATACCCACAAATTTTTTTACGGCTTCGGGATTCGTCTTTCCATACTCCCGAAGCGCCCAGCCTATGGCTTTTTGTATAAAAAATTCTTTCGATTCCCGGTGCTTCCCGCATTCGCTAAAGAGAAGCGCTGCATCAGTATCTTTTTTATAGCCAAGCTGGAACAGTAGTGCCGCACGGTTGAGCCACATATTATCTGAAGCCGAAAACCTTTCCACTACCTTCTCGGTTTCTTCCGGATAGTACATAAGGTAGCCTCCCAAAAGGTATTTCGATATCGTATCTACGCTGTCCCACCAGGAATGTGTTATGAGCAGTTTCTCAATCAGGTCGATATCTTCTTTCCGGAAGTCATCCTTCAATTCTTTGATTAATAACTCTATGGCGCTGTAGTGAAATTCCCGATGCTCTTTTCCATAAAGTTCCAGGGCTATTTTACGTACGTCCTGCTTTGCTTCCGCCTTATGGTTTTCGAAGCATTCTTTGTGGAGGCTGCGCCTCAATTCTGTTTTAATACCAAAAAAAGGGAAAAGGTTTTTCATATACTTCTCCATTGCCACAGCATCAGGTGAAGCATTTTCGGTATACGACTGCGAAAGCTGTTTTACAAAATTCATCGAATCGTTTATTTACTCAGGCTTTCCAGTTTTTCTGATGCCTGTGCCTGCATATCCTCAAAAAATTCAGTGAATTCCTGTTCGTATTCGGTATAAAACTCCTGTAATTCTTTAACCGATTTCCCCATGCCCGACCTGTGGTTGGTGCGATGATCCATCTGGCGTAAAATTTCCCCTATGCCTTCAACGGAGGCATACATTACCAGCCAGTTGTGCTTTATCATATAAGGCATCATGCCACGGTTTTTTTCCGGCAGGATCTCATAATTGGATGTGAGTATCTTATAAAATCCGTCCGCGAAATCTTCCAAAGGTTGGCTATGGTACCGGTTCCAGTTCTTTGCCAGGAAATGATCATAATAGATGTCCATGATAACACCGGCGTAATGATGATATGCTGAATGCAGCCGCTTGGTGCCCTGTCTAAATATCGGGTGGCTGTCGGTATAGGTATCGATAAAACGGTGCAGTACAATACCTTTTTGCACGTCGGGCGGGAACTGGTCGGGTTTCCCGTGGATGCCGTCTGCTATAAAGTTGCCTGTTTTTACCAGGTCGTTATCACCTGAGAGGTATATGTGCGCTAGGAAATTCATACTCCTAAAATAGGGATAAGTTCTTAACCCGCAAAATATGGTTTATTAAATCTGCGGTAAATGTGAAACCCTTATATTTGCTATCACCAAAAAACCAGTTTAAAAAATGACATTAATTAAATCTATTTCAGGTATCCGCGGAACTATAGGCGGCAACACAGGCGACAATCTTACACCGGTAGATGCGGTAAAATTTGCATCGGCCTACGGAACGTGGCTGAAAGGCCACGCAGGCAAAGAAAAGCTGACGGTAGTAATTGGCCGTGACGCACGTATTTCGGGACCAATGATACAAAATCTTGTAGTAAATACCCTTGTGGGCCTTGGGATTGATATTGTAGACCTTGGCCTGAGCACAACACCTACTGTTGAGGTGGCGGTGCCGCTAGAAAAAGCCGACGGTGGTATTATCCTTACCGCAAGCCATAACCCGAAACAATGGAACGCCCTGAAGCTCCTTAATGAGAAAGGGGAATTCCTGAGTGGTGCCGATGGGGCTAAAATATTAGAAATAGCAGAAAACGAAGCGTTTGATTTTGCCGATGTAGACAGCCTTGGCGAAATAACCGTGAACGATGCTTATATGGACATCCATATCGACGAGGTGCTAAACCTGCCGCTGGTAGATGCTGAAGCGGTGAAGAAAGCCGGATTTAAAGTAGTTGTAGATGGTGTAAACTCTTCCGGAGGTATCATTATTCCAAAACTACTGGAGCAGATGGGTGTTGAGGTTGTAAAGCTCTATTGCGAGCCGAATGGCCATTTCCCTCACAACCCGGAACCGTTGAAAGAACATCTTGGTGATATCTGTGAGCTTGTTGTGAAAGAAAAAGCACACTTTGGTATTGTGGTAGACCCGGATGTAGACCGCCTTGCATTTATATCTGAAGATGGTGAAATGTTTGGTGAAGAATATACGCTGGTTGCCGTGGCCGATTATGTACTCAGCAAAACACCGGGTAATTCCGTAAGCAATATGTCATCTTCCCGTGCATTGAGCGACATTACCCAAAAGCATGGCGGCAATTACGAAGCTAGTGCTGTGGGCGAAGTGAATGTGGTGGAGCTGATGAAGAAAAACAACGCCATAATAGGAGGCGAGGGTAACGGAGGCATCATTTACCCTGAGCTGCATTACGGCCGGGATTCACTCGTGGGTGTGGCATTGTTCCTGACCTACCTGGCGGAGCAGAACGTAACGTCTGTGGCGGCATTGCGCGCATCCTACCCGCAGTACTACATGAGCAAGAACAAGATAGAGCTTACCCCGCAGATTGATGTTGATGCGATACTGGAGGGCATGGCCGCAAAATATGCCAATGAAAAGATAGCAACAATAGACGGTGTAAAGATCGACTTTGCCGAAGAGTGGGTACACCTAAGGAAATCGAACACCGAGCCGATCATCAGGATCTATACCGAGGCGCAAACACAGGAAAAAGCAGATGCACTTGCGGTAAGGATTATTGGTGAGATAAAGGCTGTAGCAGGAATATAACTGCTTCTGAATATACAATATATGAAAATACCTCCATTAAACAATGGAGGTGTTTTTATTATATACGGTGCGTTCAGGGCATCCCTCAACCGCTACTTTTTAAACTACTTAAACCACTCATAATACAGCATCCCGAAATACTCATGCGCGGCAATTTGTGTAAACTTTAGCTTTCCTTCAGAGGGCCAGAAATTATACAGCGATTGGTCAGGGGATATTTTGACTAAAAAATCAGCCGGGGCAGGAATGGGGTTAAGTCCTTTTCGCCGGAAGGTTTCCATTGCCCTTGGCATGTGCCATGCACTGGTGACCAATAGGAAAGGCTCTTTGCTGCCAAAGCGTTTTTTGTATGCCACGGCTTCCTCCCATGTGGTAGTTGGCTTTATCAGCATTAAGGTATCGGTGGGGTTTACACCAAGCGATACCGCAGCCCTGGCGGCTAATTCTGCCTGCGCCAGCCTGTCGGGCTTACTCGACCATCCCGAAAAAACCATTCGGCTGCCCTTCAGGATGTTGTAGAGCCGTACGCCTTCAGTCAACCTGCCCGATGCTGTATTCGACAGCCTGTGCAGTTCGGTAAGGGTGCTGTCGTTTGTGTTACCGGCGCCCAATACAAGAATATTGATGTTTTTACCTGTAGCTGCGGGGCTGTACACAGGGTACTGCTGCTCTAAGTTACGTATCATCCATACGGGTAACGGACTTGCCGAAAAAAGGAAAAAGAACAGAAAGGCTCCTATACCCGCGTATCGGGACACCTTTCGCCATTTTAGTTTCCAGGCTATCGCGCACAAAATGATAAGTATCCAAAAAATCGACAAAGGGTTCATAGACTGGTTTTACAATTCGAATGTAAGGTTTTTTGACAAAAAATCCTGCCTTTATAAATTAAAGGCAGGATTAAAAAATTAAAACGTAAAACTAAACTACCTGATTACAAGTTTCTTTACAATGCCTTCAGATGTTTTTACCAGGTAAATACCGGAAGCCATTTGAGACGTGTTTATTGTAAGCGCCTGCTTAGCCGCATGGATAAGCTTACCGCTGTAATCGTATACTTCGATATCTGCAGGACGGTTGAAGTAAGAAATGCCGTTTTCTGATGGGTTAGGGAATACAACAAAGGCTTTTGGCCCGTTGTTAAATTCACTTGTACCGAGGTTTTCCGTATTTACTTCAAATATTGTCAGCGTACCGCTTATTTCGTTTGCTACAACTATATAAGGCTTATTATCTGGGCTATCGGCTGCGTTGATGTAGGTAATGCCTTCCGGCCCGTTATCGCCACCGTAGGCAGAAACAGTCCTGCTGTTCTTGTAGTCTACGAACTGAACATCGTTGGGGTCGGTAACATCATATACCATTACACCACCAATGCGCTCAAGCCCGATAAAGGCAAAAGTACGCCCGGCAAGCTCTGCTACCGTTACGCCTTCCGGTTCCGGCCCTTTGGCACGACTCCTCGATTTTGAGGTATTGCTTTCACTGTCCGCGTTAAAGATCGATGGCAGTGCCGAGGCAGTATACATTTCGAAATCGTCGCCACTGTCGTAAACGATTGTTTGCGTATCGGCATTGAAGATGGAGAACGAACGTGTACCCACACTGTATATCTGCTCGAATTCGGCATCGCCATCCGTATTGCCATTCAGGTTTGTTACCCTCATCCTTCCCGCATTCTGGCTTTTCTTAAGCATAGCAGCCTGAGGATAGATTGCGGGATCAAGATTATAGCTACCCGCGCCTATAGTAGTCCTTTCTTCAAACCCATCATATTCCTTCTCATCACCTTCGTTAGCCGTAATGATATAGTTTGTTCCGTTAACGCTGTAAGAAGCAACAGCATCCGGAATGTAGTAGGAACGTATTGGCCAGTTGGCAATAAGAACCTGGTTGTTGTTGTCGGAAATATCGAAACCGTTGCCCGGCAGGCTCATATCTTTTGTGCCAAGTGCCCATACACCTGTAATGGTTCCGTTAGCAAGATTTATCTCTGCAATAGCATTATTTTCCTGAAGTGTAACCCACGCCGTCTGTGAGTCGCCACTTGTAGTGATATATTCCGGCTCAAAATCCTGAGATAATGTGCTTGTCAGCTTCAGTTTCCTTACGCCCGAAACGATAAGTGCCGCCTCATCTGTATTGAATGCCGTGAAAAGCAATGTGTTTACGTCGTCTTGCGTAAGTCCGTCAATACCGCCTGAAATATCGATAATGCTTATAGAGCCTTCAGGATCTATACTGTAATCGCTGTTCGGCTGGCCTTCGTTAGCCGTAAGTACTTTAGTTCCGTCCGGAGTGAAAGAAATGTTGTCAGGAAGTACACCTACCGTAACCTGTTTTTGGAAAACACCGCTTGTATTGAAGAATATCACCTTTCCGTTATCTTCTGCCTGGGCGCTCGGTGCGGCTACAGCTACCATACCGTTCTTAACGGCTACACTTGTTATGCCTCCGTAAGGCGCCATATCGATAGAGTTTATCGTTACAGGAGCCTCAGGGTTTTCGAAGTTAATGATGTCAAGCTTTCCTTCAACGGCGCTTGTCGCGAAAAGTTTTTTGCTGACAGGATCGTATGCCACGATTTCGCAGGTACTATTGTTAATACCTGAAGGGTCGAAGCTGGTGATGTATTCCAGTTGTATGGCCTGGTTAGGAACCGGTGCCACGCGGTCGTTGTCTTTTATGTAAACAGTTGCGAATGTTTCGCCCTGTATTGTAAGGCCTACAGGGTTTTCCAGGCTCAGTACAAAGTATTCCGCATGCTGCTCTTCATCCGTATCATCAATGATCGGGATATTGATGGTTTGTGTAAGTGAGCTGCTGCCTGTAAAGTTCAGCGTCTGTGTTGCCGGAAGCGTAAAGTCGCTGCCTATAGTTGCCGTGCTGAATGGCGCCGGCTTTACTACAAGGTCAACACTGCCTGTCGCAGGATTGTTAAGGTTTAGCGTGAAAGCAAGCGTACCCGCGTTTTCGTTTACGGTTACGAAGTCTGAAGCGAATCCGATAGTAGAATTAACCGGCTCAGCACCCGATCCGCTTGTAACAGTAATATTGTCGAAACGGTTGTTGCCGCTTGTTCCTGAAGCTGTAGTGCCTCCAAAATTTATTTTCACAATAAAGTTCGGATTATTGTTTGCACCATCGATACCTGAAAAATCAAGCGTTACAATATTGTAAATATCTGTTACCGGATTGTAGCTGGTAACGGGAAGGCCAGTGCTTATGAAAGTAGTGCCGCCATCAATACTATAGGAATAAAGTTGCTCTGTAGCACCCTGATTCGTCTTTGTGGTGGCAAATTTCAGTACGATGTCCTCATGGCCTGTAGTAGGGAATGCAATTAGCAGGTCGCGGGTGTTGCTTGGGTTTCTTGGGCGAAGGCCGTTGCCGGCTGCTGTTGTTCCCTGTGCGTTTACGGTACTTCCGGCTACATCATCCATATAGCCCGCCCCTGTGCCCGGATAGGTGATGGAAGTTGTACCTGTAATTTCCGATTGATCCGCGGCTACGCTGGTCTGGTTGCCCGAAATGGTGTTGAAATGCCAGTAGTGCAATAGTGTCTGCGCTTCCGACAGTTGTGTTACAAGGCCTACCGCCAGTAACAGGAAGAATTTTTTGTAGTTGTTGTACATGGATATTGTAGTTATAATAGCTGCAAAAGTCCATGCTGTAGTTTATTCAGGTATTACTTGCGGTATAACGTAGTATTAAGAAAAGCCTTTCAGGTGTATTCTAAATGTAAAGCGGCCGGATGAATGTTAACACACGATTAATTGTAAAAAGAAAGCGGCCCGAAAGCCGCTTATTGGTATTATATCCCGTTTACAATTTCAAGGAAGTCATGTGCTTTGAGCGCTGCGCCGCCTATGAGGCCACCATCAACATCAGGCTTCGAGAAGATCTCGCGTGCGTTGTCCGGTTTCACGCTGCCGCCATAAAGGATGGAAGTTGCATCGGCCACACCTGCACCTACGTTCTCACGGATGAGGTTACGGATAAACGCGTGCATTTCCTGTGCCTGCTCCGGTGAAGCCGTCTCGCCCGTACCGATAGCCCAAACCGGCTCATACGCCAATACAATACTGCCCCAGTCGCTTTCGCTGATGTGGAAAAGCCCTTCTCTCAGCTGCGACTCCACGACGTTAAAGTGATTGCCCGACTGCCTGTCGGCCAGCTCTTCGCCAAAGCAAAAAATAATGGTAAGGTTATGTTTAAGCGCTGTATTAACTTTTTCAGCAAGCAGGGAGTTGGTTTCGCCAAAGTAAGCCCTTCTCTCGGAGTGACCCAGGATTACTGTATTCACTTTGATACCTTTTAGCATATTTACAGAAACTTCTCCGGTATAAGCTCCGCTTTCGGCCTGGTGCATGTTCTGCGCGGCTACTATAATGTTGGTGCCATGCGTTTGAGCCACGGCAGCCTGGAGGTTAACAAAGCTTGGCGCGATAACGATCTTCGCAACGGAGTGCTCCGGCTTTTTTGCCAGCAGTTCATCAATAAGCGCTTCGGTCTGGGCGCTGTCGTTATTCATCTTCCAGTTTCCTGCAACGATCTTTTTTCTCATTATTTAAGTTGTTTTAAGGTAGCAATAAGTTTTTCGTCATCGGCCTCAATGGCTTTAAAGAGCGCGATCTTCCCGTTCTTGTCCACCACCATGTAGCGCGGAATCCAGTCGAGCTTTATCGCTTTGGCAAAGGCGCCCTCTTTCATGCTCTTGCCTGCATGGTAGTTGTCGCCCCTCACGCCATATTTCTCAATGCCTTGTTTCCACTTGGCCTCTTCACGGTCGTACGAAAGGAAAAGGTAGGCCGCATTTGGGAACTGCTTTTGTAGCGCGTGTACTTTCGGCATTCCCTTAATGCAGTCCGGACACCAGGATGCCCAAACATCGATTACAACAGTCTTGCCTTTGTATTGTGCCAATATATCTTTAAAGGTAGTTTCTTTCCCCTCAAGCGAGGTCATTTTTGCGTTGAGCGCTTCTTCTGAAAAAGAGGTTTCCTGGGCAGTAGTGCAGGAGAACATCCCGAAAAGGATAAGCGGCAAAAGGAGTAATTTTTTCATTTTGATAAATTAAAGAGTACCAAATTTACGATTTGTGGGTGAAGAAACCCCTTTGGGACAATTAAATATTTGTTATAACGTTTTCGCTTTACCCCAGCCTGATCTTCGGATCCAGCCACGCATAGATAAGGTCAACGAGGATGTTGATGATAACAAATGTTGTGGCAATAACCAGCACCGATCCCATGATCACGGGTAGGTCGAGCGTGTTGAGGGCTTCAACCACTTCTTTGCCAAGGCCGTTCCACCCGAAGATGTATTCTACAAAGACGGCACCCGCAAGCATCGAGGCAAACCATCCTGAAATTGCCGTTACCACAGGATTCAGCGCGTTCTTTAAGGCGTGCTTCCGGATAATGCGCCTTTCGCTGAGCCCTTTCGCGCGCGCGGTACGGATATAGTCCTGACCCATGACTTCCAATAGGGAGTTGCGCATCAGTTGTATTACCACACCCAACGGGCGTATGCCCAACACAATAGCCGGAAGGATAATGTTTTTCCATTTGATGTAGGATCCTTCGCCAAAATCGTCGACCTCATACAGGCTGCCGGTCATGTCAATATGGGTGTATTCGTGCAGCAGGAACCCAAATACCCATGCAAACAATATAGCCGCGAAAAAGGACGGAAGGCTCATACCCAGTGTGCTTATAAGCGCAATGGTACGGTCTGCCCAGGTGTCTTTATACAACGCTGAAACAATTCCGAAAAATATTCCCACTACGATGGCAATGATAATAGCAAAGAAGGCCAGTACTGCGGTGTTAGGCAATGTGTCACCGATGATCTGTGTTACCTTCTTGCCGCTTTTCTGGAAACTTTCCCTTAGGTATGGCGCTTTGATAGCGGTAGTTGTTTGTCCGACAGTAAACAGCCTTGCCGCACTATATTTTCCTTCGGACAAATAGGTGTAATCATCGGGAACTATACTGTGGAAGGATAGGGGAGACAGGTCGTTAAGGTAGTACAGATATTGCTTCGATACCGGTTGGTCGAATCCGTATTTTTTCTTGATTATGGCGAGCTGCTCGGAGTTCTCGTTCTGGTCGAGCATCATGCGCGCGGGGTCGCCCGGCAATACCGTAAACAAAAAGAATATGACAGTGACCACGCCAAAAAGCGTGAGCAGCGCATATCCTGTTTTGTATAGAAGGTATTTTACCACTATTATTTAAGATTTAAACATTAAAAAATTGAAGTTAGAGACGCATAATGAATATTTAAATCTTCAATTTTTAATATAAAATGCTATTTAAGCTGTAGGTACTCACTGTCTTTCCAGTGGGCTTTACTTACAATAGTGCCTTTGTGCAACTCTACAATACTTGGGTTAGCCCTTTCGATGGTTTTAAGTGTAGTGGCATCACAGAAATAGTAGTCGAATGTAAGGCCGTGCTGCTTTTTCTTTTGTGCTATTACGGCTTCATCAGATGCCGTCATACCGATCACTTTATACCCTGCTGCCTGTGCTTTTTTAGAGAATGCCTCCATTTTCACTAAGCCCTCATCGCTGGCCTTGTTCAGGTCGTACGAAATGAGAAGTATAAGCTTAGGCTCTCCGAGCATGGCTTCGGTAAAGTCTTCGCCATCTTTTTCGATGGTGAAATCGTGGATTGGCGGCACATAGCCTTCCTGTATGAGTTTTTCCTTTCGGTCTATAAATTCCGCGTTAGCAGGGATCTTGTCGAGTTCTTTGTCGGTAAACTCTTTCTCCACGCCATCCACTTTATAAATGAAAACGAATTCGTATATTGATTTCGGCGCGCCTTCCGGAATAGCCATGCCTTCTTTTATGTTGGTGCCTACTTTATATGCCCTGAAATCGATGGTTGGCAGGTGGTTGAGTACATGGTAAGCAAAAAGGATACACAGCAAAAGGCTGGCATACACCGTAACATTTACCGCCACCCGGCCAAATATCTTTTTAATGTGCTTTTTGTTAAAGAATAATATAAGGATCAGGGCCAAAAGCACCACATCCTTAGTGAACGATTGCCATGGTGTCAGCTTTAGCGCGTCGCCAAAGCAGCCACAATCGGTTACTTTATTAAAGTATGCCGAATAGAAGGTAAGGAACGTAAAGAATACGATCATAAGCAAAAGGCTCCAGACCGTAAATTTCTTTTTGTACCCTACCAAAAGCATTACACCCAGCACTACTTCAAAAATCACGATTACTACTGCCAGAGCCAGCGCGTAAGGTATCAGGAACTCAAGATTAAGCACGTTGGCGTTAAAGTACTCTTCCAGCTTGAACGAAAAGCCTACCGGGTCGTTCAGCTTTATAAGCCCGGAAATAATGAACAATACGCCTACAAGTACGCGCGAAATATGGGTTATCAGTTTCATTCTTCTTCTTCTTTTGTAAGGGGTTATAGCTTATTTTCGAGTATCAGGGCAAACACCGCATAGTTGATCATATCCTGGTAGTTGGCATCTATGCCTTCCGACACCAGGGTCTTACCCATGTTGTCTTCGATCTGCTTTACGCGAAGCAGCTTTTGCAGGATGAGGTCGGTCAGGGAACTGATGCGCATATCGCGCCACGCTTCGCCATAGTCGTGGTTTTTGGCTTCCATGAGCGTTTTGGTTAGCAGCACTTTTTCATCATACAATCGGGTGGCCTCTTCAACATTCAGGTCAGGCTGCTCGGCAATGCCTCTGTCAATCTGTATCAGCGCCATGACAGAGTAGTTGATGATGCCGATAAACTCACCGGTCTCATCTTCATTTACCTTGCGTACATCGTTCTCCTGCAGGCTGCGGATGCGCTGCGCCTTAATGAAGATCTGGTCGGTAAGCGAGGGCAGCCTCATGATGCGCCAGGCACTGCCATAATCTTTCATTTTGTTAATGTAAAGCTGCCTGCAAACGGCTATCACCCTGTCGAATTCCTGCGAGGTATTACTCATTTAAGTGCTATCTTTGTATGTAAATTTTTTCAAATGTAATAAAAAAGCCCCCTAAACCCAAGGCGGCTGCAAAAAGAAATCACCATGCTTATCAACTGCAAAGGCAGGCTCATCGATCTTTCGCAACCTAAAGTAATGGGTATCCTCAACTGTACGCCCGACTCTTTTTTTGATGGCGGAAAGTATAAGGACGAAACCCAACTGCTTTCGCAGGCGGAGAAAATGCTGGACGAAGGCGCCGACTTTATTGATATTGGAGCGTATTCTTCCAAACCCAACGCTGAATTCGTTTCCGAAGAGGAAGAGGTTGAGCGTATTGTGCCCGTAGTTGAAGTATTGCTGAAGCATTTTCCCGATACGCTTATCTCTGTAGATACGTTCCGTGCGGCTGTTGCCAAAGCGTGTGTGGAAAGCGGTGTTGCCATAGTAAATGATATTGCCGCCGGAATGCTGGATGATATGATGCTCGAAACGGTTGGGCAACTGAAAGTTCCGTATATCATGATGCACATGCGCGGCACGCCACAAACCATGGTAAAGCTAACGCAATATGATGACATTGTAAAAGAGATGCTGGCTTATTTTGCCGAAAGGATAAACGCCGCAAGAAGTTTTGGAATCAACGACATCATCATCGACCCCGGTTTCGGCTTTGCTAAAACATTTGAGCAGAATTATGAAGTGCTGAATAAAATGGAGCTTTTCCAAATGACAGGATTGCCTGTATTGGCGGGTGTGTCACGGAAGTCGATGATCTATAAGCTGCTTGGTATAACCCCACAGGAAGCGCTTAACGGAACCACAGCACTAAATACTATCGCATTGATGAAAGGAGCGAATATCTTACGCGTTCACGATGTTAAGGAAGCGAAAGAGGTTTTGAAAATATGTGAAAATTTGAAAATGAGTTAATTTTGAAAATTATAAATTCCTACTTACATTTTCAAATCTTCAAATTGTTTTATTTTCAAATTATTGATGATGATAAGGCTCACCCTTCAAAATCGTGAATGCCCGGTACAATTGTTCGATAACGAACAACCGTACCATCTGGTGGGAGAACGTCATGGCAGATAGCGAAACCTTGCCCTGTGCTTTGGCATACACCTCTTTGGAAAAGCCGTAGGGACCACCGATAACGAATACCAACGTTTTGATTCCGGAGTTCATCTTTTTTTGCAGTTCTTCTGAAAAGCCCACACTGCTGAAGGATTTTCCATTCTCATCCAAAAGGATCAGCTGGTTGGTAGGGGAGAGTTTAGAGAGGATAATCTCGCCCTCCTTTTCTTTCTGCTGTGCCTCACTCATGTTCCTGGCATTCTTGATGTCGGGAATCACTTCCAGCTCAAATTTGATGTAGAACGACAGTCGCTTCATATAATCGTCCATGAGCTGTTGCAGTGCTTTGTTGTCGGTCTTTCCTATGGCGAGGAGCTTGATGTTCATTTTTATTAGAGTTGCTGAGGTTCTTGATAGCAAAAATGTTTAGTTACCACCATCTTCTATAACTTATACTTTAAAAAATCTTCTTCCAGGATTGCATAACCATAATTATCACTCCATCCACTTTTTAGTGGTAGTAACTTACGGGTATGTGCCTCACGATACATTCCTGCTTTTTCGAGCACTTTACAGGATGCTACATTACCTACAGCACATCCGGCTTCAATACGATGTAGGAGTAAACTTTCAAAACCAAATTTAATAATTGTCTTAACTGCTTCGGTAGCATAACCCTTACCCCAAAATTCAGGACATATTTTGTACCAAATTTCTGCATTTTTATAATGGGTTTTAATAATACCAATACTTATAATACCAATAAATTGCTGGTTATTATTTTCAATCAAAAAAGTATACCGGATACGTGGTTCTGCTTCTTTTTCATTAATCCAGTTTGTAAGTACAATTGAAGTAGCATATTCATTATCTGGCGCTATACCCGGATTGTAAACACTACTTTCAGGATCAACAAGCAACGCATGTACAGGTACCAAATCCGTATCTTGAAAAGAGCGGAGCCTTATCCTGTTCGTTTCTTGCGAATTGTTTATATTCATTAATTAATTCCCGGTTATCTAAGCATTTATTAAATTAATAAACTCATCCTCACTGATGATCTTCACGCCCAACTGGTTTGCCTTTTCCAATTTTGCAGGGCCCATATTATCGCCGGCAATCACATAATCCGTCTTTGAGGAAATAGAGCTGCCCACTTTGCCACCATTATCTTCGATCGCTTTTTTCAGTTCATCGCGGGAGAATTTGGCAAATACACCGGAAACCACAAATATCTTACCGGCCAGCATATCGCTCACGCTGGTGCTTCCCCCGGTCGTTTCAAGCTGCACTCCATAGTTTTTCAGGCGCTCCACGATTTTGCGGTTTTCTTCATTGGCAAAAAAATCGATAACACTTTGCGCGATGCGTTCGCCAATTTCATCCACCAAAATTAAGTCCATCAATGAAGCATTCGCGAGATTGTCGATACTTTTATAATGCTTGGCCAGTTTTTTGGCTACCGTTTCGCCTACATAGCGTATTCCAAGCGCATACAGCACACGCTCAAACGGAATCTGTTTGGATGCCTCAATACCATTTATGAGGTTCTCTGCCGATTTATCCGCCATTCTTTCCAATGGCACCACCTGTTCTTTTTTAAGTTCATACAGGTCGGCATAGTTGTGTATCAGATCAGAATTGTAAAGTAATGCCACCGTTTCTCCCCCAAGGCCTTCAATATCCATCGCTTTGCGCGAAATGTAGTGCTGTACACGCCCTATGATCTGCGGGGGGCAGCCGTAACAATTCGGGCAATAGTGCTGTGCTTCACCTTCCTTACGCTCCAGTCCGGTAAGGCATTCCGGGCATTTATCAATGTAAATGGTTTTTGGCGCTTCTTCCGGGCGTTTGGTAAAATCAACCGCAATGATCTTAGGAATGATCTCCCCGCCTTTTTCCACGAATACCTCGTCGCCTACGCGGATGTCCAGTTTTTCAATCTGGTCGGCATTGTGCAGCGAGGCGCGTTTCACGACTGTCCCACCCAGTTGTACCGGCTCCAGGTTGGCAACGGGCGTAATGGCCCCGGTACGGCCTACCTGGTAGGAAATACTGTTCAGTTTTGTTGTAACACGTTCCGCTTTAAATTTATACGCAATGGCCCAGCGCGGCGATTTGGAGGTATAGCCCAATTCTTCCTGCTGGTGGATGTCGTTTACCTTGATAACCACGCCATCCGTTTCATACGGAAGGTCGTGGCGGTGGATATCCCAATGCTCGATAAAAGCCATTACTTCCTCAATATTTTTTGCCAGCTTCGCTTCTTTGGGTACTTTAAAGCCCCATTCACGTGCTTTCTCAAGCCCTTCAAATTGTGTTTTTATTGGCAGGCTGGATCCGACAAGGGAGTAGAGCAGGCAGTCGAGCGGCCTTCTGCCCACCTCGGCGCTGTCCTGTAGTTTTAATGATCCGGAAGCCGTATTGCGCGGATTGGCATAGGGTGTGCCTCCGGTAGCTATAACTTCCTGGTTCATTTTAGCAAAGCCATCGAGGGGAAGGATAATCTCTCCGCGTATTTCGAATTTCGGAGGGTAATCGCCTTTCAACTTTAATGGTACCGAACGGATTGTTTTTACGTTGGTAGTCACTTCATCTCCCTGAAAGCCGTCACCACGGGTTACGGCCCTGCTTAGCTTGCCATCTTCATAGGTAATGCTCATCGAAGCGCCATCGTATTTTAGTTCGCAGGTGTATTGCACATTATCGGTTCCGAGGCCGCGCTGCACGCGTTTCTCCCAATCCAGCAACTCTTCTTTGGAATAGCTGTTATCGAGCGAATACATACGGAATTCATGCTGTATGGTGTTGAAGTTCTTGGTAATGGCGCCGCCCACACGCAGCGTAGGGGAGTCGGCATCATAAAATTCCGGATGCTTTGCTTCCAGTTCCTGAAGTTCTTTCAGTTTGGTATCAAAGTCAAAGTCGGATATCGTAGGATTATCTAAAACGTAGTAATTGTAGTTGTGTTGGTTAAGCTCCTCACGAAGGGCATTTATCTGTTGGCTGATGTCCATTGACTGAAATTTGTTTGCCCTGCTAATTTAGCCAAGATTTGGGAAAGGGAAAACGATTTTCTTTTTTTGTTTAAACAACAAAGCCGCTACATTGTAACGGCACTGATATTAAATAGTAATGGAGTTTTGTCTAAAACATATCCTCCAACTGCTTATATAGCACACCTTCACTCAGTATCGCGCCCTGTTCGATCAGGCTGAATATCTCCGCATTCCTTTCGGTGCTGAAAGGTTTTGCGCCGCGCTGTATTTGTACCTCGTCGCTAAAGATGTTCTCATTGAGCCATTGCAGTCCGCCTTCCGTAAGGAAATCAGCGTGCGGTATATGGGCGTGGATAATAATGCTTTCCATTTTTTCCTTGTCGAGCTTAAAGAGGAAAATATGGTTTTTGGAATAGTGTTCCAGCCATTCGGCATTAGTAAGCACATTTTCCCATATCAGGTCGGAGAACACGTCGATCTCCTGCTCGGCTACTTCAGGCTTTTCCTGTTTGAGGGTGTCCCATTCGGCCTTATCGATAGATTGCGAAGCCAGGAAGCGTATAAATTCGGGATGCAGTTCTTCCAGCTGCTCTTTGGTAAGTCTTGCGTATTTCATAAGGATATAATGTTTTGACTTCCCCTCTTTGGAGGGGTGGCTGAAAGCCGGAGTGGTTAAAACTATTTGCGACCACACCGCCCTGCGGGCACCCTTCCAAAGGAGGGGAAGCGTGCAGCCTGATTATAAATAAAAAAGCCTTCCGTAGGGAAGGCTTCTTATATAACGGTATTGATTACTGTTGTTGCTCGGCAACGATCTCGTAAGGAAGGTCTACGATCACGTCCCTGTGAAGCCTGATGCTTGCAGAGTATTTACCGGTACGTTTAACGATACCGCTAGTGATGTATTTCTTATCGATCGATTGTCCTGCTTTTTCAAGAGCTTCAGCGATATCAGCATTGGTTATAGAACCAAATAGTTTCTCGCCTCCTGCTTTTGCAGTAAGTTTAATTTCAATTGCTTTAATTGCTTCTGCAGTAGCTTTTGCATCGTTAACGATCTTTTGCTCTTTGAAAGCCCTTTGCTTTAGGTTTTCAGCCAAAACTTTTCTGGCTGACGGAGTTGCCATAACAGCAAAACCTTGCGGGATAAGGAAGTTACGGCCGTATCCTGGCTTAACTGTAACAACATCATCTTTAAATCCTAAATCCTGTACGTCCTGTTTAAGTATAAGTTCCATAATATTGCCTCTTTATTATTTTAGTAAATCAGCCACATATGGCATTAACGCTAAATGACGTGCCCTTTTAACGGCTACAGATACTTTCCTTTGGTATTTCAAAGATGTACCGGTAAGGCGACGAGGAAGGATTTTTCCTTGCTCGTTAACAAATTTCAAAAGGAAATCCGGGTCTTTGTAATCTACATACTTGATACCTGATTTCTTAAAACGACAATACTTTTTAGTCTTGTTCGTCTCTATATTCAAAGGCGTAAGATACCTGATATCCCCGTCTTTTTTTCCTTTAGCCGACTGTTCTATTGTTGACATGATTAGTTCGCTTTAGCTTTTAGTTTTTCTCTTCTTCTTTCTGCCCATGAGATGGCGTGCTTGTCAAGTGTTACGGTTAGGAAACGCATAACCCTTTCGTCGCGGCGGAACTCAGTCTCAAAACCGATAAGAACCTCTGCCGGAGCCTGGAATTGGAACAGGGTATAAAACCCGCTCTTTTTGTTCTGGATTTCGTAAGCCAGTTTTTTAAGGCCCCAATCCTCTTTAGATACCATCTGTGCGCCCCTTGAAGTAAGATAATCCTCAAATTTACTTACTGTTTCCTTTACCTGGGTCTCAGATAAAACGGGATTCAAGATGAAAACAGTTTCATAGTGATTCATAATACAATAATTTATATGTTATAAAAGTGGGTGCAAATGTAGTAATTAATATTTATCCGGCAAGGGGCAAAATTGCTTTTTTTGAAAGGAGAAAAGTGTTTTTTTGTATATATTTGTATACATCCAAATACTAAAATACTAAACATTACGTGAACATTACTAATCGAGACGCTAAATGAAACTAAACTGTGTTGTTGTTGATGATAGCACAATACATAGGATCACCGTTGCAAAGCTTGTAAATGAGCACCCTGAGCTGAGTCTTGTGGGTGACTTTTCTAACGCCCCCGAGGCACGGAACTGTATCATGAACAAGACAGTGGACCTGCTTTTCCTCGATATCGAGATGCCTGTGCAGACAGGTTTCGACCTCCTCGACGGATTAAAATCCAGGCCGCAGATCATATTTGTATCATCAAAATCCGACTACGCGCTCAGAGCCTTTGACTATGCCGCCGTAGACTACCTCCAGAAACCCGTAAACAAAGAACGCTTCAACAAAGCGGTGCAAAAGGCTGTTGAATTGCACCAGATGAAGAAAGACGGTATTGAAGACGAGGGCGATTTTATCTTTATTAAAAGCAACCTCAAGAATTTTAAAATCTATATTGCCAAGATAAAGTGGATCGAGGCTTTTGGCGATTATGTAAAAGTCAACACCGAAGATGACACCCACCTTGTGCTGTCTACCATGAAATCTTTTGAAAATGAATTGTCGCCTGATAAATTCCTGCGGGTACACAAATCATTTATCATTAATATAGATAAGGTAGAGCGCTTTAACAGCAAATTTGCCGAGATCGGTAAAACACAGATCCCGCTCAGCCGTAATAAAAAAGAAGACCTTACCAGGGCGCTGAACAAGCCGGGCTAATTTTCAAAGTAAATATACGTAAACCACCGGTGGCAGCTATCCTGCTGCCGGTGGCTTAGCTGTATGCTTATTTGACTGCGACTAATACGGATCTACGTTGAGTACAGCCTTTACCGGCCGGTATTGGGGTATGGCTTCAAGGCTTGCCATGGCACGGGTAATGGCATTTTTGGTAGTGCCAAGGGTATTGCCGTGGGGTATCTTTACCATTATAGTCCGAATGTATTCGTTGCGGATACGGCTTATCGCGGGTTCTTCGGGTCCCAGTACCGGTACGCCCAATGTTTGCGACAGTACATTAAACAGCCATTGCGCGGCATCCTTCACCTTTTCATAGTCACGGTGCTTCAGGGTTATTTTTACCATCCGGTACAGGGGAGGGTATTTAAAGTTGTGCCTTTCGTACAGCTGCTCCTTATACATTCCCTCATAATCATTGTCGGTTACCTGCCGGATCACATTATGCAGCGGGTTGTACGTTTGTATCAGTACCTTTCCGCGAATGTCTTTACGTCCCGCACGCCCCGCTACCTGTACCATCATTTGGTAGGCGCGTTCAAACGCACGGAAGTCGGGCTGGTAAAGCATATTGTCGGCATTCAGTATGCCTACGAGTGCTACATTGTCAAAATGCAGCCCTTTTGCGAGCATCTGCGTACCCACAAGAATGTCTATCTCCCGGTTCTTAAAACTGTCTATAATTTTCTCGTAACCGTGTTTACCCCGTGTGGTATCCTGGTCCATCCGCCAGGAATGCTTGTCGGGGAACAGCTCCTTCAGTTCCATTTCGATCTGTTCGGTACCGAAGCCTTTGCTGTCCAGATCGGGAGAATTGCACTGATGGCAGTGCGTGGGCCGGGCAATGTGGTGGCCGCAATAGTGGCACCGCAGCTGGTTCTTATATTTATAATAGGTAAGGCTTACATCGCATTGCGGGCATTGTGGCACGTGGCCACAAGTCATGCATTCCACCCAAGGCGAGAAGCCGCGGCGGTTCTGGAAAAGTATCACCTGCTTGCCATTGGCCAGCGTTTCGGCGATCGAATCGAGCATCAGGTCGCTAAAGTGGCCGGTCATCTGTTTGCGCTTGTATTTATCTTTGAGGTCGATGAGAACGATCTCGGGTGGCATCACATTGCCGAAGCGCTCCTTCAGTTCCACATAGCCGTACTTGCCGCCCGTAGCATTATAATACGATTCTATGGAAGGTGTAGCGGAACCGAGGAGTACTTTTGCCCCATGGATGTTTGCCAGCACAATGGCGGCATCCCGGGCATGGTAGCGTGGTGCAGGGTCCTGCTGCTTAAAGTTTTGCTCATGCTCTTCATCTATAATAATAAGACCCAGATCCTGAAAGGGAAGGAACAGCGCCGAGCGTGCGCCGATGATCACTTTGGCTTTTTCGGAGCCGGCCAGGGTCTGGTTCCATGTCTCTACCCGTTCGTTGTTGGTATATTTGCTGTGGAACACTGCTACCTCATTGCCAAAATATGCCGTAAGCCGCAGTACGAGCTGCGCCGTAAGAGCGATTTCAGGCAGAAGGTATAATACCTGCCTTCCTGATGCGATATAGTCTTCTATAAGACGGATATAGATCTCTGTCTTGCCACTGGAAGTAATGCCGTGCAGGAGTGTTACGTCTTTTTGCTCAAAACTCCTTTTTATTTCGTCGAAAGCCTGCTGCTGTTTCTGGCTTAGGCCAAAGCCCGCGTTTTCGCTGCCTTCAAAACTTACCCTGTCTTCTTCGAGGTAGTATTCCTCAAAAACTTCCTTTTCTATCAGCGATTTTATTACGGCGGGTGAGATGCCACTTTCGGTAAGCTTTTTTACCGAAACAGGTTTCTTTTCCGATGCCTGCAGCTGAAAATACTGCATTACCGCTTCCCGCTGTTTTTGCGCACGCGACAATAGTTCCATTAATCCGGCCAGTTGCTCTTCCCGCATAAACCCATCCTGAAGCCTGATGTAACGTATGGTTTTAGGCTTGTATTTTTCTGAAAGCTCTTCCTGTAATGCCACGGCGTTCTTTGCGATAAGGCGGCTGAGTACCGGCAGTATTGTTTTCTTATTGAGGATGGCCGATACTTCCTGCACTTTCAGTGCTGATTGCTTTTCGAGGGCCTCGTAAACAAGGTATTCGTCATCTTCCAGTTCATCGGATGTATTGAAGTCTACATTGCGTGTAATAATGGTTTCGCTTTCCAGCAAAAATCCCGACGGCATGGCAGAACGGTACAAGTCGCCAATGGCGCACATATAATAGGAGGCAACCCATTCCCAGTGCTTTAACTGCCTTTCGGTTACCAGTGGCTTTTCGTCCAGTATCTGGTGAATGTCTTTTGCCGGATAGAGCTGCGGCGGGTTTTGGTGCAACCCCCATACAAGCGCCGTATAGATTTTTCCCTTGCCGAAAGGAACCGCGACCCTCATGCCCGGTTTCAGGAAGGCGTACTCTGCTTCGTTTACCGCGTAGGTAAAGGGCTTTGGCAGGTTAAGGGGGAGAATGACTTCTATGAAGAATGGCATATACTGGCTTTGTGATGGGTTATATTGGTATTACAAATATAGTTGATTCGTTGATTTGTTTATTGGTTGGTTTTAAGGAGTGTTTGTGTTTAGAACTTTCCCGTCTACCGGTTTTAGCCCCGATGGAAGCGGCATCCTGCTGAGGGACGAAGCAGATATAGCGGACAGCGGGAAACTGCTCCCGAAAACCTTTCTGTTTTAATTTGGGATTCGTAATTTGGAACTTGCCGCTTTTATCGTGTATTTTCGCATCAAATCATAAAAGCATGGGCAAGACAGTTTTTATTACCGGCGCTTCGTCGGGTATCGGTAAGGCTATTGGTGAATTCCTGCATGAAAAGGGATACACCGTATATGGCACAGGCCGCAATCCGGAAAAAGTGGAAGGTTCTGTGTTTCCTCTGGTAAAGCTGGATGTACGCGATGCCCAAAGTATTAAAGATGCTGTAGCGGAAGTCATTTCCAAAACGGGTGCAATAGATGTACTGGTAAATAATGCCGGAGTGGGTATTACCGGGCCTCTTGAAGAAATACCTGCCGATGAGATTCGCAACAATTTTGAAACCAATCTCTTCGGGCCGATCGAAGTAATGAAGGCCGTGCTGCCGCACATGAGGGAGCAGAAGAGTGGGCTTATAATTAATGTAACATCCATTGCGGGCTATATGGGCCTGCCGTACCGCAGCGTGTATTCGGCGTCTAAAGGCGCGCTTGAGCTTATAACGGAAGCATTGCGCATGGAGGTGAAAGGCTTCGGCATAACGATTACAAGCGTTGCCCCGGGCGATTTTGCCACCAATATTGCCGACCGCCGCTACCATGCTCCCGTCCGTAAAGGCTCGCCGTATGAGCAGGTGTATGGCAATACGCTTGCCGAAATGAATACCCATGTAGATGCCGGGAGCAATCCGATACAGATGGCCGAAGCGGTATATGCCATCATGAAAACCCCGAACCCTAACGTCCATTATAAAGTTGGCGCATTCATGCAAAAATTCTCTATAGTGCTTAAAAGGGTACTGCCGGATAAAGTCTACGAAAAGTTGCTCATGAACCATTATAAATTGTAGTTTTGCACCGCAATAAAACCGCCAGCACATAATGAGATCTTTAGTATTTACCCTTGGCTTAGGCCTTCTTACCACGCTGGGTGTTAGGGCCCAGGAGGGGAGCGACGTTAAAAAAGCGCCGAAGTTTATGGTTTCGGCAAACGTGAATTACGGTATCCGCCTTGCTGACAACCCGAAAGGTCTTCCGTCCAGCCTGGAAAACTATGTGGACGACCTTAAAAAGGGTATCAGTTTCGACATCAGCGCATATTACATGCTGAATCAAAGGACGGGCGTTGGCTTAAAATACAACACTTTTAGTTCGGGCAACAGCCTTGCCGCGCAGGATGCTATTGCGCCAAACGGCGAGACGGGCATTACCAATATAGAAGACAACATAAGGATCTCGTTTTACGGAGCCTCCGTTATATACAACCTGCTCGAGCCGGGAGCCCATAATGTGTGGATCGATGGCGGGCTTGGCTATATGCATTATAACAATGATGCTTACGTGAATGGCGATTATACCCTTAGCGGCGGAACTATTGGCTTTAACGCCGGGATAAGCTACCAGTATGAGGCATTCCCCGGATTTTCTTTCGGACCGAAGCTCAGCCTGTATACCGGAGCGATATCGACTATCAACATTACAGGGCCTAACGGCTATGATGAAGAACTGAGCCTGGACAGTGACCAAAGGGAGAGCCTTATCCGTATTGATATGGGTATGGGTGCCAACTATCGTTTTTAATTTTGAAACAACATAATTACATATACCATGAAATTTTTTATTGATACCGCAAACCTTGCACAAATAAAAGAAGCCCAGGAACTTGGCGTTCTTGATGGCGTTACTACCAACCCTTCGCTGATGGCAAAGGAAGGCATTACAGGGAAAAACAACATCCTGAAGCATTATGTAGACATTTGCAATATTGTAGATGGAGATGTAAGCGCGGAAGTGAACGCGGTTGACCTTGAAGGGATGATTAGGGAAGGCGAAGAGCTTGCCGACCTTCACGAGCAGATTGTGGTAAAGCTGCCAATGACCAAAGATGGTGTTAAGGCCGCGAAATACTTTTCAGACAAAGGCATCAAAACGAATGTTACCTTGGTATTCTCTGCAGGCCAGGCGCTTCTTGCCGCTAAAGCAGGTGCTACTTATGTGTCGCCATTTATTGGCCGCCTGGATGATGTATCTACCGACGGGCTTATGCTGATCGAGGAGATTCGTGAGATTTATGACAACTATGGTTACGAAACACAGATTCTTGCGGCTTCCGTACGACACACTATGCACATCGTAAACTGTGCGAAAATAGGTGCCGATGTAATGACAGGACCGCTTTCGGCTATTACAGGATTACTGAAGCACCCGCTTACTGATCTTGGCCTGGCGCAATTTATTGCTGACTACGAGAAAGGAAACAAGTAATCTTTATAGTATAGATATGAAAAAGGCTGCCTATGGGCAGCCTTTTTTTCTAATAGGGAAGGTGGATTAGTTAGTATACAGTAAATAACTGTTATTTCATTCTCCTGTACACCGGATATTCCATGTGTGTTTTCTCATAATATTCAGAATGTTTATAAATCCAGTCCAGTTGTGCCTCGCCGTTTTCGGCAAAAGTCTTATCCTGTTTCTTTTTGGCTTCAAATTCCGCTTTCAGCTTTACATCCTTCTTCAGGAGTTGTGCTGCGGTATCTTCAAACACATAAGCCGAAAAATATTCTTTCTGCTGGAGTATGGCATCAAAGAAATTCCAGTTAAAAAAGGAGTCGTTCCCTTGTGGCTCCAGTGTTTCCAGCAGGTATTTTACACCGGGCTGGTTTGTCCCTACCATATAATCTCCTTTGCGAAACTGCACTTTTCGCTTTGTCGCCGCAATTTGGGTATTGCTATGCGGATAATGCCCCTCGTACGGATATTTGGATGTTTTATAATCCACAATACGATAGCATTCCACTTCCATTTCGGTATCCTGCTCCAATGGCTTCATGCGGATGTGGTTGATGTTTAACAGCTCAATAACATTCCACCACGATTGTGGGATGATGTATGCTTCAGGAATGCGGACTTCAACTTTTGGGTTGTAATGCTGCAAGTAGGGTATAGTGCGGTTAAAAGGCTTCTTTCGGTCGTAATAAAGCCTCGGTTTACCTGATACTTCACTCGGTTTATAGCCGCCTTCATACCCCAGGAAGGGCAGGAGTGTAACTTCCGTTGAATCGATCTCCCATAACAAAGGGTACTGCATCCCGGCCTTAAAATGGTTATTGTTTTCAGCACGGAGTTCTTTTATCCGGCTATGGTTGGCTTCGATAAAGGCTAACGTTTCTGCCATATACTCATACGTCACCTTCACGCGGCTTTCGTAGTCTTTCAGCATATGCGTTTCGGGCATCGATCCGGGTACATTGAACATCGAAGCATATCCGGTGGAATACCGCGGGTAATCCATCATCTGGCAAAAACCGCCATCCGGTTTCTCATCGTGTATGTTTACATAGGGAATTGCCTCAATGCCTTTAGCCTTCATGGCTCCCAATATTTTCGGCTGCATTTCCGACTTAAAATAATTGCCCAGGTTACCGCCCAGCTTCTGGTGGTGCGTTGCAATGTAAGTAAATGTGTATTGGTAGTCGGCGCCGTTGCTCACGTGGTTGTCTATAAACACATCCGGCTGCACGGCATGGAAGATCTTGGCGAAACTGCGGGCGTTTTTAGTATCGTTTTTTACGAAATCGCGGTTAAGGTCGTAATTGCGCTCGTTCCCGCGAAAGCCATAGCTCTCCGGTCCATTTTGGTTGGCGCGGGTAGTGGAGTTGCGGTTGAGCGCACCGCCAATATTATAGATCGGAATGTTAACAATTACGGTATTCTCCGGAACCTTTATTTTTCCCGTTGCCAGGTCGCGGTACAGCATCATGGTAGCATCTATACCATCGGGCTCTCCGGGATGGATGCCGTTATTGAGCAGCAATACAGCCTTATTTTTGTGTATTTCGGCAAAATCAAAAATTTTGTCAGGGTTATAGATAACAATATGCAGTGGTATGCCACCATCGGTTGGCCCCATTTCCACCATTTTTACAGTTTCAAAGTCATTATCGAGAAGCCGGAAATAATCCATGGTTTCCAGATACGTGGCCGTCTCGTTGCGGTTGCCTTTTTCGTAAGGTGTGGTATACATATTTTTTTGGGCCGCCGCCGAAACGGTCAGCAGGAATATCATTATAACGCTTCTCATAGATTATTTTACCCTTACAGAATCGGGTACAAGTATAGTGTAGTCCCCTCCGTGACGCAGTACATCCCTCACAATGCTCGAGCTGATGTAGGAAGTACTTGCCGCAGTAAGCAGGAATACCGTTTCAATTTTAGACAGTTGCCTGTTGGTATGCGCGATGGCCTTTTCGAATTCGAAGTCGGCAGGATTTCGCAGTCCCCTCAGTATAAAACCGGCACCCACTTTTCTGCACAGGTCGATTGTAAGGCCTTCATAAGTGATCACTTCTACTTTTGGTTCAGTGGCAAAGGCTTCCTGTATAAAACGCAACCTTTCCTCCAACGGGAACATATATTTCTTTTCGGCATTTACGCCAATGGCTACGATTACTTTATCGAACAGGCTTACACCGCGCTTGATGATGTCGTAATGGCCAAGTGTTATAGGGTCGAACGATCCCGGGAATACTGCTGTTTTCATTCTTTTTGTTTTATAAGCCTCAACAAAACTCCTCTCTGTAAGGTGAGCAGGAAACGAGTAATTATTTAAGTAATTTTTAATATTCATTTCCGATGAGTTAAGCTACTTCCCCTCCAAAGCAGGGGAACGCTACTCATTCGTAATTTATCTCTTCCAGAGCACTTTACGCTTTTGCGCCAGTTCTATTTCACTGTCGAGCAAAAGGCTGAATGGTATGCCCGCGTGTGCTGCCTGCTGCGGGAAGATGCTCTGCGGCGACAGTCCGGGATTCGTGTTGATCTCAATGAAGTGCGGCTCACCGTCCATCACAATGAAGTCGGTGCGGCTAAAACCACTCATACCCAGCGCGTCATAGGCTTTGGCAGCCGTTTCGCGTACTTTCTTTTCGGTTGCCGCATCCAGGCGGGCAGGGGTTATCTCATCTGATTTGCCTTGGTATTTGGCTTCATAATCAAAAAAGTCGTTGTGCGATACGATCTCCGTAAGCCCCAAAACCGTGGTAACGCCGTTGTAATTCAGCACGCCCACCGATACTTCGGTGCCTTTTAAATACGATTCGATAAGGATATCATTGTCTTCCGCGAAGGCGAACCCGAGTGCTTTGTCAAACTCAGCAAGGTCATTCACTTTAGAAACGCCAAGGCTGCTGCCGCTCTGGTTGGGTTTAACCATAAAAGGAAGCCCAAGGGAGGCTTCAACATCTTCGGCTGTTATCGTATCGCCTTTTGAAAGGTAAACAGACTTAGCCCTTGGTATGTTGAATTTTGCAAGTACGCTCAGCGTATCGCGTTTATTAAAGGTAAGTGAGCTTTGGTAGAATCCGCAACCGGTATACGGAATACCCAACAGTTCCCAATAGGCCTGCATATGTCCGTCTTCACCCGGAGTGCCGTGTATGGTATTTACGATCACGTAAAATGTTATCTTTTCATTGTCTTTCTCAAAAGAAAAATCACCTTTATTAATGGGGTATTCCCTGCCCTCATAATGGACATTCCATCCGTCGGGAAGGATTCGTACCTCATAAGGTGTATATTTATTGAGATCGAGATTGCTCAGGATAAGCTGTCCGCTTCGTATCGATATGACGGATTCATCCGAATATCCGCCCATTACCACTGCTATGTTCATTTCTTAAGGTTATGTAGTGTTATGCCTGCAACTGCAGTCACACACAAAAATATCATTATTTGGGATAATTAGCGATGTTCGGTATAAATAATATAGGCAGAGGTTGTTACTTTGGGTATATGCCCGAAGCAAAATACCCGTGAAAGTGTCACTTTCGGCTCCTCACACGATACTGTTATATCGCTTTTTGGTATGCGAACTTCATTAACAGATAAGTTTAGTATTATTTATATCTTTGCGGAAATTCATTTGTATGAGCCTTAAAAATTTCCTGACAAGCAAAGTGTTCTTCAAGCATGTGGCCATAGCTGTTGGAATCGTCGTTGTACTAGTGTTCCTGCTGCTGCAATTCCTGAGCTATGCGACCAACCATGAGCAAAAAATTCCTGTACCGGACTTGCGGAAAATGACCGTAGAAAAAGCAGGTGAGCAACTGGAAGCGCTGGATCTTGGCTATATTGTACTCGATACGGTGGATTTCAGGGCAGAGTTCCCTCCCTATACTATAGTGGAGCAGGACCCGCTGCCAAACGTAAATGTAAAAGAAGACCGAAAAGTATATATTAAGGTAAATGCCGGATCGTACAGCACGATCGTTTTGCCGGACCTTATCCAGAAAACCTACAGGGCTGCCGTACCTACGCTTAAGGCGAGCGGGCTGGAAGAAGGCAAGAAAACCTATAAGCCATACCTGGCGAAAGACGTTGTGCTCGAAGTATGGCAAAACGGCAAAAAACTTAAGGCAGGCGATAAAGTAATGAAAGCCTCCAAGATCGACCTGGTACTGGGCGATGGTAAAACCGGATACGAAGAGCCGGACAGTACGTCAACTGAAGATGTAAATGTAGATGATGAATAGGCCAATAATAGAGAACGAGTCGGAAGACGAACTATACGAACACCACAGGTTTGAGGCCGGCAAAGGCCAGGCTCCGCTTAGGGTAGACAAATTCCTGATGAACCTGGTGGAGAATGCCACGCGAAACAAAATTCAGCAGGCAGCAACAGCGGGTAACATTTTTATAAATGACATCCCCGTAAAATCGAACCAGAAGGTTAAGGCTAACGATATTGTAAGTGTAAGGCTGGAGCATCCGCCGTATGAGCATTTACTGGAGCCGGAGAATATTCCGCTGAATATTGTGTTTGAGGATGACCAGCTTTTGGTGGTAAATAAACCCGCGGGGCTCGTGGTGCACCCGGGGCATGGCAATTACAGTGGTACGCTCGTAAACGCTTTGGCATATCATTTTGAGAGCCTTCCAATGAACAGCAGTGACCGTCCGGGACTAGTACATCGAATTGATAAGGATACGTCCGGACTTCTGGTAATCGCAAAGACCGACCTCGCTATGGCCGGCCTTACGAAGCAGTTTTCTGAGAAAACCTCCGAAAGGGAATATATCGCGTTGGTTTGGGGTAATCTTAAAGAAGATGAAGGTACAATTGAAGGCCATATCGGGCGACACCCCAAAGACCGTATGCAGAATACCGTATACGCCGATGGCAGTGAAGGCAAGCCTGCGGTAACACATTATAAGGTGATAGAACGCCTTGGATATGTAACCCTGGTATCGTGCCGTTTGGAAACCGGCCGTACGCACCAGATCCGTGTGCACATGAAGCACATTGGGCATACACTCTTTAATGACGCACGTTATGGAGGTGATATCATACTGAAAGGGACAACTTTTACAAAATACAAGCAATTTATAGATAATTGTTTCAAGATTCTTCCAAGGCAGGCACTCCATGCCCGAACACTTGGATTCGAGCATCCGGTTACAAAGGAATTCCTGCGTTTTGAATGCCCGCTTCCGGAAGATATGACGGAGTGTATTGAAAAATGGCGTACCTATTCCAAATCACATACCGCGGAAGAGGAGGAAGAAGGGTAGCCTTTTTCCATTCGGCGGAGGAGAAATTTCTACTCACAAAGATATATTGGGGGTACCACCTCTCAAAACGAAAACCCCGCAACAAAAGCTGTTGCGGGGTTTTCTAAAAAAACCAACCAATTATTATTGTTGCACGAACTGTACGTCGATTACCAGTTTTACCTCTTCGCTTACCAGTACACCGCCTGTTTCAAGGGCAGCGTTCCATGTAAGTCCGAAATCTTTACGGTTTAACTTGCCTGTAGCGCTAAAGCCTGCTTTGGTATTTCCCCATGGGTCTTTTGCGATACCGCCAAATTCCACGTCCAGCGTTACCGGCTTAGTAGTGCCTTTTATAGTAAGGTCGCCCGTTAGTGTATAATCGTCGCCGCTTTTCTTTTTGAAAGATGTCGATTTAAATGTTACTTTTCCGTGCTCATCGGCACCAAAGAAATCTGCTGTCTTCAGGTGGTTATCACGGTCTGCATTACCTGTATTTACTGAAGATGCTTCAGCGCTGAAGTCAAATTCAGCGTTTTCAAAATCCTCACCTTCGCTTGATGCTTCCGCGGTAAAGTTCTCGAACTTGCCCGATACGTTGCTGAACATCATGTGTTTTACTTTAAAGCCAATTTCTGAGTGTGTCGGGTCTATTGCCCATTTGGTTGTAGCCATAATTTTTTAATTTATATTGATTATTGAATGCCTGTGTATGTACAATATTTGTATGTACAAATGTAAAGGTAATTTTTTTAGTTTTTAAATCTTTTATGATAAATTTATCGTAAAGCCATAGGAACGTCCATAAGTAGTATGCTGGCATCCTGAGAATTGGCTGTTATACTAATGTCGGACGTGTCCCAAACACCAAGGCCGTCGCGTTCATTCAGCGTAATACCACTGATTGTAAAATCACCCTTCAATACGAATGCATATATACCATTGCCTTTTTTCTTAAGCGCATATCCGGAAGAAATACCTTCATCAAATGTCCCCATATAGAACCACGCGTCCTGATGGATCCATACACCTTCGTCGTCAGCATTAGGAGATAGGATTTGCTGCAGTTTGTTGCGTCGTGCTGCCTCATCGAGCGTGATCTGGTCGTAACGCGGCGTTACATTGCGTTTATTCGGGTATACCCAGATTTGCAGGAATTTGGTAAGCTTATCTTTATTCTTGTTGTATTCGCTGTGGTAAATTCCAGTTCCGGCGCTCATCACCTGTATGTCGCCTTGGCGTATCACGGCGGTATTGCCCATACTGTCTTTGTGCTCCAGGTCGCCTTCCAGCGGAATCGAGACAATTTCCATATTGTCGTGCGGATGCGTACCGAAGCCCATTCCGGGATCTACCCTGTCGTCGTTCAATACCCTAAGTACACCAAAGTGCATACGGTCGGGATTGTGGTAATTGGCAAAGCTGAAGGTGTGGTGCGAGTCGAGCCAGCCGTGGTTGGCATGGCCGCGGCTTCCGGCACGGTGTAATACCGTATTTTCCAGTACGAGCGATTTTTCGTTAGGCAGGTGGTTGAAACCGATCGGTTCTAATGGCGCGATCTCATCGATATCATTTTTAAGGGCATCGCCCAAAGCAGCCGAAGTGATGAACATCCCTGTTCCCATAAGGCCTTTTTTTATAAAATCTTTGCGGTCCATAATTGTTGTTGATTAATTACATGGCAAAGTTGCGGTATAAAAAATGCCCGGGCATTGAACTGGGACAAGAAAAACAATTTCAGATTTCAGAATGTAGATTTCAGATTTGCCACTCTTACTCTTGATTAACACTTATTACATGAGCGTGTAGTTCAATCTGAAATCTGAAATCAAAAATTAATGCTTCGCGATTTTCGCCCTTGTCTTGCTCAGGAACTCAGCAGATATGCCAAGGTATGATGCGATGTAATGCTGGGCCACGCGTTGCGGCAGGGTGGGGTAGAGCTCGAGGAATTCGAGGTATTTGTCCATCGCCGTCATCGATATGGTATTGAAAAGCCTGTTTTGGGTAGCCGAAAGGTGACGCTGCAGCAGGATACGGAACGCCCTTTCAAACTTTGGAGCCTTTTCGAAAAGTGCTTCTTTCGTTTCGGGAGTGAAAATAAGGAACTCGCATTCTTCCATTGTTTCGATAAAAATCCGGCTGGGCTTATCTTCATAAATGCTGAAGGAAATATCACTTACCCATGCCTCTTCTATGGCGAATTGCAAAATTACCTCGAAGCCGTTGGGGTCGATGTAATATTTCCGTACACAGCCTTTCACAACAAAAGCCTCGAAATTACACATCTCGCCTTCGTGCAGCATAATCGTCTTTTTGGGCACCTTTCGGTATTCCAGCAGGGAATTGAAAGTGTCAAGCTCTTCCTGCGAAAAGGTTACATAGCGGCTGATGCTTTTGTTGATCTGCGAAAAGTCCATAATTCTGTATTTTCACAAATATAAAGATTCGCCTTATTTTTTACCACAAAGTCCACCATAATTCGCACAAGGGACACAAGGTCTTGAGGTCTTTGTGACTGCTTTGTGTCCTTTGTGGTAAAATTTTACTAAGTGTAGCCTACCCGTTAACCGGTTCCCAAAGCTCTATCTTGTTGCCTTCCGGGTCGTAGATCCATGCAAATTTGCCGTACGATTCGTTCATACGGTTCTCGTCGATGCGTACGCCTTTGGCCGAAAGCTGTTCCAGCAATTCGTCGAGCCCCTCCACACGGAAATTGATCATAAATTGCTGCTCCATGCTGCCGAAATAGTCGGTGTCCTGTTTAAAGGGTGAGAAAACGGTTGGCCCCGCTTCCTGAATCCAGATGTGCCCGCTTGTGGCCGAGTTGATGCCAAGGTTGTCCTCATACCATTGCGCCTGTGCCTTGCTGTCTTTTGAACGGAAGAACAATCCTCCGAATCCTGTTACTTTTGCCATATAGCCTTATTTTAGATTTTGTTTTAGCCTGTACCGGAATGCCGCCGCGCTGATCAGGGAGAAGATAAGGCCGACAGGTAAAATTTCAGTATACGTCATAGCGATGATGAACCATGGTTTTTTATAATTGATTATAAACTCATCCAGTTTGGCCGTTTGTTCCGCAATTTCTGTAGCGCCGGCGCCGGATGCCTTTAAGTCTTCAAGTTGCCCGGCAGCATAGTCGGACGCGAAGTTGGGATATACATTGTATAAATAGTAAAGCCACACCAATACATATACGGTGGATGCGATAAGCGTAATGTAAAGGCCTATAAGGAACGAACGGCCAAAGGTGGCCGCTTCGCCATGGGTTTTTCGGTAGCTGGAGGTGGCTACAAAAATAAGCGAGAACGCCAGGATCATCGACGCAAAGCCGATAAGCATCGCAAAGCCATCGTGACGCGCGCCGGTAATCATGGTAATAAGGTAGCCGATAACAGAGATGCCGCCTCCGAGCAGGCCATAGATAAGTACAGTTTTCTTCATAGTGTTTCTAATGTTTTTATGCCGCAAAGATGGCTTACGGCGGTGAAAAAAGCCTCATACTTTCGGGTGATTTTTAGTGTAGAGCCTTGTTACTGCCATATGCATTTCCCTTCAATCAATCTGTAAGGGAAGTACTCCGATGTCCATTCTGTCCCATCAGTAGATGTTATTAGGCAAAGGGCATCACTCTTTTTAAATATACTTTCACTCTTTTTTATTTCTATAATTACATCATAAGCTATTCCGGCAGCATGAATTTTATGTGCTTTTAAATCTTTTGAAAAACTCCCTTTTAAAAGATCTATAAGTTCAACTCCTTCTATGGTCTCTTCAAACTCTTTGTAGGCCATAACATCAATAATTTTTTCTCCATTCATTTTAGCTCCGAAAGGCGAAAAGTAACCGATATCTTCAATGAATAATTTGGCTCGATAAAATATATTCTCTTTTATACTTTCCTCCACTATATCTTTTTTGTATTAAATTACCCAATCAACCCCAACCTCTTTCCGACTTCGACGGCCTGGGTACGCCGTTTCACTTCAAGTTTCTCAAAAAGCTTCGAGGAATGTGTTTTTACCGTATTGAGCGATACGAATAGCCGTTCCGCAATCTCGGCATTGCTTAGCCCTTCCGCCATTAGTTTCAATACTTCCAGTTCGCGTTTGCTTATCGAAAGGCGCTCCAGTTCGGCTTCATTAAGTACAAATTCTTTTTGAGCAGGCACCGGTATTTCCTTTTCAATGATGATCGTTTCTTTTTTAGGCCTTGCCAGTTTCAGCGCCAGCCATATCCCGAGACCGGTAAACACCAGCGCGATCAGCCCGATGTAGATCTCTGTCGAACGGCTTCGCACAAGGAAGCGTGCCTCCAGCCATTGCATGAGCAGTAAGAGCAATGCCAGTGCTGCCCCGTAAAGCAATATCTCCCAGTTTTTTGTAAATAGCTTACGTAAACCCATAAAGACAAAGATAAAAGATTTTGACCTATGCGGATTGAGAGAGCTTTAATAGTGTAGAATATTATACCTGCAAGGTTTTGAAAAACTTGCAGGAAACCACTATTTTTGGATAAATTAAAAACCGAAATGAAAATCGTTGTATCACCAGCCAAAACACTCGACTTCGAAACAAAACTCCCGGTACGCAAGCACACCCAGCCCGATTTCCTTGCAGAAGCCGAAACCGTGCATGCCACGCTCAAAGAGAAATCCCCGAACGAGCTGCGCGGCCTCATGGATATTTCAGATAAACTGGCGGAACTCAACTGGCAGCGTAACCAGGATTGGAAAACGCCTTTCACGACTAAAAATGCACGCCCTGCGGTATATGCCTTCAACGGCGATGTATATACCGGGCTCGATGCCTATACCATTCCCCCTGCAAAAGTGAACAAGCTACAGGATACCCTTCGCATCCTGTCCGGGCTTTACGGTTTGCTCAAGCCACTCGACCTCATTCAGCCGTACCGCCTCGAGATGGGCACACAGATGGCAGTGGGGGAGAACAAGAACCTCTACGAGTTCTGGAAGGAGACCGTTACCAATGCCCTAAACGAACAACTGAAAGATGGCGAGCTCTTTATCAACCTCGCCAGTAAGGAGTATTTTGACGCGGTTGATGCCAAAAAACTAAAAGTGCCTGTTATTGTACCCGAGTTTAAAGACTACAAAGACGGCGAATTGCGAATGGTAAGCTTTTTTGCCAAAAAAGCGAGGGGCATGATGGTGCGTTACATCATCGATAAGAATGTAAAAACCCTGAAAGGACTGAAAGGCTTTAACTACGACGGCTATGCCTTCGACCCAAAACTGTCTAAAGGCGATACGCTGGTGTTTACGAGGTGAAAATTAGTCTCAGTTTCAGTTTTCAGTCTCAGTTAGTAACAATTATAAAACCCCGAAGCAAATTTACTTCGGGGTTCTTTTTATTTCACCAAGCGTGGAAATTTATTATCTGTCTTAAACTGTTAACTGCGACCGTGACTGCAACTAATTAATGCATCGCCTCGCTGATATCCACGGGTGTCTTGCTGCGTTTCACCAAAAGGATGAACGGTATGCACAGCAGGAATAATATCCCCAGGTAGAGAAACACATCCATAAACGACAATACGGTAGCCTGCTTGGTAACCATAAGGTCGAGCACCTGATGGGCTTTGGCAAGCGCCTCATTGCTGCTGAAACCCATTGACTGGAAACCCATCTGTAATTGGTGTATGCGCTGCTGTACCTGAAAATCGGTTGTAGACAGGTGCGACACAAGGTCGACCCTGTGCTGCTGCCCGAAGCGCGAGATGAATGTGGTGATGATCGCGATACCGAACGAACCGCCCAGCTGGCGCATCATACCTGTAAATGCAGCGCCCTCACCAATGCTTTTTCCTTTCAGGGTAGAAAGTGACAGGGTAGTGATCGGTACGAAAAGCAGTCCGAGTCCCACACCGCGCCATATCAGCGGCCAGAACATGTGTTCGGCTCCCGTATCGGGTGTCATGATGTTGTGCATCCAGTAGGTAAAGAAAAAGAAGACCAGAAAGCCTACTGCTACCATATACATCTGCGGCACGCCCCGTTGGATCATCTTTCCGATAAAAGGCATCATAAACGCTGTCATGATCGAACTCGGAATGAGCAGCATACCTGTTTCGAGCGCGTCCCATCCCAGGATTGATTGCGTATAGATTGGCACCACGAATGTTGTGCCGTACAACCCGAAACCAAGTATGAAACACATAATGGTGCCGATCCGCAGGTTGCTGTCCTTAAGTACGCGCAGGTTTACGATCGGGTGCTTGTAGGTTAGTTCCCGCCAGATGAAGCCCAGAAGCCCAAATACGGTTACTATGCTCAATATCACGATCGATTTGTTTTCGAACCAGTCATCCTGCTGGCCATGCTCCAATACGTATTGCAGCGACCCTACAAAAGCGGCAAGCAGGAAAATACCCAGCCAGTCTACCTGGCTGGCTTTTAGCTTTTCGCCATACTTAGGGCTGCGTACATACATCAGTGTCAGTAGTGTGGCAATGATTCCGATGGGTATGTTGATGTAAAAAATATACGGCCATTCGTAGTTCTTCACAATGTAGCCTCCCAATGGGGGACCAAGGGTAGGGCCAACGATTACACCCATACCGTAGATTGCCTGTGCCATGCCGCGTTTCGCGACAGGGTAGCTTTCGGTAATAATGGTTTGCGCCGTTACGAGCAGCGCGCCACCCCCAAGCCCCTGTATAAACCGGAAAGCTACAAGTTCCCAGATGTTGTCGGCGTTACCGCAAAGAAATGAGGAGATTGTGAATATTACGATTGATACGGCAAAATAGTTTCTCCGTCCAAACTGCTGCGAAAGCCAGCTCGTCATCGGGATCACGATTACGTTGGCGATCGCGTAGGCGGTTATCACCCAGGCCACGTCGGTCAGCGTCGCGCCAAGGGTTCCCCGCATATCGTTCAGGGCTACGTTTACAATGGTGGTATCCACAATTTCAAGCAGGGCGCAAAGTACCGCCGTTATCGTAATGATAACCCGCCGGAAACCATATTCCACCAAATCGTCAGCCCCTGCTGTTGCTGTTGCTGTTGCCATGTTATTTCAGGTGTACGTCCACTTCCACGTTCATTCCCGGGCGAAGCAGCTTTATCTTTGCCTTGTCATTCTTATCGGTCAGCGATATTTTTACCGGAAGCCTCTGCACGGTTTTTACGAAATTTCCTGTAGCATTGTCCGGAGGCAATATCGAGAAGCGCGAGCCTGTAGCAGGAGAGAAGGATGTGATCTGGCCTTCAAATTCCACATCAGGATAGGCATCGGCCTTAATGGTTACATGCTGGCCTTCCTTCATTTTATTAAGCTGCGTTTCCTTAAAGTTGGCCACTACCCATGCATCTTCGTTATTGATGATGTAGAACAGCGACTGTCCCGGCTGTACCAATTGTCCCGGCTGTATATCGATAGTAGAAACCTGCCCGTCTACCTGTGCGGTCACTACTGTATAGCTCAGGTTGAGCTGTGCGGCATCCACAGCGGCTTGTGCCCTCTTGATATTGGCATTGGCTACCTCGGTCTGCTTACTGCTTACATTCGACCTCGAAACGCTCACGTTTTTCTGGTAGTTGCTGGCGGCCTGCTGTTGCTGTAATACTTTCAGCTGTGCTTCGGCTTCCTGCTTGGCGGCCTGTGCCTGCTCATATTGCTGCTTGGTGATCGAGTGGTTCTTGTAGAGGTTCTCGAAACGCTGGAAATCGTTGCTGGCCCTCCATACACGTACCTTAGCGGCTTCGATATTGCCTTTGGAGGACTGTACATTGGCTTCGGATACCGAAATGCCAGCTGTTGCTGTACCAATATCGGCTTTCGCCACGGCAAAGCTTCCTTCGGCGGCGGCAAGCGCGGCTTTGGCATCCTCAACCCTTACAACATAGTCTTTATCATCGATCACGAAAAGGGTGTCGCCTTTTTTCACAAAGTCATTATCCTTTACATACACTTTCGTGATGTAGCCGGTAACGCGTGGAATGATAGGATTCATATTCTTTTCCACCTGGGCGTCGTCGGTTTCTTCGTGCGCCTGGCCGTGCAGGTATTTGTAGGTTCCGTAGATCCCGCCCAATACCACAAGGGCTATCAGTATGATGAGGAATTTCTTATTTGTTGCTTTCTTTTCCATGATGCTTATTTTGATTGATTTGATTGAAGATTGAACGAATCGGTGAGTTTCCCGGATACATTGAGCAGCTCGTAGTAGCGCTGCGTCACATCGGCTTTAGAGAAGGCTTCGTTAAGCTGGGCCTGCAGTTTTTCCACATCGGCTTCAAGCAGGTCATTTGTATCAACGAGGCCGTTGTCGTATTTGTCTTTTACGATGCGGTAGTTTTCCGCTGCCTGTTCCATCGCCTGTGCATAAACCTTACTCTGCTTCAGCGACAGGTTGTAGTTCTCCAGCGATTCCTTCACCTGCACCTTCACGCGGTCGGTTAATGTGGCCAGTTGGAATTTCGTCTCTTCGGCACGGCTTCTTGCGGCCTTCACTTTTTTGTTGTTTTTGAAAATGTTAGAAATGTCATACGAAACCCCCACGCCGAAGTTGGCCGCGTTGTATACCTGTACGACATTCTGTATGTCGAGGGCCACGTATCCGGCAGTAAGCGCTATCGAAGGATAGTAATCGGCATTCGCGACCTTAATATTGGCTTGTGCGGCCTTTTCCTGCCAGCGGAGAGCCTTCAGGTCATTTCGCTGCGCGATCGCCTCCTCCTGCGTCGCAGATGGCTTTACAGACGTTGTATTGGTAAAGTAAGCAGCGTCCGGTGTTATTTCAGTCCCTTCAGGAAGCTTCAACAGGGTTGCCAGTTGGTAATTGATGGTTGCCACCTTCTTGCGGGCATCTTCCAGAGTCAGTTCAATGTTGCTCGACTGCAGTTGCGATTTCAATAAATCGTTTCGGGCAAGCAGGCCATTCTGCTCCATGGCGGTAAAGTCTTTCACACGCTGGTTGGCAGTCTTCAGGTTTTCCTCAATAAGGGAAACGGACTGTTGTGCCTTATAGAGGTTCACATACAGCACGATCGCCTGCATGGCAAGCTGTTCTTTGGCGTTGGCCGAATTAAAGGTTTGCGCCTGGTACATATCCTCTGCAGCGTTGATACTGTTTCGCAGCCTGAAGCCGGAAAACAACGGCAAGGACAGGTTGGCCTGCGCGATAAGGATACGGTTTATTTGGGGCGATGCCGTAGTACTGCTTTCTCCTTCAACAGGTTCGCCCGTGTCTCCCGCTTGAAACGGGATTCTTAATTTCACTGTCGGGTCGGTAAGGCCGATGTACTGGCCCGAAACCTTAAAGTCGGGATAGATGTTGTTCTTCACGTTGTCGGCATCCAGCCTGGCGGTAGTCACGCGGGTATCGGCAAGGCTGGCTTCGTTGCTCTTGGTGGTAGCCAGCGAAATAGCCTCGTCGAGCGACAGGGGCCGCTTCTCCTGGGCCTGCATTGCAAGTCCTGAGAAGGTGATAAGGCTCCCGAGGATAAAGTGTCTCATTTTCATTTTAATAATAGCGCTTTAATAGTTCGTTTTATGTGATCTGTTAATTGATTTTTGATGTACGCCTCGTACTTCTCATCGGTATCCAGTTCCAGCACGTCTTCAAAGAAAGGCCTGTTCATCTGGAAATGGAAAAAGGTTCCGAGAATGGTAGGGGGGATAAGCGGGATATTGATGTCTTCCCTAAAAATGCCCTGTTCCTGCCCGGCCCTGATGATGTGCGTAAGCGACTCGAGATTTTTCTTTTTAACATCCGTGAAAGCCTTGGTGTTGATAAGCCTCTTTTTCGTCGACAATTCAAAGTGCACGATCTGGTATACTTTTCGGTTGGCGTTGATGCGTTCCATGTACATCTCCGTCATCCTGTCCATTCGTTCAAGAGGGGAGAGGTTTTCCATCATCATGCTTTCCATTTGCAATCTCAGCGATGAGGTGCGGTAGAGAATGAGCGCATCGAGCAACTTCTCCTTTGAACCGAAATAGTAAGAGATCATCGCCACGTTTACACCTGCCTCTTTGGCGATGTCGCGTATCGATGCGCCGTCAAATCCCTTATCCGAAAAAAGCTTCTCGGCGACCAGGAGGATCTCGACCTGCTTCTCATTAAAATCTGTCATAATAAGGTTTTAATTTAATGCCGGTGCAAATTTAAACAGATGATTAAATTAAACGATTGTTTAAATGTTAAATTAACATTTTGTTAACAAAAAACGTTGTCGTAAATTACCATAGATAAATCTTATGATAAAAACCTAAAAATTTATTATCCATAACATTATATAGTACTATATAAAGTTATAATTCAGTATTTATATTTTAAATTACAATATTAGAATTTTTAATGTAGAAAATCATTTTTGATTATAATTTACTGTATTTGGTGTTAAAAAATGAGCCTTAATTACTCTTTTTAGATCATAGAATTAAGCTCCCCTATTCTGATTTTCGGAGGGAATTATGCATAAATTTGAAAGGATTTGCAGTAATAAAAATGCCGAAAATTACTGCTGATAAAGCACGCCTGAAAGCAGCACAAAATATTCCGGAACAGCATTTCGCTTCCTGAACTTTACGTCTCAGTACTTGTAATTTCCTCTTGATTGATTATTAGGAATGGAGGTGGAGTGATACGTTTTTAAGAGGTAATTTCCCAGTTAATCCTGCTTCAGCCAGTTGGCCAGGATCTGTTTTCCATGAGGGGTAAGGATAGATTCCGGGTGAAATTGGAGGCCTTTTACGTCGTAAACCCTGTGGCGGAGCGACATTACATGACCGTTTTTATCTACCGAAGTCACCTCCAGTACAGGGGGTAAACTGGCCGGATCTACACTCCAGGAATGGTAGCGCCCCACCTCAATTTGATTCGGCAGGCCATCGAAAATCGTCTCATCTTCTACGGTAATATCAATCGTTGCGGCGACCCCATGATGCACTTCTTTCAGATTGATCAGGCTCGCGCCGAAAACCTCGCCAATAGCCTGCTGCCCAAGGCAAATGCCCAATATACTTTTTGTTGGGGCATATTTCCGGATGATCTCTTTCAGCAAACCGGCTTCGTCCGGTATGCCGGGGCCGGGAGAAAGGAGGATCTTATCGTAATGCTCAGGGTCATCGATGTCTATCTCATTGTTACGTACTACAATTACCCTGCAATACAGCGCTTCGAGGTAATGCACAAGGTTGTAGGTAAAGCTGTCGTAGTTATCGATAACGAGTATGTTTTTCATAAAGACGTTTTCCGGAGCAAAGGTATAAAACCGTTAGTTAAATACTAAAATTTATTAATCTACTAAATTGGTAGACTAAATTATATTTTTATTACATTTGTAAGGATTTTAAACTTTAGTTCATGTTTTCGGATCAGGAGAATACGTGTTGTTGCTGTCTTTTCCGGAGGGAAGGCTAGTAGTGCCGTGATTGTGCCGAAAGCATCATTGCAATAGTATTTCCCCTTGGCGAGGGGTTTTTTTATACCATGAAACATCCAATATATACCGCAAATTACCTCCGTTCGGGCGTGCTTCCCGACAAGGAACAGGCAGGCAAATGGCTTGAGGAATATTTCCGATGGCTGTTTTGCATCGGTCCGCAATATGCCGACCATGACTATTTTTTATGGAAAGAAAAGGAGCTTGGCGATGCACTTTCCAAGCTGCTGGAATTCTCCGGATATGACTCATGGGAGCGTAACGCACTTGTTTCATACATAAAAGATAAGATGATTTCAATTCACCAAAAACTTGAGCATGACCTTCAGGCTATTTTTGATGCCGATCCTGCTGCCAGATCACGTGGAGAAGTACTGGCTTGCTATCCCGGCTTCTTTGCTATAGCGGTACATCGCCTGGCACATGAACTGTGGTCAAAAGGCATACCTGTTCTGCCGAGAATGTTTAGTGAATACGTACATGGCCGCACGGGTATCGACATCCATCCGGGGGCGAAGATAGGTAGCCGCTTTTTTATAGACCATGGCACAGGTATCGTGGTTGGGGAAACGGCAGTTATTGGCAACAATGTAAAGATCTACCAGGGTGTAACGCTTGGGGCGCTCAGCGTCAGCAAGGCTGAAGCAGGCAGGCAGCGGCATCCTTCTATCGGAAACGATGTAACGATCTATGCCAATGCCACAATACTGGGTGGCGACACGTTTGTGGGTGACGGATGCGTAATAGGCGGCAATGTCTGGATAACGCATTCAGTACCGTCCAACTCAATGGTGTACCACAAGAGTGAGGCTGTTGTAAAGAGCCGCGAAGTGTTTCCCGAGCCATTGAATTTTGTAATATAAATATCACTATATGAAAGCAGAAAATATTTTAGAGACCATAGGAAATACCCCGCACGTAAAGCTGGGGAGGCTTTTTGAAGGCCGCAATGTGTGGATAAAACTGGAGCGTAATAATCCGGGAAACAGTATCAAAGACCGTATCGCCCTGGCGATGATAGAAGATGCTGAGGCAAAAGGACTGCTGGATAAGGATAGCGTGATCATTGAGCCTACTTCGGGCAATACAGGTATTGGGCTTGCACTGGCAGCAGCGGTAAAAGGCTATAAACTCATCCTTGTAATGCCGGAAAGCATGAGTGTAGAGCGCCGCAAGCTGATGTCGATCTACGGTGCGGAATTCGAGCTGACCCCTCGTGAAAAAGGGATGAAGGGCGCGATAGAAAAGGCGGCAGAACTAACGGCTTCGACCCCGAAGGCCTGGTCGCCGCGCCAGTTTGACAACGCGGCCAACGTAGCAATACACAAGCGCACCACGGCACAGGAAATACTCGCCGACTTCCCTGAAGGGATTGACTTCCTGATCACCGGCGTGGGTACAGGAGGGCATATTACCGGCGTAGCAGCCGTTTTAAAGCAAAAATTCCCCAACCTGAAGGTATTTGCCGTGGAACCCGAATTATCGCCTGTATTAAGCGGGGGTAGTCCCGGGCTGCACCCGTTACAGGGCATAGGAGCAGGTTTTGTCCCGTCCATTTATGATGATTCCCTTATCGATGGGGTGATACAGGTGGGTAAGGACGAGGCGTATGAATATGCGCGTAATGCAGCGAAGAAGGAGGGGTTGCTGGCAGGTGTATCTACCGGCGCGTCGCTGGCGGCTGTTGCCCAAAAGCTGTCGGAAATACCCCAAGATGCTACCGTACTGACATTCAATTATGATACAGGAGAGCGTTACCTCTCCATCGAAGGGTTGTTTTAAATTGTTTTCGTTGTTATTGCAAAAGCCCCTGCCATCGTATGGCAGGGGCTTTTTCGTTAACTATGATGAACAAAACTTTTATGGCACCTGAGTTCCTGTCGGATTCTCGTTAGGGCCGCCGCCGGTCCTCACAATAGTGTCATTATCTTCCACAACCGTATCCATTACCGGGTCGGTGTTGTCTGTTTCAGTAGTGGTTTCTGTGGCGTCATTGCTGTCAGCGTCGCCTTCACTCTGGTTGTTGTTCTTTCCGCATGATGACAGTGTTAGCCCTGCCGTAAGCAGTGTACCAAACACTATGGTTTTTAAAAATGTAGTTTTCATGGCAATTATATTTTAGGTTGTACTTCGTTGAATATCAAAGGTAAAACTTAAAAGCCTAAAGTTTTGGTAGGGCTATGCTAAATATAAGCCAATAAGACATTCATGCAGGGGGGGATAAGTTGTTAAATAAAAAACCCCACCCTGTGCAGGTGGGATCGGAAAAGAACGCGTAAGTCCTGAATCGTTATAAACCCTTTATAAGTAATTATTGTTTCCGTCATTTTAGCCTTAATTCCGGGCGGGAGGCCCGGAATTGGCTAGCTGGTAAATTATGAAAGTGTACTATTGATGAGCCCCCGCTCAAGTAATACAGTAACAAATATCACTGATTCATAGCAATGTCCGGTTACATCATTTTACGCAAATTTTATAGTTTAATGATTTTTATTTATTGTAACATAATGTTACAATGGGGCTGTTAAATAAAAATGGATGGCAAAAGCCATCCATTATATTGTAATCCTATGTGCTTACGGACCCATTACGGTATCCGGATTCACTTTTGAAGTATCTGCCTCATCAAGATCCATGTCATTACGGTTGTCCGGGGTAACTATGGTATCGTTGGTAGTAGTTGTAGTAGTTTCTTCAGTTTTTTCCTTGCAGGAAGACATCGACAGCGCCATACTGGCAGCCGCGGCAAAAAGGTAGAGTGTGTTTTTCGTTTTCATGATGACTGCTATTTATTCATACAAAGTTAAACCATCGGATAAGTCACCTTTCCCATGGAAATATTAAAATAGAAATCCAAAACCTTAAAGTTTTCAAAAAATATAATCGGGCGGTTATTAGATTTTTGGAATTTTTGCCTTCGTTGCTTCTTGTCATAGTTCAATGTTTTTTAAAAGTAGAGAAGGTAATTTTACACTATCGAATTTTAAAAACTATTACTCATGGAAAATAAGATTTTAGGCCTTCACCATATCACGGCTATCGCTGGTGACGCCAAGCGCAATTTTGAGTTTTACAGCAAAGTGTTAGGGCTCCGGTTTATAAAGAAAACGGTAAACTTTGATGACCCTGGGACATATCATTTTTACTTTGGCAACGAAGCAGGGAGCGCGGGTACTATCCTTACCTTCTTCCCTTGGGGTGCAGGCATTCCGCAAGGCAGGCGAGGTGCCGGCATGGCTACAGAAATAGGCTATTCTGTGCCGGTTGGCAGCCTTGAGTTCTGGATGGAACGATTTGACCGCTATAATGTGATCTATAACAAGCCTGCCGAAAAGTTCGGTGAGCGCTACCTTACCTTGCTTGATCCGGATGGCCTGAAGCTGGAGCTTACTGAGGTTGCTGCAGATGACCGCAAGCCATGGACTACCGATGAGGTAGGAGAAGTTGCAGCACTGAGGGGGTTCCATCACATTACGCTTACCCTAAATAGTCTGGAAGGTACAGCACGTATACTTACCGATGTGTTTGGCTATAAGCTACAGGCAGTAGAAACCAACCGTCACCGCTTTGTAACCGATGCTGTTGCTACTGCAAATGTAGTTGATATTGTGGTGCTTAAAGAGGAAAAGCGTGGTCATCTTGCTAATGGGAGTGTGCATCATGTGGCTTTCAGTGTGCCAAATGATGAGGTGCTGATGCACTTCCGTGAGAAAGTTTCCGCTGCCGGGCTGAGCATTACGCCGCAGATCGACAGGAATTACTTCCATAGCCTGTATTTCAGGGAGCCGGGCGGCGTCTTGTTTGAGATCGCTACTGATAATCCGGGTTTCACTGTAGATGAAAGCCTTGAAGACCTTGGCAAAAACCTGAAACTGCCGGCACAGTATGAGTCCCGTCGTGAAGACATCGAAGCACATTTAGTACCTATTAATTAATTTAAATCAAGTGAATATGGGATTTCAACCTATGAAATATATTTACAGGCCATCGCAAAAACCGGAGGCTCATACACTGCTCCTCCTGCATGGCACAGGGGCTGATGAAACCGACCTCATACCACTGGCTGATAGCTTTGGGGGAGATTATAACCTGTTAAGCCTTAGGGGCAATGTCTCTGAGAACGGCATGCCGCGCTTTTTCAGGAGACTGTCCATGGGCGTATTTGATGAGGAAGACCTGCATTTTCGTACCGACGAAATGGTGGATTTCGTAACGAAACTAGCTCAAAAGGAAGGGTTTGATTCCGGTAAAGTAATTGCACTGGGATATTCTAACGGGGCAAATATAGCAGGGGCTGCTTTGGTAAAGCATCCGAAATTCCTCACCGGCGCTATACTTTTCAGGCCGATGCAACCCTTTAAGGAAATGCCGGAATCAGGCGTAAACAGTATACCGGTGTTCTTCAGTTCGGGAAAATTTGATGGAACAACAGATACGGAGAAAACAGGTGCGTATGTGAAAACCCTTGAAAGCAATGGCTTTGCAGTGTCTTTCTACAATATGCCATCAGGGCATGGCCTTACGCAGCAGGATGTAGATTTAGCCGGAAATTGGCTTATTGATAATTTCAGAGCCCAATTGCTGTGTTTTTAACAATACGTAGGGAAAATTTTAGTAAACGTTTAGTAATTTAACCGGTCAAAACAAACACACTCATGTCTAACATTAACCTAATTATAGAGGAGCGTCCGAGTGATATCGGCAACTTTCTGGTAGGCAGGCTGCTGCCGTTCCGCGAAAAGCGTACCGTAGGGCCGTTTGCCTTTATCGACCATATGGGGCCGGTAGCCCTGAAAGACAACGAAAACATGGACGTTGGTCCGCATCCGCACATAGGGCTCTCTACATTAACTTACCTTTTTGAGGGAAGTATTATGCACCGGGACAGCCTCGGTACTGAAATCGAGATCACTCCGGGCCAGGTAAACTGGATGACGGCAGGTAAGGGCATCGTGCATTCTGAACGCTCGCCGGATTATCTCCGCCATTCTGACAAGAACCTGCATGGCCTGCAGATATGGGTAGCATTGCCCAGGGAATTGGAACAAATGGAACCATCGTTTGCCCATATTGCTGAGAATGAGATGCCCGAATGGAATATCGACGGTGTTTCTGCCAAGCTTATCGCAGGGGAAGCCTTCGATAGGAAGTCGCCCGTACCGGTGTACAGTCCGCTCTATTTCATTGAATTTAAAAGTACACACAAACAAAAACTTCCTATCGGGCGCAACCTTTACGGCGAAAGCGGACTATATATACTGGAGGGCAGCATCGAAAGCGACGGAAATACCTATGGACCCAAGCAATTGCTGGTAGCAAAAGATACTTCGCTATGCGAATTTACAATAAATGAGAATTCTACTGTTTATATATTCGGCGGCGAAGCATTGCCCGAACCGAGGCACATTTACTGGAATTTTGTGGCAACGTCAGCCGAATTGATCGAAGAGGCGAAAGAAAGGTGGAAAAAGCACGAATTCCCTAAGATTGATGGGGAAACAGGCTTTGTGCCGCTACCGGAAGAACGAACAGGATTTAACATTAAGAAATAAACAACACATGGAAATACAGCATTTTGATGACGGCAGGAAAGGCCATTTTAAAGCCGTTGAAGGCGATACCGAAGCAGGATTAATGACGTACGTATGGGCCGGAGAAGACAAATTTATTATAGATCATACTGAAGGACAGCCAGAATTTAAAGGCGTGGGAATGAAGATGCTCGAAAAGGCAGTAGCGTTTGCAAGGGAAAAGAACCTTAAGATTATACCCTTATGCCCCTTTGCAAAAAAGATGTTTGACCGAAAAGAGGAAATACGCGACGTTCTCGCGTAATACTTTCCAGCTCAGTGAAAAGTAAATAAGAATGACACCGCATCCAACCAAACATATTGTATTTATAACCGGCGCTTTTATATCGCACCACTGCTGGGACCACTGGCTCACGTATTTTGAAGGCAGGGGATATACCTGTATTGCGCCCCCATGGCCTTATAAGGCCGGAACAGCCAAAGAACTGCGGGACCGCCACCCCGATACGCTCCTGGCAGGGCTTCGCCTGAAGCAATTGCTGGAGCATTACATAGAAATAGTACAGGCATTGCCGGAAAAACCTATAGTAATAGGGCATTCACTTGGCGGGCTTATCGTACAACTGCTTGGCGGGCGCGACCTTATTGCCTCGGGTATTGCCATTCACTCTGTACCACCACAGGGAGTCCGATCGTTCGAATGGTCGTTCCTTAAGTCGATCTGGAAACCGCTGGGCTATTTTGGATCGGCCGGTAAAACCCATCTTATGAACTTTTCGGAGTGGCAATTTGCCATTGCCAACGGTATGAGTGAGGAAGAACAGCTCAGCTCGTATGAGCGGTATGCCGTTCCCGAATCAAGGCGTGTTTTAAGGGATACGATTTCTAAAGTGGCTAAAGTAGACTTTAAAAAGCATCATCCGCCATTGTTATTTATTGCAGGAACCGACGACCATATTGTACCGGAAGCTTTGAATTACGACAATTACAGCAGGTACGATAATCTGGATTCTGTCATCAATTATATTTCTTTTGCCGGAAGGAACCATTTGGTACCGTGCCTCCCGACCTGGAAGGAAGAGGCGGATTATATTTCAGAATGGCTGGATGTCATTCATGTATAAATAACAAAGCGAATGTATTAAAGTAGTAATAACTACCGGGTGTTCCATTTCGATGATAGGAGAAATCTCTTTTAAACTATGTTTTGAGATTTCTACCCTTCGCTATGCTGTACTCTAAAGGAACTTATGAGACAGCCCGTTATCACTTAATTAGTTTAGAGAAATTTATATACAGTATTCTTATTGCTTGATAATAAGTAGGGAAGGTGTGTTGTTGAGCCACGTGCTACGTGATTCTACCAGTTTTTTCCAGCTGTCAATACTGATGATCATCAGGTCCTGCTCATCCAGGAATTCCTTCTCTATCTTGCGCTGGCTAAGGAGCTTAATATGATTCGGTACCTTATGTTCGATACTGCGGATACTTTCCTTTATTTCGGCGTTGTTCTTTACCATGCCATCGGCATCCAGTACGGTAACCTGCGATCCTGCGTTGCTGATAAGCTTTTGTGCATAATCGATAAGAAAGCTGTCTGCCGGGTCAAATATCGTTACGAAGACCCTGTCGGTAGACTTAAACTCTTTATCTACCAGTATTCCCACTGGTACTTCTGTACGTGTAAGGATGTGCTGTGTCTTTTCATCAAAAGGTGAGTTCTCAAACAGCTTCTCTTTCCCGGTAAAGGTATTCAGGAGGCTTTCGGGGTTAATGATACGTGTCGTAAAGCCAAGGATTTTACCCAATAAGGTACCTTCGAATATAGAACGGCCTATATCGATAAGTACAAGGTCGAACTCTCCTTTGTTGGCCAGTACCGAAACATCTGTATCCATATCGGTTGATGCCTTAAAAAGCGTGGTGACTTTCTGGTCGAGCTGCTCGGCTTCGGCCAGTACGGGTTTGAAGCTCTCCTTTTCATATTCCTCAAGGTTAAAGGTATGTATCTCACTGCTCGGTGGTATGTGCATAGCTGTTACCATAGCATTGCCCTGCATTTTCTTTACAAAGGCATTGGCAAGCCTTAGTAAGGTTTTGCCGCCCTCGGGGCTGTCAAACGATACAAGCACCTTGAATTTGCTGGCCTGGCGTATCTCTGATGGGATATAATTTTTCTTTCGGTTGTAGATGTACCCGATAAGATCGAGTGCGGGTCCGGTCATAAATGTCGTGGCAAGCGCCATGATTACCATCATCGAGAAGATCTCTGCAGACAGCACTCCAAGATCGTAACCGATATTGAGTACGATGAGTTCCATCAGGCCGCGCGTGTTCATCAATGCGCCAATGGTAAGGCTGTCGCGCCAGTTCTGCCCAACGAATCTGGCCGTAATGGCACTACCCAAAAATTTACCAACCACACCTACGGCAATAATCAATCCACAGACCTTCCATTGATACGGATCATTCAAAAGGCCGATTTGCGTACGAAGCCCCGTAAACACAAAGAATAGCGGGAGCAGCATTACCTGAGATACATCTTCCACTTTTTCGATGAAAATCGTCCTGAATTTCATGTTTTCCGGCATAATAGCGCCTGCCATGAATGCTCCGAAGAGCGCATGGATACCTATAATTTCGGTTGTATAAGAGGATATAAGCAGCGTAAGGAAAAAGATGGCAACAACCGGTTTAGTAATATTATCCCTGTGGCCGTACAGCTCACCAATTTTTTTCAGGAATGGTTTTACCACCCATAGCATTGTGAATACATAAGCAATAGAAAGGCCAATAATATAGAGGGAACTCACAAAGCTTCCCGCTTTTACAATGGCAATAACAGCGGCAAGAATACACCATGCGGTGATATCATCGGCTGCGGCACACGTAATAACCAGCGCACCGATGCGGGTGCGGTGAAGCCCGCGTTCCTGTACGATCCTGGCTAGTACCGGGAATGCTGTAATACTCATGGCAATACCCAGGAACAGGCAGAAAGAAGAAAATTCGACGCCTGCCGGCGCAAACTGCTCATATACAAAATAGGCGAGTACGGTACCCATGGTGAAGGGTATGATGATACTGGCGTGGCTGATGATCACGGCATCTTTGGCCTTATTCTTCAGCACACTCAGGTCGAGCTCCATACCTACCACATACATAAACAATATCAATCCTATCTGGCTTAGGAATTGCAAATTACCTAATGATTCTTTCGGGAAAAGCATTCCGGAAAATTCGGGGAAGTACATCCCTACCAGCGATGGCCCCAACACGATACCGGCAATCATTTCGCCAATAACAGATGGCTGGCCGATACGCTTACATACCCAACCGAAAAGGCGGGCAACAAAAATAATGGTAATGATCTGCGCGAGCAGGAGCGCAAGCGGATGTGTGAGGTTATTGTGGAGCGAATCAAGAAAATCCTGCCATTGCCCTTTACCCGTAACCTGTGATATGATCTCGCGCCCCTGCTCGAGTTTTTTACCGTTTTGCAGTGCCAGGTAGATAAGGGCGGAGAACACTACCATTATTCCCACGTAAAAAAAGCTATTCCGGAAATTCTTCATTGTGTGGCATTATTTGGCGGCAATATTAATCAGAAATTTCAAGGAATGAGTTACATCCTTTGTCTGTATTTTTCGGTTTTGTAATGAACAGGTAGAATTATGTAATGAAACGGAATAGCCTTATTTCTTCAGTTTGGCCATAAAATCACTCCTGTAGATCTCGCTAAGCGGGAAGTGGTAAGGCTTGCCATCCTGCACCTGGTCGGCAGTAATTTCGTCGTGAGCGTAATACTGCACGTGCTTCATGGCAATAGCGGCCTTTTTATTAATGCGGCAAAAATCGTCCTCCGGCAGCATATCGAGCAACTTTTCGAAAGAGGCATTCTTTACGGTGATACGGCTCCCGTCATTCAGGAGGAGTATCTTGTCCCGGCTGTCGATCTCGGAAGTTATCACACAAAATATCCTCGAGATGTTGATGCGGGCCTTTCCCTTATCGGTATTAAGCTGTACCTGCTTTGGCGGCTGTTTTACCGTTGCCATAAGCGCGGCCACTTTTTGTACCGCATGTTCCAGCCTCTCGGGCTTTACAGGTTTTATAACATAGTCTACAGCATCACGGTCGAATGCATCTACGGCAAAATTCTTATAAGCTGTTGTAAAGATCACGGCCTTGCCTTTTATGGCGTCTGCTACCTGCAGGCCATTCATACCCGGCATTTCGATATCGGTTATCAGCAGGTCAAAATCCAGCGACTGCCATTCCTGCAAAAGAATTTCCGGGCTGTTGAATGCTTTTACCACTTCGAGGCTGTCGATCTGTTCGCAGATCATTTTGAGGAAAGCCAGGCCGGGTAATTCGTCATCAAGCAGTAAGCATCTGATTTTTGTATTCAAGAAGGTTGATTTTTAAGTGTGCGACATATACATCCTCTTCCACATAGCGCTCCAGCTTAAAGCAGGACTTGTAAAGTATTTTCAGGCGCTGCTCAAGGGTCATCGACCCTATACCGCTATGTTCTTTCAGAAAGGCCGACTTACCGGAAATTTTATTGGATACGGTCATTGCAAAGGCATTATCCCGGAATTCGATAACGATAGAGATGAATGCATCGGGGCTTTGCAGGTCGGCATGCTTAAAGGCGTTTTCAATCAGGTCGATAGAGATAAGCGGCGCGAGTATCTTCTGGTCGTACAGCGCGTCCTGCTCGTCTATCTTCTTTTTTACGCTGATCGAAAACAACGGGCTTATCTTGATCTTATTGATCTCGATAAGGTTTAGCGCAAACTCTATTTCTTCGCGTGGGCTCACAAAACGGTTTTGGCTTTCGTAGAGTATAAAATCCAGCACGTTGGAGAGTTTGTCCATCGCAAAATACGTCTGGTAAGCATGCGATTGTATTGAGTTCAGGATATTTTTGAACAGGTGCGGGTTGAGTCGTGCTTCAAGTGTTTGCAGTTGCAGCTTGTCGGCTTTATTCTCCAGTTCCACAAAACGGTTTTCGAGTTCTTTTTTTACCTTTTCCGATTTGTTGAGGCGCCACGCCAGTACCATCGTTATGATGAAGAACAGCGAAAGCAATACTATAAGTATGATATTGAGCGGTGTAGCCATGATGCTCTGTATTAGATACTATTTTTCCAGTGGCTTTCCGGCTTCGCTCCAGGCATCGGTACCGCCATCCAGCTCAACAATATGCAGAAATCCTTTATCCTTTAGTATTTCCACCGCATCAGAACTTCTTCCGCCGGCTTTGCAATATACATATACAGTCTTATTTTTGTCGAGTTTTGCAATGCGTTGCTCAAAATCCTTGTCGTACAGATGGATATTTGCAGCATTTTTAATGTGCCCGCTGTTATACTCCTTCGGCGTACGCACATCAATAAGCTGGCCTTTCTTCGATTCAATCTTTTTAGCGAATTCCGCGGGCTTTACCAGTTCAACGCCTTTTTTCTGTTGTGCGAAGCCTGTCGCAAAGGCAAGTGTAAGCACTATAATATAGAATGTCCTCATTATTTTTTGATTGTAAAGGTTTGCGCTATCGTTGCCAACTGGCTGTCCGAAAGCTTTGATGTCTTTTTGAGTTTCTCTGTAAACACGGCTACCTCTTCAGGTGAAGCCGGGCATCCAAGGTTTTCGCCTTTTGCATTATTGGAGTCGGCCAGTAGTTTGCCTTTATGGTCGATTATCACCCAGTAGGGCAGGCCCGAATTGGTGCCATTGTATTGTTTGAGCACTTCTGCGCCTCCGGGAGTTTCCAGTTTTTTGTTTTTAGGCGATTCCTGCACTGTTAGGTGTGCAATTACATAGTTATCATTAAAGAGTTTTTTGCAGGCTTCGCTGTTCATGCCGGCATCCATCTTTTTGCACCAGCTGCACCACGAGGCATGAAATATAACAAATACCTTTTTATTTTCTTTCTTGGCCTGTGCTGATGCTTTTTCGAGGATTTGCGTAGCGGTTTCCTGAGTGGGAGTGTCCTGTGCGGCAGCTGTAATTATTGAGCCCAGCAGGAAAAAGCAGGCTGCTATGATGCGTGTTTTCATTTCATATGGATTTTGCACTGCCAAGGTACGGAAAATAGATTTTCCTGCTAAAAAAATCAGGAGTTAAGGTGCGACGAATATTGCAAATAATTTCTGTCGTATTATAACCGGTTATTTCTGGAAATTTATATTTTGCATGAAATTTAATCTAAACCTAATACTGAGAATGCGCCTATGAAAATGCACAGGGATATACTTGTTGTTGAGGATGATGAGGATGACAGGGATATTTTGAAAGAGATCTTTCGCGACCTTGGATACAAGAATAATATTGTTTTTTTTTCCGACAGTACCGAAGCGCTGGATTATATCCGCAGGCCGGAAATAAAGCCTTTTATTATTATTTCTGATATTAATATGCCAAAGTTGGGCGGTTTTGAGCTGCGTAATATTATCCTTAAGGAGGAGATCATCATGGATAAGGATATCCCGTATATCTTTATCTCCAATGCCCAGGATGAACATTCTATAAAGCAGGCCAACAAGCTTGCGATACAGGGATACATTCACAAAGGCAGCGATTACAATAAATATAAGGATAAGATCAAGAGCCTTATCGATTACTGGAAAGAGAACATCAATTCGTTCTCTTCGAGGAAAGAATAAAAAAACGGGATGCTCAGCATCCCGTTTTTAGTATGGATTATTCCTCAGGTACCACCACCGGGCCATCCCACTGCGAAATGCCTCCCATGAGGTTATAGGTCGTTTCAAAACCAAGCTGGTTCATAATGTTGCAGGCCTGGGCGCTTCTTGCCCCCGCAGCGCAGTATACATAATAATTTTTGGTTTTGTCAAGTTCTTCAAGGCCATAGATAAAACCCTGCCCTTTATAAATGTCAATATTCACAGCTCCGGGTATGATGCCACGGTTCCATTCGTCGGCAGTACGTACATCAAGGATCACAGCATTACTGTCTTCCTGTAGTTTTTCCCACCACTCTTGCTTAGAAATATTCATCGGTTAAAATTTCGGCAAAGGTATTATGCTTTTATCGAACAGCCAATAGCCTTTGTCTCTTTTACTGTAACCTCTTTATTTTTCAATAATTCGTTTACGGCATTCTCCACATATTTTTGTTTTACGGCTGCCGCGTCTTCATAATTATCGTCTATAGCGCCGATGTATTTTACCACATTGCCTTTAGCCATTTTTTGAAGGATGTATACATGTGGGGTTTTTGTAGCGCCGTATTGCGGATATATCTTCTGTCCTTCGTCCAGCAGGTATGGGAAGGTGAATTTCTTCTCTTTGGCCCTGGCCTGCATTTTATCAAAGCTGTCGTCCTTTTGCTTTTCCGGGTTATTGGGGTTGATGGCAATTACCGGATAGCCGAGCTTTTTGTATTTGGCATCGAGCGCTACGATCCTGTCTTCATACGCCTGGGCGTACGGGCAGTGGTTGCAGGTGAATATTACGATAAACCCTTTGGCGTCCTTAAAGTCTTTTAGCGCTACCTTTTTGTTGTTTACATTCTTCAGGCTGAAATCGGTTGCTATGTCGCCCACTTTATATCCCGCAGCTGTTTTTACGGTAAAAGCGGAGAGCAGTCCTACCACAAGGAATATTCCCAGGATCTTAATTGTCTTCATGTTGGTTGTTATTTAAAATTGCTGACTTCTTTTTCGAGTTGTTCGTAAGTAAAGGACTGCTCATAGAATTTGCGCTTGTCCTTATTATATATAAGAGTGGCCGGTATGGCGCCGCTCCATGTAGTGTCTACTTTGGGTAGCCAGGTATTCTGGTCGGGGTCTCGAAGCAATACCACATCACTTTTTAATTGTTTTTGCTTTATAAAGGGAAGCAGCTTGCCTTCTGCCATTTTTGGCATATCGAGGCTTACAAGTATTACTTTTACCTTGTCGTCCTGATATTTGGTATTGAGCTGTTCAAAGTAGGGAAGCTCTTCTACACAGGGTACACACCAAGTAGCCCAAAAGTTTACCACATAGGTGGTGTCATTTTGTTTTTTAAGGAAATATTCCAGCTTGTCAAAATCATATGCCTTAACCGATACTCCGTTAGCACTGTACACCTTGAGCGGGGCAGGAGCGGGTGTTTCGGCCGCTTTTTCCGATGTTTCCTTTTTACAGGAAATCAGAACAAAAGCACTTAATAGTAGATATACGTTTTTCTTGATCACAATTATTACTATAGTTATGGAGACCTAAAATTATATAAAAAATACCTGACAATATTTTTTTTAATAATTTTAACATAACATTTGTATGTACAAATATAAAATCAATTACATTTGTATGTACAAATATTGTAAATGTAATAATGAAGATTGAAGACGCAGTTAAATCGACAAATACAATGTCAGCGGCAAAAAAAACGATGCTGAATATCATGTATACCCAAAACCTGTTGGCCGAAAGCTTTAATGAAGTATTGAAGCCTTACGATCTTTCGCCGCCGCAGTTTAATGTTTTGCGGATATTGAGAGGGCAGAAAGGTAAGCCGGCTAATATGTGTATGATACAGGAGCGTATGATCGCGAAAACGAGTAATACGACACGCCTGGTTGATAAGTTATTGGCGAAGGATCTTGTAACTCGTGAAGTATGCAGTGAAAACCGTCGCAAAATGGAAATAAGCATCACCGATAAGGGCCTGGAATTACTAACGGAAGTAGACCCGTTTGTAGATGGGTATGAAATGGGTTATGCCGCAAACCTTGACAAAAATGAACTTGAAACAATGAACCTCCTCCTTGAGAAATACAGGGGTGAACTACTTTAATAATAATCAATAAATCCCAAAATTTAATTTAATTTTAAACATGAGAAATTTCAAAACCATTGCAATCGCGTTAGTAGTAGCGCTTACCACCCTGACAGTATCTGCACAGGACAAAAAAATCAATACAACAACCAGCAAAATCAACTGGGTTGGTAAAAAAGTAACAGGAGAGCACTCAGGTACTATCAGCTTCAAAGATGGTGTGCTTAAATTCAAAGGTGAGAAACTTACAGGCGGTATTTTTACAGTTGATATGAACTCTGTTGCGGTAACCGACCTTAAAGCAGGTGAAGGAAAAGAGAAACTTGAAGGCCACCTTAAAGCTGACGATTTCTTTGGTACTGCAAAACATCCTACTGCTAAACTTGTTTTCAAGACGCTAAAAGCTAAAGCTGCAAACGTTTATACTGTTACTGCAGACCTTACAATAAAAAATATCACTAAGCCGGTAACTTTTGACCTTACCGTGAATAAGAATTCAGCAACTACTGCGTTTAAAGTTGACAGGACGAAATACGACATCACTTACAAGTCTGGCAGCGTATTTGACGGACTGGGAGATGCAGCGATCTACGATGATTTTGAACTTACTGTAGACCTGCGTTTCTAAAAATTAGGGTTTAAATTGACGTAAAGGGGTTAGCCGGAAAGGTTAGCCCCTTTATTTTTTTCTCCGTTAGTGGACTTTATCTCCCGTAATTGTATCCCTGAAACAGACTTTTTATACGAATTAAAACAAAACTGACTAATATATTCGAAAAGCTCACAAAGAATGATGTTGAGTTTTGCTGCCTTGTAAAGCCGGGCCTATCTACAAATGAGATTGGTTCGATCCTTAATATTTACAACGAAAGTGTTGCAACAAAAAAAATACAGGCTCCGGAAGAAACTAAATATTTCAGACGAAAAGGATCTTGTGGAGATACTTGAGGCCTTCGGATTTATTACCTATTCGGATAATATGTATGTAAAATCTATAATAAGCAAAATATCCCCTTTAGTTTTACATTACCGGAGGGGATATTCTATTAGGTTTATCGGATCAGTGTCCCAAAAGATTCAAAATAGGTTTGCTCTATTTTTTCCCTGTGATCCGGATGTGCGATATCGGTCAGCGCTTTTACTCTCTGTTTTAGTGTTTTGCCATAGAGGTCTGCAATACCATATTCTGTAATGATATAATGGGCATGCGCACGTGTGGTAACTACCCCGCCGCCCTGCCGAAGGAAAGGCACTATGCGGCTGGTGCCGTCTTTTGTAACCGACGGAAGTGCTATGATCGCCTTTCCGCCTTCACTCAGCGATGCCCCTCGTATAAAGTCCATCTGCCCGCCTACGCCCGAATACATTTTCATCCCAATAGAGTCGGCACAAACCTGTCCGGTAACATCTACTTCAATGGCAGAGTTAATAGCGGTCATTTTCGGGTTACGGCGTATCTGTGCAGTGTCATTTACAAAAGAGGACTCCCTCATTTCGATAAAAGGATTATCATTTACAAAATCATACAGGCGTTGCGACCCGATAAGGAATGTTGCCAAAGCCCTGCCTATTACAGTGCCCTTATACCTGCAGTTGATAACCCCGCTTTCTATGAGGTCGATAACCCCGTCCGAGAACATCTCGGTATGCAGGCCAAGGTCTTTATGGTTTTTGAGGTTGGCCAGTGCGGCGTTGGGTATTGAGCCAATACCCATCTGCAGGGTGCTTCGGTCGTCTATAAGGGAGGCAACATATTGCCCGATCCTGTTCTCATTTTCAGTAATTTCGGCATGCCCGTGGCCAAATATCGGGGTGTTTACTTCTACCAGGTAATCAATCTGTGAAATGTGGATAATACCATCACCAAAAGTCCTGGGCATCTGAGGGTTTACCTGCGCAATAACCGTTTTGGCATTTTGTATAGCGGCAAGTGAGGCTTCTACAGAAACGCCGAGGGAGCAGTACCCATGGCCGTCGGGTGGCGATACATGGATGAAAGCCACATCGAGCGATAGTACATTGCGCCTGAATAGGTTGGGTAGCTCGCTAAGGAATACCGGAGTATAAGAACCGTTGCCTGCTGTAATGGTGTGGCGTACGTTCTTGCCTATAAAAAAAGAATTTACATGGAAGCTTTCTGCCAGTTGCGGGTCGGCATAATGGGCCTCGCCTTCGGTATGAAGGTGGCATACTTCTACATTTCGAAGTTCCGGTGCCCTCTCGCTAAGTGCTTTTGTAAGGAAATAAGGTGTTGCGGCCGCGGCCTGCACGTATACCCTTTGGTTCGACTGGATAATTTTTACTGCTTCTTCTGCTGTCGTATATTGTGCCATAGCTATTTATTTTTGGCAAAGTTACAACCGCAGAGAGCCACTGTAACATGATTTATGTCATGTTAGAATTTATCGGCGTAATCGGTTAGTTTTTTACGGTTGTGAACAATGATCTTTTTACCTGATAATTCTATAATAGATGCCTTGTTGAGTTCGGATAAAAGGCGTATGCAGCTTTCTGTGGCAGTACCTACCATGCCGGCAAGTTCTTCCCGGGAAAGCTTTATATTCAGACTATTATCCTCGGTAATGCCGAACTCGTCATACAGGTGGATAAGCGTTTCGGCAAGGCGTTGTTTTACGGGTTTTTGGGCCATGTCTACCAAATGGTCGTCGGCCTCTTTCAGGTCGCCGCAAATGGTTTTCATCACTGCCATCGAAAATTTGTTGTTCTGGTTAAAGAACTGCATTACCTCGGTTTTAGGGATAAAGCAGACTTCCATATCTTCAAGCGCAACCGCGCTCAGGTTTACGGGCTCATCACTTATCATGGAGCGCTGTCCCAATAGCTCACCCTTGGAGATAAGCTTGACGATCTGCTCATTACCGTTAGCACTTAGCTTGGTCATCTTGCAGACACCATCTTTAATGCAGAAGATTCCGTTTACATTTTCACCTTCCGAAAATAACGGTTCACCTTTTTTTACAATGTAAGAAGACTTACATTCTGCGATCCTGAGCAGTTCATCTTTATTCAGCGCCTTTAACGAGCTGAATTCCCGTACGATACATTGGTCACACTTGCTCATATCTGTAGTAATTTATGCGGCAAAGGTACAAAATTCTGTAAGATGATAAATATCATATTTTATCTTTTGCTAATTAGCTCACTTTGCTTCAGGTATAAATTAGCAGATAATGGATAAGGAAACTTGCTATCATTGCGGGTTGGCCGTTACAAAAAAAGAGGAGATCCCATTCGATGATAAGATCTTTTGTTGTAACGGATGCAAGACCGTATATGAGATCTTCAGCCTGAACGGGCTGACAGATTACTATAATTTTGAAAACGCCCCCGGTGCAACGCCTATGGACATTGGCGGGAAATACGATTTTCTGGATAATGAGGATATCGTAAACCGTTTACTGGATTTTAAAGAAGGCGATACGCATATCGTAACGCTCTACATTCCGCATATCCATTGCAGTTCATGCATCTGGATACTCGAAAACCTTAACAGGCTCTGCAAGGGAGTGAGCAGTTCGCAGGTAAATTTCCATGAAAAGAAAGCCCGCATCATTTTCCATGCGGATGAAGTTACGCTGAAAAAGATCGTACACCTTCTCAGTTCTATTGGCTATGAGCCTTATATTAGCCTTGAGAATTACGACAGCCAGCGCAAAAAAGTGAGCCGCGATCTTATCTACAAGCTTGGTGTGGCTTTCTTTTGTTTTGGTAATGTAATGCTCCTTTCCTTTCCCGAATATTTTGAGGTTGAGGAATATTGGCTCAACAATTACAGGGGATTCTTCAGGTGGCTGGTTTTTGCATTGGCATTGCCGTCATTCCTGTACTCTGCCAGCGGCTACTATGTTTCTGCTTTTAAAAGTATAAGGGCAGGGTTGCTTAATATTGATATCCCCATAGCTTTGGGTATCATCATCATGTTTATCCGCAGTACGGCAGATATCATATTCGATATGGGGCAGGGCTTCTTCGACAGCCTTACCGGCTTGGTCTTCTTTATGCTTTTGGGCAAGCTCTTCCAGCAAAAAACGTATAATTTTCTATCTTTTGAGCGCGATTTCAGGTCGTATTTCCCTATTGCGGTAACCAAAATACAACCCGACCGCACTGAGGTATCGGTACCGGTGTATGATGTGGCAACCGGCGACAGGCTGCTGATACGAAACCAGGAGCTTATTCCTGTAGACGGGATCCTGATGAGCGAAACGTCATCTATTGACTACAGTTTTGTGACAGGGGAAGCCATACCGGTAACTAAGGTATCGGGCGATAAAATATACGCGGGCGGCAGGCTGGAAGGCAGGGTGATTGAAATGGAAGTGCTTAGCTCGGTATCGCAAAGCTACCTGACACAATTGTGGAGCAATGAGGTGTTTACCAAAAAAGGAGACCGCAACTATAAAACCATCACCGATACGATAAGCCGCTATTTTACACCGGTATTGCTGCTTATTGCCATAGTATCTTTTTTGATATGGATATTTATGGATACCATACAGGCATTCAACGTTTTTACCGCGGTGCTTATCGTGGCCTGCCCTTGTGCGCTGGCACTTAGTGCGCCATTCACGCTTGGCAATGTGCTACGCATTATGGGCAATCGCAAGCTTTATCTCAAAAATGCCACTGTAATAGAACAAATGGCGAAAGTAGATACAGTGGTTTTTGATAAGACCGGGACCATTACTACCAATAAAAAATCGGCAATTACTTTTGAGGGTAATGAACCGGACGATAAGCAGACGATGCTTATTAAGAATATCCTTCGCGGGTCCAACCACCCCCTGAGCCGTATGATATACGACCAATTACCGGCGACAGCAGTTGTACCTGTTGATGGTTTTGAAGAAGTTACGGGGAAGGGCATACGCGGTACAATAGATGGGTTCGACATCAAAATAGGTTCGGCCTCTTTTGTAGAAGGCGCGGAGGAAACCCCGATGCAAACCTGTGTACACATAGCAATAAACAGGCACTATATCGGGCGATATGTTTTCGAGAACCACTACCGACAGGGCCTGAGGGAGCTTTTTGAAGAACTGGGTAAAAACTACTCGCTTACAATCCTTTCAGGAGATAATGAAGGCGAGCGACGTGCCCTTGAGCGCTTGCTGCCACCGGGAACACGGTTTGTATTCAACCAGAAACCGGAGCAAAAGCTGGCCTACATTGAAGACTTACAGCGCCATGGCAAAAAGGTAATGATGGTTGGAGACGGCCTTAACGATGCCGGCGCACTGGCGCAAAGCGATGTAGGGCTGTCACTGTCGGAAAATGTAAACGTGTTCTCTCCGGCGTGTGATGGTATTCTCGATGCGACACAGTTCAAAAAGATAGCCTGGTTCCTCAGGTTTTCAAAAAATACGATTAAAACGATTAAGATGAGCTTTGCGCTTTCGCTGCTTTATAATGTTTTGGGACTCTCATTTGCCGTAACAGGAAACCTGATGCCGCTCACTGCTGCCATCATTATGCCCCTTAGCACTATTACGATAATAAGCTTTGTAACGATAATGAGTAATTATTATGCACGCAAGGGCAAATAAATGCCTTTAAAATGCGGAGTATGACAAATATCATGTTTTTCGCCGATGGGCAGGCCTAATTTTGTTAACAGAAATTTAAGAAGGTATGAGCGTTATTTATTTACTGATCTCCATTAGTATCGTGGTAGCCGTGGCTTTTCTTTTCGCCTTTGTAAAGGCAGTAAAGACAGGGCAGTACGACGATGACTACACCCCCTCCGTCAGAATGCTTTTTGACGACGAACTGAAGAAAACCAAAAACAACCCTAATAAAAAGTGATCATGGAAATGCAGCAATTTTATTATGACAATAAAATAGTTAAGAAATTTCTCTACGCAACCATAGTGTTTGGTGTGGTAGGAATGCTGGTGGGCTTACTTATAGCTTCGATGTATATGTTTCCGGGACTTACCGATGGTGTATCCTGGCTAAGTTACGGCAGACTGAGGCCGCTGCATACCAATGCGGTGATCTTTGCTTTTGTGGGCAACGCTATGTTTGCCGGTATTTATTATTCGTTGCAGCGACTGCTTAAAACCCGTATGTTCAGCGATGTGCTGAGCAACATTAACTTCTGGGGATGGCAGCTTATTATTGTTTCGGCAGCCATATCACTTCCGCTGGGGTATACTTCCTCTAAAGAATATGCCGAACTGGAGTGGCCTATAGATATTGCTATAGCGATAGTATGGGTAGTGTTTGGTATCAACATGATCGGTACGATCCTTCGCAGGAGGGAGCGCCACCTGTATGTTGCTGTCTGGTTCTATCTTGCAACGTTCATTACGGTGGCGATACTTCATATTTTCAACAGTTTGGCCCTGCCGGTAAGTGGACTGAAAAGCTACTCGGTATATGCCGGTGTTCAGGATGCGTTGGTACAATGGTGGTACGGACACAATGCGGTGGCATTCTTCCTTACAACGCCTTTCCTTGGGTTGATGTACTACTTCCTGCCAAAGGCTGCCAACCGTCCGGTTTATTCTTACCGATTGTCGATAATCCACTTTTGGTCTTTGATATTCATTTATATCTGGGCAGGCCCGCACCACCTTTTGTACTCATCATTACCAGACTGGGCACAAAACCTTGGTGTAGTGTTTTCGGTAATGCTTATCGCGCCGTCATGGGGTGGTATGATCAACGGACTCCTTACGCTTCGTGGCGCATGGGACAAAGTACGCACCGAACCGGTATTGAAATTCTTTGTAGTAGCGATCACAGGTTATGGTATGGCCACTTTTGAAGGCCCGATGCTTTCGCTTAAGAATGTAAACGCTATTGCCCACTTTACCGACTGGATCGTAGCCCACGTACACGTAGGTGCATTGGCCTGGAACGGCTTCCTCACCTTTGCCGTGATCTACTGGCTGATCCCGCGTATGGCCAAAACTACACTATACTCTGTTAAGCTGGCTAACTTCCACTTCTGGATCGGTACGTTGGGTATTATCCTGTATGCGCTGCCAATGTATGTTGCAGGCTTTACACAGGCTTCTATGTGGAAGCAGTTTAACCCGGATGGTACTTTGGTGCACGGTAACTTTCTCGAAACCATACAGGCTATTATGCCCATGTACTGGATGAGGGCTATAGGCGGTACACTCTTTGTAATCGGTTTGCTTGTACTTTGCTACAATATCATTATGACTGTAAGGCAAGGACGCGCTATTGAAGACGAACTTGCAGAAGCGCCTGCGCTACAGAAAATAAGCACAAAAAGGCTTAAAGGGGAGAAATTTCACCCATGGCTGGAAAGAAGGCCGATACAGCTTGCCCTGTTGGCTACCGTTGCGGTACTTATAGGTGGTATCATACAGATTGTGCCTACTATTATGGTAAAATCCAACATACCTACCATATCTACTGTAAAACCGTATTCACCGCTGGAACTTGAGGGCCGCGACCTGTACATCCGTGAAGGTTGTGTGGGCTGCCACTCCCAAATGATAAGGCCGTTCCGTAGTGAAGTAGAGCGCTATGGCGAATACTCTAAATCAGGTGAATATGTTTATGACCACCCATTCCTGTGGGGATCTAAGCGAACCGGTCCCGACCTTATGAGGGTAGGAGGCAAATACAGCGATAACTGGCACTTCAACCACATGTGGGATCCTCAAAGCACATCGGCAGGATCGATAATGCCGGCCTACAAATGGCTCTTTGATAATGAAAAGATGGATTATACCGATATAGAAAAGAAAATGCAGGTAATGGCACAGCTTGGGGTTCCTTATACTCCTGAAGATATTGCTAATGCGAAGAAGTCTATCGATGAGCAATCGGCTAAAATCGAGAAAAGCCTTCATGCCGACCCTGACTTTGTAAAGAGTTATGAAGAAAGCAGGAAAGCGGCCGTAGCCAGGGGAGAAGCCTTTGTGCCAATGAAAGACAGGGAGATCGTGGCGCTTATTGCGTACCTGCAGCGCCTGGGTACCGACATCAAGATTAAAAACACTGTTGCTGAAAATAAATAATCAGAAGCCATGCTAAAATTTGTAAAACATAATATGGAAAGCATCTCAGGGATCGAGATCTTCCCGATAATATCCCTGCTCATATTCTTCATATTCTTTGTGGGCCTCTACACATGGGTGTATACCTATAAGAAAGAAAAGATAGACGAGATAAGCCATCTGCCTTTTGAAGATGCGCAGGCCGAAGACCACAACAGCTAACCAAACACCTGACAAGCAATGAAAAATCTATTTCCCGTATACGTAAGGGTACCCGTTATATTCGCCATCGTGTTCATGGCAACCGAGTTCTTTATCGACTCGGGCGACAGGCCTGCCTTTCTTAAATACCCTATGGTGTCGTTGTTCCTCGTAATATTTCTATTCCTGCTTGTAGCGGTAGAGATCGTGGTAGCGGCGATAGACAGGGTTACCTACGCGCTCCTGACCGAAGAGCAGCGTAAAAAGATAGAAGAGGAAGAAGCGTTGGGCTTTACCCAAAAGGCATGGTTCAAAAAGCTGCAAAGCTACTTTGTGGCCAAACACAGGCCTATAGAAGAGGAAAGCACGATAATGATGGACCACGACTACGATGGTATCCATGAGCTTGACAATGTGTTGCCGCCATGGTGGGTAAAGCTGTTTTACGCAACGGTGGTATTTGGCGTAATCTATATGGGGTATTACCATCTTTTCTCAGGAAATGACCAGACAGCAGAATTTGCAGCTGAAATGGAAGATGCCCGTATAGCTGTGGAAGAGTATAAAAAGACCGCGAAAGACCTTATAGATGCGAGCAATGTAACGCTGCTGACTGAGGCTGGCGACCTGGCCTCGGGTAAAAAGATCTTCGAGACCAATTGTATGGCCTGCCACAGGGCCGACGGCGGTGGCGCTATAGGGCCAAACCTTACCGATGATAATTGGTTACTGGGGGGCGGTATAAGCAATGTGTTCAACACCATTACAAAAGGTGGCCGCGATGGCAAAGGTATGGTGGCATGGCAGGGTACATTGAAACCGTCTGAAATACAGCAGGTAGCAAGCTATGTGCTCTCGCTGCACGGTACCAATCCGAAAGATGCCAAAGCGCCCGAAGGGGATGTTTGGAAGGAAGAAGCAAAATAAAAGTACCCCCGAAGAAGGGGACAAAAACAGAATACCATGAATGAGAATGAGGGTGACACGTTCCGCAATCATATCGGGACGATAGACGGAGAAGGCAAACGGGCCTGGATTTTCCCAAAAAAGCCGCTGGGTAAGTTATATGAGTACAGGAAATGGGTGAGCTACATCCTGCTAACCTTCCTGTTTGCCGCGCCGTTCCTCAAAATAAATGGCAACCAGTTCCTCCTATTTAATGTGGTGGAACGCAGGTTCAACATCTTTGGGTTCCCATTCTGGCCCCAGGATTTTTACCTCTTCGTTATCTGTATGATAATAGGGGTGGTGTTTATAGCACTGTTTACGGTAGCGTTTGGCCGTATTTTTTGCGGATGGATATGCCCGCAAACCATATTTATGGAAATGGTATTCCGGCGTATAGAATACTGGATCGATGGCGACCGAAATGCGCAGATAAAGCTGGACAAGCAGGAGTGGAATGCTGAGAAAATAAGGAAGAGGGTACTAAAAGGATTCATTTTCTTTCTAATATCGTTTCTTATCGCCAATGTTTTCCTTGCGTATCTTGTTGGCAGCGATAACCTGATCCTGATGGTAACAGATGGCCCCATGGCGCATTTGGGCAACTTTATAGCGCTGCTGATATTTACCGGGGTGTTCTATTTCATATTCGCATGGTTCAGGGAGCAGGTCTGTATCATTGCCTGCCCATACGGAAGGCTGCAGGGTGCGCTGCTGGACACCAAGACTATTGTAGTGGCGTATGACCATGTGCGCGGAGAGCAGGATGCCGGAAGGGGCAGGATCGTTAAGCATGAGGACCGTGTGCTTTCAGGTAAAGGTGACTGTATCGACTGCAAGCTTTGTGTAAGCGTATGCCCGATGGGTATCGACATACGCAACGGAACGCAACTGGAGTGTACCAATTGTACTGCCTGTATCGATGAGTGCAACACCATTATGGATAAAGTGGGCTTTCCGAAGGGGCTTATCCGCTATACGAGCGAAGATGAGATTACCAAAAAGGAAAAGTTCAGATTTACGCTCCGGATGAAAGGCTATACAGCAGTACTGCTGATACTGACAGGTATCTTTACCGGGATGATGTTCCTCCGTAACGATGTAGAGGCCACTATACTCCGCCTGCCCGGACAGTTGTTTGAGCATAAAGGCGAGAACATAAGCAATGTGTTTACGTACAAGCTGGTAAATAAAACGGCGAAGGATATGGAACATGTGCACTTTAGGCTGGCCGGTATAAAAGGAGAGGTGAAGATGGTAGGCAATACAGAATTTAGACTGCCAAAAGAAGGGGCTGCCCAAGGCACGATGTTTATAGAAATAAACCCTGCATTCCTGGAAGGCGACAAAACAAAAATAACCCTTGAAGTATATGATGGCGACAGGCATATAGATACCCAGACCACCAACTTTTTAGGGCCAAGGACTTTTAACTAAAAAACGAAACGATATGAAAATGAATTGGGGTACAGGGATAGTAATAGCGTTTGCGCTGTTCATGGCATTCATACTGTTCTTTGTTTTCAGGGTACAATCGGACAGTAAATACGACAATGAACTGGTTGTAGAAGACTATTATAAACAAGAAAGGGTACTGCAGGCGCAACTCGATAAGGAGCAAAATGCCGCAGCGCTGCAACACAAACTGACAGTGGAAGAAACACCGGAAGCTGTAAAGATCATTTTTCCGGAAGGATTTGATATAAATAACATTCAGGGTAAAGTGTCCCTATACAGGCCGTCTGACAGTAAGCTTGATTTTGAAATTCCGATTTCATTATCAGCGCCTTATCTGCTCATACCTAAAAAAGATCTGGCAGGCGGCCGCTGGGACATGACTATTGACTGGCAATATAACGGCAAAGGCTATCTCAGCAAAGAGATGCTTACGCTGTAATAGTAATGAGATTATAGTATTGGGCATTGAGAAAAGAACTCTTATCCCAATACTAAAATCTCATAACTCAATACTGAAAAAATGCTTTATTCAGCACTTATATTAGGATTGGTATCGAGCCTGCACTGCATTGGCATGTGCGGGCCGATTGCCATGATGCTGCCGGTAGACAGGACTAACCAGGCAAGGCGGGTTTTGCAGGTAATGGCCTATCATTTGGGCAGGATCACGGCTTATGGCTCCCTTGGGCTGGTATTTGGTGTTGTGGGAAAAGGCCTCTATCTTGCGGGAATGCAGCAATGGCTGTCTATCGCTGCAGGGCTCGTTATCATAGCCATAGCCATGATACCCGAACGTATCTTTGCCCGCTACAATTTCTCAAAACCGGTCTATCGGGTCATAAGTACTATAAAAAGCAGCCTGGGAAGCCAGTTTCGTAAGCGTGGTTACAAAGCCCTTTTTACAACAGGCCTGCTCAACGGTTTCCTGCCGTGCGGGCTGGTATACGCGGCTTTGTTTGGGGCAATTGCCATGCAGGATATAACTCTTGGCGGACTCTATATGATACTCTACGGCGCAGGGACCATTCCGCTTATGAGTATTGTCGTCTTTGCTTCCGGTTTCCTTAAGAATAATGCCCGTACTACAATAGCAAGGATTGTACCCTATGCGGCTGTAATGGTCGGGATGCTGTTTGTCGTTCGCGGTTTGGGGTTGGGCATACCGTATGTATCACCTTCCACAATGAACCTTTTTATAACCGAAGCGCCGCAGTGCAGGTAGTATAGAAAACAAATTAAGGTTCTTACTTACCAGTTTACACTGGCGTCTTGAAATCTTCGTTTTTAAGCAGCAAGTGCTTTATATTTAGTCCTAACATTTGAGTTTTTAATAAGATGACTGAACTTTTGATATTCAGTCTCTTTCCTCATGTTATACCTGTAGACAAACTCATCGACATACCACTGCAAATGCTTCCTTGAAACATTTCCGTACATATCTCTCAACGAGTTCTTCATTATCTTCCAGGCTCCTTCGATCTGGTTAGTATGGATTTCTGGGTCGTAATCACTTTTATAGCTACGGTCGGAATGCTTAACTGTAAAATGAAGGTAATCGTCCCCTAATCCCCTGTAACCTCTCCAATCATCCGATATAAATACAGCATTCTGTCTGACGTACTTTCTAACCATTGGCTGTATTATCTCGGCTGAAGTGTCTCTTGTCACCACAGCTGTCAACTTACCTTGCCTTTCCACCATCCCCAGTACTGGGATCTTATCCTTACAACTCCGCCCTTGCGAGTTCTTCACTCGCTTATTCTTATGCCGGTTCTTGTTCTTGCCTCCATAGAAAGACTCGTCAGCTTCAACAATTCCACCCAGCATGTTGTAATTCTCAACCTTAAAGCAGGCGCGGATCCGTTGAAGCATAAACCATGCTGTCTTTTGAGTGACTGCTAGGTCTCTTGCTAGTTGAGCCGAAGAAATCCCTTTCTTATGGCAAGTAATTAACCACACCGCCAAGAACCAGGTTCTCAGAGGTAGTTTAGTATTTTCGTACATGGTTCCTGTCTTTACATTAAAGTACTTCCCCGTGTTTTTACACTTATAGTTAATACCGTTGCACTTGTAGACTACTGATGCGCTGTCGAACGGGGAGACTGGAGTCTCGCCGCCCCACAACATCAACTCCATGTACTCGATGCATGATTCTTCGGTAGGGAAGGTTTGCATCAAGTGTAACATTGACTTGATAGTAGTAAACATTAAAAGATAGAGCGTTAAAATTCACTCTAATGTACGAAAAATCAGGCATTTATTTCAGAAGAAATTGTTAACTTTACTGGAATTAAATATATACTAATGGATGACATTTTTAAAAATAGAAAAGAAATAGTCGAATGTATTAAATGTAAGGTATCTCAGATAAAGGTAAAGTACCTTGAAGTTATTGAAGAGTGTGAGGTCGATTATGATAAGGCAACAAGCGTGGCTTTTAATTATGGTTATTGGGGATATCTGAAAGATCCGAGTAATCCATTTGAAAGACTTCCTTCGGTTGTAAGGTCTGAACTTACTGACGCAATCAAATCCTGCGTCGATAGCCATTCCCTAAAAGCCTGAGAAATCTTCATATAGCATCCGGAATACGTTAAATTTTCAGTAAATATTGAAATCTCGTCGCCTCGTTTAAAGATAATCTTTTGGTCACCTTTTTCAATTACTAGTATACTCATAAACTTAAAATTGTTATACATTTGCTGTAAGTAAAATATTCGTAAAGCGTTAGCTTTCATTCTGTCAATTAGGAATCTGGTAAATTCAAACACGACACAGGATGAATAAGTTAGACGCTCACGCTTCGGCGTGGGTGTACTTATTCTATGTCGTAAGGTTTACCAGAACCTCTAATGATAGCGTAAGTTACAAACCCACGCTTTTTTGTATCTGTAACTTTCACTTCGGGTTTGGGTGATTTTATAAATCACTTATGGACTATTATTTTAACATGGGTCTTATAACTATCGGAGTTATAGCTTTTATATGCAGCATTTTCGATATTAACTACGATAGCATACTTAATAGGCTTAGGAAGTATCCTAAAGCGCAAGATCTCTTTATAAGGGAAAGCAGAACACTTAAACTAATTACTGAAAAGACACTAAACTATGCATTCAGAATTGGGATGGTTGCTTTAGTAAGCTTAGTAATTATAGTTATTATAGTAGCGTGCATAGCATATCTCATTAAAACCTTTAACCTTTAACCTTTATTAACTTAAACATCATCAAAACAATGAATCCCCTTTTTAAAATTCCTCAGAAAAAAGAACCAAAAATAGAAATCTATGACACTTACAATGCATACACAAAATCGAGCCAGTGGAGATGGAGAATTACTGTAAGTAGTGATATCGTTGCAGCTTCTACCGAAAGCTATTATAACAGAAAAGATTGTATAGATAATCTATTAAGTCTTGAAAATTATATTAGACAATTACGAGAAAAGGACATGATTAAGTAGGTTAGTATATGTATCCTTAACTGAATTAAGCTCAGGCTTGTTCTTCTCGGCTCTATCTAATTCAAAGGCTATCTCCATCAGCTTAACTTTGCTGTTTGGGGTAAGAATTTGTTTGTTCATTTTTATTATTTTTACTACAAATATTAATTAGGTGTAAACTGGTAAGTAAGCTCCCAAATTAAAACAGCCGGTAGTTCCCGGCCTGTTTTATTTTAAGGTATCAGCGAACACCGACATTTTACGATAGTAATCGAAGTCTGATTCCTGCGGGCATTCTTTCAAATGAATAAAGCCGGCATTTGGTGCCGGCTCATCTCCCTATTTAACTCAACTCAATTTAAACGGTCATCGAAAAAAGCTTTGTTTCAGGCGCCCTGCGTTTCAGCCTCAGGTCGAACGCCATGCAGATGTTGCGCACAAATGCTTTACCTTTTTCAGTTACATGAATACTTTTTCCGCTTATTTCCAGCAGGCCGTCACTTTCCATTTCCTTCAGGCTTATCAGCACATCGGGCAATTCTTTAAAATAAAGTCCGCTTTCTGTCCATGATGTTTCAAAATGGCACATCAGGTTCAGGATATGCCTGCGGATGATAAGATCTTCGTCATCTAATATATGGCCCCGAAAAACGGGAAGCGTATTCTCATCAAGCCTTGCGTAGTAATCTTCAAGGTTTTTTTCATTTTGTGCGAAACTGTACCAGCTGTCGCTTATGGAGGATACTCCCAGGCCGATCATCAGCTGTGTTTTTGAGGCGCTGTAACCCATGAAATTACGGTGTAGCTTGCCATTGTTGGCCGCATCGTACATAGAGTCTGTGTCCAGCGCAAAATGGTCCATACCGATCTCATAATAACCTTTTGCTAAAAGGAGTTTGCGGCCTACTTCATAAAGCATGCGTTTCTCCTCATCTTTGGGCAGGTTCTGTTCATCAAAGCCGCGCTGGCCGTTGCCTTTTATCCATGGAACGTGCGCATAGCTGTAAAATGATATCCTGTCGGGATTGAGTGATTTGGTCTTTTCTATGGTATCTACCATATTTTCGAGCGATTGGAACGGCAGGCCGTATACCAGGTCGTGGCTTATGGAGGTATAGCCGATCTCTTTGGCCCAGAAACTCACTTTTGCGACATTGCAGAACGGCTGGATGCGGTTTATGGCTTTCTGAACGGTTTCATTATAATCCTGTACTCCAAAGCTTACCCTCCGGAAACCAAGGTTGTAAAACGTTTGAAGATGTTCTTTCGTAGTATTATTGGGATGTCCTTCAAAGCTGAATTCGTATCCCGGTGCCGCATCGGCGAGCTCAAAGATACCATCGATAAGTTCTTTGAGGTTTGCAGGGTTGAAGAACGTGGGTGTACCTCCGCCCAGGTGCAGTTCTTTTATCCGTGGCCTTTTTTTAAAGAGGTCGCGGTACATGGCCCATTCTTTCAGAACTGCCTTTATATACGGCATTTCTACCTCATGCCTTTTCGTGATGCGTTTATGGCAGCCGCAAAAGGTGCACATACTCTCGCAAAAGGGCAGGTGTATATAGAGGCTTATACCTTCGCCGGCATTACTTTCACTGAAAGCCTTCAGCATTGTTCCCTGCCATTGCTCTGCCGTAAAACTGCCTTCTTCCCAATAGGGAACGGTTGGATAGCTGGTATACCTTGGCCCCGGCACATTGTATTTTCGAATCATAAGGTTTTCCATGACAAGTAATTTAGGTCAAAATTACGCTGGCAGTGTTGTGTAAAAAATGATAAATGTCAGGTATAGCGTTCCGCTTTCAGTAGCATTAGTTTTTGCAATATGTTAAAGGCTCACTATATTTGTTTACTTTAAAAGAGATGTTTTTGAGAACTTTTATATATACCGCCCTTTTTTATCTGATATCCTCAATTCCTGTTTGGGCAAGCGAGAACGATTCACTATTTACAAGGCTGGATAAAGCTATTGCAGGTAAGGAAGATTTTGTACGGCAGAAGCAAAGAAGGATCGCCGAATACCGCAGGATGCTTAGTACCAATACCGGCCCGGAAGACAAGTTTGAGGTTAATGATAACCTTTACCAGGAGTACAGGAAGTTCAAGATCGATTCTGCGATTTATTATGTGGAAGAAAATATTGCAATTGCGGAAAAGCTGAAAAACAAAGAGAAGGAAACGGCCTCGCTTGTAAAACTGGCCAACCTTTATTCTTCTACAGGGCGGTACCGCGAAGCCGAAGGGATACTGAAAAGCATAAAATCGGCAAGCCTTCCCGATAGTTTAAAGGCGTTGTATTATGAGTTTTACAGCCAGTTCTATGAACATTACGCCACAAACAGCTATAGTGAACATTATATAACACAGATCGAAGCCTACAGGGACTCTTTGTTGGGGGTACTCGACAGAAATACCGCCAAATACCACATTAACCGTGCTCAGCGTAACATCTACCTGAAAAATTTCGATACCGCGCAGAAAGACCTGTTGCACCTTATGCGTACCGCGAAGAGCAAAGATGGCGATTACGCGATGTATGTTTATCTTCTGGGTGACATTTACGGCCTGCAGAAGCAGCACGACAAGATGCTGGAGTTTTATATAAGGGCAGCTATAGCCGATATAGAAAATGCCATAAAAGATAATGCGGCCATACAGAATATTGCCATTATCTGCTATGAGGATAAGGAGATAGACAAAGCCTACAAGTATACGCAATCGGCGCTTGAAGATGCCATTTTTTGTAATGTAAAGTTCCGTACGCTGATGATGTCGGAGTTCTATTCCATTATCAATACGGCGTATCTCGAAAAGGAATCCGAGAGCAAAAGCCAGCTGATGATTTATTTTGTATTGGTCTGCATCCTGACGATTTTCCTCATTACTGCCGTGATCTACGTGTACAGGCAGATGAAAAAGGTCTCTAAGATTAAGGAACAGCTGTCGGCGAATGCCGAAGAACTGGCCACACTAAATAAAGAAATCCTCAGTACCAATTCGCAATTGAAGTACATCAATGACGACCTTTTTGAATCGAACCTGGTGAAGGAAGAATACATTGCCCGCTTTTTTGATATCTGCTCTGCCTATATCAACAAGATGGAAGGATACCGGAAAATGTTGTACCGGAAAATGCAGGACAAGAAGTATGAAGACCTCATGAAGACACTGCGCTCAACAAGTGTGACCGATGATGAGCTGGAGGAACTCTACCAGAATTTTGATACTATTTTCATAAGTCTTTATCCAACATTTGTAGAAGACTTTAACGCACTGCTAAATCCCGACGAACAGGTGCTGCCAAAACCCGGAGAAATACTCAACACCGAGTTGCGTATCTTCGCGCTTATCCGCCTTGGTATTAACGACAGTGCCAAAATTGCAGCCTTCTTAAGGTACTCTCTCAGTACAATTTACAATTACAGGACAAAGGCACGCAACAAAGCAGCCGTATCCCGCGATACCTTCGAGAACCTTGTGGCACGTATAGGTATCATTCAGGAAAAGCAGTAATGTATAGTTGTTGTATAGTTGTGTTAGGCGCTTATACCTACTCCTGAATCTACTACTTTTTTTAAAAATTATATCAGTTTAAATATCTGTATTTCAGTTATTTGATTTTTTAAAACACTCCTTTTTTTAACCAGCTTTCCAGTCTTGGCTATAACGTTATAGTTTTACAGTACTAAACCCGTTTTGTGTAGCGGGTAATTTATTGTAACCTACTATAATATATATGAGAAAATTTGTTTCAATGCTCTTTGTTGTTGCAGCCGGTTTTACTGCATACGCGCAACAGCAAAAAGATCCTACGATGGATGCTTTCATCGATGGGCTTATGGCAAAAATGACCCTTGAAGAAAAATTAGGCCAGCTCAATCTTCCGAGTGAAGGCGACATCATTACCGGACTGGGAAGCAACAGCAACATTGCAGCCAAGATCCGTAAAGGACAGGTAGGCGGAATGTTCAATATAAAAGGTGTCCGGAAAATAAAAGATATACAAAAAATTGCCGTTGAGGAGAGCCGCATGAAGATCCCGATGCTTTTCGGGATGGATGTGATTCACGGTTATGAAACTGTATTTCCGATTCCACTTGGTATTGCCTGTACATGGGATATGGCAGCGATAGAGCGTTCGGCACAGATTGGCGCCATTGAAGCGAGTGCCGATGGTATCAACTGGACTTTCAGTCCTATGGTAGACATATCGCGCGACCCACGTTGGGGCCGTGTATCGGAAGGCAGTGGAGAAGATCCTTATCTTGGAGGGCAGATAGCAAAAGCCATGGTAAGGGGCTACCAGGGCAAAGACAATACTTTTTCTGAAAAATTTAATATTCTGGCGTGTGTGAAACACTTTGCGCTATATGGGGCAGGTGAGGCCGGAAGGGATTACAACACTGCCGATATGAGCCATATCAGGATGTACAACGAATATTTTTATCCGTACAAAGCAGCAGTAGAGCAGGGTGTGGGTAGTGTGATGGCGTCGTTTAATGTGGTAGATGCTGTTCCGGCACATGCCAACAAATGGCTGCTTACCGATGTATTGCGTGACCAATGGAACTTTAATGGCTTTGTTGTGGCCGACTATGGTGGTATAGCCGAAGTGGTAAACCACGGGCTTGGCGATCATCAGCACGCATCGGCGCTGGCGCTGAATGCCGGACTTGATATGGATATGGTTTCTGAAGGATACGTGAATACAATTGCAAAGTCTATCAAAGAAGGAAAGGTAACAATTGCACAGGTAGACCAGGCGTGCCGTCGCATACTTGAAGCTAAATATAAGTTAGGGCTCTTTAAAGATCCCTATAAGTTCTGCGATGTAAAGCGGGCTAAAAAAGAGATCTATACTAAAGAACACAGGGCTGTTGCCAGGAAAACTGCTTCTGAGAGTTTTGTTTTATTGAAGAATGAGGGCAATGTACTGCCGCTTGACAGGAAGAAAACCATTGCTGTTATTGGCCCGCTGGCCGATTCAAGGTCAAACATGGTAGGTACATGGAGCGTTGCGGCAAAGCTGGACAAGCCAATGAGCCTAATTGAAGGACTTAAAGATGTTGGTGGCAAGAATGCCAATATTTTATACGCGAAAGGGTCTAACCTTTTGGAAGATGCCAAAATGCAGCAGGATGCTACCATGTTTGGCAGGGATATTCCCCGTGACAACAGGACCGAAGAAGAACTGACAAAAGAAGCGCTGGATATTGCCGCAAAGGCAGACGTGATTGTTGTTGCAATGGGCGAAGCATCTGAAATGAGCGGAGAATCGAGTAGCAGGGCAGATATCGGAATCCCACAAATACAAAAAAGGCTGCTTGAAAAGCTTGTGGCCACAGGGAAGCCTGTTGTCTTGGTATTGTTTGCAGGGCGCCCGATGACATTGGTATGGGAACAGCAGAATGTTTCCGCGATACTAAATGTATGGTTTGGCGGCACTGAAGCCGCTCAGGCTATTGGTGATGTGGTTTTTGGTGATGTAAACCCCGGCGGAAAACTGGTTTCAACCTTCCCAAGGAGCGTGGCACAAATCCCGGTATACTACAATCATCTGAATACAGGAAGGCCGGCATCAGACAAAGGATTCGAGAAATTCCGCAGCAACTACATGGACGAGAAGAACGCGCCGTTATATCCATTCGGTTATGGCCTTAGCTATACTACTTTTAGTTACAGCGACATTACATTAAGCAAAAACACGATGGCTGGGGGTGAATCCATTAAGGCTACTGTAACGGTTAAGAATACAGGTTCCAGGGATGGCGCCGAAGTGGTTCAGCTGTACATAAGGGATTTGGTAGCGAGCATTTCGAGGCCGTTAAAAGAACTTAAAGGTTTCGAGAAGATCTGGCTGAAGGCAGGCGAATCAAAAACCGTAACGTTCACTATTACCGAAGAAGAGCTGAAATTCTACAACAGCGCTTTGCAGCACGTGAGTGAGCCGGGAGAATTCCATGTCATGATCGGCACCAACAGCGACGATGTGAAGTCGGCAAGCTTTAACCTGAAATAACCAACAAACACTATGATAAAAAAGATAATTGCACTGAGCCTGCTTTGCCTTGCAGGTACGGTAAGCGCACAGCAAAAGCTGCCGGTATACCTTGACGATTCAAAGCCGGTAGAGCAGCGTATTGAAGACGCGCTTTCGCGAATGACTGTAGAAGAAAAAGTAGCAATGGTTCACGCGCAGTCCAAATTCAGTTCGGCCGGTGTGCCAAGGCTGGGCATTCCTGAAAACTGGATGACCGACGGCCCGCACGGAATACGTTCTGAAGTAAAATGGGATGAATGGGACCAGGCCGGATGGACAAACGACTCTTGTATTGCATTTCCTGCGCTTACAGCCCTTTCGGCAACATGGAACAGGGAACTGTCTAACGTTTATGGAAAGAACCTAGGCGAAGAGGCACGCTACCGTAACAAGAATGTTCTGCTCGGTCCTGGTATCAATATTTACCGAAGCCCGTTGAATGGAAGGAACTTTGAATATATGGGTGAAGACCCATTCCTTGCAGGGGAAATGGTAGTGCCTTACATAAAAGGCGTCCAGTCGAACGGTGTGGCGGCGTGTGTAAAGCATTACGCCCTGAACAACCAGGAAACGAACAGGCATGGCGTAAACGTAATTGTAGATGACCGTGCACTGTACGAGATTTATTTACCGGCGTTTAAGGCAGCTGTTCAAAAAGGAGGTGCATGGGCAATAATGGGCGCTTACAACAAATACAAAGGCCAGCATGCCTGCCACAACCAGTACCTGCTTCAGGATATCCTGCGCAAGGAATGGGGCTTTGACGGCGTGGTAGTGGCCGATTGGGGTGGTGTGCACGATACCAAAGAAGCAATCAAAAATGGACTGGATATGGAGTTCGGTACCTGGACGGATGGCCTTTCATGGGGCGCAAGCAACGCCTATGACAATTACTACCTGGCATTGCCTTACCTGAAGATGATACGTTCGGGCGAAGTAGGCACGAAAGAACTGGATGAAAAGGTACGCAATATCCTTCGCCTGGCTTTCAGGACTACGATGGACAGGAACAGGCCATGGGGCTCGTTCGGTACAAAAGAACATTCTGATGCGGCAAGGAAAATTGCGGAAGAAGGTATCGTATTGCTTAAAAATAAAGGCAATGTGCTGCCTATCGATTTAACTAAAAAGAAAAAAATCGTTGTGGTGGGTGAGAATGCCATCAAAATGATGACGGTTGGCGGCGGAAGCTCCTCGCTGAAAGCCAAGTATGAAATTTCTCCGCTCGACGGTATTAAGAAAAGAGCCGGTAAAGATGCGGAAGTGGTATATGTGCGCGGTTATGTTGGAGACGCCAGCGGCGACTATAATGGTGTGGTTTCGGGCCAGAACCTGAAGGATGACCGTACTGCCGGCGAATTGAAAGCAGAAGCGCTGAAAGCCGTTAAGGGAGCTGATGTAGTGATCTTTGTGGGTGGTCTCAACAAAAGTGATTTCCAGGACAGTGAAGGTAACGACCGCAAAGGACTGGAGCTGCCTTATAACCAGGATGACCTGATAAGTGCAATTGCGAAAGTAAATAAAAACCTTGTTTATGTAAATATCTCAGGAAATGCGGTGGCAATGCCTTGGGTAAATGATGTACCTGCAATCGTGCAGGGATGGTTCCTGGGTTCGGAAACGGGCAACGCGCTGGCATCAGTACTTTTTGGAGATGTAAACCCATCCGGAAAACTGACTTTTACTTTCCCGGTGAAGCTGAAGGATAATGCGGCACACGCTGTGGGCGAGTTTCCGGGCGGTGATGTGGTAAAGTATCATGAGGGTATCTTTGTAGGCTACAGGTGGCATGAGAAGGAAAAAATAAAGCCATTGTTCCCTTTTGGACACGGTATCAGTTATACCACATTTAAATACAGCAATGTTACTGTAGATAAAAAAGAGATAGGACAAGACGATAAGATTACCGTTTCGGTAAAAGTAAAGAATACCGGAAAACGCGATGGCTCCGAAACAGTACAGTTATACATAGCCGATTTGCAGTCTTCTGTGCCGAGGCCGTTAAAAGAGCTGAAAGGGTTTGAGAAAGTGTATCTTAAAGCAGGTGAGGAGAAAACTGTAAGCATTACGATCGGCAAAGAGGCACTGAGTTATTTTGATGATAAAAAACACGAATGGGTAGCCGAACCTGGAGCGTTTCAGGCAATTATTGGCGCGTCTTCAGAAGATATTAAGGGTTCTGCGGTATTCAGGCTAAAATAAGTTATTGTGACAGAGAAAGAGAAAGGCAGACAGGGCTTGCTTTACAATCCCAATCACGACCAGGAGCTGACATGGCAACGCATCGCCTGTAAAGACCTTTGCCTGGAATATAACCAGACGAAGCATTCGGATCTTGACAAGAGGGACGCGCTGATAAAACAGATTGTCGGGAAAGTAAGGGATAACTTCGTGATCGAGTCTTCATTTTGGTGTGATTACGGATACAACATTGTGTTGGGCGAAAATTTTTACGCGAACCACAACCTTGTTATTCTCGATTGCGCAATGGTAACCTTTGGCGATAATGTTTTTATTGGGCCAAACTGCAGCTTTTATACCGCGGGGCATCCTGTCGGGGTAAAAGAAAGGAATGAAGGCCTGGAATATGCCCGTCCTATTACCGTTGGCAACAACGTATGGTTTGGTGGTAATGTGGTGGTTTTGCCCGGCGTGTCGATAGGCGATAATTCAATCATAGGTGCGGGCAGCGTGGTTACAAAGGACATTCCGGATAACGTGATCGCAGTTGGCAACCCGTGTAAGGTGATACGAAAAATAGAAGAGAATAATTAAGTTAAGTTTAGGGTGTTTTTATTGTTAGCAGGGCTGTTTTCGGAAGATACGGCCCTGCTTTTTGTTTACGAGTCCTACTACAGCTACAATTATAAAGCTATTTACAGTACATTAGCATATAGGTGTAGGTTTTGTGCTAATTTTGAGTCTTTGCAGGCCTGACATCTGCAGGGAATTTATGTATGAAATAAATCAATATTAAATTAGATTTTTTTCATATAATTTGTATGTTTGCAATATACTATGTTGAATATGAAGAGGGAGTACGCTGTAGTAGATATTGAGACAACGGGAGGAAATGCGTCAGGAAGCCGCATTACCGAAATTGCTATTATTATCCATGATGGTAACAAAGTAATTGACCGTTGGGAAACCCTCGTCAATCCGGAACGGGAAATACCGCTGCCCATCTTTGCCCTTACCGGTATAAACAATGAAATGGTACGTGATGCGCCTGTTTTTGACGCTATTGCCGAAAAAGTAGCTGAAATGCTCACCGACCGTATATTTGTTGCGCATAATGTGAACTTTGATTATTCCTTCGTTCGGCACCAGCTGGAGCAATCGGGTTACCGATGGACTGCCAGGAAATTGTGTACCGTGCGCGCGGCGCGGAAGATAAAGCCGGGACTTCGTTCCTATAGCCTTGGCAATCTTTGCCATTCCCTGGATATTATTTTAGAAAACCGCCACCGTGCGGGTGGAGATGCCGATGCCACAACCATATTGCTTACGCGGCTTCTGGAATGGGATGAGCAGGGCGAGATCGAAAAGATGGTCAAGAAAACTTCCCAGGACCAGCGCCTTCCGCCAAATCTTCCCCCGGCAGACTTTGACCAGCTGCCCGAAAAACCGGGAGTTTATTATTTCTACAACCGTGAGAAAAAAGTAGTTTACGTAGGCAAGGCTGTTAACCTGAAGAAGCGGGTTGCATCACATTTCAGCGGGCATAAGATCACACCGCAGCGACAGCATTTCCTTAAGGATATACACAGCATTTCTTTTGAGGTATGCGCTACCGAACTTATGGCATTGCTGCTGGAATGTACCGAGATCAAAAAATTGTGGCCGGTATACAATACTGCCTTAAAACGTTTTGAATCTCAATTCGGATTGTATGAGTATGAAGCCCGCAGCGGTTACCGCTACCTCGCCGTTGGAAAGCTGGCAAAGCATCAGTCTTCAATTGAGGTTTTTCATTCGGAGTATGAAGGTATCAACATGCTGCGGAGCCTTGCTGAAAAATTTGGTATCGACCACCGTTTTTGCAAGTACGGAAAAGCAGGGGAGGGTGATGGTGTCCGCCAACCGGATATGACAGGCCTGCCGGGAATGGAAGAACACAATACATTGGTGAACGATGCGATCAGCTTCATTGCTGCCAGTAAGCCAAGTTTTGCCATTATCGATAAGGGAAGAGCCCCGGAAGAACGGAGCTGTATCTGGGTGGAAGATGGGCACTTCTATGGTATGGGATACATCAGCAGCGACATCGGGTTTACGGACCCATCAGAAGTTAAGGAATACATAACTCCGTATAAAAGTAACCAGTACATCATGCAATTGCTCTACACTTTTGCCGAAAAATATCCTGCCAGGGTAAAGCACAAAACTTTACTTGCCGAAGTATAGTGTATCATTTGTTCAATATCTTTGAGCAACCTATAACTTTATCAATATGAAAATACAAGACGTAAAAGCCATAATTACAGGAGCTACTGGTGGCATAGGATACGCAACAGCTAAATTGCTGAAAGATTCGGGTGCAGCGGTTGTAATATGCGGAAGGGATGCAATCAAAGTAAAGCGTGTAGCTGAAGAACTGGGCGTTAATGGCGTAAGAGCGGATGTGGCAATAGAAGAGGATATTATTAACTTATTCCGTTTCGCGATAGAAAAGATGGGCGGTGTAAATGTTCTGGTAAATAATGCCGGTGTCGGTGGGTTCTCTGCACTTACAGAAACCTCAGTAGCCGATTTTCAGGCTTTATGGGAGGTAAATGTGAAAGGCCTTTTCATGGCGGGTAAAGAAGCTGCCAAGCATTTTAAACAACAGAATTACGGTAATATCATCAATATAGGCTCTACCGCGGCACGCAATGGTTTTGCCAATGGCTCTGCATACGTGGCAAGCAAGTTTGCCGTTTCCGGACTCACAGAATGCTGGCGTGCGGAACTAAGGCCGAATAACATAAGGGTAATGCAGATAAATCCGAGCGAAGTAATTACCGACTTTATTACGAAAACCGGATTTGAGATTAAGAACGAAGACCGTAAGCTGAAACCTGAAGAAATTGCCCACGTTGTAGTGAGTATGCTTAGTATGGGCGATGTAGGCTTTATACCTGAAGCATCGGTTTGGGCAACTAATCCATGGTAATTAACAACTGATTTTACACGATATCCTTGCCCAAATATGCGGATATGGGTATTTTTGCGGTTATGGCAAAACACGCCACCATAGCGGGTTTTCTATTGATACGATATCCTCAGGCTCTAATTGGGCAATCTGCATAGATTAAAGGTGGTGCTTTAAATAAGGTGCTGTCCTGCTTTCCCGGTTCTTTGCTATTTCTGCCGGTATCCCTTCTGCAACCACAGTCCCGCCTTTATTGCCTGCACCGGGCCCTATATCAATCACCCAGTCACTTTGTACGATCACATCCATGTCGTGTTCTACTACGATCACGGTATTGCCGGCATCGACCAGCCCTTTTAGCTGAACCATGAGCTTTTCTACATCAGATGGGTGCAGCCCTGTTGTTGGCTCATCCATAATGTACAGTACATTGCCCTGTTGCGTCCGCTGAAGTTCCGTTGCCAGCTTTATGCGCTGCGCTTCGCCACCGGAGAGTTCTGTAGCAGGCTGGCCCAACCGAAGATATCCTAAACCTACCTGGCGTACGACATCCAGGGCATGCGCAACCGTTTTCTCGTTATGGAAAAAATCATGCGCCTCATCTACCGTCATTCCCAAAACTTCTGCTATGTTCCTGCCTTCATATTCCACTTCGAGAGTCTGTGCATTATATCGGGTGCCATGGCACGTGGGGCACGGAGAATATACGCTGGGCAGGAAAAGCAGCTCTACCATCACGAAACCTTCACCCTGGCAATGTGGGCAGCGGCCTTTTGCCACATTAAAGGAGAACCTTCCGGCATCATACTTCCTCAACTTCGCCAGTTTTGTCGCTGCAAATAATTTCCGGATGTTATCGAAAAGGCCTGTATATGTGGCAAGGTTGGATCTTGGCGTCCTGCCTATTGGTTTTTGATCGACTACCACCAGCCGTTTTATAGCTTCAAGGCCTTCGGTAATAGTTCCTCCAAGCGTTTCGACACTGGTTTGTTCCAAAGGATTTTCATCGGTTTCTGTAGTGGTAGCTATCGATGTGCCAAGTTGAGTTGCAACCAGTTCAACCAAAACCTGGCTGACAAGTGTGCTTTTTCCCGACCCCGATACGCCTGTAACGCTTGTAAATACGCCTAACGGAAAAGCAACTGACAGGTCATTTAGATTATTTCTCGTTACGCCCGTTAGTTTAAGCCATCCCTTTGGAGTCCTGGGTTTGTGGGTTGTCATTTTACGGTCGCTGAAAATATAATCGCGCGTTATCGAATCCTCCACATCTTTAAGCCCATCAGGAGGACCGCTGTACAGCACCTGTCCCCCGGATTCTCCGGCTGCAGGGCCTACATCTACGATCCAGTCGGCTTGCCGTATAACATCAATCTCATGCTCAACGACAAACAGCGAATTGCCCGATGCTTTAAGCCTGTCCAGCGATCGTAATAATGCTTCGGTATCCGCGGGATGCAGCCCCGCAGACGGCTCGTCAAGTACATATACCACACCGAACAGGTTGGAACGGACCTGGGTAGCAAGCCTAAGCCGCTGCAATTCACCCGGCGAAAGGGTAGGGGTACTTCGCTCCAGGGTAAGATAGCCTAGGCCAAGATCCAGGATAACGTTCAGTCTTGCTAGAAGGTCTTCCGCGATACGATAGGCTACAATAGTTTTTTCGGGGTGTTCTTTATCGCTTTTTGCCAGTTGTCCGGACAGGGGTTTTGCAAATGCCGCAAATATTCCGGCCATATCTTCCAAAGGCACGCGGCTCATTTCTGCAATGTCCTTTCCGGCAAAGGTAACCGACAGCGATTCTTTACGCAGCCGTTTTCCCTTGCAAAGGGGACATTCACTACTGATCATGTATTGCGATACCCGTTTCTTCATCAGTGCACTTTGCGTATTGGAGAACGTGTGCATTACATAGCGCTTTACACCCGTAAACGTGCCCATGTAATCTGGCGGCATTTTTTTCCTTACCGCCTCCCTGGTCTGCTCAGGGCTAAGTCCGGGATAAACGGGCACTACGGGTTGCTCATCAGTAAAAAGGATCCAGTCACGGGTTGCTTTTGGGAGGTCCCTCCACGGAATATCGACATTGTGGCCCAGGGTCACCAATATATCCCGTTGGTTTTGCCCCTGCCATGCCAGTGGCCATGCGGCAACGGCCCGCTCCCTTATGGTTAAAGAGTCGTCAGGGACCATAGATTTCTCTGTCACTTCATAAACCTTTCCCAAGCCGTGGCATTGGGGGCAGGCACCGTCGGGCGTGTTGGAAGAAAAAGCTTCAGCATATAGTATTGACTGGCCCAGTGGATAGTCACCGGCGCGGGAATATAGCATCCTGAGCAGGTTGGACAATGTAGTCACGCTCCCTACAGATGAGCGGGTGCTCACAGCGCCACGCTGCTGTTGTAAAGCAACAGCAGGCGGAAGCCCTTCTATCGAATCCACTTCGGGTATCGCCATTTGGTTGAACAGCCGCCGTGCGTAGGGCGATACAGAATCCAGATACCTGCGTTGCGCCTCGGCGTATAATGTACCGAAAGCAAGGGATGACTTTCCGGATCCCGAGACACCGGTAAATACTACAAGCGCGTCGCGGGGTATGGTTACATCGATATTTTTCAGGTTATGCTCGCGTGCGCCTTTTACGTTTACAAATCCGGTAAAGGCACTATTTATCGTTGAGGTGTCTTTTGGCATTTCGGTATTAATATAGGATATTGCAAAGTTAATTTTCTTTCCGCCGGGGTTTGCTAAAGAAAATACAAACTATGTGTTGATGATAGTAGTCCGTGCGGGGTAACCAGTTTCTTTAAAGTGATTTATTGATGCGGCTGGGCCTTACTCATCCTTGCCGCCCGGAGATTCTGATGTAAATTTTCCCTTTCATATCCATGCATCAATCTTTCATCAACTATATAAAGCTACTCGCTATCGCACAGGTAAGCAGGGTTCCCTGAAACTATATGCGAAATGTATTGCTTTATCCGGTTCCGTAAGTCATCAATATCGGATTGTTTTTTCAGGTATCCCTGAGCGCCTAGCTCCCCGGCTTTTTTTATATCCACATGATGTCTTGAGGTACTGTAGATAATTACAGGTACATGGCCATATACAGGTGATTCCTTTAATAGCTTCAGGCAGTCCAACCCATGCATCTCCGGCATGTTGAGGTCGAGAAAAATAACATCAGGCAGCTTTCCGGAGCCCAAAATATCCAATGCCCCCAGCCAACCTGAAATTGCGGTACACACTGCCTGATCGCCGGACATTTCTAAGGCGTATTTAAACAGCATCCTGTCATCTTCGTCATCATCAATAAGCAGTATGTGATATTGCTTTTCCATAATCTAGGCAGGCAGGAAAAGGTTAAATGTAGCTCCTTCACCCGGTTTGCCATCCGCAGTGATATAGCCGTTGTGCTTAAAGGCAATCTTACTGCAGATCGCAAGGCCAATTCCCGTGCCTTCATATTTGTCTTTTCCATGCAGGCGCTGGAAAGGCTCAAAAATACGCTGGGACTGATCCTGTACGAAACCTATACCATTATCCGCAATGCTGATCATATTGTATTGGTTTTCTGAATCTCCCTCAATATCATTCTTTTCAACCACGGAAGCAGTAATTTTTATAATGGGTACCTTCTCTTGCGATCGGTATTTCAGTGCATTGCTGATAAGGTTTACAAAAAGCTGCCGCATTAGCAACGGGTGTGCAGGCACGATTGGCAGGCGGCCTACTGTTATCTTAGCGTTGGTGGCCTGTATCTGCTCTGACAGCTCTTCTGTAACTTCATTGACCAATGATTCAAGGTCTGTGTTTTCAAAATCGTTTACATCCGAATTGTTAAGGTGCGAATAATTTAGAAGGTCGTCCGTAAGCTGCTGCATTCTCCGTACTGAGACCATAATGCGTTCTAAATACATTGCCGCATCTTCTGAAATAGTAGAATTGCTGTCCTTGAGTATCATTTTCCCGAAGGTGTGTATTTTCCGCAGTGGTTCCTGCAAGTCATGGCTGGCGATATAGTTAAACGAGGTCAGTTCCCTGTTGCTCTCGAGCAGCTGGCGGTTGTTGTGCTGAAGGGTAATATTTGCAGCCCTTATCTCGGTGATATCTTCTATTGCCAATAGCAGTAAAGGTTCCCCAAGCACATCGCTGAGTATTGGCCTTATGTTAAGAAGCATAGTCCTTTCCCCTTTGTCGGAAAAGCGTATCTTCAGTTCGAGCCCCTCTATAGTTATTTTATCCTGCAAGGCCCTGGCAAGCTCCCCTTTAAGGTCGCCAATATGCCATTGCACATTTTTAAGGTCGAATATAATTTTGCCCTCGGTATCCTGCTCATTGGTTTGCAGGTATTTATAAAAGGCTGCATTGGCACTCTTGATGCTGAATTCCTTATTGAGTATAACCAACGGCTCACGTATGGTTTGTATAATGGCTTCGGCATACAGCCTTGCTGTAGTAAGCTGCTCCTGCCTGTCGATGAGCTCGTCATTTATCGTTGTCAGTTCTTCATTGTTGGAGCGTAATTCCTCTGTCGAAGTTTCAAGCTCCTCATTGAGCGTCTGCAATTCTTCGCTATTGCTCAGCAGTTCTTCGTTAGCGCTTTGCAGCTCTTCATTAGCCACTTCCTGCTCCTCGGTCACCTTCCGGATGTCGTGGCGTATCTGCTCGATCTCCGCCTCAAGTTGTTTTATCCTTTCCGACTCTGCGTTTTTGCGCTTTGAAACAGCCATGCCTTCATCTGCTATCAATGGCAGCTTGTGGAATAATATCAATATATGGCCTTCTTCATTTGTGTTTTCTAACGGAATGACTTCAAGGCTCACCAGGAAATTCTCACCCTTTAACGCCAGTTGTTCCTTTAATATCGGTTCATTGTCGGTTTTTACCTTTAACAGGGCAGCACGAAGCTCGAACACGAGGTCCGGCCGGAGCATTTTAAATATGTTGAAGTTGGGCTTTCCGGGAGGTTGTGACAGGAACTGGCCCGTTTCTCCATGAAAATGGATGATCTCCCTGCCATTATTAATAATTACGCCTGCGGGCGTATATTTTGTAAACAGCAGCTCATTTGCCTTTCTTTGAAAATCCGGTTCATAGGATTTTTTGCGCGGCTCGTTCTGCCTTTCCGTTTCCTCATTTTCAAAACGCTTGTATGGGGCGGGAACAAAGCTTTCCGATGCATTTTTTCGTGCATAGATCTTCTGGCCCTTCAGCAAGGGTTCAAACAGGTTGGAGGATGTACCCGCAGTCTCCGATTTTCCCAAAAACAATACGCCGTTGGGCCTTAGTGAATAATGGAAAGTGCTGAAAGTCTTTTTCTGCAGAAAGGGGTCGAGGTAAATGAGCACATTTCTGCAGCTGATGATATCCATTTTTGCAAATGGAGGGTCTTTTGTAAAGTTATGTACAGCGAAGATGCACATATCCCGTATCTCTTTTTTGATATGATAGGCGCTCTCGATCTTCGTGAAATAGTTGTTGAGCCTTTCTTCCGGGATGTTCAGGATCTCCTGCCTCGTATAAATACCCGTCCTCGCCTTAGAAATAACATTCTCAGAAATATCAGTAGCAAATATCTGCACTTTATAATCCTGTATCCTTTCGCCCAGGAATTCGTGCAGGCTTATTGCCATGGAGTAGGCTTCTTCCCCTGTAGAACATCCTGCGATCCATACCCTGATGGTCTCTCCGGTTCTCTTGTCGTCAATTATTCGGGGAAATGCATTTTCGCACAGCAGGCTGAAAATTTTTGAATCCCGGAAAAAGTAACTTACGGGGATCAGGATGTCATTAAAAAGTGCCAGCTGCTCCTGTTTATTTGTACGCAGGTAGTCAAGATAGGCTTCCGTATCCTCCCTCTTGGTCATCACCATTCTGCGGGCGATCCTCCGGCGTATCGTGGCCTGTTTGTAGTGTGTAAAATCATTGCCGGTCTTCAGCTTCAGCAGCCTGAGGATGCTTTTGTAAAACTCGTCATCTTTTACAGAGATTATGTCATCATCGGCATAGGCATTGCTGCTTTCATAAGCAGTATCAAGCGCGTGCAGCTTTTGGGGTATCTCATCCACTTCCAGGATAAAGTCTGCCGCGCCCGCCCTTATCGCGCTGAGCGGCATTCCGTCATGTGCGGCAGAATCAGGGTTTTGTACAAAAGTGGAACCGCCCATTTCTTTTATAGTCTTTAAACCCAATGTACCATCATGCCCTGTACCGGAGAGTATCACGCCACGTGCGAATCCCTGGTGTACTTCGGCAAGCGAGTTAAAGAACTGGTCGATCACAAGGTTTAGCTTCTTGCCTTTGTCACGTGGATCCAGCTTTAGCTTTCCGTCATATACGGTAAGCATCTTATTCTCAGGAATAATATAGATATGGTTAGGCGCAATGTTGATATCATCGGCGATCTCATGAACCGAAAGCTCTGTTTCGCGCGCAAGTATTTCCGTCAGGATGCTTTCGTGTGCCGGGGCCAGGTGCTGCACCAGTACATAGGCCATACCTGAATTGGAAGGGATATTACGTAAAAATTTCCGGAAGGCATCCAGCCCACCTGCCGATGCGCCGACTCCCACCACGGGAAAATTTATAGAATGCTGTTCGGGCAATGCTTTTTTTGAACCCATAATGTTATAGTAATGATATTACAATAGCCGGTATCTTTAGGCTATTGTGTATTGGGATGCTTGGAAATGCTCCAGTAGTCGAAAATGATCCTGAACGTATTTTTTACGGTTTCGTAGTCACTGCCTTTCCTGAAAAATCCCTGAACCGTCATTTCAGTATACGCCTGATTGACGTCTTTCTGGTTTGCCATAGTGGAGTAAAAAACAAAGGGTATACTTTTTTTACGAAGCTTAGGATCGCTGTCTATCAGTTTTTTAAATTCCAGCCCGTCCTTACCCGGTACTTTTACATCTGAAAATATAATATAGATAGACCTTGCGGTAGTGCTAAGGTATTCGAGAGCCTGTTCGGTCGTTTCAAACCATCGCACCGGATTTTTGATTCCAAGTTCATCAAAAATGGAAGTGAGTAAGTGCCTGTCGTCGGCATCATCCTCAATAATAAGAATTTCTCCTGTTTTGGACATAATGTAATATATAGGATTGATGAATAACAAATATACCTAATGTATGTCGCAATTCCTTATACAATTTTGCATAAAGCATACTAAATTAATTGATGATTGCAAACTGCCTGATATGCCCCGGGATGTATTGCTATAAATTATAAGACAGAACCTTCGCAATCAGCTTTTCGGGGCTTTCAGGATTAAAAGATTAACACGTAAAAGCTGTAGCGCTACTTGAATTTTGTATAACGTTTTCCAGTACATTTATGACAGGCATGTTAATAGCATATATAATAATTGGAATCTGAAAACGGTTCATTTTTAAGTTTACAGAGAAGCTTATCCATCATTTGTAAGATCATATATTTATACTTTAGTGGGTGATTATTTAGAATAAAGAAGCAAATGTTGTGTATATTGTGATTTGAGGCTATTTACGATATAAATTGCGCTGTTCTTCTTTATTGTGCTACTACAGAGGGTTTTTCAAATCTACTTTTTATTGATAAATGATGTTAGTAATAATGTTAAACAATATTTAAAATTTTTAACATATCGTGTTATTATTATCATAATTAGGAAGAATCCGGTTGAACAAATGCTATGAATTTCTAAATTTACGGGGATAAACACGCCAGCCATGAACCTACACCTCAGATACAATCTCGACAAAATTTGCCGTGCTGTCTTAAAGGAGCAGCTAGACAAATTTGGCTTTAGGTACTCCATGAGTGATAGTGCCTGCGTATATTTCCATGATCAGATTCCTGATGATAAGTATATCAGGCTGTATGAAACGCTCCAGAAATACGGAATAGAGATACTTGATAATAAAAAGGCTGTAATGGTGCAAAAGGTAAAAGGCATCATTTGTAATATGATCGATAACTGCGATGTCCCACTTATGAAGATTTCGGCACACCTGTCTAATGAGCTTGGTGAAAATTACCGGACTATCGCCCAGATATTCAGCGAAACATGCCACATGACGATTGAGAACTATATTATAATGTGCAAAATTGAGCGTGCCAAGCAGTTACTTCTCAATGAAGCCTTATCGTTAACGGAAATTTCCTATAAGCTCAATTACAGCAGTGTGGCGCATCTTTCCAATCAGTTCAAGAAAATCACGGGGCTTACGCCAAGTTCCTTCCAAAGGATTGCTGTAAGCAGGAGGCATTTTAAAACAACGATGTTAAACTAATACACAACCATCTATGTATCTTGATAAACTTCATATTGTGCTTGCGGAAGACGATCAGGATGACCGTCTTCTTTTTAATAACGTTTTTAACCATGTAAAGATCAACCACACGCTGAAAATGTGTGAGGATGGAATAGAACTGATGGATTATCTCAGGAATTCAGAAGAGGTTCCGGATATCATTTTCCTTGATTTGACCATGCCCGGAAAATCAGGTATTGAATGCCTGAAAGAAATTAAAAAAGATGAGAGGCTCCGCGATATTACGATAGCAATATATTCCACTACCTCGGTAAAAGCCACGATCGAACAGGCTTTTATATTGGGTGCCAATGTTTTCCTTAAAAAGCCTAATGAGTACGATGAGCTTAAAAAGATATTGACCGAAGTAATCTATATCAACTGGCAGTATATTACCGAAGGGTTTAATAAAGAAAATTTTATGATCAGCTATTAATCAAGCTGAAATAGCAAAAAAGAGAGCCGTACATCCGGTTCTCTTTTTTGTTTCGCTGCTATTCAGAAGCGGCGTTTCCTTTAGACTGCCTTTCCACAGGGTCTTTCGGTATCCGTTTTTCTGTGGCGGTTGTGTCACTGCCATCTTCCTGCATATCGTTGCTGGTCTTGTTATAGGTCGGCGCCTCATTCTCGTAGTCGGTTTCATTTTGGTCGCCCTGCGAACTATCATTGTCCTTATTATTGTTGTCTATGCATGAGCTCAATGTAAGAATAATGCCCAGGGCTGCGGTAAGGATAAATTGTCTGGTTTTCATAATGTTTTGTTTTACGCTAATGTAGGTAGCAGTATATGTAAACATCTTACATGATTGTCCTTAAAGCTTGCATTATCAGTTCTTAAAGGTGATTGTAAATCCACTTTATATTACTGCTGTTTTATTAAAAATTTATTTAAATGCAAGGATTTTACACAATTGTGTAATCAGTCAGCAGAAATATAAAGTGATATTTGATTATACATAATTAATTCACACACGGTAATGAAAATTATAAAGATCCAGGCACTTCGCGGCGCGAACTACTGGAGCAGCTACAGAAAGAACCTGATACAGATGCGCCTCGACCTGGAAGAAATGGAACAATTCCCCACAGACCGTATTGATGGGTTTGCAGAAAGGCTTGAACAGCTTTTGCCGGACATGATAAAACATGAATGCTCGGAAGGTGTACATGGCGGTTTTTTCATGCGTATAAAGCACGGCACATGGATGGGCCATGTGATAGAGCATATAGCATTGGAAATCCAGACCCTTGCAGGAATGGAAACCGGGTTTGGCAGGACACGCAGTACCCGAACTCCCGGGATTTACAATGTGCTGTTTTCTTACCTTGATGAAGAAGCTGGTGTTTACGCCGCCCAGGCAGCTGTAAGGATAGCAGAGTCCCTCATCGCGGGAACAGGCTACGACCTCCAAAACGATATAAATGAATTACAGCGCATTTACAGTTATAACAGGCTTGGGCCCAGTACCGCAAGTATTGTTGAAGAAGCAGAAAAGCGGGGCATACCGTGGATGCGCCTTGGCAGCGATTCCCGGATACAGCTGGGTTACGGTGCCAATCAAAAAAGGTTCCAGGCAACCATGACGTGTAATACATCGGCAATGGCAGTTGATATTGCCTGCAATAAAGAAAAGACAAAAAGAATTTTGGCCGGTGCATGCATACCGGTTCCGCAGGGTGAGATATGCCGCTCAAAGACAGAACTTACTGCCGCGATTAACAAAATGGGATATCCATTAGTGATAAAACCGCTGGATGCCAACCAGGGTAAGGGCGCAACAATAAATATTAACAGTAAGCAGGAAGCCGTGGCGGCCTATACTGCAGCGAAAGCTTACGGCAGGAATATTATCGTTGAAAGGTTTATAACCGGAAGCGACTTCAGGATGCTTGTAATAGACAATAAGTTTGTTGCCGCGGCAAAAAGAATGCCCGCGAATGTAACCGGAGACGGCAGAAGCACCATAAAGGAGCTAATCGAATTTGTCAATTCAGATCCAAAAAGGGGCGAAGGGCACGAAAATGTGCTTACAAAGATCATCCCCGACCATGATACATTTACAGTACTGGCAAAGCTGGGCTATACGCTGGAAACTATACCTGCACAAGATGAAAGAGTATTCCTGAAATCTACTGCAAACCTCAGCACCGGCGGTTCGTCGGAAGATGTTACTGCACTGGTACACCCTGACAATATTTTTCTCGCCGAATCGGTGGCAAGGCTAATTGGGCTGGACATCTGCGGCATCGATGTTATGGCGCCCAACCTCAGTATCCCCATCCGCCAGAATGGTGGCGCCGTGATCGAGGTGAATGCTGCGCCGGGCTTCAGGATGCACTTATCGCCGGGAGAGGGGCAGCCCAGGAATGTGGCGGCACCTGTTGTGGATATGCTTTTCCCTGAAGGAAAGACCTCCAGGGTACCCATTGTTGCAATAACCGGAACCAACGGCAAGACGACCACAACCAGGCTAATGGCCCATATTGCGCAAACTGCCGGCCGCATTACCGGCTTCACCACTACAGATGGTACATATATCAATAAGGTACTGCATAATAAGGGCGACAATACCGGCCCGCAAAGCGCGCAGTACATACTGAAAGATCCATCGGTCGAATTTGCCGTGCTGGAAACCGCAAGAGGCGGCATACTTCGGGCGGGGCTGGGTTTTGACAAATGTGATATAGGCATACTGACCAACATACAGGAAGACCACCTTGGGCTGAGCGATATCCATACGCTGGCCGATCTCGCGAGGGTAAAGAGCGTAGTGGTAAGAAACGTGAAACCGGATGGGTGGGCAATCCTGAATGCGGATGATGAAAGGTGCCTCGCCATTGCGCGTGACCTTTACAGCAATACGGCATATTTTAGCATTAATCCTGATACTGCGATACTCGAAACGCTGCATGATGCGGGCGCCGCTGTCGCGTTCTGTGAACAAGGTTATATTACAGTGATGCACAAGGGTAAGAAAACGAGGATTGCCCCTGTAACCGCTATACCCATAACCCATGACGGCAAAGCCAAATTTATGGTAGCCAATGTACTTGCGGCTACGCTTGGTGCATGGCTTTCGGGATTTGAGGAAAGAACAATTGCGGAAGCCCTGCAGAGCTTCCTGCCGGGATACGAGACAACTCCGGGAAGGATGAACCTATTTGAGTTCAGCAACTTTAGGGTACTGGTGGATTACGCACACAATCCGGACGGTTATCGCGGTATTGAAGAGTACTTGTCAGAAACGGGTGCAAGGAGAAAAATCGGGATCATTTCGGGAGTAGGGGATCGCAGGGACCAGGATATCAGGGATTGTGCAGTTATTGCCGCAAGGATGTTCGACCATATTATAGTGCGTAATGAGCACGACCTGAGGGGCCGTACGGAGGCAGAGATACACGAGCTGCTGGTCGGGGGCATTAGCCAATCGGAAAGGAGTGTCACCCACGAGATCGTAACACATGAATTTGATGCCATAAGGCATGCCATAACTATTGCTGCCGAAGGCGACCTCATCATTGCCCTTACCGATCAGATCGATGGTGTGGTGGCGGTAATTAAAGAAATGCTGGAGGCCGAGCGGCACCGCCAAAGCGAACTGACGCAGTCGGCATAGATTTTTTCGCAGCTCAAATGCTAACGACAAGTAAAATGATATAAATTGTTAGGGCAATGATTTCTGAATATTATAAATGAGCTATCTAATGCAAGGATAATACCTTTTTTGTTACTCGGTTGTTTGGTTTATCCCCTGTAAAAGCAGGGGATACTTTTTTTTGTAATTTCATGAAAATTATAATAACAAAACTGTTGATTGTACAGGATGTCTATCAATTGACCTAAAAAGCGGAAGGGGCTGTCTAAAAAGTGCTGATTAAAGAATCGTGTCATTCTGACGAAGGAAGAATCTCTTAACAGACAAACATTTGAGATTCTTCACTGCATTTCATTTCGTTCAGAATGAACTTTTGACACAGCCCCTTTCTTGTCATTATAGGTGTACTTATTCCATTTCATCCTCCATACCTTCGGTAGTTTCCTCACCTTCGGCAGCATCCAGGTTTATAGTATTATAGGCGGCATCGGTCAGTATCACATCGGCTTCTTTTTCCTCGGCCAGGGTTTCTTCCAGCAGGGAGGCAACCTCATCTTCGCCAAGTATTTTTGCAAATGCCACAAGAGTACCATAGGAAGCAATTTCGTAATGTTCGATCTTCTGGGAGGCTGATATGATACCTGCATCCCTTACAGCGCCGAGCTCTGTATCTTCCATAATAGTTTCACCTTCCTTTATAAGCCCTTCCATTGCTTCGCATTTTTTACCGCGGTCGTTTTCACCAAGCATCTCAAATACCTGCTGCAGGCGTTCTACCTGGCGCTCGGTAACAGCAACGTGTTCATTGATCGCCTCTTTAAGTTTTGGATCCGATGCATTATTTGCCATTTTAGGCAGCGATTTTACCAATGCACGCTCGGCATATACGATGTCTTTGAGCTCATCGATAAATAACTCCCTCAGGCCTTCTGCCGCAGAGGATTTTGCCGGGACTGTCTTTTGTCCCCTGCCATCATTTTTCTTGTTTTGTGCTGAATTTGCCATAGTGTTTTATTTTTATTTTAGTGAATACTTTCATTGTGTTGTATATGGTTAAACAACAGGTTTGCTGCCCTGTCGGTAGCCATGAGAATGATATCTTCAGGCTCCCCTTCAAATATTGCCCTGTCGCTTATCGTACCCATCGGGGTAATGATGCACAGAAACATTGTGCCTACCGGCTTTTCCGGGGTTTCGCTTCCTCCGGGTGTGGTAAGCCCGGTAACAGCTACAGTAATTGCGGAATTAAATAACTGCGCAGCCTGCCTTGCCAGTGCCGCAGTTACTTCGGCAGATTCCGGCGTATGATCCTCAATGAGCTTATGCGGCACTTTCAATATTTGTTCTTTTACAAAAACTTCATAACAGGAGATGCCCCCACGCAAAATCTGTCCCGACTCCTCTGTTAATGCAAATTCCGAACACATTCTTCCGGCAGTGGCACTTTCTACAAATGCAATATTCCAACCCTGCGCTGCGATGGCCTTACTGCATCGCTTTATACTATCTGATGGCATATACCGCTTATTTTTTTGGTTTTACTCAAAGATACCCTTCCGTTCAGGAGTGAATCTTACATAACCTCCCGAACATATTACACGATTTTCTTTTAACCGGCAGGCTTAAATTGGAAACCCCGAAAAAGTATCTGGTACCCTAAAGTATACAGAACCATCCGGGGTTTATTGTAAAGCAATAGTTGCTGATTTGTAGTATGATGCTATAATCAAAGTTCTTTCTAAATAGATATTAAAATGTTGCATTATAGTGCGGATTTTTTGCATTATAATTCATTAATATTTTGTAAATCAATTAATTGTGTATTTTTTCAGATATATTTAATACTGATTTGGCGATTAAGATATTTCAGGGCTTCTAATTTTGTAATAAAATCTTTAACCATGATAAAAGGCAAATTATTCATTATTGGCGGCGCAGAAGACAAAGGCCAGAAAAAAGACAGCCGCAGGGAACTTGACAGCGATGCGACAGTTGATGGCTATTACGATCACGGAATATTGAAACGCATTGTAGATGAATCGGCAAAGGGAAACCGGTCGCGCATCGAGATCCTTACCACCGCATCTAATGTCCCAAAAGAAATAGGAGCAGATTATAAAAAGGCTTTTGCATTGCTTGACGCGAAAGATACCGGGATATTGAATATTACTACAAGGGAACAGGGACAGGATCCCGACATTATGAAACGCCTTAAGGATGCGGATGTTGTTATGGTAACAGGAGGTGACCAAATGCGGCTAACTTCAATATTGGGGGGTACGCCTTTCCTTGATGAGCTGTTGAGGAAATATAGCGAGGAGGAGTTTATTTATGCGGGAAGCTCAGCAGGCGCCGCCGCGGCATCCATCAATATGCTGTTTCAAGGCAGGAGTGAGGAAGCATTGTTTAAAGGAAAGGTTCGTATTACCAGTGGGCTTGGACTCATCAGCCATGCTATTATCGATACACACTTTGTTAAACGCGGCAGGATAGGAAGGCTTTTCCAGTCTGTGGTGGCCAACCCGCGCCTTCTCGGCATTGGCCTTGAAGAAAACACGGCCCTAATAATAACCCGCGGTAAAAAGATGGAAGCCATAGGCCCCGGAATGACGATACTGGTTGACGGAAGGGCTATTGCCGATTCGAATTATAACGATATCTATGAGGGAGAAGCAATATCCATCGAAAACTTAACCGTTCATGTAATGAGTAAATATGACACGTACGACCTTGATGCACATAAACTGAAAATAGACCATAGTAATGGCAGCGAGGATTAGTAAAATACAAAATTTCTGGAAAATGATGTAGCGGAATAGTTTTCGATTTTTGGTTAATTTGAAAGAATGGTACTTAAAAATAACGACTAAATACTATAATTATGAGCGATAATAAAAAGAAAACAGGGGAGCCGGACCGGTCCAGGATCAGTACTGGCGAAAGGTATGAAATGGACTACTGGAAAGAGAAATTTGGCGTTTCTTCACAGCAGCTTTCCGGAGCGGTACGTGCCGTAGGCAATAATGCAAAAGATGTTGAAGCTTACCTTAAGGAAAAGAAGGGCAATAGATAAACTGACTTAAATTACAAAAAAGTCCGGTGCAAACCCGGACTTTATGTTTTATTCCGTTAACAGGCTCTGGGCGATGGGAAGCGCTTTTTTCATATCAATGCCTTTTCCCATGCTGCCTATAAAAATATCACCTTCTGAGCGGATGCGGCCAACAGCATTTTTTATAGTAAAGTCTTTCATCTTAAGCCCTTTTTTAACCTCTTCCCAATGCAGCGGCATGGATACCGTGGCACCGGGTTTCGGACGCAGGGAATAAGGGCAGGCGATGGTGGCACCGGGACGGTTTTGCAAAAAGTCGAGGTACATTTTCCCTTCCCTGTTCTTTATCTGACGCTCGGTACTCGTAAATTCAGGCAGTCGATTGTGAACGATGGATACGATCAGCTTTCCGAATAATTGTGATTCATCATAAGAATATTTTGCCCCAAGCGGTATATAGATGTGGATGCCTGTCGATCCCGAGGTCTTTACATAGCCCGGTATGCCGATTATATCAAGCACAGCTTTCACTTCCTGTGCCGCAAGAATTACCTGTTCAAACGCAGTATTTTTATCGGGATCTAAATCGATAACGCAATAATCCGGATTGTCGGGATGTTTTATGGTACTAAACCATGGGTTCATTTCGATGCAGCCAAGCGATGCCATGTAAAGCAGGGTTGCCTCATCTTTGCCGACCAGGAATTCCTTGTCTTCACCATCGCTGGTGGTATAGGGGTAGGTAGTAGCCCACTCCGGCGCTTTGCCTTTTACGTCTTTTTGGTAAAAGCTTTTGCCGTAGATACCATTAGGAAATCTATTGAGTGACACAGGCCTGTCCTTAAGATAGGGGAGGATGTAGTCGGCAACCTGATAGTAATAATTGAACATATCGCGCTTGGTGTACCCCTCATCCGGCCAATAGACTTTTCCAAGGTTACTGAACTTCAGGTTGTGCCCGTTGATCTTTTTTACCTGCGATGCTTCTGTAGGGTTCAGCAGCGTTTGTCTTCCTGTATCTTTAGGCGCGGTGACCAATTCCGTTTTGTTATTCTGTTTTTTTTCTTTTGTCAGCTGGTCTGTCGCGGACGCGGTTTCCATCACTACATCACGTGCTTTCTTGTCGGAGCGCATCCCTTCGAACGAGGGATGGCGGAATACCCCGTCTGAGGTAACTTCTGTAAAGCTCACTTCACAAACCAATTCCGGCTTCAGCCATGTTGCCGCAGCCTTTGGTGGATTAGGCCGGAAACGGGAAGGCTTATTAATGTCGGGCTCATACGTAAATGGCATTGAATTGGTAATCAACGGCGCGAACTGTTCCATCATTTCCTTTTGCGCTTTTGCTGTAAAGCCGGTGCCAACTTTTCCGATATATTCTAATTTCCCCTTATCATAAACGCCAAGCAGCAAGGAGCTGAACATCTTATTGGTGCCTTCATTTTTTGTGAATCCTCCAATAATAACCTCCTGCCTTTGGTTGATCTTGATCTTCAGCCATTCTTTGGAGCGGCTGCCGGGAGAGTAAGTGCTCGTAAGTTTCTTTGCCATGATTCCCTCAAGCCCCATTTTCCGGGCTGCTTCGTAAAAGTCAAGACCTCCCGCGGTAAAAACCTGGCTCAGCCGTATGCGGTCGTCAGTTACAGGCAGTATTTTCTTAAGAAGAGCCTGCCGCTCAGAAAGTGGAAGCCCCATCACGTCTTTACCGCCATACCACAACAGGTCAAAGGCATAATATACCAGGTCGCCATCGGCCTCGCTCCTCCAGTTTTGCAATGCCCCAAAATTGGCTTTTCCATCTTTGTCTAAAACTAAGATTTCCCCATCCACTACAGCATTAATTCCAAGATCAGCCATTGCCGAAGCTATAGGATAATATTTATCGGTGAAGGATTTGTTGTTACGTGATGTGATTTCAGCTGAACCGTCATTGATGTAGGCCAACGCCCTGTAGCCATCCCATTTCACTTCATACGACCAGTCGGCATCATCAAAAGGTGCATTAACCAGTGTAGCAAGCATTGGCTTGATACCGGCAGGCATTTTTGATGTTTTGCCCACCGATCCGGATTTTCCGGGAAATGTTTCTTTTTTCTTCACGGCTGATATTTAATTTAAGATACAGATTCAACTACTCCCTTTCCTCAAAGAATTCACGGGCGCGTTTTAGCCCGGTAGCAATAGCGATCCCTTTTTCAATACCCTCCTTTAAAAGGGCATTTGCAATTTCTACGGCTTTTTCTCTGAGGTATTCGGGTTGGTTTTTGTAGAACGGCGGATAATCTCCGTTATACCAGGGTATAGTTAAAAATTAAGTTGATTATCTGATTCGGCACGATGTGTCAGGAGTACTACCTGGTAATTGTCAGCGGAACGCAATAGTGTGATAGATGAAGGTTCCCTCAGGTCAGATGCCAGGTTAGCCCATACAAGCTCCCTGTCATCATATTCACTGCTTCGCTGCGAACGGAAAAGCACATAGATGGAGAACTCATCATCGTTAAAAAAAAGGTCGCGGTTTTCATCCAGTATCAGCCTTGGCCCTTTATACATAATCTCCGCTTCCTTGTCATATACCAGTTTTGCGAGCCTGTCGTACAGAATAGCATTGCCTTCGGCGCCCGCAGGGTCAAATTCCAGTTCGGCTTTTGTACCGCCTATGCGTACCAATATATCTTCCCATTCCACTTCATGTGTAAGGGTATCCGGACTAACAAGTGACAACGAAGACAATTCTACCAATTGGTGATGCCCGTCCGATTCCCTGATCTCCGGAAAGTCGAGTCTTGAAGCCTCTGTTTCCAGTATCCTCCAAACTGATTGTTCGTCATCTTCGTCAGGCGTTATTTCCCTGAATAATACATAAGTTGTAAATCCTTCATCATTCCTGGGCAACAAGTGATTGTCATAGCGGAAATAATCACCTTTGTAAACTATCTCTGCCCTGCGAAGCGATATCGCCTCTTTAAGGCTCCTGTAAAAATCGCCATAGTTCTCAGGCTTGCCAATTTCAAGTTTCGGAATGTCGGGGCTTATTAGCCGTAATACAATATCATTTGTTCTCATGGTGGTTATACATTTTGTGTCGTTACTTTATTTTCGCTTTCCTCCAGGCGGGCCAGGCCGTCTGTATTACCCTGTTGAGCGGCAAGGTCGGCTGCGGTCATCCCGCGTTTGTCCCTGATATTCTTTTCTGCTCCCGACTCAAGCAGTAGCGACAGGATATCGTTACGCCCAAACATTGCAGCAAACATAAGCGCTGTACCGCCATTGCCATTCTGCACGTTGATGTCCGCGCCATTTTGCAAAAGCAGTTGCGCCACTTGCAGATAGCCTTTGAATGATGCACCCATAAGAGCAGTATTCCCGCTATTATCGGCAATGTCTACAGAAGCGCCTGCATCCACAAGTGCCTTAACTGCTTCAGGCTGGTTATTATAGGCTGCAAGTATTAGTGGGGTAAAGCCTTTTTCGTCGTATACATCTACAGTATCTTTTAAAGCAAAGATTTCCATTAGTACAGGTACATTTCCCTGACGTGATGCTGCAAACAAAGCCTGTGTAATCTCATCCATAGTATAGTATTTAGGGTTATTAGGAGAATTATGTATTTCACTTTCTACTGGTGATACAAAGCAACATACAATTTACACAGGCTATTTTTTAACTATGGTAATTTTTAATTAAAGTTTTTTACATCCTTCGTTCGGAAAATTTATAATTATGTAAAAATATCTGAAGTTATTTTGATTATGTTTTTGATAATTAGTTGTTTATGGTTCAGTATGAAAATACTTATACCTGTTAAAGATGTAAAATAATGTAATTTGTTTTAGCACAACCTTTACACCCTTTGCATTGAAAATGAAGAACTTCACATTCGTAAAATATTCAAAAAAGTACACCATGAAGCAAAACAACAAATCATACCGTATCGATCAGGAAGCCAAGCAGCGGGACCTTTCTACGAACAAGTCCGATGCGACCAATAAGGCGCTTACCACCAATCAGGGTGTGAGGATTAATGATGACAATAATTCGCTAAAGGCAGGTGAACGGGGGCCATCACTTCTGGAAGATTTCATATTAAGAGAGAAGATTACCCATTTTGACCATGAGCGTATTCCGGAACGAATTGTACACGCGAGGGGTTCTGCCGCGCATGGCTATTTTGAAGTGACCAATCCGATACCACAGTTTACCAAAGCAGGCTTCCTGCAGGAAGTGGGGCAAAGGACACCTGTGTTTACGCGGTTCTCGACCGTGGCGGGATCGCGCGGTTCTACAGACCTTGCCCGTGACGTGCGTGGATTCTCCGTGAAATTCTACACACAAGAAGGCATATACGACCTGGTAGGTAATAATATCCCGGTATTTTTTATTCAGGACGCCACCAAGTTTCCGGACCTTGTACATGCCGTAAAGCCTGAACCGCACAATGAAATGCCCCAGGCAGCATCGGCGCATGATACCTTTTGGGACTTCATTTCCCTGATGCCGGAGTCTGCCCACATGATCATGTGGCTGATGTCGGATAGGGCTATACCACGAAGTTACCGAATGATGGAAGGCTTCGGGGTACATACGTTCCGACTTATTAATGAACAGGGAGAATCGCACTTTGTAAAATTCCATTGGAAGCCAAAACTGGGAACTCATGCCGTGGTATGGGATGAGGCACAAAAAATATCAGGAAAAGACCCCGACTTCCATCGCAGGGATCTATGGGAAGCCATAGAAATGGGTAATTTCCCTGAATGGGAACTCGGTGTCCAGGTTATACCGGATGCTGATGAACATAACTTTGAATTTGACCTTTTGGATCCTACAAAAATCATCCCTGAAGAAGTGATCCCGGTTACAATAATAGGCAAGATGGTGCTCAACAGGAATCCCGATAACTTTTTTGCCGAGACCGAGCAGGTGGCTTTCCACCCCGGGCATGTGGTGCCGGGAATTGATTTTACCAATGACCCATTGCTACAGGGAAGGCTGTTCTCGTATACCGACACGCAGCTCCTGCGCCTTGGTGGCCCTAACTTCCACGAAATACCGATCAACAGGAGTTTAGCAGCGGTAAACAACAACCAACGCGACGGCTTTATGCGCCAGGAGATCAATATCGGGAGGGTGAGCTATTCGCCAAATTCACTTGGCGGGGATTGCCCTTACCAGGCAAGAATCGATCAGGGTGGGTTTACAAGCTTCAACGAACGCGTAGAAGCGCACAAGGTACGCCAAAGGAGTGAAAGCTTTTCTGATCATTTCGGCCAGGCAAAGCTGTTCTTCAACAGCCAGACACAGGTAGAAAAAGACCATATTATCAGGGCATTCCGTTTTGAGCTTGGAAAGGTAGAGACAACTGCTATCCGTGTGCGTATGGTAGGTATATTAGCCCGGATAGATACTGCACTTGCAGAGAAAGTCGCAGCAGGACTCAGGATCGAAGTTCCTGCTTCGCCGGAGCAGCCGATGAACTATGGCGTATCTCCAGAGCGCAGAGGGCTGGAGCAGGAGCCAAAAACAGTACCTTCTTTTGTAGAGGCATCGCAGGCACTTAGCATGATCAACAATCCGACTGTCCGGCCAACTATCGCTTCCCGTAAGGTGGCTATTATTTGCGCCGATGGTGTAGATGAAAAGGCGGTGCTGGCCATGAAAACCGCTTTGATCAGGGAAAGCGCGAAAGGGTGCGTTGTAGCACCATATCTTGGAAAGGTACAAACCGGGCAGGGTGGTGAGATCCCTGTAGATTTCAGCTTCCTGACCAGCTCATCGGTATTGTTCGATGCGGTATATATTCCCGGTGGGCTTGACCTGAACGAATTGTCGCAGAACCCTGACGTTATGGATTTCCTTAGCGATGCTTACAGGCACTGCAAGGTCATTGGCGCGCAGGGCGACGGCATTGAGCTGCTTTCAGGAGCTCCGTTTGCCTCAAAACTGGACAATGAAGATCAGGGTATCGTAATGGATGAGGGTATGGCCGACAATGAGTTTGCTGCCGCATTCATCGCCGCTATGGCCAACCACCGTGTTTGGGAACGTGAAGCACAACTATAACTTTTAAAACAGCAACAAATGAAAGATACGAAACAAACTCCGAAAACGGCACCGGCAAAAACAGAAGCTAAGGTAGCGCCCGCAGCAGATGCTGCAAATGATATGAGGTCGTTATTTATTGACTCCCTTAAGGATATTTACTGGGCAGAGAATGCGCTGGTAAAAGCATTGCCAAAAATGATAGCTAATGCTACTTCGCCGTTACTTGCCTCGGCAATCACCGAGCACCTTGAGATTACCAAAATACAGGTAGAACGCCTGGATGCAGTTTTCAGCCTGTTGGGTGAAACGGCTGAAGGTAAAAAATGTGAGGCCATGGCCGGACTTGTAAAAGAAGGCGACAATATCCTTGAGGAAACCATGCCGGGTCCCGTACGTGATGCGGGTATCATCGCGGCTTCGCAAAAGATAGAACACTACGAGATCGCTACTTACGGAACGCTGTGTGCTTTTGCCAAGGCTCTTGGTGAAAATGAAGCCGTACAGCTGCTCACACAAACACTTGCTGAAGAAAAAGAAGCAGACTCGATACTGAGTGATGCGGCATGCGGAATGATAAACCTGAAAGCCGCTGATAATACCCTGAGCGAGGCTTTATAATGAATATTGAAAGATATTAATACCGATTATGTACTGCCATCTGAAGAAGTGACTTATTGCGAAGTTTTCTCATCCGGGGTAGATACATAAGTTAATCACTTAATCAGGGGCTGTCATTTTCGGCAGCCCTGATTGTACCAATTCATTTCATCATGATACAAGTTTTGAGGGAAATGATGTAAGGGGTATTGCTGTTTTTTGTGGTTAATTTGAAAGAAGCGTGAAATGATTTCAATGATTTTTGATTAAAACAACTAACTAAATATCTATACTATGTTAGCAATGAATTATCGAGGGCCCTACAGGGTCAGGGTAGACAAAGATCGTCCCATTCCGGATATCGAGCATCCCGAAGACGCCATTGTACGTGTACTGCGTTCCTGCATCTGCGGGTCAGACCTCCATTTGTATCACGGCCTGGTACCGGATACCCGGGTGGGTAGTACGTTCGGCCATGAATTTATTGGCGAGGTGGTAGAAATAGGTTCGTCGGTACAAAACCTGAAGGTGGGCGACAGGGTGATGGTACCTTTTAACATCGCCTGTGGCAAATGCGCATTCTGCAAACAGGAACTTTTTGGTAATTGCCATGAATCCAATGCGCAGGCTACTGCTGTTGGGGGTATTTTTGGCTATTCGCACACCGCTGGAGGTTTTGGCGGTGGCCAGGCAGAATACGTTCGCGTACCCTACGCGGATGTAGGCCCAACGGTAATACCTGAATGGATGGATCCCGATGATGCGGTACTTCTTACCGATGTCGTGCCAACAGGATACCAGGCCGCTGAAATGGCCGGTATACTGCCGGGAGACACGGTAGTGGTATTCGGTGCAGGGCCCATAGGAATTATGGCGGCAAAGTCGGCATGGCTGTTTGGTGCGGGAAGGGTTATCGTAATTGATAATATTGATTATCGCCTGGAATTCGTGCAGCGCTTCGCCCAGTGCGAGGCCTACAATTTCAGTTATATGGAAGATCCTGTCGAATTCCTGAAACATGCAACCGATTCGCTGGGTGCCGATGTATGTATCGATGCGGTGGGTTGTGAGGCTGCGGGCAGTAAACTGAACTATATTATGGGTACGAAACTGATGCTCCAGGGCGGCTCTACGACTGCGCTTCATTGGGCAATCAATTCTGTAAAGAAAGGCGGTATTGTTTCGATAGTTGGCGTTTACGGCCCTATTGACGCGCTGATGCCAATCGGAAATGTGGTTAATAAAGGTATAACTATCCGTGCCAACCAGGCATCTGTCAAAAGACTTTTGCCGAGGCTTATTGAGCATGTGAAGAATGGAATCCTTAGTCCCAAAGAACTTATAACACATCGCATACCGCTGGAAGAGGCGGCAGAGGGTTATCATATATTTTCATCAAAGCTGGATAACTGTATCAAAACGGTGCTTATTCCGCCATCAGCAACTATATAATCAAATATTATGGAAAATCAGGATAACAAGATGCCGGCTGCGGTTTCCGGAGAACTTAATACAGGATACGGCCACATTAAAGGCTGGGGTATTGATGCGGACATGAAAAATGACCCGACCTACCCCATGAAGAAACGAACAGATGAAGAGCGCTTTGGCTACACATGGAACAGGCCTGCCCAGCAGCCTGAAAGTGTTGAGATACTCACATCTACCGAACGTAAAAATCTACCGGCCGTATTTGGTACCACACTGCCGCCTTCGGGGCTGAGCGGTATGATAAGGAGATTTGCTTTTAAATACAGCGAATCAGACTACCTGCATTGGCTTCCGCTGATGCTCGCCGACAGGGTAGGTGTAGTGGAAGGTGTAATCGAAGACCTCGCCGGCGGGCATGTACCAAATGTTTTTGATGAGCGTGGCTGGGGTGCCGAGCTTAAATATAACAGGAAAAACTTCCTGATTAAGGCGGCGGCAACAGCAGCGGTGGCCGCTGCGGTTACAACATTTCTTGTTTACCGTTCGCGTACAAAAAAGGCAGCAAAAGGCTAGCCCTATGGGGTGGTAAAGCGTATTATTACAATATGAATTGCTATGAAAAAAGGAAAATTGTATTACCTGTGGCTTTATCTTCCGGACAGCATAAAGCTGCCAAAGTACAGCCGGACAAAAACGCGGCGCAGGGAAATTTGCGAGACCATACTGGAATCGCTGCAGACAGGCGAAGCCAAACTTTACCAGGCGGGGCTGGATAAACCGAATGATAAAGTTACGAAAGTTAACGATGAGGTAAAGGGGCACGGCTTTTTTACAAGTGTGATCTTAAAATATTATACCAATATGAAGATCGACCTTAACGCTACGGATGAAGCGCTGATAAATTGCTTTATGAACCTGTTCCGTCAATCTGAAGAAGTCATTATCATTGGCGACAATACCAGAATGCTTATCGATACTGATAAGTACCGTATGCTAACACTTGAAGGAAGAAAAGAATGGCTTCCTCATACCGACTGAGATGTGGCATTGAAAATAAGTTGCTGACTTGTGTTGAATTATACAATTGTTATTTTAATCATATAATGAGACAATAGCATTTATGGCCTTTAACAGCACTTGTGGTTGAGAAAGTGGCACCACACGCCATAATCTATTCTGAGTTTACTAAAAGCCGGGCATCGCCCGGTTTTTTTTCTATTATAGCTATATGTAAGATGTATAAGGTATTAGAAATTTTTGCAGCTGAGTGATTTGGTTAGCTTATAACTTTGCGTTAAACTCTCACCTTTAAAGGAGATAAAAATTAATTTAGCAAAACCTAATTGCATTGCAATACGTTAAATTGCAATGATGCACTAATGCAATGGAAATAACTAAAGCAGACAAAAAAGAAAGAAAAAAGAAGCGGAACAGGGTGGCTGTACATTTACTGCCATGGGTTACTGCCGTTGCGATGTTTATCCAGTCACTTGACGGCACAATCCTGAATACTTCATTGCCATCTATTGCAAGGGATATGGATTATTCACCAACAGAAATGCATTCTGTTATCGTGACCTACGCCCTTACACTGGCACTGTTTATTCCTCTTTCCGGATGGCTGGCAGACAAATTTGGCACCAGGACGATGTTTATCATTGCGGTAAGCCTCTTTGTAGCGGGCTCTCTTTGCTGTGCACTTTCAGTAGACCTTATTACCTTCAATCTATCAAGGGTACTTCAGGCAATTGGCGCGTCTATGATGGTTCCTGTGGCCAGGCTTGCCATCTTATACCAGTATCCGAAAAGCAGGCTTTTAAAAACGATGAACTTTATAACGGTTTTCGGTTTACTGGGTATGGTCGTGGGGCCTAGCCTTGGGGGCTTTCTTTCTGAAAAACTTTCCTGGCACTGGATTTTTCTTGTAAATGTACCCATCGGAATTATAGGTATCTCTATGGCGAAAAGGATCATGCCAAACTTTAAGAGGGCTGTAGGAAGGTTTGACTTTCGCGGACTTATGTATTTCAGCCTGGCCCTGATAGCAATAACAATGGTGCTCGAGCTAATAGGTTCAGGACTGACGCACTGGATAATGATTTTGGGCGGATTGCTTATTTTTAATCTTCTTGCCGTTTTTTACTATATCCATTACAAAAAGACCGAAAAGCCAATAATAGACCTGCGTTTGCTAAATATTAAAACCCTGAAGATTGGCCTTACCGGGAGCCTCGTAACCCGTTTGGGGATTGGCGGCCTGCCTTTGCTGTTACCGCTAATGCTACAGACAGGCTTTGGTTATTCGGCTTCGGTAGCAGGGTTGCTGTTGTTGCCTTCCGCATTGGCAAATGTTGCCATTAAACCTTTTATGGTTCGCATTATAAAGGCACTGGGATATCGTACAGTACTAATCAGCAATACTATTTTGTTGGGGGTGGTGCTGGTAATCCTTGGTTTTGTGGAAAAGGAAACGCCGCTTGCTTATTATATACTACTGATGGTTTTTTACGGAATTTTTACTTCGATCCAAATGTCTGCCATGAATACTATTACCCTGGTAGATCTTGATGAAAACACGAAGAGTGGAGGGAATACCATGCTGGTGATCATGCAGCAGCTGTCGGTGAGTTTTGGTGTTTCCGTTGCGAGCCTCCTGCTTTCTTTTTTCCAGTCCGATGCTTTCGAAATGAACCGTACCCAACCCTACCATTACACGTTCATAGTCCTTGCCGCTTTTACAATTTTTTCAAGCCTTATTTTTTCCAAATTAGGCAAAACAGATGGCAGTAATTATATGCAATAATTATCCTGAATAAGATACGAATCAAATTTAAAGAAATGCAATGTCATTACTAATAAATTTTTATATTATTAAAAAATTTATTAATTTAATTGGATCATATATTCATCAATAACATTTTATAATTAATTATTCCGTGTATGGCCAACTTTATGCTTTTTAGCTATATGCTATTTTTCTCTTTAGTAGCCGGATGGTATATAAGGAAATTTAAAAGAAAAAAGAAAAAGGTGGATTTAACGATAAACCGCATTATGGATGCGGTTATCTCGCTTGACAATAAGGGGAGGTATACTTTTTTAAATGATGCCGCACTAACGACCCATCCACTAGGCCGTGAAAAAACGATAGGTAAGTTAATATGGGATATACACCCTGAATCGATAGGGTCCGGCTTTTGGGACCTATATCACGAAGCCATAACATCCGGCACACTTGCGGAAGCTGAAAGTTATTATGCGGCAATAGACAAATGGTTCTTCGTTAAAATATACCCTTCTGAGACGGGACTTACAATTTTTTATCAGGATATAACAGAAAGTAAAAGAATAAGAAATGAACTCACTAAAAGTGAGGAAAAGTACCGCACGCTATTTTATAAAAGCCCGCTTCCGGCGTGGTTATATGATGTTAACACACTATGCTTTATTGATGTAAATGAGGCAGCAGTACGACACTATGGATACACACGTGAAGAATTCCTGTCTATGACCATAAAAGATATACGGCCCGAAGAAGACATAGCGGCGCTATTGGAAGATATCGCAAAGGTTAAAAGTGATTCAGACAGTTCAAGAAATAGCAGTTGGAGGCACCGGAAAAAGACCGGTGAAATTTTGACTGTAGAGACCACAGCACATTCAATTAGCCAGGGTGAAGAGAAGCACAGAATAGTCATCATTAACGATGTTACACACAAGAAAGTGCTGGAGCAGAAACTTTTGGAAAACCAGGCAATGCTTAAGGAGGCGCAGGCAATAGGGCGGCTGGGTTATTGGGATATAGACTTCCGAACCCATTTGCATACATGGTCAGACGAACTATTCACGATTTTAGGATTTACAAGGAATGAAGTAATGCCCTCTACCGAACAATTTTTAGCCATATTACATCCTGAGGATAAAAATACTGCGGAGATCATTATAAAGCAGGCCTTGTATAATTTTACCGAGTCGAAAACTGATTTTAGGTTTTTTACCGCTACAGGAGAAGAAAGATTTGGATACATTGAATGGCGATTTGCTTATGACGCGGGCAGGAGGCCAATAAGGCTGTTTGGAATTTTGCAGGACATAACAGAACGTAAGAAAGCGGAGGAAAGTGCAAGACTGCTTCAATTTAAAATTAAAGGACAAAAAATACAGGCGCAAAAAAAAATATCCAAAGCTATAATCAAAGCCCAGGAGGACCACAAAAATTATATTGCACAGGAATTGCATGACAATATAAATCAAATACTTTTTGGCGCTAAATTTCACCTTGGAATAGCGGGAAGAAAGAATGATGAGGTTAAGGACCTGGTTAAAAACCCAATTGAACTTGTAAGTAAAGCAATGAAAGAAATCCATTTGCTGTGTCAAAATCTGGTTACGCCCTTTACAGATACGGATTTGAATCACATAATTAAAGAATTAATCCAAAACATTAACGTCGACATTGATGCCCCCCTTGATATAGATCTTTGCTGTGAAATCAGCCATGAATTTTCTGATGAACTCAAATTAAATATATACAGGATCATCCAGGAACTGTTACACAATATTTGTAAGCATGCAGTGGCGAAAAATGTCAAAATACATTTAGCTGTAAAGGAACAGTCTATTTGTATTTTTGTTCAGGATGATGGTAAAGGGTTTGATTTAAAAGTAAAGAGGAAAGGCCTCGGTTTGTCAAATATGATGCATAGGGTAGAATCCTTTAATGGTAAAATAAATATAAGCAGTTATCCTGGAGGCGGTTGTACAACAGAAATTACCATACCATTAGAATTACACATATCCCATGGTGTCGAAATGTAAGTTTCATTCATTCAGAGTCGGTATTCATCTCTGAGATTAGGACATAATACTTTAATCATTATCATATCCTGTAGAGAAGTGACACTATAGTGATCTGATTGCCTGTAATAAACGCATATGGAATAGGCAAAAAAAAACACCTGCATAGGCAGGTGTTCCATTAACTATCGTATAAGTATTAAACTACGGTTACGTTTGTTGCGTTTGGACCTCTACGGCCTTCTTCCACATTATAAGTAACCTGATCATTCTCGCGAATGCTTTCTTTCAGGCCTGATACGTGGACAAAGATTTCGCTTCCGCCATTGTTTGGAGTTATGAATCCGAAACCTTTTTCTTCATTGAAGAATTTTACTGTACCTTCTTGCATTTTAAATAAATTAATTTTTGGCAAAAATAACTTATTTTATCTAGAATAGCTAATAAATAACCATCTATTTTTCAGGCAGTTCAGATGTTGTTAATAATATATAACGCAAAACAAATAATCAGGCTGTTTATCGGGGCGAATTACGACTGTGCCGGTTTCTTCTGTATCAGCATCCTTTCCGGGGGAGTGGTGCTAAGGTTTCCGTATTCATCGACATAAGCGATCATGCTATCAAGCCCTTTACCCTTATTATTATTTAGCTTTCGTTCCTGCTTCTTTAGGTCTTTTTGTTTTTTTCTCGTTACGTTTTTCTTGATATTTTCTTTTTTTGTAAAAGAGTCTGGCATATATATGAATTTATAATTTATTGTACTTCGTATTAGATCGTAAATTGTTATCCTTCCTCCAACTGGTATACCGGACTTGTAAATAGTCTTTGCGGCGGGGAAAACCGGCATAATGGTGATAAAGGCGGGTTCAGTAAGCTGTTTACTAAACTCTTAATACAAATTATTACATACTATCGCTGAAAAAAAGCGCTTATCGATATTACCTGCATTTGAAATATCATCGGGACATCCGTAACTAAACCAATGTTATATCCCCTTAATGAGCTACTATTTCAATATGTTCATGATAACGATCTGCTGCCGCAGGTCTGTGAGGCATCCGGAGTCTTTACCGGGTCTGAAGGAGATGATTAATTTCTGATCGAAAGAGTGCAGGCAGTTGCGTAAGTTATTTGCAAATATACATAATTTTCACCGATAAAAAAAATTGCACGCACTTCCGCCTCATACACTTAGCTGTACCGGGTCAAATCCTGATAAAAGATTGAAGTAAAGATGATACTGTACCTTACAATTACAGGACAGATAAACGTAATTCAGATATGTATTTATATCTTAATGTTAAGTATAGTTTAAAATGGTTGTTGGTCAGTGTGTTACTTTGTAATTTGTATACCGAATTTCATTAAGTTGTTATGAATAAATCAGGGCCAATAATATTTATAGAAGATGATGAGGACGATAGGCTAATAATTGCCGAAGTTTTCAGGGAATTGAACTTAACAAATGAAGTTCATTTTTTTGGAGATGGAGAGGCGGCACTTAATTATCTCACACATACCGATATTGAACCTTTTATAATATTTTCAGACATTAACATGCCGAAGCTGAGTGGTATGGAATTACGCCGCAAAGTGCATGAGAATGAAGATTTACGCCTGAAATCGATTCCTTATCTTTTCTTCTCTACGTTAGCCGAACAGCGTGATGTTATTGATGCTTACTCAAGGTCAATACAGGGATTCTTCGTTAAGCCATCCAGCTATAATGAATTAAAGGATACCATCCATTCTATCGTAGATTACTGGCAGCGGTGCGTATCACCAAACTATATTAAGTGACATTTAAAAGTGAAATTAATAGTAAACCTGCAATTGCAGGATACTTTAATTTGGGCTTGCCCGGACAATTTTCGAATACCCTTATTTTTTGATTTACTTTAAACTTCATTACCGCACTTCGGTATCAAATTAATGCGTTCGGTTAATTATTCCGACTTGATTTATTTTTATTCATTTATATAGTAGTTATTCGGATAGAGATACTATAAGATGATTAACTATGCGAATACACCAGGAAAAGTTAGCCTTAAAGTCCATTAAATACCAAAATCTGCTGCCAGACTTTCATAATTATATCTATTTGTTAATTAATTATTTACATTATGATTTTAACTTTTAATTAACATTTTCAGTATAATATCTATTCTTTATTTTGATAATTTTAAGCAAAATAATAATCATGGTGAACTTTATCCGACTAGCATTTTTCTTTAATGTTTTCTTTGTGTTTGCCCAATCCCCTGATCAGAATTACACCCTATCTGTGGCTCCCAAAGAACCTGTAAGTGTAGAAAATTTCGAAAGTAATTTTATTCCGACTCCTGAAAACTCAATTGTAAATATTGTTTACCGTGATGGATTCGGCAAATCAATACAGTTAATCAATAAGGGAGCGACGCCTTCTGGTCAAGATATTATTAATTATATATATTATGACCAGTTCGGCCGTGAGGCAAGACAATATTTCCCATTTCCCGGATTAGAGGCAACGGGTAATTACGTTGCTAATGCCAAAGACCAACAGCAGGCGTATTATCTGGAAAAGTATAATGATAATACTCCATATAAAGAAGACCTGTTAGAAAATTCGCCATTGAACAGGGTAAAAGAATCTTCCGCCGGTGGAGATGTATGGAAAGCGATTGATGGTGTTGACACCGATAAAACAACAAAATATTCCTACGAGCTGAATACTGCATTTGATGTAAAGCTTCTAACTTTGGATGCCTCCAGAGTATTGAACAATGCGTCCTATTATCAGGCCCATACACTAATTAAGACCGTGATTAAAAATGAAAATTGGGTTACGGCCGATAATGAGATTAACACCCAGCAGATTTACACTAACAAAAGCGGTAAAAAAATTGCAGAAGTTACCTTCTCCAAAGATAATAACTTCCTTCAGCGCCATGTCAAGCAATTTGTTTACGACAGCAGGGGATTGTTAAAATATGCGCTTACTCCAAAAGCTTCTTTACATGATTTTCAAGCCTACAACACTGCCAATAATACACTGGTCTGGGATTATCGTTTGTTTCTTAATACAAACTTTGTCGGAGGCAGCGGTACTGTAACTGCAACCATAAATAATGGGGTTGTAACGCTGAACATGAATGCTACCTTTACTACGGCGGGCCTCAAGATAGGGCAGGTAGTTTATATTGACGACCGTATACCGGATAGTACACCGACCGTGATAAGTTGTCCGGGATGTGGTACATCTTACAGTACGGGTTATCTTGTTTACATGCGCCAGGGATTCTTATGTATCAGTAGCTCTAACCCTACACTCACTACAGGTTTTAACCTTACTGTCAATTACAATGCAGGTACTAATCTCACATCTTTTTTTACTAACCAGCAAATCCTTGATCAGTATGCATATCAATATAAATATGATCAATACAGCAGGCCTGTTGAACGGAAAGATCCCGGAAAAGCCTGGGAATATATAATTTATGATTCTTTAGATCGCCCAATTCTTACGCAGGATGGAAATCTAAGGTCACTGGGAAAATGGTTATTTACTAAATATGACCCACTTGGGAGGGTATTATATACGGGATATTATAATAGTACGCAATCCAGGGAGGCGCTTCAGGGAATTGCTGATAACTATATAGCGTCTAATACAAGCAATCCAAGTAACTGTGAATACAGGACATCTGGCGCAACGAATATTCTCGGCTTGCCATTTCAGTATTCAAATAACGCTTTCCCTAATTCTACGGATATTTTAACCTTAAATTATTATGATGACTATAACTTTCAGGATCCCTCACTTCCGTCCAATCCATTAATAGTTGAAGAGCAGGCAGTCACACAAAACACTAAGGGCCTTATAACGGCCAGTTATGCAAAAACTTTATCAGGTGGTGTAGTATGGAACAAAAGATATACTTATTATGATGCTGAAGGAAGATCTATTTTCGACTATGAAGGCAATATTCAGGGAGGGTACACTATAGTAGAAACAAAATACGACTATCGCGGAAAAGTAATACAGACACGTACAAAACACAAACGGGCTACTACACAAGCCGCCCCTGAACTTGTAATTGTTGATAGTTATGCCTATGATAATTCCGAAAGGCTGATAGGGCAATATCAAAAAATCAATAACCAGAGTGAAGAAGCTATAGCTGTAATTGATTATGATGATTTAGGTGCAATGACATCAAAATCTGTAGGAGGGTTAGCAAGGTTAGGTATAGCACTTCAAAAAGTATCGTATACATACAATATAAGGAATTGGCTAACAGCTATCAATAATCACCAAAATCTTGGGAATAGCCTGTTTGGATACTCGATAAATTATTCGGATCCCATTGCAGCACCGGGTTATGCGCCAGCTATTGTGCCGAAATATAATGGCAATATCGCGCAGATACAATGGAAAACCAAAGCTGATGAAGCTAACTTAAATGGGTACCAATACTATTATGACGAAAATGGCCGTATGAAAAGTGCCTATTTTACAGGTACTCAAAACAGTTCCGCGATAGGTAATGCGTTTACGGAAAGCGCTACCTATGATATTAATGGAAATATCAGGAGTCTTGACAGATACAGTCTTGTAAATAACGCAACCACACTTATTGACAAGATGGCATATAGTTATGAAGGGAATCAGTTGAAAAAGATAGAAGATGTATTTGATACCTATGGATTCTCAGACGGAACAACTTCGGGGAGCAGTTTGAATGATTATGAGTACGATAGTAATGGAAACCTGATAAGGGACAGGAATAAAGGCATAGAAAATATTATTTACAATCATCTTGACCTTGTGCAGAATGTTCAATATACAAATGGAAACTTATTGCATTTCAGATATGATGCACAGGGGAATAAACTTTCTAAGACATATTCAGTTATTGGAAATCCTGCCGTCATCACAGAGTATTTTGGCGAATTCCAATACCTGAATTCCGATCTTCAGTTTTTCCCTACCGCAGAAGGTTTTGTGTCTAAAAGTACCGTGGGTGGTAACGATACCTATACTTATGTATACAGTTACCGCGATCATTTAGGGAATACAAGGGTAAATTATAAGGGCGCAATCAATCCGGTTATCTCTGAGACCTTTGAAACAGGTACCCTAGGGTTTACAGGTATTGGCACTGGCGGAGGGGCGTCAAATTTATCGGGCAGGCTACGCATATCTGCAACAAATGCAAATTCTGGCGCACAAAAATTATTAATTAGTAACGTTGTTTCCGGCACAAGGATATCTATTAGAGCCTTAATAGATAATGCAGTTACCAATAAGGTAAGGGTTTCGGTCATAATGCAATACTCCGGAGGCTTTTCGGAAGAAAGCGTTTTGAGTGACAATGCTGTGGGCCAGTTTTCGGCAGAGATTGTTGCACCAGGGGCCTTAAGTAATGTATACCTGAAATTTAGCAAAAGTGCATTTAGTTCAGACACAGGCCTTGGCACTTATTTTTTTGTAGACGATCTTTTTGTAAAACAGGTAGAGCTTACAACTCTTTCGGCGACGCACTATTACCCATATGGACTTGTACATAGCGGTGAGTTTATCAGCGGGGAAGCTGCGGCGAATAATTATAAGTTTCAGGGTAAGGAATGGCAAAATGAATCAAACTTTGGCACCTATGATTTTGGAGCCAGAATGTATGATCCGGCCGTTGGCCGTTGGTTTTCTACAGATCCGCAAAACCAGTTTGACAGCTCTTATCTTGCTTTTGCCAATAATCCCGTAACGCGTATTGATCCAACCGGGGAAGTAGTGCCTGTAATTGTTGCAGGTGCTATATTAGGGGCGTTTGTCGGGGCATCAACCTACGCAATGATGTCCTTTCAGACAAATAGCTGGAGCTGGAAGGATTTTGGGAAATCGGTTGCTAAAGGAGCCATTATCGGAGCCATTAGCGCGGGAATAAGTGGCAGTGCGGTACTCACGGCTCAAAGTATTGGTGAGTCTGTAGCCTCGGGAATGTTTACGGCTATGGCACCGGGCAAAACTTTTAAGATCAGTAATAACTTATCTTTAAGTATAAGCCCTGCATTGATAACAGGAAATGCAACAGGTGTAGGAGTGAATGCAACAGCAACTTATTCAGAAGGAGATTATCATATCTCTGCAGGTTATGGTTATGCTTCGTATTCGGATTACAATGGATTTTCGAGCGGTACCGAGCATAGAATTTCGGGCATGGTAGGATATGATGATGGTAAAACAGGCGTAAGTATGGGCACAAATATATGGCGTGGTGATGTTGGCGCGCAAGCTTATACCGAAAGCTTTAGTCAGAGAACAGGTGTTATAGGGCTGCATTTTGGAGATTTTAAAGCGATGTATGAGAATGACGGTGGGCTGGGTATCAGGCAACTCAGGCTCGGAGACAGGGGAGACAGTTACCGTACTGCAGCGCTTAATGTTTCTGTAGGCGACTACACAGCAGGATTTAACCTGTTTACCGGATATAGGGATGTTGATTCGTTAAAGGAAAAAACGCAGAAAAATGGCTCGGACGCATTTCCGGTGGTTAATGCTAAGGACTCCTACGGAAGAAGCTATAAACGTAGCTTTGTTGATGAAAAGGGGCCAAAATTCAGATTAGGTGTATTAACTTTTGGTTATCGTGGTTACAGGGTTGGTGTAAATAGTGAACACGTAAGGCATGCTATACAGGATGTAGTTATACATGGAATGATAGAAGATGCCGGTTTTGAAAATCAATCCTGGGATTGGAAATTTTATTTCCAAAAGCGTACCCCAAATATGTTTAGCACATGGTAGTAGTCTAATTGCACATTACAATTATATTCCGGTAAGCACAATACAAATTATTTAAGTTTTAAATAAAAAAATAACTGTTCAAAATGAAGCAACATTTTTATATATTAATACTGTTTACGCTTTCGTTAACAGCTCAGATTCCACAAAAGGGCGATGTAAAAATAGCCGAAGAAAGTGGATCGTCAACCAGTTTTGGTAGCCATGTAAATGAATCTACGGGGAAAGTCACTGCTTCGCTTCCAATAACCAATATAGCTTCAAGATCATTGACGTTTCCTGTTGAGATAACTTATCAGGGTGATAATGTTTATAATCAGGCTACCTACAAGAACAGGCATCTTAGTACAGGCATCCTGGGAGTGGGCTGGAACATGGTGTATCCTAAAATAATCGCAGATTATAAAAATACAGCTTCCAGGGATGATGACACATTTTATTTGAATGGTACACAATTGATATGTACAAAGCGTCCGCATCCCTCATTAATGCAAATGGGGACGAAAATATGGGAATTCAGGTTAAATTCTCCCGAAGAGTATATTATAAAATACTATGATGTGGATGTTGACTATGATATGACAAATTTTACAGTACAAAAACTGGACTATTGGGAAGTAACCGATGATAAAGGGCGTGTTTATATTTACGGGAACACTGATAATACAAGAGAAAATGTGTTGGCATGGGGAAACTGGATTGGGGATTCCAAGGCTCAGGGAGCGGAAAAACATACTATCGTATGGAATGTAGCTACCATTAAAGACCAGTACAACAATAATCTGCAGTTTTCTTATCTAAAGGTAGAAAATGGAGTTAACACAAACAGTTTGAAACATACGGAAGCCAGCTACATTCGACAGATTGTATCATCTACCGGCGAGAAAATTATTTTTAATTATGCACTTAAAAATAATTATGAGTATTATGAACCTCACATTGAAGCATCGGAGCCGGATGCTTATCAGGAGCGCTATGAGAAAAACTATTTAAATTCCATAGCAACTTACACAAGCTCAAACTTGCTTATCTCCAACCATGTTTTCAGTTACATTACGTTATTCGCTGGCGTAGAAAGTACTAAAAGATTTCTCACAGGTGTAACTAATAAAAATGCATTAAATCATAATCTGCCACCTTATCTGTTTGAATATTACACTACCGGGCCATTTACAGGACACCTGAAAAAAAAGACGATACCCAATGGCGGCTCAATGACATATAACTATGCTGAACAAACCTTGTTTAACAATAACAATTCAAAAGAACTAAACGATATAAGCGTATCTGGCCTTTTCGGGACTTATCATAATGATAAGTATAGCCTGTACCTTTGTAGTACTGTTATGAATGGAGTTCCCCTTAGTCAGGAGAGTACCACATTTATGGGGTCATTTTTTGTTGTGAGGGATGCGTGGAACGGACGAAAGTGGATTCGTAGTAAGTTTACTATTCCAGAACAAATAAGGGTAAATTACCAAAGTGGAGGATATTTTTATGCCGATAATATAAAGTTTGTTTTTGGTGACGATTATTATGCTTTTCTTGTTTATAACCGTAATACTGACAATGGGACGCTTTACACGTTCCACCTGCAGGCAGATGGAACATGGCAGGAAAGCGGATGGAGTAGCATACATACAGGCGGAAACAATGATAGCGACGCTTCCCAGGACCCTGTATTAATTTCCGGCGATGAATTTATAGCTATAGGGACGCAAAGGATTGGGAAATTAATGATCTATCGCTGGAATGGCATTTCGTGGTTAAGAGATATAATAGAGCAGGGATCAGGCGAGTATTATTACGGTGCACAAAATAATTTCATTATCGCCGCAAATACTGTAACGGGTGTGGATGTACCTGCAACTGTAGATCCGCCCAATACTTTTCAATATAATGACAGATATTATCTCCATTATTTGGATGGGGAAAGAAAGTGGCAGACTAAATCCTGGACAAGTGCAATTACAGGAACTGTTCCGAATGTTTCAGGTTTAAGCAATGTTTATCCGAGTAATGCCATGGCATCATTTGTGGCTGGCGATAATCCGGAATTTATGATTAACTGGGATGCGAATTATAATATAACAGGCATTGTTAATATCGGAGCTTACAATGATATTTATCCGTTCTTCCCACTCAACAGTAATGTTTTTGCCGGTGTGAGGATGGGGGATATTGGCAGGCCCTACATATTTAAATTGCTTGCTTACGACGGGGCAAATTGGGTTACACGAAACGTAAATCATGAAACACATAGTGGGTTTGGACAAAATCGTGCTGCCGGGCTTGCATTAGATTATTCAGCTCATAGTCTCTTTACCTTCAACCCCAATACAAGTGCCTGGATAGAGGACCAATTACCTTATACACAACCGCCACAGTTTAATTACATTAACATGGACTCTTTTTCCTTCGCAAATAATATATTTATGTCGGGAGACCGTATTTACAGGTATGATAATAATGGGATTACACCGGTAGCAAATAATTCCTACTATTATTACCAGCAATTTGCAAAAAGTGGGGGAGGTGAATACTTATACGATCACCATTGGCGTCTTGATGATCCTAACGATCTGGACAGCGATGGTATAACAAACGAATATATTGGTGAGAAAAGATACTACTACATTAATAAAACCACCAATGCGCTTGTATCAACCAGAATTGGAAATCTTACGAATAATGACAATGCGCTTAATCTCTATAGCAGTGCAAACCGCAGAGCTGAGCAGTTTGGCGGAAAATACCCGTTCTTTAGCGCCACCAATTTAACCGGGCTTAAGCTTATAGATAATAAGTTTGGTAATGATGTAAAGAATACTGTGGTCTATGAGATTGTAAAAGACAATGGAATGGGAAACATTACAAGGGTACGCTTTAATTTTGAAAATTCACACACGCTTCAGGATGATGAAACAGTAGTGTATGGTAAGGTGACTACCACAGACATGGGTACTATGTCAGGAATCACCAATGGGTACACTGTGAAGTACTTTGAAAATGGATTAGAGAATGCATCTAGAGCAGGCTTTCTTCTAAAACAGGAGGTGTACAGGCATGGCGGTGTTAAAGTTGAAGAAACAGTATTCACTCCCCTAAGGCACTGGACTAATATTAAAAACACCCAAAATACTACTATTGCGGTAAACACATCCTGGAGGCCGGAGAGTATTAAGAAGTTGAGTTATATGGGACAGTTACAGGTAATGGATAATACTACCACCTATTTTTACAATGAGCGCGGCGATATTTTGACAGAAACTACTATAAACAGTGAGGGTAAATCTGAAAAGATTTCGTATAGATATGCAGATGAACTGTATCCGTTTGTTAAAAATAAAAATATAAAAGGAGTAGTTGCTACAAAAGTTAAGGGAATAGAGTATGATGCTTCTTCGTCAACATTTGAATCAACTAACTGGGCACAACAAGGTAACATTGTATATGCAAGCCAAAACCTTTCCGGCACAACCGAAAATAATCAAAGAATTAATAATGATGTCCTTGCGATTGATGCTTATGGAAATATTCTCGAAACGTCTAATGGGCGTGGTATAAGCAAATCTGTATTAATGGGATACAACCACAAATATGTAGTGGCAACTGTTAATAATGCAAAACATACTGACTTAGTTAATAGTTTGCAGGTTACTTATCAGGCTCTTCAGGGCTTGAGTACACCACAACTCAAAACAGAGCTGTTAAAGCTATACGCCCTGCATCCACAGGCACTCATATCTTTAAATTTGTATGACAATTATGGAAGATTGGTAACTACTGTTGACGCCCGTAAAAATGAGGTTAATTACAGCTACGATGAATTTGGAAGGGTAAAACACCTTACAGATAAAAATGGGAACATTATTAAGTCTACTCAATACAATTATAAAAATTGATGTAACTGACCTAAATATTTCCGGGCAGCAGACGGCAGATGCAGATGAAAAGCTTGCGCTGGCCCTTAGAGACAGCGGATCTGGGTGCTATGAATAGATCTTGCCTCCGGCAAGCTGATCACATCCGGGAATTTTGACAGAATATCGGAGTTGAGGATAGTGCTGCCTGGGAAGGATTGTTAGCCCGACTGCATCACCGTAGACCTTCCTGTAAGAAGCTTGCCTATCTTGAGATGGAAAGTACAGGAAAATCGGTTATGAGGCAAGGTTTCTCCGATCGGATAGTACCGCACGCCGGCTGCGCGTTAATGGAAAGCAGGTGTCCGATGAGAAGGGGAATAAAACTGGTATAATAGGTATTGTCCAAGATATTACTGAACAAACTATTTTATTCTAGAGTTGACAAGACTTGTTGAGCAGCGAACAGTCGACTTAAAAGTTGAACGAGGATCTGAAGCAATTTGCCCATGTTGTCAGCCACGACCTTAAGGTCATTCAGTCCAATACAATTTTTACCGTTTTACAGAAATAATTTCATATCTTTGCACCCGGCATCTCCGCCAATGCTTCCCTGATTCGCAATTAGCATCCTTTCAGTTCCGCGTTCCGCTTGCCGTTTCCAGCCAGGAAACTATTTCACATAACTTTATGCAGATTAGTGGGCTTATAGTCCTTCTGCCACCCTGTAATTATTCTTTTACTACCATTATATTACTATATAACTGCTGAAACCGGATTACTTCGGGACCGGCCATTTCTATTTATTTAATCAAGCTATATTTTAGCTTACACCCTAATTATTATGACATTTAAACAATTGAACATTATAGCGCCAATCCTAAAATGTATTGAGCGCCAAGGATACCTTCAACCGACCCCGATACAGGAACAGGCAATGCCCTTCGTGCTACAGGGAAGGGATCTTTTGGGCTGCGCTCAGACAGGGACCGGAAAAACTGCTGCCTTTGCAATTCCCATATTGCAGCTTCTCGCCGCAAAGCAACCAACGCCGCGAAAAGCGGTCCGTTCATTGATTTTAACCCCGACAAGGGAACTCGCTATCCAGATACACGAAAATTTTGCATGCTATGGAAAGGAACTCCCTCTTAAGCATGGCGTCATATTTGGTGGCGTGTCGCAGGTTAACCAGGTTAAGGCCCTGCGCTCCGGCATCGATATTCTTATCGCTACACCCGGGAGGCTGATGGACCTTATGCAGCAGGGGCACATTGACCTTTCGCAGGTGGAGGTTTTTGTCCTTGATGAGGCCGACCGTATGCTCGACATGGGATTTGTGAGGGATGTGCAGAAAATAGTGGCAAAACTGCCCCGCAAAAGGCAGACCCTGTTTTTCTCTGCTACGATGCCTGCCTCGATAAAGCAACTTGCTGACAGTATGCTAAGCAATCCGGTTGAGGTTATTGTTACGCCTGTCTCATCCACTACGGAGAGCGTTGAACAGTCGGTGTACTTTGTGGAAAAGAAAGACAAGAACAAACTGCTCTCACAAATATTGGGCAATGCGGCAATTTCAAGATCCCTGGTCTTTACAAGGACAAAACATGGCGCAGACCAGTTGGTTAAGCTATTGGCTAAAGAAGGTATTTTTGCCGCTGCTATTCATGGGAATAAATCTCAAAACGCCAGGCAGAAAGCGTTGGACGGGTTCAAGATCAACCGTCTGCGCGTACTGGTGGCTACAGATATTGCGGCGCGGGGCATCGACATCGATGAACTTCCTCACGTCATAAATTTTGACTTGCCAAACATACCTGAAACCTACGTGCACCGCATCGGGCGCACAGGCCGTGGGGGCAGGTTCGGAACAGCAGTTTCTTTTTGCGGAAGTGAGGAAAAAGCCGACCTCCGTGGTATTGAGAAGTTAATCGGCTTTAAGCTCCCGGTTGCAGTAGCATAGTAGCAGCTCGAAACCGCGAAAAGTATTCTCCGATACTGCAAAAAACAAATAATTTGAATTAAAACAATAAAAAATATGGCTGACTCTTTTCAAAAAAAGGAAAGTATAAAAAAAAACGCTTTAAGAAAAAAGATTAAAAACCAAAAGAAGCAAGACAGGAAACTGAACAACAACAAAGGGAAAGGCTTCGAGAGCATGGTTGCCTATGCAGATCAAAATGGCAACCTTAGCGCTACACCTCCCGAAAGGATTATCATCAAAAGGGCGGCTTCGCCAATACAAGATGGGACCACAGCTGCAGAATTGCCTTAATAGCTTATTTCAAAATAATAAATGCTTATTTATCAGTTAGTTCTGATTTTAAACACTATCTTTACACAAATTAATTACATTTATAATGCAAGAAGGTACAGTAAAATTCTTCAATGAAGAAAAAGGTTTCGGATTCATAACTCCAAACAATGGCGGAAGCGAAATCTTTGTCCACGTTTCAGGCCTGACAGAAAACATTCGCGAGAATGATCAGGTTCGTTACAAAGTGGAAGAGGGCCGCAGAGGTCCAAACGCAACTAACGTAGTCATAGCTTAATATATCTATTACACTGAGTTACGAGCACCTGCCCCTGGCAGGTGCTTTTTTTTTAATTATTTCATCTGCTGGCGCCTCATATACTGCGCATTTGTCCTGCGTATGGATTCAGCATCTTTGTAATCCAGCCATGCCTGGCCCTTGTGCCTGCGCATCCAGTTATCGTAATGGCGTATCAGTGCCACATTTGCCAAACCCCGCAACAGGTTCTTTGGCCTTCCGGCAAGCGAGCGCAGGCTTAGGGAGAAACCCGGGGTAAGGTACTTCATATAGTGCCACCAGCCTTCAGGCATGTACAACATCTCACCATGCTCCAGATTTGTTATGTATGGGGTAACATTTGCCAAGGCAGGGAACCTTTCAAAATCCGGATTATCAAAATCTATATCTTCATTGCAGAGCCAGGAGTAAGGCAAACGGTACATAAACCTGGTTTGTTCGGGATCGACAAGCAGGCATTGTTTACGCCCTGCAAAGTGAATATGAAAAATATTGGGAAAATCAATATCATAATGCATGAACACCCTTGCGTCCTGCCCCCCGAAGAACACTAGTGGCAGGCTTTTTAAAAGACGCAGCCCCAAATCCGGCCAGCGCATATCCGACTTCATAGAAGGTACATCTTTCATTAGGTTATATAGGAAAATACGCAGGTCCGTTGGCCCTTTTTCAAGAATATCTATATATTCTGACATGGTCATGGTGAAATCCGGCTCGTTTACTTTTTTGGTATAATCGGTCTTCCGGCTGTCGTATAATGGCACTGTCTTATCCCCGGCGACATGCCGCAGGAAGTCGAAATCCCATTTAGAAAAGGCTGGCCAATCCTCGATTTGCCGGGTAATTACAACTGGTTTCTGTGGCTTATAATAGTTTTCTATAAACTCCTTTTTGGTGAGCTTTTCTACCCGCTCTACTTCAATGTACCTGCTAAATGCCATACTATGCTATTATATTAACAATTATTATACAAGCAGGATCATCTCCAGGTTTTGCACCTTTATTATCAAAAAAGTTATGGTTCTCAAAATCGCTGTTGGTGACCCTCATTTCAGGAATATAGCTGCCGGAACCAATGATTCTCATCTTTATATTTCTAAAATTTAGTTGCTAATCTATTAAATTTAATTCTTATATCAAACATGGGATGGGGATGGTAAGTTTAGCCCTGCGTGTACAATGCGCCGTTGCATAAGGGAGATCGGGCGATAAAGCCTTGCTTTATCTTTATATCGCTGGTACAACGCCTAAGCTGTGCAGGCGGGCTGGAAGCACGCAATGCATTTTAGCTCCGGGCGGCTGGAGCCAAAGATGTCATAATGTTGAAGTTGGACTTCGTTGTGTAAAACCGCGGCCAGGCAACGTTCGTAAATGGCTTCCCTGCTTTGCAGGGTAATCCTGTCAAGTACCAGGACAACTTCAACTACTGCTTTTATTTTATACGGTCTTTCAAGGTACGCCAGGCTGTTGTCAGGGCTGTAATTACCTGACCAGTTAAAGTCAGCCAATTCAAACTCCCCCCTGCAAAGTTTTTCCGCCAAGAGACTGGCAATAACTGCAGATTGCGGCTCGCAGCAATCGGTAAGGCCTGCGGTACTGTTTGAAACGAACGTCACAGTATAATTGTACATCTTCTGCTGGTTTGCCGTAAATGTACAACTGTGCCTGCGGGCAGTCGTTTAAATTAACAAAACTATAATACTGTGCCGGAGTATATCCCAACACCCCAAAAAAAGTACGTTTACTTGACATAATTCGGCGAAACGCATTTTTGCCAATACTCCACTATAGTTCTCGTATCTTTTAAGTCGGTATAGTCTGCCGGTTTGATGAAAAAACCCTGTATGAATTTTAACAGGCATCATTTACATCCTGCTGGGCAGCACTTGTAGTGAAGAACAGGAAGGGGATAGTATTTAAGCGTATATCCTCGTTTTCGTGAATTTTGTTGCGTAGCTCCATCCCGCTGAGCTTGGGCATATTTATATCCGAAACACTATAAATGGCTCTCTGGGGTTTTCATATGTTCAGATGGCAATGTATGCAAGACGAATAATGCAGCAATTTGTTTAGAACAGTAAAAATAAATAACCGCTGACAGCTCCGCCTAAAATGATAATGGCGGAGTTTATTTTTTTGAATCTAAATGCAATGAATATACTGACGATGCCAATTACAGTTGTCCTCCAGTCTGTAATTGTATCTTTTGCCATCAGGTAGCAAACCGAGATGATCAGGGCTACCGATGCGATATTTACCGCATCAAGGAACACTGACATCAATTGTGAGGCCCGCAATTTTTTGACTAACGGACTGAGCAGCGCTACAAAAATGAAGGAGGGTAGAAAAATTCCAACCGTTGATGCCAGTGCTCCCTGCCAGCCATCGACTTGATACCCTATAAAGGTTACGGATGAAAAAACAGGCCCAGGCGTAAATTGCCCAACGGCAACTGCATCAATGAGCTGCTGCCTTGAGATCATCCCCCGGTCTACGAGTTCAGCATCCAAAAATGAGAAAAGGACATATCCGCTGCCGTAAAGCAATGCCCCCACCTTTAAGAAAATCAAGAAAAGTTTTTGATTTGTAGCTTCGGATGCGCAGGATAATGCCGGCAATACTATTGGGAAAAAAACCGATGTACTTTTATTGCGGGTAGTTATGTATTTTGCTGTCATCATGGCAAGTCCCGCACCAAACAGCAAAAGTATCTCGTTTATGCCAAGCATTGCCAGTAGCAAAACGATAAAGCCCAAGACTATCAGTTGTATTGATTTCGCTGATTGACGGGCCAAAGGATAGACAGCACCAAGCATGATCCCAATAATTGCCGGCTTAATTCCAAAAATCAGTGATTGTACCTGTGGCAGGGTGCCGTACAATCTATAAAAATGCGCTATAGTTCCGGTAATTAATACCGCCGGTAGAATAAAGCACACACCTGCTACAATCAAGCCTCGCCATCCTGCACGATCATGCCCTATATGTATGGCCAGTTCCGTACTGTTAGGCCCGGGTATCAGGTTAACTCCTCCAACAAGGTCCAGAAAGCGCTGTTCCTCAACCCATCTCTTCTCCTGCACCAATTCGCGCTGCATCATTGCGATATGGGCTGCAGGCCCACCGAATGCAGTAAGGCCTAACTTGGTAAAAATCAGCGCGAGGTCTCTCAGTGTTCTTCGGTCAGCCATTATGTACTATTTTCCTGTCTGCAGAATAAGCGCCCCCGCCCTTAAAAATAAGGAACAGGCTACCTAGAAGCATTGCCCAGTCGGTCCTGCTGCCGTGCAGCATTTCCCAGATGCCCTCCTGACGGAGCACGGCTGACTTTGTAGTAGCAAATGCGACCAGCATAATGACAAGGGTTATCAATGCTCCAAGCCTGGTAAAAAGGCCTGCAAGGATCAGCAAACCTGCGAGGATTTCAAAGAGGCCTACAAAACTCCCTAAAAATTCAGGGGACGGAAAACCAATTTTTTCAAAGCGCCCAGCGCCACGGAGTGCCGGGAATAAAAATTTCTGTATCCCTTCTGATAAAAATACAGCACCTACCATCAACCTGATCAGTATGGTTGTTTTTGCAGTGTCGGTATGTAACATCTGTGTCAATCTCATTTTTAATAATTCAAATTTTAGGCACTTTTACGATCGCTAAGATAGTTCTCAGGCTTTAGCCGCCAATACATTTCTAAAAAAAAATCACTTCAATTGTCAAAAGTAAGTTATTAATCGTAATATTGCAATATATAAATAATAGAATGGGAGCCACTAAAACCGATCATTTCACTGATAACCAAAACAAGCTTGCTGTCTTAGCCAAAGCCCTGGGGCATCCGGCGCGAATAGCTATACTTGAATACCTGATGAAGGTAGACACCTGCATATGCGGGGATATCGTTAACGAGATGCCTCTTGCACAGCCAACCGTTTCGCAGCACCTGAAGGAACTTAAAAATGCAGGTCTTATTAAAGGGAATATTGAGGGAACTGCCATTTGCTATTGTATTAATGAGGCAGGCTTTGAAAAAATTAAAGGTTTTTTCAGGGATATTACCGAATATGCCGACAAGAAAAAAAAGGATTGCTGTTAAACTTAACTTTATTATATATGAAACTATCTGAAATAAAAACCTGTTTAGCTGGCATGGAAACGTTATCCTTCCGGCTTCCTGACGGATCATTGGTGCCTGAGAACTTTCATGTCACGGAAGTGGGCATGATCACCAAAGACTTTATAGACTGCGGCGGCACCATCAGGAAAGAAACCACTGTAAACTTCCAGCTTTGGGAGGATTCGGGCGATGAGGATCACAGGCTTAAGCCTGAAAAGCTATTGAAAATTATAGCGTTATCTGAAAAAACGCTAAGTATTGGCGATTATGAAATTGAAGTGGAATACCAGGACAAGACAATCGGAAAATATGAGCTGGGCTTTGATGGTAATTGCTTTCTGCTTCTCAACAAGCAAACCGCCTGCCTGGCATCCGACCAATGCGGGGTACCGGCAAAAAAACACGTCAGCCTTTCTGAATTGACTTTAAATACTACCAATAGCTGTACTCCCGGCGGAGGCTGCTGCTAATCCTATCCCTATGTCATACACAAAATTATATCCGGAAATTGAAGCGGTTGTAAAGAGTTTTGAATTTACCGCTATACCGCCGGAGCGTAGGGAACTGCTCCAGCCCCTGATTGCTTACGTGCAGGCAAAAGCCTCAGCGCAGGAGGAAATAAGGCTAAACCTCATTTGTACCCATAACTCAAGGAGAAGCCACCTTGCCCAGATATGGGCTCAGGCAGCAGCGATGTACTATAGGATTCCACAGGTATTTTGCTACTCCGGCGGGACTGAGGCCACGGCGATGTTCCCTGTTGTAGGCGAGACGCTGAAGCAGTCGGGATTTAAGATACAGAACCTGGCCACCGGGAGCAACCCCATCTATGCCGTAAAATACGCTGAAAATGCGCATCCCGTAATTGCATTTTCTAAAACATATCATGATGACTTTAATCCTGAAGAAGGATTCGCCGCGATCATGACCTGCTCACAGGCTGATGGAGGCTGCCCCTTTATTGCAGGCGCGGAAAAAAGAATAGCCATTACCTATGAAGATCCTAAAGCCTTCGATGGCTCACCTCAACAGGCTGAAAATTATAATGAGCGCAGCATTCAGATTGCCGCCGAGATGTTTTATGTATTCTCTCAAATAACGAAGTAATATGGCGGCAAATAATTGCGCTCCTGCAGCCAACAGGAAACAGCTTGGCTTTTTAGACCGGTACCTCACCCTTTGGATCTTCCTCGCCATGGCAATAGGTGTGGCCATAGGCTATTTTGCCCCCTCCAGCAGCGGGTTTATCAATTCATTTTCAGCAGGTACGACCAATATCCCGCTTGCGATTGGCCTGATCCTTATGATGTACCCGCCCCTTGCTAAAGTTAATTACAGCCAGATGGGCAGGGTCTTTTCAAACATTCGGGTTCTCGGGGCATCTTTGCTACTGAATTGGGTAATAGGCCCGATCATGATGTTTACCCTTGCGCTGCTGTTTCTTAACGGTTACCCTGAGTATATGATTGGTGTCATCCTGATCGGGTTGGCACGGTGTATAGCCATGGTGGTGGTATGGAACGATCTCGCTAATGGTAACAGGGAGTATGCTGCCGGGCTCATTGCCCTGAATAGCATATTTCAGGTGCTGCTTTATAGTATCTATGCGTATTTGTTCATCACGGTACTTCCTCCTCTCTTTGGCTATGACGGGTTTGCCGTGGATATCAGCATTGGCCAGATTGCAGAAAGCGTAGGGATATATCTTGGGATTCCATTTGCACTAGGATTTCTAAGCCGGTATATTCTAATCAGGTTAAAGGGAGTGGAGTGGTTTCAGAGTAAATTTATACCATTAATTTCACCTGTAACCCTCATAGCGCTGCTCTTTACCATTGTGGTCATGTTCAGCCTTAAAGGTGAGTTGATCGTTCAAATTCCTATGGATGTGGTTCGGATTGCCATTCCATTGGTTATTTATTTCATTATAATGTTTGTAATTAGCTTTTTTACCGGCAGGTTGTTTGGTGCAGATTATTCTAAAAGCGCGGCGATAGCTTTTACGGCAACGGGCAATAATTTCGAACTGGCTATTGCTGTTGCCATTGGTGTATTCGGCATAAACAGCGGACAGGCGTTTGCAGGCGTGATTGGCCCGCTGGTAGAAGTGCCTGCGCTAATCGCCCTGGTGAACTTGGCCTTTTGGCTGCAGCGACGATACTACCCGGCCTCAAACCTGGGTTAAGTAGCCTTAAAATTCAATATATCTTTTCACGTCCTCACGTTAACCGTCTCCTGAAAGCGCTGCCAAAAGATTTAAAAGCCTGTAAGGAAGTCTCAGCGATAATGTCTCTGGATAGTATCAGCTCCTTCTCTCCGGCTTTTATTATATAATCGCCCGCGAAGTTTAATCGGGGGTAATTTCCGAAAACCCGACCCTCTTTCCGGGAAGGGAAAGCTTCCGGATATAACTATCCCCTAAAACAAAGTACTGCCTCCTTATCAGAAAAATGTATGAAGCGATATTAACAGGCCAATGCCGGGGAAGGCTCCTAAAATTCCGCCCGTAAATCCGGGAATGAATGCGCTCGCCCCGGTTGATGAGTACGCGATGCCAAATGCAAGCCGGCGGATCGTATAGCTTTTTTATATCATATAATTACACTCATGTACCTTTAACCCTTATTCTTATCCACTGTTGCAGGAGCAAGCCTCAGAAGCGTATAGCCCGTAACTCCTGCGAGTATTGAAGCAATCAGTACTGCGAATTTTGCAGTTGTCTGTAATGGCACCTCCTCGAAGGACAGTAGCGCGATAAAAATAGACATCGTAAAGCCGATGCCCCCTAAAAAGCCCAGCCCTACTACATGCTTCCATGTAGTGCCCTCCGGCAGGGACGATATGCCTGTTTTCACTGAGATAAAGGACATCATGAGGATACCCACGGGCTTGCCTATAAACAGGCCTATAAGTATACCCAAACCAAGATTCGTTGTCAACCCCGCCAACATATTTTCTGTAAAAGTAATATTGGTGTTGGCAATCGCAAATATCGGCATGATGAGAAAGTTAACAGGCCTTGCAAGGGCATGTTCCAGCTTTTCAAGGGGCGAGTCGTAATCCTCTTCATTAGTGGGAAGCGTCAGGGCCGTCAAAACCCCTGCTATGGTGGCATGTATGCCGGAGTGGTGAATAAAATACCACATAATTATGCCCGGTATAATATACGCAAATAGATTCTTTACCCCCATCCGGTTAAAGAGGATCTGCATCGCGAATGCAGCGCCGGCATAGCCCAGGTAGGCAAAATGCAATTCTGACGAATAAAATACAGCAATGACCAGGATGGCCATAAGGTCATCAACAATGGCAAGGGCGGCCAGGAATATCTTGAGGCCGGTTGGCACGCGGTTTCCCAATAGAGATAGTATCCCTAAAGCAAAAGCAATATCCGTAGCCATAGGGATGCCCCATCCATTCGAGGTCGGGGTGCCGTTGTTAAATAGCGCATATAAAAGCGCCGGGGCCGCCACACCGCCTATTGCGGCAAGGACCGGGAGCGAAGCATGGCGTATTGAGGAAAGCTCTCCTTCAACGATTTCGCGCTTTATCTCTAAGCCTACAAGAAGGAAAAATATGGCCATCAGGCCATCGTTGATCCATAAGATTATGGGATAGCGAAGGTGGAGGGTTTCATTCTCGAAGCCTGCCTCCGTGTTCAGAAAGTTGGAAAAGCCCTCTGCCCATCCAGTATTTGCAATAGTCAGCGACAGTGCCACGCACAGCAGCAGCAGAATGCCGCCGGCTGAAGAGGATTTGAAAAAATGTGCGAATATCTTAAGGTTTATCAGTTTTGCCATAAATACAAATTTATGATTTCTGATCTTAAACCACAATAGTAACAGGCTATACTGGCTACTTGAATTTATCGCTAATCTTCTATTGCCTTCTTGACAAATATGGCAAGCGAGTATGTTATTTTGGAAGACTTCAACTTTACTGTCTTTTTTTCCAGTTTGTTATAGTCTTCAAAAACTCTGCAATATGAAGTACTGCGGCAGTTCCGAAATATTATTTATATGGCTTACACTGGGGGTAGCCTTTCTATCTCATAATACTTGATTTAATTTTCTTCAAATTTTACGACTAGAGCGTGAAGTACGGTTTTACAGCAATAAGCTCAACATCACCCCAAAGTATCTTAACTATCGCTTCTTCTAAAACCTACCGTAAATACACTCCCGCTTCCAATATCACTTTTCAGTTTAATGTAACCGCCCATCGCATCAATAAATTCTTTACTAATACTCAGGCCTAATCCTGTACCGTCCTTCTCATTACCCGGTACCCTGAAATACTTTTCAAACACTTTATCGTGGTACTGCTCCGCTATTCCAATCCCCTCATCTTTGACCATCACCTCAACATGGCTCGGAGTGATTGCTGAGTTAATTTTTATCTCGGAGTTATCATAGGAATATCGGATTGCATTGGAAATAAGGTTGGAGATGATCCATTCTGCCTTCTCTGCGTCAACTGATACCTGCGGCAGGTCAGATGGCTCCGGCAGGGTCATTCGTATATCTTTACGTGCAGCTACTTTTTCATTAGCGACAAACGCATTCTCTAATATGGGTGCAATATCCAAATTTGCTTTTTGAAATTGTGCCTTCCCGGTTTCAACCTGTGTTATGTTAAGTAATTCCCCGGTGGTACGCAGCAAGCGTTCGGTATCGTCGCGCAGGCTTTCCACCAGGCTCTGCTGCTCTTCATTAAGTATGCCTGTCTTTTCATTTTCTAAAAGCTGCAGGCTCATTTTCATCGATGCAATAGGCGTTTTAAATTCATGCGAAACAGTTGCGATAAAATTTGTCTTTGCTGCATCCAATTGCTTATAGGCTGTAATGTTGCGAAGTATAAGGAATGTGCCGATCTTCTTTTTCACCAATTCTCCTGTTGGCAGGATGCTGATAGGTACCATTAACTGCTCAAAGTGGCTTTCCCTGTTATTGGAGTATATCTTTAGACTCTCACCCTTATAGTTTTCCTGTAGCATGTTCTGCAGCAGTGTCCTCAAAAGATCATTTTTCAAGGCTAATTCTTCAGCCTTGCGTCCAATGATTTCCTCATTTCCAAGACCTGTAATTGACAAAGCCTGCTCGTTGATAAACAATATCCTGTTCTTGTCATCCAGTCCGATAACCGGATCGGACAGGCTGTTTATAAGCGTCTCGATACGTTTCTTTTCGACCATCAATTTTGCGAGGTCGGAATTATTATATTCCTCGAGCTTTTCAGCCATTGTGTTGAATGATTTGGCAAGCGTCGAAAACTCATCATTACCATTGCTGCGCACGCGCTGCGAGTAATTTTTGGCTGCTATCTGCCTTATGCTTTCCGTTAATTCCCTTATTGGATTTGCAATGTATCCCGGAATGTTTACCAACAGGGTAAACCCGATTACCAGGCAAAAACAACTTGTAAAGGAAAGCCATAAAACCGATTGCTCCGCGTTAGCTTCCGCCTTTAGGCTTTTCCGCTTTATGGCGTCCATATTAAGCTTCATAATATTATTCAGGTCGTCCCTGATCTCTGCAGCTCCAGATACTGTAGGCGTGAGGACATAAGCTTTGTAGTCTTCCTCAAGCTCTGAAGTATATTCCTGTTCACCTATTTCAGTGACATTGCCCAGCTGTTTATTAAGAAACATACTGAATTTAACTCTGTCAAAGCCAGGTTCGCCCTCATCCAGGATTTTGTACATATTCCGTGAATAATCCAGCGATTGGTAGTTAGCTACCAAAATATTGGCTGTGTCAGATGAAAGTTGCCGTACCTGATATATGGCAAGGCTTGCCAATACAATTGTCAAGGTAAATAGAAGGCTCAGCGACAATGCCAGTTTGGTCTTAATTTTCATTATGAAAGTATAATTAAATCAATTTCGCTTTTTGAGAGCTTTGTCAGAAGCGAATTGAATATGTTGGTTGATAGGATTACCTTTATAAGGGTCAAGTGGGGTTTTCCGATACATATGGTGGTAGCCTTTCGCTCTTCCGCCTGTTTTATTATAGCAGAGGCAACACTGTCCGCCTGTACCCGGATTACCTCTGCGCCAAGCTCTGTGGCAAGCTTAAAATTATTGATCAGGTGCCGCTGCTTGTCAAGGGCTATACGGTCCGGCTGTTCGCTGGGTAGTTCCACGTACAGCAGGTACCATTTACTGTGGTAGTAGTTGGCAAGCCGTGCTGTTTTACGGATAACTGTTTTGGCAGTACTGTGATTACTGCTGATACAGGCTAAAAAGCGTTCGTGCCGTAAGCTGCCTGATCCGGTAATTTCCGATTCTACTTTCCGCTCAACCTGGCTGGCTACCTCTTTAAGGGCCAATTCCCGAAGCTGTAGTATATGTTGTGCTTTAAAGAAGTTGTTAAGTGCCGGTTGAATTTTGTCGGCCGTGTAAATTTTGCCTTCTTTGAGGCGGGTAATCAATTCGTCTGCCGTCAGGTCAATATTTACAACTTCATCTGCGGCTTTAAGCACACTGTCAGGGATACGTTCCCTGACTTCAATACCCGTAATTTCTTTGATATCGTCATTCAGGCTTTCAATATGCTGGATGTTCACCGCGCTGATAACATTAATCCCGGCATCAATAATATCCATCACGTCCTGCCATCGCTTTTCGTTCTTGCTTCCCTCGACATTGGTATGGGCCAGTTCGTCAACAATTACTACTTCAGGCCTAAGATTTATAATTGCCTGCACATCCATTTCTTCGAGGTATTTTCCTTTATAGAATATGGAACGCTGGGGGATGACGGGCAGGCCGGCAAGTAACGCATGCGTCTCCTCGCGGCGATGCGTCTCTATAAAGCCGATCTTAACGTCAATTCCGTTGCGCAACAGCGTATGTGCTTCCTGTAACATACGAAAAGTTTTGCCTACACCGGCACTCATGCCGATGTAGACCTTAAACTTACCCTTTCTCGACTTTTGTATCAGATCGAGAAAATGTTTTACATTATTTTCCTTTTCGCTGTCCATTAAAATGAAATTGCCAGTGCAGTAGCAAAAAAAGTATTATTCTGAGACGGATCATTGTTGCTTAGGAAAATGTCATCCTTGCTGTTAAATGTCCTCGCTTCAACCCTCCAAACCACATTGCTGTAGATATTATAGTCAAAATTAAGAGAATATCCGAAAGTTTGAAAGCCATTTTCGGTACCCGTTGCAATAATTACCCCATCCTTATCTGCGTAATACTCACCACGGGCTGCAATGGCAAACCTGTCACTGATAGCGTACCTCGCAATCAGCACAGGAGAATACCAGTTGCTATAGCTTTCGCTATCCTTATTTTTTTGTTCTGCGCCAATATCAAATCCCGCTGTAAGCCCAAATTTATCCGTTAGCTGAAATGTGCCATACAGGTTGTGGAAATATCGCATGCGCTTATCGGCATCCGGCTTATCATTGCCAACAAAAGAACTGCTGTTCAGTGTTACCTTTGCGTTGGGCTTGTATGTAAGCTGATGCCCGAAAGCAAGGGTCTTATTGCCTTCCACCCTTTGTATGCGCTGCCACCCGTTCAACACAAGGCCGCTAACGAACCATTTACCTGATGGTGAAGTGTACGACAGTTTTGCGCCGCTTTCATAATAGGGAGAGTTGTCCGCAAGGATGCTTCTTGTCAGGGTCCAGCAATCTTTGCCAATAGCACTTTCAAAACCTATGTGCGAAGCGAATATACCAGCATCAATCCAAAGGTTTGAGGTCTTGCTCAATTTTACACCAACATTCGCTTCATATACATTCTTTAGGGTTGATTCCTCGGCAGCAAGATTGGCATTAGCGTAAGATCCTGCCATTAAGGCCAAATTACCGCGTACAGTGCCATTATCGTACGCCGCTTTTATAAAGCCCAGATTAAGCGCTACCTCATTGTGCCTGTTATGCGAATATATAAATCCGGGGCGGGTATTGCTCTCGGGCTGCCCAAAATCATAAGCATAATATGCCTCTGCATAACCACTGATTTTTAATGCCGGAATTTCCGGTTGAGGAATGATTTTAATAGTGTCATTTGTCTGTGCTTTTGCTGTTCCACAAGCTATGGCAGTGAGTGCAAAAGCGGATAAAAGTGTTTTCATTATTTGATTTTATCTAATGCTAAGTTAAGTTTTAATACGTTTATTTTCTCGGTTCCCAAGGCGCCCAATAGTGGTGCTTCAGTATTTTCTGCAATAAGCTTCTTCAATTGCTCTTCGCTTACTTTTCTTGCAGCTGCTATCCGTTTTACCTGTACTTCAGCACCTTTCACAGAAATATTTGGATCCAGTCCGCTTCCCGATGCTGTAACCAATTCGCTCGGGATATCCGCTGCAGTCAGGCCCGGGTTTTGCAAAAGGAAGGTATCGATGCGTGACTGCACTATTGCCAGGTATTCAGGATTCGAAGGCCCTTTATTACTGCCGCCCGATCCGGCAGCATTATAATCTACAGCACTTGGGCGTGGCCAGAAATATTCCGGTTTGGTAAAGCCCTGGGCTACGTTAATGTGATGCTTTTTGCCGTCCTGCTCCACTACAAAGCCTTTGCCCTGGTTGGGAGCCAGCTGGGCAACACCCCAGATGGCCATAGTGTAAACGCCTGAGAAAAAGAAGGCGCAGAAGAGTGTGAGCCGTATTGCAGGCATTATGTTATTTTTCATGATATAGTAAATTAAAAGAATATTGAAACGAGCATATCTATTATTTTGATTCCGATAAAGGGTACAATCACCCCGCCCAATCCGTAGATAAATAAGTTACGGCGCAGCAGGGCAGAAGCGCCTATAGCTTTGTAAGCTACCCCTTTCAGCGCAAGCGGAATAAGGAAAGGAATAATTATCGCGTTGAATATCACTGCCGACAGTATTGCGCTTTCAGGGCTGTGCAGCCCCATGATGTTAAGCCCTTGCAGCGATGGGATTGCCATGATAAACAGCGCAGGGATGATGGCAAAATATTTTGCCACATCGTTGGCAATACTGAAAGTAGTAAGCGTGCCCCTTGTCATCAGTAACTGCTTGCCTATCTCCACAATTTCAATAAGTTTGGTGGGGTCGTTATCAAGGTCGACCATGTTGCCGGCTTCCTTGGCGGCCTGAGTTCCGCTGTTCATGGCAACACCCACATCTGCCTGCGCAAGTGCCGGTGCATCATTTGTACCGTCACCCATCATCGCTACCAGTTTGCCTTGCTGCTGTTCTGTCTTGATGTAGTTCATCTTGTCTTCAGGTTTTGCTTCGGCAATAAAATCATCAACGCCGGCTTTTTCAGCAATAAATTTTGCCGTAAGCGGATTGTCTCCCGTTACCATAACCGTTTTTACACCCATTTTACGCAGGCGCTCAAACCGTTCAGCGATTCCGGGTTTTATGATATCCTGAAGCTCGATAACACCTAATACTTTCTCATTTTCTGAAACAACCAGAGGCGTGCCCCCATTTCCTGAGATCTCCTCGACTCTGCGGGTAACGGCACTTGGGAAGTTGTTGCCCGCTTTTTCCACAATATTTTTAATTGCGTCGTAAGCACCCTTACGAATCCTGCTGCCTTCATAATCAATTCCTGAGCTTCTGGTTTCTGCTGTAAACTTTATAAACACCGGATTTTTAGCTTCATAGCTCAATGGATTCACACCTGCCAGCTCTATGATGGATTTGCCTTCAGGGGTCTCGTCACTCATAGAGCTTAGCACGGTTGCCCTGGTGAAGTCCTTTTCTGATGTACCTTCTGCAGGCCAGAAGTGTGTGGCTTTTCGGTTGCCTATAGTTATTGTTCCTGTTTTGTCCAGAAGCAGCACATCAATATCACCCGCGGTTTCAACGGCTTTACCTGATTTAGTAATCACATTGGCACGCAATGCCCTGTCCATGCCCGCTATGCCAATAGCGGATAGCAGCCCGCCAATAGTTGTAGGGATCAGGCATACGAACAGTGAAATGAATGACGCGATAGTAATGGTGATATTAGCATAAGCAGCAAAGGGCTGCAATGTGGTACATACAATAATAAATACCAGGGTGAAACCTGCAAGCAATATGGTGAGCGCGATCTCATTTGGGGTTTTCTGGCGGCTTGCCCCTTCTACAAGTGCAATCATCTTGTCAAGGAAACTTTCCCCGGGATCGGTGGAAACCTGCACTTTAATGTAGTCTGAAAGCACTTTGGTACCACCGGTAACTGAACTTTTATCGCCACCCGCTTCCCTGATAACGGGAGCAGATTCCCCTGTGATTGCAGACTCATCAATCGTCGCAAGCCCTTCAATTATCTCGCCGTCAGTAGGAATGATATCGCCCGGCTCGCAGATAAAGATGTCGCCCTTTTTCAGCGTAGAAGATGGTACTACCTGAACTTCATTTTTGTAGATTTCGCCAATAAGTTCAATCTTTTTAGCCGGTGTTTCCTCGCGGGTCTTGCGCAGGCTATCGGCCTGCGCCTTACCACGCGCCTCTGCAATAGCTTCTGCGAAATTGGCAAACAGCAGCGTAAACAGAAGAATCAGAAAGATCGTGAAGTTGTATGCAAAGCTTCCCTGGCTTGTTTCGCCCATCAGGATCCAGATACATACGCAAGCCATTATGGCTGTACCTATCTCTACCGTAAACATTACGGGATTTTTAATCAACGATGCGGGATTAAGCTTTACGAAAGAATGCTTTAATGCCTGTTTTACCAGGTCACCCTGAAACAGGGTTGTATCTTGACTTTTCATTTCGTCTAAATTTATTTATAAAGTGAAAAATATTCAGCAATCGGCCCCAGCGTAAGTGCCGGGAAGAATGACAATGCAGCAACTATGAAAATAACGGCAAAGGTCATAAAGCCAAATGTAGAAGTATCTGTTTTCAGCGTACCGGAGCTTTCCGGAACATATTTCTTCGCCGCCAATATTCCCGCGATGGCAACCGGCCCGATAATAGGCAGATAGCGTGCCATCAGCATTACAATACCGCAGGCAATGTTCCAGAAGGGTGTGTTATCGCCAAGGCCCTCAAAACCGCTTCCGTTGTTGGCAGAGGAGGAGGTAAATTCATACAGCATTTCGCTGAAGCCATGATATCCGGGATTAGCAAGCCATCCGGCATATTCTTCCGGGTTGCCTGCATACAGGTGTGAGGCAATAGCCGTTCCCGATAATATCAGGAGTGGGTGCAATAAGGCAATCATCATCGCTATTTTCATCTCTTTAGCTTCAATCTTTTTGCCTAAAAACTCCGGTGTCCGGCCAACCATCAACCCGCTAATAAATACTGCAAGGATGATGAATATATAAAAGTTGAGGAAGCCCACGCCCACACCTCCGTAGAAGCAGTTGACCATCATTCCCAACAATGTGGCCATACCGCCAAGCGGGGTGAAGCTATCATGCATCGCGTTCACCGAGCCATTACTGGTACAGGTAGTGTACGTGCCCCAGTTAGCAGATGCAGCTGCCCCAAACCGTACCTCTTTACCTTCCATGCTGCCCATTGCCTGCGCAATTCCCATTTTGTCAAGAGCAGGGTTACCGTTCATTTCGGCATATACAGAAGTTATCAGCAGCAGCATAAAGCCCGCCGTCATTACCCCAAATATAGTCCATGCAAGCTTTTTTCTCCGAAGCACGTAGCCCATAGCAAAAACCATAGCAATTGGTATCAGCACGATGCTTACAGTCTCAACTATGTTGGTCAGGTAGTTTGGGTTTTCCATAGGGTTTGCCGAGTTTGGACCGTAGAACCCGCCTCCATTGGTGCCAAGCTGCTTGATCGCCACAAATGCCGCAACCGGCCCCCTGCTGATACTTTGCTCTTTACCTTCTAAAGTTGTGATGGTATCCTTACCCTCAAAAGTCATGGGAGTTCCGTTGAATACAAGGATAATTGCTACAATAGCCGAAAGTGGAAGTAATACCCTTGTGCAAGCACGTACAAAATAGCTGTAGAAATTTCCAAGATGTGTGGTAGTCCTTGCTTTCATGGCGGTGAATACCATACCGCATATCGCAATGCCGCATCCCGCACTAATAAACTGCCAAAGCATAAGGGTAAGCTGCCCCAAATAGGACAGGCCACTTTCTCCGCTATAATGTTGGAGATTGGTGTTGGTAATAAAGCTAACGCTCGTATTGAAGGCCAGGTCGCCGCTCATCGAAGGGTTTTTGTCCGGGTTAAGCGGCAGCCATTCCATATTGGTAAGGACAAACATTGAGATAAGGAACCAGAAGAGGTTGATTACCAGTAGAGCCCCAAGATGCTGTTTCCATGTCATCTCCTTGTCAGGATTGATCCCGCCGATCTTAAAAAAGAGTTTGTCAAGGGGGTTAAATATCCTGTCCGGCCAAGTGCTTTCATAATTAAATATCCTGCCTATGTACCGGCCCAGGGGGATAGCAAGCAACAGGACCAAGCCATACATTGCTATTACGCCTAAAATTTCGCTGTTCATGTTCTAGAATTTTTCAGGTTTTACAAGTACGTAGCAGATGTATGCAAATACAATTAATGCTACAATAAAAAGTGCTGTCATAGTTTTAGACTTTTTCGAAGAAATCGAGTGATTTGATAAATAAGGCAAAGAAAGCGATGCCTGTTGCGTAAAGAATAAGTGTCATTTTTATTTATTTGAAGGTTTATATTCCAGAAGCGTTGACCTGGGCAATATATTCCCTGCGCAGGGACTGCGGAAACAAGTCTGCTATACTGCACTTGTGCAGTTCCATAAAAGTGGATACCGAGAAGACATAAATGTTTGCAATCAGTTTTTTTGTTTCAGCATTACCATTTGCCAGTAGCTGTTCAGCCACGCCAAGGCACTTTTTTGCCCTTGGTATATTGCCCTTGCGGATAAGGTTCTTGGTAATTTCTGCGAACTGTACCGCCTTGGCAGATGCAGATTTGACATTGTTTCTCATTATGAAAAGATTTTACGTTTTGATCTATAATAGCCAAATGCGGTGCCATACCTTATGTTGAAGGTATAAGATCCAATAAATCAGTTACATAGTTCGTATGCTGTGATTGTGCCAAATGCAAAACCCTATCAAAATGATAGGGTTGGCATCTCATAATGAGAAGATTATTTAGGTGGTTAGTTTATATTCGTCCATCTTACGGTAGAGTGTTGCTACCCCAATGTTCAACAGCCGTGCAGTTTCTGCCTTATTGCCACCGGTATAGTTAAGTACTTTTTGGATATGGAGCTTTTCCACGGAAGCCATCGAAAAAGCCGAAAGCGTGCCCGTTGGCTCTTGTGAAGATGCCTGTAACCGCAGTTCTGCAGGCAGGCTGTCAGGTGTTAGCACACCGGAGCTTTCCAGAATAACGCTGCGCTCCAGTATATTTTTAAGTTCACGTATGTTTCCGGGCCACTGGTGCGCTTTTAAAATTTGCAGGGCTTCTTTGGAGATGGTTGTAATATTCTTGTTGGTTTTTTTGCTGAATATACTCAGGAAATGAAGTGAGAGCGCCTCAATATCTTTTGATCGTTCCCGAAGCGGCGGTAAATGGACCTTAAAGGTAGAAAGCCTGTAAAATAAGTCTTCCCTGAACCTCCCGGCTTCAATTTCCTTTAGGAAGTCGCGATTTGTAGCCGCAATGACCCTGACATTTACCTTGGTGGTTTTATTGCTGCCGATTTTTATGAATTCGCCATTTTCGAGGACACGCAGCAGTTTTGCCTGCAGGTCAAAAGGTAGTTCGCCCACCTCGTCCAAAAAGATAGTACCCTTATTAGCTTCTTCGAACAGTCCCGGCTTATCCTTTAATGCCCCGGTAAATGCCCCGGCCATGTGGCCGAACATTTCGCTCTCGAGCAGGTCATGGCTGAATGCTGAGCAATTGATGGCTACAAAATTTTCATTCTTCCGCAGGCTGCCCTGATGGATCGCGTTGGCGAAGACCTCCTTTCCTGTACCGGTCTCACCGGTGAGAAGTACAGTGGTATCGGTAGGAGCAACCTTAGTGGCAAGATCAATAGCATCTGTAATGCTCCTGGACTGACCGATAATGCCGCTGAAGGAATACTTTTGATTAAGCTGCGCTGAGAGGATTTCTACGCGTTTTTGCAGGCCGCTTTTTTCAAGGGCACGGTGGATTAACGGGATAATCTTGTTGTTGTCATCACCCTTGGTGATATAGTCGAAAGCGCCATTTTTTATAGCCATCACCCCGTCCGGGATATTGCCGTATGCAGTCAGCAGTATGACTTCCACATGAGGATACTTTTCCTTTATAGTAAGAGTCAGGTCAACGCCGCTACCGTCAGGGAGTTTTACATCGCAGAGCACCACATCGATAAGATGCTGCTCAAGAACCTTGAGTCCCGACCGGCAATTGCCGGCTTCAAGGATTTCAAAACCCTCAAGCTTAAGTATCCTGGCCATAAGGCTCCTTAGCTTTTCTTCATCATCTATTACAAGTATTTTCTTCACAGGAATAGTTTTAAGCAAAGTTAATCCATTTGGGAGTTAGTAGTGGGGTCAAATTAAATTCCTTATGTAAGGATGGCATTCTTCTATTGACTTATCATTTTCATGACTCCGCCGAAAGCCATGGCAAAAATAAAAACCAATAGCATAAGGTGTACGGATGTAAATTTCGACCTTATGCGGGATAGTTTTCTGAGGTATTGCATCCTGCCGGGCGCGGTTTGTTGTCGGGTTTCCATATTTATTTTTTTTGACAAAAAAGAGCAAAGGATATGCCTGAAAAATAATTCTGAATTAAATCCTTGATTGTTAAATTTTTAATTAAAAGTGTGAAAGGTCAGCGTGGTGGAATGATTTCAAAATGATAGCATCCTTTCTCAAAATGATAAGGTTTACTATGTACTGTCTCTTTTACGGATTGTTTAAGACCCAAATTTTAGTTCCTGATTCTTGTCAGGCAGATCTTCTCCGGCGGGTTGAGTACAAGCGGAAATTTTTCCACTTTTACCGAACTGCTGTCCAGGCCGAATGCTTGCTCTTCAGACAAGCTCCATTTCTTTATCATAAAATAGAGATTCATAACAATTTTCTCAAACCAGTTTAGTGAGCTGTCGTTGGACAGGAATTTCTCACTGAGTACAAATTTAAAGTCCCCGATTATATTGTTTTTATTCAGCGACTCGTAGCGGCTGGTCACATCTACCTCGCCATTGGCCACCATATCCTTCACCACCTCGCGGAACATCAGGTTGATCTTGGTTGCCTCCCGGAATCCGAGGTTGAAATCTATTCTGTAAAGGTCATCCTTGAGGATTTCTGTGACCTTATACTCGGTCAGGTAAGGCACGTTCATGATATTGACATGTATAAACCAGTACATGTCGGCCCGCTTAGGGCGCTTCTGCAGTATAGAGTACATAACCTTTTCTTCTATCTCGTCAGTACGGGAAGCATTAGTGAGATAAACAAGGTGGGTAGCATATTTGGGTATCGACATATCCACGCTAAGTTCAGCAAGCACATTTTTGTAATCTTCGATCCGGACCATACGTGTATGTTTGCGGCTAATCTGTTTCGCAATGTGCCAGGTAGCCATAACCGCGATAAGGCCAAGGGCAATAAATAATGTAACATACCCACCGTGCATGAACTTCTGCAAGTTCGCGATTAAGAACCCAATTTCAATAACTATAAAGAGTCCTATTATAGGAGACATGATGTACCAGGGTATGCGCTTCATTATCATGTAATAATTCAGAAGCACAGTCGTCATTATCATGCATAGTACTATTGCAAGGCCGTATGCACCTTCCATATTCCCTGATTCCTCAAAATGTAGCACTACCATTATGCAACCTGCCAGCAAAAGCCAGTTTATGGACGGGATATATAGCTGTCCCTGTAATTCGGTAGGATATTTGATCCTGACCTTCGGCCAAAAATGAAGGCGCATCGCTTCGTTGATCAAAGTGAAGGAGCCACTGATAAGCGCCTGCGAGGCTATGACAGCAGCGAGTGTTGCGGTGATAATGCCAAAGGGCAGGAACCAGTCGGCCATAATCAGGTAGAAAGGATTTCCGAAGTCCCCGCCAAGACTTTTTAAGGTTTGACCCTCTTTCTGGATAAGAAAAGCAGCCTGCCCGAAATAGTTCAGTACTAATGCAGACTTAACGAAGATCCAACTAATGCGGATATTCTTTCTTCCGCAATGGCCCATGTCAGAATATAGCGCTTCAGCACCGGTAGTACAAAGGAAGACGAATCCCAAAACATAGAATCCTTCGGGGTGGATTGTCAGCAGGTGGTAGGCGTAATAAGGATTTATAGCCTTGAATACTTCAGGATGTCCGGCAATCTGTATAACACCAAGGACGGCAAGCATGGAGAACCATACAAGCATTACCGGTGCAAAGAACTTTCCCACCAGTTTTGTGCCGAATTGCTGAATGATAAACAGGATACACAGGATAGCAATTACAATGGGGACGGTGTTGATGTTCGGGTAGTAGGTTCGCATCCCTTCCACGGCAGAAGATACGGAAATTGGTGGCGTAATGATACCATCCGCCAACAAGGCACTACCGCCGATTATGGCGGGGACAATTAGCCATTTCACCTTGGTACGCTTTACTAAAGCATAAAGGGCAAAAATGCCGCCTTCACCATTGTTGTCAGCACTTAGTGTAATAAGTACGTATTTTATGGTAGTCTGCAGGGTGAGTGTCCAGAATATACAGGATACACCTCCGAGGACAATATCAGCATCAACACCATGACCACCAATGATGGCTTTCATCACATACAGCGGCGATGTTCCAATATCCCCGTAAATGATACCAAGGGAAATTAATAATCCGGCAAATGTCAGCTTTGAGTGTAGATTTTTGTTATGGGCACTCATAAAAGTAAAGTATTAGAATATGTTTAGTTTTTGTTTACGCAGTAATAAAGCGGTATCCAACCCCGGATTCTGTAAGTATATACCTTGGCCTGTTAGGGTCAGCTTCGATTTTTTTGCGTAGTTGAGCTATAAATACCCGCAGGTATTGTGTTTGTTCTGCGTATCCATTGCCCCAGACCTCAGTAAGGATGTATTGATGTGTTAATGCTTTACCCTCATTTTTCAGCAGTACAGCAAAGAGCTGATATTCAGTAGAGGTCAGCTTGAGTAGCTCACCGTCCTTCCTTACGAGGCGTGCGTTAAGGTCAACAGAGATATTTCCAAAAGTAATAATGGGGTCACTCTGATACGCACCTGCGATGCGTAAAGCGGTACGAATGCGTGCCAGCAGCTCCTGGGTACGAAAAGGTTTGGTGAGGAAATCGTTAGCACCATTATCAAGCGCTTTTACAATCTCTGCTTCCGAATTCTTTACTGATACTATTATGATAGGATTTTGATACCATTCCCGTAGCTGGAGCAGCACATTCTGACCGTCATCATCGGGCAGACCAAGGTCCAGCAGTATTAATTCTGGGCCATGGCCAGCTGCCATAACGAGCCCCTCTTTTGCAGATGCTCCAAAGTACGTCTTGTAACCAGCAGCATTTAAGCTGATTTCAAGAAGTTTCCTGATCTGGCTCTCATCGTCAATTACGAGTATTGAAGGGTTATTCATTGCTAATATCTTTTAGTTCCATTACTTCAGCAGCGAACTGCAGAATAAATCGTGCTCCGCCAGAATCCTTATTTTCCAGGTTAACTTTCCCACTTTGGGCTTCGGTTAAACCTTTTACTATTGATAGCCCTAAGCCGGTTCCACCCGTTTTGGAATTATCGACCCTATAAAACTTATCAAAAGCTTTTGTTATATCCACTTCAGGAAAGCCATTACCATTATCCTCTACTGTGACCATGCAAGAGTACGGGATGCCCTCCGAAGGCTCGAAAGCTACGTCAGGCTTGTAAATAAGACCAAGTTCTATTTTCGTGCCGGCAGGAGAATACTGGGCAGCATTGTAAAGCAAGTTGTAAAGTATCTGCTCCATCAAACCATAATCAAGTTTGAAGAGAGGCATGTACTCACGTTTAGTGACTATAACCTCATGCTGGGCCAGCTCCTCGGCGAGGCTGTCGATAACCTTATAAAATAATTCCTCAAGATCGCACCAGTCAAGCTTCGGCTTGATATGCCCCGACTCGAGGCGCGACATATTGAGCAGGTTCTCCACCTGATGATTGAGCCTGTGTGAAGCCTTATCCATTTCCGCCAGTAATCTGCTTTTATCCGACTCACTCAAAGGATTGACCTTATCCTGCATGATACCTATAGCGCCCATAATGGTGGCGATAGGTGTGCGCAACTCATGTGAGAGGGAATCAAGAAGGGTATCATATAAGCGCATAGTGTTCCATTTAGCTTCCATCAGTTGGGCCGCCTGCCGCGCTTTCCTTATCTTATAATTAAGGGCGCCGTTGATCATGGCTACGATAAAAAACATTAACAGGAGCAGCGCATCCTCAGTGCTGTAAATATGGAAAGTATAGTAGGGCTCTATAAAGAAGAAATTCAATACGAGCGCACTAAGTAATGCTGCGACCAGGAGGCTTTTGAGACCGATAAATACGGCAAGTAAGGATACTGCGATTAGCAGAATGTAACCGGTGATTTTGTAACTTAGGTAATCCCTAAAAATAAAGCAAATTGCTGCTACCAGTAGGGTTGTAGCTACACTAACAAAATATTGCTTAGTAGTATTATATAATTCATCTTTCACAGGTGCAATTCTATGGTACAAATTTACCTGTAATTATATAAGTAAAATATATTATCTCTTCGCTGAAGTATAAAGATTTTATAAAGATTTTTGCAGTTAAAGGCTGTTCATTTAGCGAATTTACAATTTTTGTTGGGAAATTATATCGTTCTTTAAATCAATTCGTTACTAAGTTTTAGGCTGTGCAAAAATCATATCCGACGACCTCTTAAATTTTAAAACTGCCATGAAATTGCCACAGCAACTTTGGGCACTTCTGAACATTTTGCTTGTTGCAGATAAAATAAAAAAGCCTGTAAATCGTAAAATTTGCAGGCTTTAAAAGCTTTCGGGATGTTTTGTGTGTGTTTTCGCAAACTTTGAAAAGTTCGCCTTAGACCGTCTTCGTGGAATCGCCGGGAATTGAAGCTAAGTCCTGAAACCTACATATTTATTGATATTTTTAATTATCAAAAATGTATTGCCCTGATTTTGCACCTGATCTAAAAATACTATTACGGCAATAAAGCAAATATAAATGTTATTGAAGTCTAAAGATTGTATCCGGGTTAAAGGCCCAATCGTGCAAGCAAATTATCTTTTTTAGATCTAGCCACGCTCAATTTATCACCATTTGACATCACCACAAAAAAACCATCGCTTTTCTTAATCTGTATGATTTCGGATATATTGATCAGGGTGGAATGGTGTATCCTTTCGAATTTCGTTTCGGGAAGGTTGGCTTCTATCTCTCCAAGCGATCGGGAGACTACGAGTTTTTTTCCATTGAGGAAAATGATATCGGTGTATGCCCCGTCGGCGGCGCAATAGAGGATGTCGCCAACGCTAACAAAGTCAAAGCCGTCACGGTTGGGTAGTACTATTTTTTGCTTTTCAGGGTCTAATGCCCTGTTCAATAGCAGGTTGTTGATGCGTTCTCTCCCTGCCGATGATGGCGTGGGCAGTTCCTGAAAGCGTTCGATAGCGCTCATTAGCTGCTTGGGATCAACAGGCTTTAGTAGATAATCAAGTGCGCTCATCCTTAGTGCCTTTAGCATATACTGGTCGAAGGCAGTGGTAAATATTACATTAAATTGCGTAGTCTTGCCAAGTTGTTCCAACATTTCAAATCCGGTCATTAAGGGCATGGATATGTCGAGGAATACAAGTTGGGGCTTGTGCTTATTAATTGCTTCGATTCCTTCCTGTCCCGACCGGCAGATAGCGACCACCTTCACATCGGGACAAAACAATTCGATATCATGCTCCAGTGCGGTAATGCAATATTGTTCGTCATCAATTATTATCGCTCTTATCATAATTATAAATGTAGGGTTATTACTACGAGCGTACCGGCGGGTAAACCGTTGGCGCCGCTTTTGTCAACAATTTCAATATGGGCATCCTGTTGGTGCATCTGGTTGTAAAGGTCAAGGCGCCCCTGAACCATTTTCATACCTTTTGATGTGTGGCCTTCATTTTTTAATGCCGAATTTCGCCCTACGCCATTATCATCAATTTTGCAGATCACCGTTTCCCCTTCCAAATTTACTGACACTATTATCTTACCGCCCTCCTGTTTTGGGAGCAGCCCGTGTATAATGGCATTCTCTATAAACGGCTGCAAAAGCAGGGCCGGTATCTTTATATCCCCACAGTCAATATTAGGGTCGATGATGAATTCATATTCCAGCTTATCGCCAAACCGCAGGGATTCGAGTTCAAGATACATTTCGCAGGTTTGCAACTCGTCTTGCAGGCCTATTTCCAATAGGTTGCTGTTAAGCTGGTTTCGCAGCAGCCTGGCAAATGTGGTAAGGTATAGCACGGCCTCTCTCTTTTGGTTGGTATGGATGAGCGCCTTGATGGAATTGAGGCAGTTGAATATGAAATGCGGATTCATTTGTGAACGCAGTGCTTTTGCTTCAAGGCGCATGGCTTCTCTTTCAAATGATAGTTGCTGCTGGTCTTTACGGCGTGCTGCACTTATTTTTCTTCGGATACCAAAATACAAAGCAGTTATGCCCGTAATAATAATGATACCTATAAACCACCAGGTACGCCAAAAAGGCGGGGTGATCACAATCTTTAATTTCGTTACCTTATCGCTCCACTCACCAGCTACGTTTGAGGCATTGACTAAAAATTTATATTCCCCCGGCGGGAGTGTTGTATACGTGGCAATGTTATTGTTACCCGAATATACCCATTCCTTATCCAACCCTTTCAGCATATAGCGGTATTGCAGGTTTTCGGGGAGGTTATACTCGGCAGCGGCAAATTCAAAGGTGAGGAAGTTCTTGTCGTAAGCGAGTTTCATCTGCTTTATCCCATTGATTCCGTTGTTTGAGTACGGGCTATCAGCAGGTAGTTCATCATTATTAACGAGAATGGAAGTAATCAGCGTTTCCGGCTTATAATCGTCTGAAAGTATATCCTTTGGGTTAAAGATAACATACCCATACGCCCCCCCGAAAGCGAGCCTCCCATCGCCGAATTTAAAATAATGCCTGCCATTGAAACCTATCGGTTCATTAGCAATACGGGCAGTATGGATACGGATCTTATTGGCGCGGGTTGAAAAAGAGAGCAGGCCCTTGCCCGTTATGCCCCAAAGGGTAGCGGCATCATCAAAAATGATATTTGAAATGGCGTTTCCGGGAAATCCGTTGGCAGTAGTATAGTCAAAATATTTTCCAGTCTTGGTATCGAACTTTATCAGGCCGGAATACATTGTGCCCAGCCATAAGATATCTTTATGTACCGGATCATTTGCCATCGAAAGTATCCGTACGTCAGGTACATAACGCACCGTAGTATTTTTAACGGCATTATAATGAAATAGCCCCAGGGTGGTGCTTATCCAAAACTCGCCTGTGTTGGCGACCAGGCCGTTGATGCTGTTATTGAAGGGGTTCCCGATATCAAAAGGCACGTGGTGTTTGAAGGTTATGGTATTTGTAACCGGATCCAGGGTGTACAGCCTCATGTCGAGCCCAACGGCCCAAACATTTCCGGAGGGATCTTCCGCCATGGCGCATGACGGTAAACGTTTAGGTTTTCCGCCCTTAAACTTCCATTTAGGATAGTTGACCTTCTTATTTTTGTCAAGATAAAAAACACTCTCAATATGCGAGTCAGGTTCTGATTGTGCTACCCAAAGCATGCCATTTTTTGAGCGCAGCCATCGCCACCCGTAGCCCGATACGGTATCCAGCAGCTTGTCTACTACATGATCTTTCACCCCGGCTTTTTTCAGGATATCTGAATGAAAGGATTTTACCATGGGCTGGCTTTGCAGATGGCTTACCCTCATGTCAAACAATTCAATGCCCAGCCCGCCCGTTCCCCCCCAGATTACTCCGGAGCGGTCAATCAGTAATGGTGAGCTGTTGATACCTATAGTGCAATCACTGATGCTGTCGGATTCGGCGCGCCATAGCTTTCCCTGGCGCCCTATCATAAAATAGGCAGTGCCTTCATTATCAAGTAGTCGCAATGAAGCAGAAAGATAGTCTGGACTGTTATTAGAAAGGGAAATGGCTGAAAATCGGTTATCTGTAGGATGGTAAACTAATACCTTATCAGGGTCGATCAGCGCAAGCGTGCCATTTTTTCTTGCAATTACCGACATGTCCTGCAATTCCGGGGGAGGATAATTATATATTTTCCGTTTATATGGAAAAACAACTTTGTTTGTTTCCAAACCCTGATAATTAAGAAAGATAAGTGCCTCATGCGTGGTAAGCACAATTGACTTTCCGTCATGTGCAATGCCCTGGATGTATTCTTTTTGGGGCAATAGTTTCAATGAAGTCAGGGCGGCATCTATAATATACACTTTTCCGGTATTGGACAGCAGCCAGTATTTGTTACCTGCTTCGGCAAATGACCTTCCTTTCTTGAATTTGCCCTTTAGCTCTGAAAATTCTTTTTTGGAAGTAAGGGCAATAACCTTTTCAGTTGCGGTATCAAAAATATCGAGTTGACCCGATTCATAGCACAACCACAACCGGTCCCTTTTATCCAGCCACATATTGGTAATGATGCCCGATGACAGCCCGCCCTTTGCAGTGGGCGTATAATAAAACGGCCTGAATTTCCTGCCATCATACCGTGCGAGTCCGTTGCGCGTACCAATCCAGATAAATCCCCTGCTGTCCTGTACTATAGCCGCGATGAAGCTTTGCGGAAGCCCGTCGGATACCGTAAGCTTTCGCAAAAGCGGAGGACTATCCTGCGCCGTGCAAGGAAGCTGGATGATCAATATCAAGAGCAGGCAAAGTGTTCGCAGGGGTTGTAGCATGTCCGTAAATGTATATAAATTTTTAACATAGCGTTATCCTGCGGGTTGCGAGACAGACTCTGAAAGCAGGTATTTGCAGCGTTTGCCGAATGTCATTTACCGGTTATCAGTACATATTTACCAACTGTCAATCCAAAAGTGCCAACCGTTAAACGGAAAATTTTTACAAAAACTTTCAAATTAGTTTTGACCGAAAATTACAAACCAATCAATTTCATATCATGAAGAAAACATTACTCAGTGTATTAGTAGTTTGCGGAGTTTCGCTTGGGGCATACGCACAATCAATCCCGACGGAATGGAGTACCCGCTATCAAACCGTTATGGATAGTATTACCTCTAATTTTGAGGGAGATGGCGAACCCATTGGCATAAGCATGGCGGTAAACGTACCGGGCATAGGCACCTGGCAGGGCGCATCGGGCATGGCGGAACCTGGAGTATCTATGACTACCGACATGACAACGGGTGTGGCAAGTAATGGTAAAATGTTTACCGCCGTAATCCTTCTCAAATTACAGGAGGCTAATTTATTATCGCTGGACGACCAGATAGGCCAGTATATTACCGAAGATCTGCATGACATTGATAAAACAGCAACCATTCGCCAATTGTTAATGCATGAAACCGGCTTTTTTGATTATTCGAATGACCGTGTAGATGCTTATTATGAAGATGTACTTGCCGACCTTGACCGATACTGGACCATACCCGAAGTTGCAGACAGGATAGAAGCTCCACATTTTGCCGTAGGCACAGGGCACCGCTACAGTAATACCAATTACATACTGGCGGCCTGGGTTATTGAGGAGGTTACCAATATGAGCTTTACTGAAGCCCTGCACCAGTATATTACCCAACCCTTAGGACTTAACCGTACATTTGAAGCTAATGAAAGCACGGCCCTGGACGGTACCCCTGAGGCATCCAGCTATTTTGGAGGTATTTGGTATCCAAGGCTTGGGTTTACTTCTTTCTATTCTATGGACCTTGGAGCAGGCAGTACCATGTCTACACCTGCTGACATGGCCGCATTTTACCAGGCAATATTTGGCGCCGGTACGTTCCTGACCGCCGAATCGAGACAGCAGTTGCTTAATTTTGATGCTGCTACGCAATATAGCCTTGCAGTATGGCATTCGTATTCTAATGCATTGCAAAGAGAAGTATATTATCACACAGGCTCTAATGCAGGATTTCTTTCTGAGGCAACATACGACCCGATGACGGGTGCCTCTATTTTCTGGATCACCAACAACGACCAGACAAATTTTACCAATAACAGCGTAGCTATTCGGAGGGAGTTCCGCAAAGGTTATCCTAAGCAGGCCAACGATGCAGGTATAGATCATATCGTTTCGCCCCGCAGTACGGTTTGCATCGGCGCCATTACGCCAATAGTTGTAATTAAGAACTATGGTAGTGCGACATTAACCTCTGCAGCCATAAAATACCAACTTAACAACAATGCCAACATTTTCACCTATAACTGGACAGGCAGCCTTGCCACAGGTGAAACGGCCCAGGTTACTTTAACCACAATCCCTATTAACCAAAACAACAACCATACCCTTAAAGTGTGGACGGAAAACCCTAATGGAAGTGCAGAAGGCTATACCTTCAACGACATGAAAACGGCAAATTTTGCCGCAAGGACAGGAGGGACTGGCGAATTTACATCGTTTACCGAAAATTTTGAAGGTGAAACTTCGGCTATTAAGGTTTGGAACCCAAAACATATCAGTGCACATCAGTGGGGTGTGACTAAGCTCTCGGGAAGCTCGGGCAATCATTCCCTGGCAACATCCAACGAATTCTCGGTAGTAGGGGATGAGTCGGTAGCCGATCTGCCGCTTATTGCATTGAGCGGTAACAATGAACTTACTTTTAAATATGCCAATGCTTATAGAGAAGGACACGAAAACACATTACAGGTTTTAGTGTCAGACGATTGCGGTGCCACATGGGATACTGTGTTCAACAAGACAGGGATCGAATTGTCGCAAGGCGTAGAAAGTGGGGAGTGGCTTTATTATCCGCAGACCGATGAGGAATGGAACACCGAGACCATATCGCTGAACGAATATGCAGGTGCTAGTGTACAGATACGTTTTAAACGTATAATGGATACGGCCATTGGCGACAACCTCTTTCTTGATGACATTCATGTTGGCTCGGCCCTTGGCATTGCGGGCCGCGACAAAAACATCATCAATGTGTATCCTAACCCTGCCTCCGATAAAGTTACAATTGTAGGCTTGCCGGAAGGTACACCGGTAGCGCTCTACACCATTTCTGGGCAGAAGCTTCTGGAGGTAACAGCTAATGGCGACACGGTAATTGACATCAGCGGCTTCGCCAAAGGAATGTACTTCCTGAACACCGCTAAGGGTTCTGCAAAAATAATAAAGAAGTAATTTTTTCTTGTTGCAATGCTAAGCAGCGGCTTGGTTCTTGGCTAAACCGCTGCATAAGCATTAATAAATAATTTATTGAATTATGAAACATTATCACATTGCTTTATTGTCATTATTTTTTTTCAATCATGCTGTAAAGGCACAAATGATACTGCTTAGCAATGATTTTGGTACAGACCTGGCATCAATGCAGGCTGCTACAGCGGGCTGGGGCGTGGCAGAGCTTGACGGTAACGGGTATGGATGGAGGCCTTACCTCAGTTCGGATTTTCATGAGTTAGGATTTACCGGGATTGTGGACGCTTCTGCATCATTCAAATTTGAAGAAGATGGTACTACAGCACCACTTGCCACCATGAACCTTCTTGGTTCGCCATTAATAAATCTTTCAGGCTACAGCAGTGCACAGCTTACCTATAAAATTGGAGCATTATTGCTGGATGAAGGACAAATGGGCTACCATTTACTGGTTGTTGAAGATGATTTTGTTGATTTTGCCAATCCCAATTTTGTGGAGTCAATTACGAGTGAGGGTTCTCATGATGTAACTTTTGATCTGACACCTTTTGTAGGAAAAACAATAAATCTTATGTGGTATCATTATTCCCTTCTAAATTATGGTAACGGTTATCTGATACTTGACGATATAGTGGTTACCGCCATAAATACAGCAGGAGTAAAAGAAATACTCACACCCAAATTATCGCTTTATCCCAACCCTGCCAGTGATAAAGTAACCATAGTTGGCCTGGCAGAAAGTACAGTGGTATCGCTGTACAATGTTTCAGGCCAAAAAGTGCTGGAAGTGGTAGCCAATGGCGATACGCAGATCGACATTAGTAACCTGGCCAAAGGGATGTACCACCTGAACACGGCTGAGGGATCTGCCAAAGTAATAAAGAAGTAGTTTTTTTAGTTTAATTTTTCATTTGCAGCGACAGGGTAATTACTGTTGCTGCTTTTGAATATTACCTTGATTCTAATTTATGAAGTATAATTTTACCTTAGTTTTAATCACATTGCTGTTCGGCGTTGTATCGAATGGCCAGAATACGTTTCTGGACAGTACGTTCGGGAATAACGGTATAGTTACCGGCGAATATTTTACCACTAATGCAATGGCGCTGCAAGGTGATGGAAAAATTTTGGTCGCCGGCAGCAAGTTTGATAATTTCCCTGATCCAATAATTTTGAGGTTTAATACTGACGGGACACCTGATACATCGTTTGGTACTAATGGTAAAGTACAGTTTAATCTTCCTAATACAGAATATTTTACAGACATAACCCAACTGCCTGACGGCCGAATCCTGGCAATGGGGATCCGATTCATTTCGGGAGGAGGGATAATTTCTAACATTTCAAAGATTATGTTTATGCGTTTTAGCGAAAATGGCACCCTGGATACCTCTTTTGGCGATCAGGGCATGCTGCTGACAGCGTTCGGAACAGAGCAGTCAGACGTTAGAAAAATGATCCTGCTCCCTGATGGTAAAATTATGGTTTCGTGAAGCATTCCTCCGGGCGGAATGGGAGCTTCCAGACCGGCGATCGCAAGGTTTAATCCCGACTTTACTCCCGACATATCTTTCAACGGTACAGGGTATAAAAAAATCCCGACTTTATTGGGTAGGTTTAGTACAATGGACATCGATGAACAGGGCAGGTTAGTGACAGCATTGAGTATAAACGGAGCTATTGCAAGTATTTTCAGATTCTTGCCAAATGGCCAGCCCGATACTTCTTTTGGTGTCAATGGTGTGGCTGCAGTTACGCACGGTGCATCCCAATGTTTTCCAAGTGAGATCAAGGTAGCTGCTGACGGCAAAATATTGCTCTGCGGTTCGTTAAACAATTCGGGGCGAAGTGCTTTTACATTGCGCCTGCTGCCATATGGTACGCTCGACAATGTCTTTGGCGATAACGGTATATTTAAATTAGTAAATACTTCAGGAGAAGATGAAGTGGCAGTGCGGATGCTGCAGCTGCCAAGCGGAAAAATTATAACCGGCTTGAGGCGATATACTACTTCATTGGATTTCGGGCTCGCCTTCCTTACTGCCAATGGCATATCGGATACTACGGCGGCTCCGCAGGGAGAAGTTACTACTCCCCTTGACAATCATCAATATATGTATTGCATGATGCAGCAGCCGGACGGAAAAGTTTTGGCCGTAGGCAATGATAACGCTAATATGGTGTTGGTGCGTTATGATTTTCAGGAGATGCTGGGGCAGCCGGATTTTGATAATGATAAATTGGAAGTTTATCCTAACCCTGCCACTGATAAAGTTACGGTAGTTGGTCTGCCGGAAGGCACATTTGCGACACTATTGAGTGTTTCGGGCCAAAAGGTGCTGGAGTTGACTATTAATGGGGATACACAAGTAAATATGGATAACCTGCCACCGGGAATATATCTTCTAAAAACGGATATGGGATCTGCCAAAATAATAAAGAAGTAGTATCAGGTTTTAATTTCTAATAACAATGGCGAATTGCATCTTTTCCACTGCTGGTCATTAAATAAAATAATTGAATGAACAGCGTGATGCATTATTGGATTATGATGAGTCTGTGAGATTGGAATCCCTGCCGGCGCTTACATCACCCCGACCATCTGGGCAGTTCGAGCTACATCACCAATGCCACCGGGAAAGTGAGCCAGCATATGGCAGAGCGTTAAAAAATTGTCCGATGAACAATTTTAGCGAATTGTCCGTTTATCTGTGAGCCAGCAGAATGAAGTGAAGTTAAAAAGGTTTAGATGCAACATTAAAAATAAAATCCTGCAAACGTGAGTTTGCAGGATTTTATTTAGTGTGGAATCGCCGGGAATCGAACCCGGGTCCAAACAGGGAAGCAAAGAGCTTTCTACACGCTTAGTTTCCGATTGGGTTTTCGATAGTATGCAAGGCCGGAAACTGCCACATACTACTTAGCTTCTTAAGTCTCGATGCCCTCACGAAGCAGAAAGGCATCCAGGTATACATTTACGGTTCTCCTAATCGAAACGCCGCATACCGGGGCTTTTCAGGAGAATCCCGCCTCCCTGCCTGGCAGGGACGTGGCTTTATCTTACTATATTCAGATTAAGCAGCAAGAGCGTAGTTATTTTCGCCGTTTAAATGTTTAAGGCAATGATATACGGGAACAGCCTCATTTCCCGACGTGCTTACTGTCTGTTTCGGCCTGCTGTCAAAACCAGTCGACCCCAGTAATCTATAGATTTGGTATACAAAAACAATACCACAATCTTCGTTGCAAAGATAAGGATTTCTTTTTTAAATATAAATTGGCGAAAAGATGATTATATGTTATATTTGGACTGTTTTTATTGCTTTGAAGTTATATTTTTAAAATTACATCGTTTTCGTTGCTGTAAAGAAAGCAATTGATGTGTAAAAATGGGATTGCTATGAAATTCGGGATCATAAAAGAGAGGAAGTCGCCGCCGGATAAAAGGGCAGTATTTTCACCGCGAATGCTGAAAGCTTTTAGAGAAATGTACCCGCAGGCGCAGATAAAAGTGGAATCTTCGGACATCCGCATTTTTAAGGATGAGGAATACAGGGATGCCGGCTTTGAAATTACCAATGATATAAGCGATTGTGATGTGCTTATTGGTGTAAAGGAAGTGCCGGTTAATGCACTGATTCCGGGAAAAAAGTATTTCTTTTTCTCACATACAATTAAAAAACAACCACACAACCAGAAATTGCTACAGGCAATCCTGGATAGGGATATCGATCTGTATGACCATGAAACTATTGTGGATGAAAATAACAGGCGCCTTATTGGCTTTGGCAGGTATGCCGGCAATGTAGGTGCTTACAACGGTTTTAGGGCATTTGGCCAGAAGTTTGACCTTTTTAACCTGCCCAAGGCCGAAGAGCTTCCGGATAAAGACGCACTCATTTCAAGGCTTAAAAGAAATATGCTTCCCCCTGTAAAAATTGTGCTTACCGGAAAAGGTAAAGTAGGTATGGGAGCAAAAGAAATCCTGGATGCCGTTAAGATCAAAGAGGTGACTGTAGAAGATTTTATTTCCAAAACATACGATGTGCCCGTTTATGTGCAGATCGATGTGCTGGACTATAATAAAAGGAAAGACGGGCAAAAGCTTGACAACAGTGACTTCTATAACAATCCGCAGGACTATGTGTCCGATTTCGGGCGTTTTGCCAGGGTAGCGGATATTTTTATGGCAGGGCATTTTTACGGTAATAATGCGCCCGTTATTCTTACACGCGATATGCTTCGTGACAAGGATAACAGGATAAAAGTAGTTGCAGATATATCCTGCGATGTAGATGGCCCTATAGCCTGTACGGTAAGGTCTTCTACAATAGCAGACCCCTTTTACGGGTACAGCCCTTCTGAAGATGCCGAGGTGGATATGAACCATCCTGCCGCAATAGTGGTAATGGCTGTAGATAACCTGCCTTGTGAACTTCCTAAAGACGCAACGGAAGGTTTTGGTGAAATGTTCCTCGAATATGTTATCCCGGCGTTTTACAATAATGATAAAGACGGTATACTTAACAGGGCCAGGATTACAGAGAAAGGCCACCTGACGGACAGGTTCAGGTATCTTGACGGATATGTTGAGGAAAAAGAAAATGTGCCCCATTTGTAGGGGCATTTTTTATTTTAGCCATTTACCTGAATGTTTGCTACATTTGAGAAGATAATTCTTTCTTCTAATGCCCTCTAAAAAAATAGTTTTTATTGCCTGCCTTATGCTTCCCGTACTGCTCCGGGCACAGGGGCTGCTTCCCTTTGTCGAGAACTTTACAAAATCTGAATATGTGGGTGACAACCAGGTTTGGAATGTAACACAAGGGACAGACAATGCGATGTACTTTGCCAACAACCACTTCTTTTTGCGTTATAATGGAGTAAAATGGGAAAAGTATGCTTTGCCCAATAAAACGATCATACGGTCGGTTTTTGTGCATAAAAACCGTGTATACTGCGGCTCCTATAAAGAATTTGGCTATTGGGTCCGCAAAAAAGGAGTAATGGAATATGTTTCCCTCTCAAAGGGAAAAGACCTTTTTTTAGGTAATGCCGATAACGAAGAAATATGGAAGGTATTTAGCCATAAAGGAAATATTTATTTCCAGTCGTTCAACGAGATCTATATTTATAACGGCAAAACAATAGAAAAGGTGAAGTTTCCTTCGCAGATATCATATTGTTATCTGATTGATGATACTATATATGTTGCTTCTGTACGTAAAGGGGTATATATCATGGATGGTACATCTTTCAGGAACGTGGAAAGTTGGGGGATACTTCAGGAAAACGTTGTGCATGGTATGGAGAAGAACCGTGGCGATATTTATATTTTCTCCAAAAACAACGGTGTATACATTGCCAGCGGTAGTAAGATTATCCCCTGGAAAAGCGCGGTTAACGATCTTCTGAAAGATGATGTGATCCTTTCGGCCAGGTTTATAGATGAAAATACGCTGGCTATCGGGACGGGTCTTAAAGGGTTATATATCATTAACCTGAACAATGGCGAGTATCGTAATCTTAACCGTACCAACGCTTTAAAGAATAATGCGGTACTGTCTATAACACTCGACAGGGAAGGGGATATATGGCTGGGACTCGATAATGGGATTTCGCATGTAGAGGTTAACTCCCCGGTTTCTGTGTTTTCCGATACTTCAGGCTCTTTAGGGTCCGTTTATTCCCTTGCCACTACTGACCCTGGGTATCTTTTCGTAACCAATCACGGTATCTTTACTTGTGACAATAAACAGCTGCATACCATACCGGGGTCGCAGGGGCAGGTTTGGGATATCTACAAGCACGAAAACAAGTTCGTTATAGGTCATAATGACGGCACTTTCGAATATGATGGTTTTGGCCTGAAGTGGGTTAACCCCGTGAATGGCGGTTGGAAATTCCTGAAAAGCCACTACGACGGTATATATTTCCAGGCTAATTATTCCGGGATAGCGATCTATAAAGGTGTTAACGACCTGTCAAAATGGAAGATACTCGACAGTATTACCAAACCGATACGGAATATCGCCCAAAACAAAAGGGGGGAACTATGGGCAGCCGACAATTACCGCAGCCTCTACAGGATAACGTATGACGATAATTTTAAGGTAAAACGTGTTGAAAATGTATCGGCGCAAAACAATATAAAAAGCGATTTTGGAGTGCGGATCTTTAACTTCCGGAATGAAATATTATTTCTTATCAATAATACCTGGTATGTGTATAATGCTATATCCGGTAAACTGGAAAAGAACGCTACGTTCAATTCGAGATTCAGGAATATATCAGACATTATCCCTATAGACGAAGATAATTTTGCCGTTATAAAAGAAGGGCTGCTGTATATCATAGAACAGTCGGGGGACGATTTTACATGGAGGCTGATTCCCGAAAAATATTATGAAGGGAGACTCATCATGGAAAACACACAGCTTTATAAAGATGGAAACCGCCTGCTGCTTAACCTTGACGATGGTTTTTTGGCTTATGAGGCGAAAAATAGTAAACCCAAACAGTACAAAGTAACTATCGAAGCTTTTTACGATGGATATCCAATAGATGCAAATACCGATATTAAATACAATCACCCCGTACAACTTGATATTATTTCAGGGTACTTTGGCTATGATAGGCCTGACCTTTTTTATAAGCTCAATGGCGAGGATTTTCAGCCGGTAGGCGATGGAAACTTAGTGCTTAATAACCTTAATAGCGGGGAGCAGGAAATTGTTGTATATCATTATAACGGCACCGGCTATATACAGGTAGCAACTTATGAATTTAGTGTAAGTAAGCCATGGTACTTTTCAGTTTGGATGATATTAGTATATGTTTTTGCACTTTCAGGTATATTTTTCCTCTACTACAGATGGAATAAGGTACGCTATAGCCAAAAGATCCGTCTCCATGAAGAAGAACTGAAACACAGGCGGGAAATTCTGGAACTTGAAATGGAGTCGGAAAACAATATGCGCCTACAGGAGTATGAAAAGCATATTCTTGAGACAGAAGTGCAGAACAAAGCTTCTGAAGTAGCCGGAAAATCCCTGTCTATTGCCAAGCATAGCGAAATGATTGAAAGCATCCAGGAGGTATTAGAGTCTGAGACCGATGGATCACAGATGAAAAACCGCATACGGAAGATTATCAAAACTAATACTATTAGCAAAAATGAGTGGCAGAGTTTCGAGAAGAATCTTATGAAAAGCCATGAAGAATTTGTTTACCGCCTGTCACAAAAATACCCTTCCCTTACACCAAAAGATATTAAGTTATCAATATACCTAAAGATGAATTTATCATCAAAAGAGATTGCCCCACTAATGAATATCTCATTCAGGGGAGTGGAATTGCATCGGTACAGGCTGCGTAAAAAATTGGGTATCGAGACAGAAGAGAGCTTGTATAAGTTTATGATGTCAATTTAAAAACGTTATTTTTTTAACGCTTTTAGGAATAATCATCAGTAATTTTTCAATAGTTTTTATACATCACCACTACATCAATGGTATTAATTTTGATGTATGATTACAACTTTTAAACAATTGATATTTAATTTATTATGAGTATTATTTTTAATAATGATGTAGTAGGTAAGGTATAAATTATTGTTTACTATAACGTTTTAGTTTGTAAATTTGATTAAACGTTAATTTTAAGTAAACATTATGAGGAAGACATTACTCAATATTGGTTTTCTGCTTACCGGTGGTATTACGCTGGCACAGGTTACGCCGCAACCGGCACCTTCTCAGCCGCTCGACACTGTTTTCAATGATTCAGTATTTTTTGATAATGAAATGACCGAAGTGGTCCTGATAGGTTATGGTACCAGAAAGGCAGGCGCTATCACAGGATCGGTTTCTCAGATTAAAGCCGCCGATATTGTAAGGACTCCCGCGCAATCCGCAATACAGGCAATTCAGGGTAAGGCTGCGGGTGTAAACATTGTTACTAACGACGAACCGGGAGGTAATCCTTCTATAAGAATAAGGGGGCTTGGTACCGTTACCGGCGCACGCGATCCATTATATGTAATAGATGGTATTGAAACGTCCAGCCTGAATGGGATTAACCCAAATGATATAGCCAGTATAGATATATTAAAGGATGCCTCTTCACTTGCCATTTACGGACAGAAGGGCTCTAATGGTGTTATCATTATTACAACTAAGAAAGGTAAAGTAGGCGACATCAAGGTTTCTTATGATGGGTACTATGGGCAGAAATTCATCCAGCGCAAAGTGGATATGGCAGACTCTTACCGTTTTGCTTATTACAATAATACCGCACAGGGAAATCCTAATCACTTTAATTCTAACCAGCCCAATAATACAAACTGGCTGGATGAAATTACGGATACGGGAGAAATGATGAGTAATTCTATTTCACTTTCCGGGGCTTCGGATAATGCTACCTATTATTTTGGCGCATCCAATTACAAAGAAAAAGGTATTCTTAACGGAACGCAGTTTGAAAGGACAAATGTTATCAGTAACAATACTTATAAATTATTTAATGAAAGGCTAAAAATATCTTCATTCTTAAACTTGTCAACAACTAAATCTACACCCAAACCGGTGAGTGCGTTTACTAATGCATACAAGCAATCGCCTATTGTACCGGTACGATTTGAAAATGGAAGATGGGGCGCGCCACTAAGGAATCCGGCTACAGGTCTTATTGATATTGCGGGCAGCGACAGGTTTAATAATGTTGCAAACCCTGTAGCACAGCTGGCTAACTTTCATGAAGAAAACAGGGGTACCACCATTATTGGATCTATAAATGCGGAATTGAAGATTATGGACTACCTTAAATTCAATTCCAATTTTGGGGCAACAGCATTTTGGGGAAAAGGATACACGTTTACTCCTACGCGTGAATTGTATCTTACGGCCAATCCGACAAGAACGGTTCAGGATTATATAAATCAAAATTCAAGAAACCCAATTATAAATACGCTTCAACAGCGAAGGGACACAAACTACAGATGGAACTGGGATAATTATTTTACGTTCAATAAAACGTTTGCCGATGATCACAACGTAACAGTTGTTGCAGGTTTGTCACGTTCAACTACAAATATCTCAGAATTCCTTAACGCTACAAGGCTGGATGTTCCTGAACAGTCCAACTATTGGAATCTTGGACTTTCTTCGAATAATATTGAAGTGGCTCCCGGTTCTGTAGCGCAAAACAGTAGTACTACGCCAATCGTTTCTGTAGCTTACTTTGGAAGGGCTGAGTACGACTATAAAGGGAAATATCTCTTTTCAGGTTCTTTAAGGAGGGAAGGTATCAGTGCGTTTGCTGAAGATAAGCGCTTTGAAATATTCCCGTCGGTTTCTGCAGGATGGGTTCTTACAAGCGAAGATTTTATGAGTAATGTCAAATTCCTGAATAACTTCAAAATTCGCGGAGGTTATGGAGAAGTTGGTAATGCCAACGCAAGCACATTGAATACAATACTTTTTAACACGGGTTACAATTATGCATTTGGTGCTGGTCAGGTAATTTATCCTGGGAATAACGTTCCGTTTCAGGTCGATCCTAATCTTACATGGGAGACGATGAAGGAGATTGACCTTGGTTTTGACTTTGCCGTGATGGACAACAGGCTTACAGGCTCATTTGACTATTATAACCGCAAAACAGAAAACGTTATTCTTCCTGTGGCAGTACCAACAGTCCTCTCTCCGGAGCCAGTGCTTCTTAACAGCGGTACTGTTAGTAATAAGGGTATTGAGTTTTCGGCAAAATGGCAGGATAATATTGGTAATGATTTTAATTACTGGGTAGCAGGTAACGTATCTCACAATAAAAATGAGTTGGAAGAGGTTACCAGTTCCTTCTTTGGTGATTATATTGGAGGCAGCCTTAATAACGGCCAGTATACCAAACAGGTATTAGAGGGTCATCCCCTTGGAAGCTTCTATGTTTACGAAACTACCGGATTTAATTCTGATGGTGGATTTACATACAGTGATCAAAGAGTAGTGGCAGGCAGCTACATACCCACAGTAACCTATGGTTTTAACTTCGGCGCCAGCTATAAAGGATTCGATATGTCTGTAGATGCCTATGGCGTAGGAGGAAACAAATTATACAATGGTAAAAGGGCGCAGCGTATGGGGGGTGAAAATATAGAAAACGCTCTTTTGGAAAATTTTTGGTTGCCATCGAATCCTAACGCTGTCAACCCACGTCCTTCAAATCTGGTTCCCCGTGCTTCAAAGTACTATATTGAAAATGGGGATTTCCTGAGGATAAACAATATTACCGTTGGGTATACACTTCCAGACTTTTTCGATGGAATTGATAAGGTGAGAATGTACATTACTGCCATCAATCCTTTCCTGTTTACAAACTACAGCGGATTCTCTCCCGAAGTGGTTGGTAACGATAACGCTAACCCACTGGGTACAGCAGGTATAGAACTGGATGCTTATCCAACAAACAAGACATTCTTATTCGGAATTAACATTGGTTTTTAAACAGCTATGAAGATAAATAGAATTAACATGAATAAAAAATTTCGATATATAGCAGCGGCAGGCGTATTTATGGGGATGACAGCAATAATTTCCTGTGATGACGACCTGAACGTAGACCCGCAAAATGCAATTGATGAAGTAGACTTTCTCAACAATCCCGACAATGCCGTACAGCTTGTAAACGGTGTATACAATAAAATGCTGGATTTTGATATGTATTCCTTTCCATGGATAGGCATGACAAGCATAACTTCTGATGATGCCGATAAAGGTTCGTCCCCGGGGGATACAGGTACCGATAAACATAAGATGGATAATCTTACTTTTGATGCCTCCGATCTTTCTTTCAATGAGGTGTACCGTGGCCGCTATGCCGGTATTTACAGGGCCAACAATGCACTTTTTTATCTTGAACAATTACAAATAGATGAGACACTTAAGAACAGGCTGATTGGAGAAGTGAAATTCCTTAGAGCATTATTTTATTTTGATCTTGTAAGGTGTTTTGGCGATGTGCCATTAGTAGTAGAGAAAATAGACCTGAACGACACAGAGCTTATTAATCAAACGGTTTTTGTGAGAAGGCCAAAAGCAGATGTGTATACACAAATTGAAGCAGACCTGGCCGACGCTATAGCAAAACTGCCTATAAAATCGCAATATGCGGCAAGAGATCTTGGCAGGGCTACAAAAGGTGCTGCACAGGCCCTCCTTGCTAAAGCACATTTGTACCAGCAGGAATGGAATGAGGCATTTAACATGGCAGGTGAGGTTATAGGTTCGGGACAATATGACCTGATGCAGAATTATGCCGAAGTATGGCGTGAAGTGGGTGAAAACAAAGAAGAATCTATTTTTGAAGTGCAGGCAACACTAACAGAAGGCCTTGCTCAATACACTGGTGTACAGGGACCACGCGGTACTCCGGACCTCGGTTGGGGCTTTAATACACCGTCACTCAACCTTTCTAACTCTTATGCAGCTAATGACCCTAGACGCGAAGCTACTATAATGTATATACCCTCAGTACTGTGGGATGGGTTTGAGGCTCCTAATACGCTTGCCAATCCTCGGTATAATTATAAGGCGTACCAAAGCAGTATAGCTGAATCGTGGAACAATGTTAAGGATGAAACGGCAAAAAACCTTCGTATCCTGAAATACAGCGATATTTTATTGATAAGGGCTGAGGCAGCTTATCATATAGGTAATACAACCGAAGCACGCGACAGGGTAAATGAGATCCGCGGCCGTGTGGGCCTCGATGCTTTGGCTGGCATTACGCTTCAGGAAATATACAATGAAAGGCGTTGGGAAATGGCTATGGAACACGACAGGTGGTTCGACTTGATACGTACAGGTCAGGCACAGGCGGCTATGGCTGCCGATGGTAAGACATTTGTTCCCGGCAAGCATGAGGTATTTCCAATACCGGATCCGCAAATAGTACTTAGCGGAGGGAGATTGATTCAAAATAACGGATACTAATACTAACTTAATTTTAATTTATTTACTATGAAAACAATCAAAATTTTTGCTTATGCCCTTGCGATCACTTCAGGGGTTGTATTAACGTCTTGCGGCAGCGATGATTCAGGAGGAAATGACCTTCCGCCAATTGGTGGGTATGACAGCTCTGCTGATATAGCGCCAGGAGACCTTGTAGCTTACTTCCCGCTAAACGGTAATGGTAAAGAAAGTATTTCTGGTACTGAGCCTTCAACAACATCAGGAACAACATGGGTTGACGGTGCAAAAGGCCAGGCTGCAAATTTTGTGAACGGATATATTAAGTATCCTGCACTTGCAAATTTCCCTACAACAATGACAGGATTTACTATTAGCGCCTGGATCAAGGTTGATAATAATAAAACAGAAACTTCAGGAACTGCATCTACAATTTTCACAATGGCCCGTGCCAACGAATGGGGAGGCAATATGAATCTTTATGTTGAGACAGGCGCATATCCGGTAGCCAGCGACTCACTTAAATATAAGGGCGGATACGCAACTACTGCTAACGGTATGCAGGTTTATGAGAACTTCATAAAATTAGATCCTTGGATGGTTGAGGAAAACATAGCTACCCCGGGCAAACACGTAGCAGGCCCTAACGTAGTGGCAGGCACATGGGCACATGCAGTATTTACATGGAATGGGGAGACAAAAACATTTACGCTTTATTCAAATGGTACGAAGATTTCAAGCCCTGCTTTCGAAGTAAGGGGAGACGCAACTTCATTGACATTTGACACACCTACATTCCCAATGATCGGTGCTTTCGGAAACTTCGAAAACACAACTGATACATGGAATAAGCCTATGACAGGCCAGGTGGATGAGATCCGTGTGTACAAAAAAGCACTTACTCCAGGAGATGTTAACGCACTTTACCTACTTGAGAAAGAAGGAAGGTAATTCCATATTACTATTATAATTTATTATCCCGGCGGGCTTGCCTGCCGGGAATTTTATATCCCTAACAGTAAACAGTATGCCCCCAATTATACTGTAAAGCATATCCAAAATCATCATTCAAAATTCAATACAAGTGAAAATTATTCAGTTAGCCATTATCCTTACTTTTTTCATTTCATGCTCATCATGTGATAAAAGCGATGACGGTAATGGAAACAATACTCCTGTAGAGGAGACAATGACAGACGAACAGATACTGGACCGCGCCCAGAAAGACGCGCTTAAATATTTTTGGGATTATGCCCATAGTACATCCAAACTGGCACGTGAAAGGTATCATACCGATGATCCCGGAAACGATGCACAAATAGTAACCGTTGGCGGTTCGGGCTTTGGCCTTATGACACTGCTTGTAGGGATAGAGCGTGGCTTTGTACCGCGCGGTGAAGCTGTAGCACGCTTGCAGACAGCCCTCAATTTTTTAGAGAACGCCGACAGGTTCCATGGAGCGTGGCCGCATTGGCTTAATGGAAATACCGGCAGGGTGATACCTTTTGGTACGGTAGACAACGGGGGAGACCTTGTGGAAACTTCTTTCCTTTGCCAGGCTTTGATATGTGTCCGAGAATATTTTAAAGACGGCAGTGAGGCTGAACAAGCGCTTGCGCTTCAGGCAGATGAGCTTTGGAAAGGCGTAGACTGGCAATGGTATACCAGGGGCGGCCAAAACGCGCTCTACTGGCACTGGTCACCTGAATATGAATGGCAGCTCAATTTTAAGCTGGAAGGTTATAATGAATGCCTTATCACGTATGTAATGGCAGCGGCATCGCCTACGCACCCTGTTGGCGCTGAGGCCTACCACCAGGCCTGGGCAAGGAATGGCAACATTGTTCACGCCGGGCAGCGCTATAACATACCTGTGATCTTTAATTATAATGGCGCGACAGGAAATGTAGGGCCATTGTTCTGGGGCCAATATTCTTATTTGGGAATGGACCCACGCGGCCTTACCGACCAATATGCCAACTATTGGAACCTGGTACAGAACCATGCGAAGATACACCATGCCTACAGCGTAGCCAATCCGTACAACTGGGAAGGTTACAGCGACTCGGTTTGGGGCCTTACGGCCAGCTATACAAGAAATGCTGACGGGACAACAGGATACAGTGCGCATTCACCGGTGAACGACAGGGGTGTAATTACACCGACAGCAGCACTGTCATCCTTCCCGTATACACCTGCGGAATCGATGAAGTTGTTGAGGTTTGTATACGAGAACCCTGAGTGGAAAAGCAGGCTGATCGGTGTTGCGGGGCCGTACGATGCCTTCAGCATACACCACGACTGGGTTACGCCACGTTACCTGGCCATCGATCAGGGGACTATTGTACCGATGATCGAGAACCACCGTACGGGTATGTTGTGGAACCTTTTCATGCAGGCGCCTGAAGTGAAGCAGGGATTGTTAAATCTTGGTTTCCACTCTACGCAGCATGGATTTTAAAGAAGAATAATTAGGATTTTTTCATAGCAATTCTTTTTCAGTACCGTCTTTTGCCCCTGGCGGAAGACGGTATTTTTTTAACTGACATCAATTTGAACTAACAATATGAGATTTAATACTACTGTACTCCTTTTACTGGCCTGTTCGCTTTCGCTAATCGCACAGGATAAAAAAGGCAGCAAAAAAATAAAGCCACGCGATGCATTCGTTTCCGAACTTATGGCTAAAATGACCATTGATGAGAAAATTGCTCAAACAGTGCAGTTTACTGCCGATGGCACCGTAACAGGGCCAAAAGGGGGAGATAACTTTATCAATGAAATTAAAAAAGGGAATGTAGGCTCTATCCTGAATGCCACGGGCGTAAAATATACCCGCGAACTCCAAAAGCTGAACCTTGAGAACTCCAGGCTAAAAATTCCACTGATCTTTGGATACGATGTGATCCACGGATACAGGACGATCTTTCCGATAACCCTGGGCGAAACTGCAAGCTGGGATCTTGACGCGGTAAAAAATGCCGCTGCCATTGCCGCTGCCGAAGCTTCAGCATCGGGTGTGCACTGGACGTTTGCCCCGATGGTAGATATTGCTCGCGACCCACGCTGGGGGCGTGTATCGGAAGGTTCGGGTGAAGACACCTATCTTGGTTCTAAAATGGCTTATGCCAGGGTAAAAGGCTTTCAGGGCGATAACCTTATGGCGCTGAATACGGTATTGGCCTGTACAAAGCATTTTGCTGCCTATGGCGCCGCCGAGGCAGGGCGTGATTACAACACCGTTGACATGAGCGAGCGTATGCTTCGCGAGGTATACCTGCCGCCATTTAAGGCTACTATTGATGCCGGAGTGGGTACGTTTATGGCTTCCTTCAACGAGATATCGGGCGTACCGGCAACGGGAAGTAAATTCCTGATGAGGGACATCCTGAAAGGGGAGTGGAACTTTAAAGGCTTTGTGGTGACCGACTATACAGGGATGAATGAAATGATACCCCACGGCTATGCCAAAGATTCGCTGCACGCGGGTGAGCTTTCGATGAATGCCGGTATTGATATGGACATGGTAGGTGGCATCTATATGAAAAACCTTAAAAAGCTGCTGAACGAAGGGTGCGTAACCGAAGCGCAGATAAACGATGCCTGCAAAAGGGTGCTTGAAGCAAAGTACGACCTTGGCCTGTTTGAAGATCCGTACCGTTATAACGACGAGAAAAGAGAAAAAGCCACTATCTATAAGAAAGAATACCTTGATGCTGCCCTGAATGTAGCCAACAAATCGATGGTGCTTTTAAAAAATAATAATAATGTGCTTCCGCTGAAGAAGGAGCAGAAAGTGGCTTTTGTAGGGCCATTGGTTAGTGACGAATGGAACATTATAGGGTCCTGGGCCGCAACCGGCGACCGCAATGGCTATGCCGTGAGTGTACAGGAAGGTGTAAATAAGATCGTTCCTGACAAGAGTAAAATAACTTTTGATAAAGGTGTGGAGATTGTAGACCAACGCCGCGACATGATGCAGAAAGCACTTGAAAATGCCCGTAAAGCTGACATTATCGTGGCCGTAATGGGTGAGTTTGAGAATATGACAGGTGAAGCTTCCTCACGCACGGTTATCGACTTGCCGGGTATTCAGAAAGAGTTTCTCGCAGAGCTGAAAAAACTGGGCAAACCAGTGGTATTGGTGCTAATGAACGGAAGGCCGTTAACACTGAGCTGGGAGAATGAAAACATGGACGCGATACTGGAGGCATGGTATCCGGGTACTATGGGTGGCGACGCGATCGCACAAACACTTTACGGCATAAATAACCCTGGCGGAAAGCTGCCAATCACTTTCCCAAGGACGCTAGGCCAGGTACCTATTTATTATAACCATAAGAACACCGGAAGGCCATATCTTGGCACAACCGACAAAGAACAGAAATACAAGTCCCGTTATATCGATTCGGATAATAGTCCCCTTTATCCTTTTGGTTACGGGCTTAGTTATACTACGTTTGATTATTCCAACCTTAGGCTGTCTTCAAAAAGCATCAGCATGGGCGGAAAGGTTAAAATTAGCGTAGATGTTGCCAACACCGGCAATTACGATGGGGAAGAGGTTGTTCAGCTTTACGTAAAAGACGAAGTAGGGTCGGTAACGCGCCCGGTACGTGAGCTAAAAGGATTTAAGAAACTGCTCCTGAAAAAGGGCGAGAAGAAAACGGTGGAATTTGAACTTTCCACAGATGATCTCAGGTTTTACACTATTGATATGAAATTCGTGGCAGAGCCGGGCGACTTCGAAATATATGTCGGCGGCAATTCTGACGCGACCCTGAAAGATAAGTTTGTGTTAGTTAAGTGAGTTTAATTTTGTTGATCTTAGAAAGGCCATCCCATGGGTGGCCTTTGTTATTGAAAGACTTTTGTGAGGAAAGTGTCCATCGCGCCGGTATTTGCAATATATGCCGAAAATGCATGTTGCGTTTGTTGTTTTCCATTACTAATACTAAAACTTACCGGATCGATCTCTCGCACGCCAAAATTTTTAAGTATGATATTTGTAGCCCTGACCTCGTCAAGGCGTGAACCTAAGGTAGTTGAGCCAAATTTATGTGCGAACAACCACTTGGTAATTATAATATCATTTGTATTATAACCAAGCACGAAATAATAATTATCCCTTACACCATTGTCTTGTGGGGTACGGCACAAATATTCATCAAATGTGTTTTTTCCGGGTATTGCGGCCGCCAGCATGCCAACCCTGAATTTCCTTACTGGGGTAGGATATGCTTCATACGCTTTCCAGACTTTCTGCCGAAAAAAATTATCCTGTTTATTCAGGCTAAATTTATCAACATTAAACAGCGCAGTTGTAATTACACCCGCACCAAGGCTGTGTGTGATGATAACCGTATTGTCATTGCCGATTTTCTCAAGGATCCTTCTGAGTTGCGTACCTACAAGATTTGAAGCGGCCTGTGCGTTGTTCCATATTTTCGCGGAGTTTACACCTTTAATAAGGGCAATTTCACTACCATTTGCCCAGGTACACCCATCCCAGTATATCTCTACAAAATGAAAATTTCCGTCAGTATTAAAAGCTATAATTTTTTCCCTCATCAGCCTGAACTCTTCAACAGAATTGCTGTCAACAGGCTGTTGAGGATGTTTGTTAAAACCATGAATAAGTATTACCACCTTTTTGTCCCGGGCTTTGTCATTCAGGAGTGATGAAATATCATCTATTAATTTTTGCTGAAGATCATCTGCCGAAGAATTATCAGGTAATAGATGAGTCTGGCAAGCAGTCTTCAGTAAATCAGGATGGTTGGCAAAAAGCCTGTAGAGATTGCTGTCGTTATTCATAATATCATTGTCATCAATGCCGATGTCTGGATACAAAGTACCATATCTGTCAAAAAATATTCGTGTTATACCATCATTGCGCTTATCAAGCATAGGTTTTGCCGCGCCGTACTTTACATATAGCTTTCGAATTGGTGTACACGAAGCAAAAGCCAGGCAAAATATAAATAGATATATCTTTTTCATATTTACTCTTTTAGTTGTTGTTAATGTTAAAATTAGTTAAAATATAAAACTGGTAAATCGCCAATTGTGGGTATTTTTTTATGTGTTTATTATCATATCCTTAATACAAATATTTATCATGTTTAAACTTCATAACAGATTCATAGTTTTTAAAGGATTTTTTACCATATTCATTAGCCCTGTTACGGTGCTATACCGTATATTTATAAAATTTTTTTCCACTAATGAAGAATATCCTTTTGCTGCTTCTGCTTATCACGGTAAGCAAGGGCCACAGCCAGCAGAAAACCTATTGCAACCCCATAAATATTGACTACGGTTACTGCCCTATACCTAATTTTGTAACACAGGGAAAACACCGTGCAACGGCCGACCCGGTTATTACTTATTTTAATAATAAATACTATCTGTTTTCCACCAACCAGTGGGGTTACTGGCACAGTGATGATATGCTGGACTGGAAATTTATTCCACGTAAATTCTTAAGGCCGGAGCATAAGGTATATGATGAGCTTTGCGCGCCGTCGCTGTCGTTCGTAAACGATACGCTGCTGGTAGTAGGTTCTACGCACACTAAAGATTTTCCGATCTGGATGAGTACAAAGCCCGAAGGCGACAACTGGAAAGAACTGGTTCATAAATTTGAGGCCGGTGCCTGGGACCCACAGATTTTCTGGGATAAAGAGAAAGATGAAGTGTATCTCTATTATGGTTCCAGTAACCTGTACCCGCTGTATGGCGTAAAGCTGAATCGTAAGACCTTTCAGCCCGAAGGTGAAGTGATCCCTGTACTGGCGCTGAATGACGACGAACACGGTTGGGAACGATTTGGCGAACACAACGACAATACGTTCCTGCAGCCCTTTACCGAAGGGGCGTTTATGACAAAACACAACGGCAAATATTACCTGCAATACGGTGCCCCCGGCACTGAATTCAGCGGCTATGCCGATGGCGTTTATGTGGGCAATAATCCGCTTGGCCCGTTTGAATACCAGCCGCACAACCCCTTCTCCTACAAGCCCGGAGGTTTTGCGAGAGGCGCGGGGCATGGCGCTACCTACCAGGATGCCAATAGTGATTACTGGCATGTGTCTACAGTTGTGATATCTACAAAAAATAATTTTGAAAGGCGCCTCGGTATCTGGCCAGCCGGTTTTGATAAAGACGGCGTTATGTACAGCAATACGGCCTATGGCGACTATCCTACATATTTGCCGGCACAAAAGAAAGGGCATACAGGGTTGTCTTCATTCTCCGGATGGATGCTGCTCAACTACAATAAGCCGGTACAGGTATCGTCTACATTGGGCGGCTTCCAGCCGAACTTTGCGGTAGACGAGGATATCAAAACCTATTGGTCTGCAAAAACAGGCAACAAGGGTGAGTATATCATGACCGACCTCGGCGAAAAAAGCACCATTAACGCGATACAGATTAATTATGCCGACCAGGATGCCGATATTATGGGTAAGCCGGAAACGACCACAGGGCATAAGTACATTATCTATTCTTCCAACGATGGGAAGAAATGGGATGTGCTGGCAGATAAGAGCAAAAATTCCAAAGACGTACCCCACGACTATATCGAGATTACCAAACCCGCCACCGCACGCTATATTAAACTCGAGAACCTGCAAATGCCTACAGGCAAATTCGCAGTAAGCGGACTTAGGGTTTTTGGCAAAGGAAATGGCGATAAGCCCAGTGAAGTAAAAGGTTTCGTGCCGTTGAGGAACGACAAAAGAAAGAAAGGCGAGCGCAGGAATGCGTGGTTCAAATGGCAGCAGGAGCCCAATGCCGACGGCTATGTAATTTATTTTGGCAAATCTGCTGATAAATTATATGGGTCGATTATGGTATATGGCAAAAATGAATACTATTTTAGCGGACTCGACAGGAGTGATGCTTACTATTTCCAGATCGAGGCTTTTAATGCCAACGGTATCGGGCCGAGATCGGAGGTAAAATTATCAGAGTAACCAAAATTTTCTAAAAACCAAATATTCACATTAACCATTTAACATCTATGAGTTCCACAAATGTACAAACAAGATGGGCGCAGTTTATACCGCTGGTAACTGTCTTCTTCTTTTGGGGTTTCGTTGCCGCCAGTAACGATATCCTCATTCCTGTTTTCAAAAAGGCGTTCGACCTGAACGATGCGCAAAGTATGTATGTGGCAGTGGCCTTTTACGTAGCGTATACGGTAGGCGCATTGCTTTACATGGGTATCTCACTCATCCTGAAAAAGGATATTGTAGCAAAGCTGGGGTATAAAAACTCACTTGCTACAGGGCTTATCATTTCCGCTTTAGGGACCCTGCTGTTTTATCCGGCGGCTAACACAAACTCCTTCCCGCTTATGCTTTCGGGGTTGTTTATTGTGGGCCTGGGTTTTTCGTTACAGCAAACTGTAGCCAACCCGCTTGCCATTGCTCTTGGGCCGGTAACTACGGGTTCGCAGCGTCTTACGCTGGCGGGTGGTATCAATAACTTTGGTACTACCATCGGGCCGCTTATCGTAAGCTACGCGCTTTTTGGCGATCCGGCAATAGAAAACCCTACTGTAAACATCGAGGACGTAAAGATCCCTTACCTTATCCTGGGCGGATTGTTTGTTGCAGTGGCCATCCTGCTTAAATTCTCTTCACTGCCAAACCACCCTGCTACAGAAGAAAATGTTGTTGAAGATGCTAATGCTCCGGGAAAATCTGCTCTGCAATACCCTCAGTTGCTTTTGGGTATGCTTGCTATATTCCTTTATGTTGGTGTGGAAGTTGCTACAGCAGCCAACCTTCCGGCATATCTGGAAAAAGAAATGGGCTTCCATACCAAGGATGTAGCGCCGTACATATCGTTATATTGGGCCAGTATGATGATCGGGCGTTGGGGAGGTGCTGTTGAGGCCTTTACCAGCAATGTATCACTCCAGAAAATATTCAAATTCGTGGCGCCATACCTTGCTTTTGGTGTTTTCCTTGGTGTAAATGCGATCATGAAGCACAACCTTGCGCCATTCTATGTGTATGCAGCTATAATTCTTGTACTTATTGCCGCCGATTTTGCCAGTAAGGGTAACCCTGCTACCATGTTGCTGGTATTCTCTTCGTTGGGAATTGCCGCGCTGGTAACAGGTATGGTGACCGAAGGCAACGTGAGTATTTATGCGCTTACCAGCGTAGGCTTATTTTGTAGTACGCTTTGGCCGTGTATCTTTACACTCGCTATCAGCGGGCTTGGCAAGAAAACTACACAGGGCAGTAACTTCCTTATCATGATGATCATGGGTGGAGGATTGGTGAGCCTTGTGCAGGGTGTGGTTGCCGATGCTACAAGCATCAAGACCAGTTACATCGTAGGTGTGGTATGTTTCGCGTACCTTGCGTTTTACGCGGTTGCCGTAAAAGGCATCCTGAAGCGCCAGGGCATTACCTTCGATAAAGTAAGCGGAGGAGGACACTAAAATATTTTAGATTATACTTTTAGACCGGCTGCATCTGTAGCCGGTTTTTTGTTTTTGCTAACATTCAAAAATGTAAGAAAGACCTATCTTTGGTAAAAATACAAAACATGAAAAACAAAGGAATACTGCTATCAATGCTGGCTGTAATGGCACTGGCATCCTGCACGGATAAAAAATCTGCAGAAACCGTTACCGAAGAACCGGCGGCTGTTGAAGTTAATGACGCTACAGCTACGAAAACCGATTCTGTAACACAAGTACCACAGCAGGATCAGGAAACAATTGCTGAAGGCACAGAAATTACTGTAAAAGGAAAGATTAAGGAAATCAATCAGGGAAAAGATGGTTATACCGCCCGTATTGAAATGGCCGATGGCAAAGCTTACATGGCAACCATCAGCATACCAAACCTTAAAGACCCGAAACAGTATAAAAAATACAATGTAGGCGACGAGATTAAAGTGAAAGGTAAAGCCTACCCGATAGAAGAGGATACACTTATAAAAGTGGAAGAACTTTGGTAAGCTACACAAGCTTAATGTAAGAATCTCGTAATCTTAAATAAGCGGGAAAATGTCGCATTCAGCAAGTCTAAACGCGGCATTCTGCTTTAATCATATAAAACCCGCATTGCCATGGCATATGCGGGTTTAACCAAAAAAACTAAAAAACTATTCTTTATTTGCTCCAGTCGATCTTTCGTGAGAAGTACATCACCGCGCCCAATATCAGGAAGAGGCCGATGCTTCCTGCCAGCAGGGCATAGTGCTCCATTTGTATGATCACATAAATAAAGGTGTATAATGCCGTGAGCGACGCACCGATGAACATTGGAAATTTCCGGTTCTTAAGGATAGATACCGAATACAGTGTGATCATGGTAACCACCGAAAGGCCTGCTATAATATAGGCGAAGCTAAAACTGCTGTGCTCTGTAATCGAAATAAGGAGTGTGTAGAACATTATGAGTGCCAGGCCGATCATGGTATATTGGAAGATATGGATGCTTATCTTGCTCAGTCCCTGTATCAGGAAGAAGACCAGGAAGGTAAGGCCTATTACCAGGAAACCATATCGTGCGGCACGCTCATTCTGCTGGTATTCATTTGCTGGAATACTGAAATTCACATTAAAACTGTAAGGCTTCAGGTCGGGCAGACGGCCAAAATATTGCTGCGCGAATGGCCTGTTGAGGTGTGATACTTTCCAGTCGACAGTAAATCCCCTATTGGTAATGTTTTCATTTTCGGTAGAAAAATAGCCATTAAAAACAGGAGTAGCCCAGTTCGATACGATCTTTGCTGTGGTAATCTTTCCTGTCGGGACTATATCAAGCGTCCTGGTGCCGTCATACGAAATGTCAAGGCTGAAAGGCACTTCGCCTTTCCCAAATGCTTCACGTGCATTAAAAGGCTTTGTTTCGAGCATTATGAGCGAGTCGCTGCCGGTGCCTCCGGTGAAAGGCTCAAAAGCATATTTCCGGCCATTAAGGCTTATGGCGATACCATCCTTAATGCCTTTGATATCGCCCGTATTTAGCAATAGGGTCGCCCTCTCCCAGTAAACATTTTCGGGATTTATGCCACCCGCGCTGAAATTTGGTGAGGTATAATTCCCCGAAAATTTCATTTTCGCATTGAATACCGCCGTCTCATACATATCACGCCGTTTCGACACTGTCTTCACATCGGCATTGATGTCCAGTTTTTCCGGGAAAAAGTAGGCGTATTCAGTTTTTTGCTGCCATTTGTAGGGCACCTTAAGTACCGGCCCGTATACATAAACCGGCCCTCCCCATTGGGAATTAAGGGTCTTATCGATCTTGCGTTGCATTTGCGAACGTTCATAAATGAGGCTCTTTACATATTCCAGCGGAATAAGGAGTATTAGGGTAAGTAGGCCTACCATAATGATTCGTCCTGTAGTGGAGTGGAGGAAGTCCATAGTGGGGCTGCCCGGCCTGTTGGCGGGTTGGTTTGAAATTTCCATAAGATATTGGTTTTAGGATTTAAAGACTATAAACAGGTACAGCAGGGCAATAGGGATGTTGGCGAGAAGCAGCAGCGTATGCAGGAGTATGGCGACGCGCTGTTCTTTGTGGGAACACATAAAGAAGATATTGTTTATAAAGATTACAATATTGAAAAGACCGGCTGCGATTACATAAACAAAGCCTAACAGGATCAGCATTTGGGCCTTTATGGTGACATAACCAAGCGCAAGTGCCGTACCGATGCCGAGGGAGATCCAAAAGCTAAATAAAGATGTCTTCCGGAGGCTTTGGGCCTTTTCATATTCAGATTCCATTCAAAGCAATTTTCACAACACAGATAAAATACAGGTAGGCTATCGGGATATTAATAAGCATCAGGGCTGCTCGCCGAAGGATCTCCCATTGATAGTAAGGATGCCGAAAGCTTAGGCCGACAAAAATCAGGAATACCGCTGAATTGATGATAAATGCGAGTATAACGTAACAAATGCCGAGGCCAATGACCGGATCCTTTTCCGGTGCTACAAAGAACAACAATAGCAAAAATGTACCGATGGCAAAAGAGGCCAGGGCTATTTTAAGGGGCATTTTCAGAATTTTATATACGACTTCGGGTATTTCCTGGTGGTTGGGTTGGTTTTTGTTTTCCATGGCTTATCGGATTAAAAAAGTGTCTTTTATACGGGCAAGGGGCAGGTGCAGCATCCTGAAATGGTCGAGATCATAAAAGCGGAGGGCGTTCCTCCCGTCGCGGTATCTTTTGTAGAAATAGAGTATGCGGTGCGGATAAAAGATTGCACCTGTTCCCATAATGAAAAGCCTGCGCAGGCCAAACCCACCATTACCGAAGAGATAGTAATGCATGGCAACTTCCTCGCTGTTTGAAATATGCTCTATGAGCAGTACACGGTATACATCTTCCTGTTCGGGAACGGGATCAGGTTCCGTGCTGTTTTCGAAAAGAAAGCGCCCAAGATGGAACCCGAGGCTGCCTTTAGGATAGCCTATAAGCTCATCCATACTTACAGTGGCTTTTTTACGTTGTTTAAAAAGTTTCATATTTATATTTTTTAAAGTACTTTGTTTTTCAAAGTTATAATCCAAAAAAATCCGCATCATTGGATGCGTATGTAAATTAGATTGTTTTTAAAGAACTTTGAATTGCAAAGTAAATGATAATATTTTTAATGGCAATGAGATTTTGGAAAAAAGTTTATGGGAAGTGAGGGGTGCTAGGGATAAGGAAGAAGGGTAAAGGGAGTATGATGAGGGCTCAAGCATATAGTAATAGGGGGAGTGCGCTTATCCGGATCGGTTTAAAAGAAACGAAAATTATAAATAATACAGATAATACCAAATATTACGAAACAGCATCCTCCAAAAAAGAGTTTTAGTTTATAATGATTGTCCCAATTACCCCAGTTGTAAAATTTGACAGTATTATATTTAATTAGGTAAACACCAAATGCTAAGCATCCAATACCTGCTAATAAGACATGAGGATTAAACCGCTCTGTAGGTTCTGTAATGCCAGACGAAGTATGCATAATAACATCTCCCCGTTGAGCAGTCAATACTATAATTTTCAGGAGCATATAAAAAGAAAATGGGGTTGTCTCAAAAGAATCAACTATCCGATGCTCCATTTCGACCGGAGGGAGAAATCTCAGAACATAGATTTAAACTTGTTAAATAGATTTCTCCCTCCGGTCAAAATGGAATACGGGATTCTCAGGTAGTGGGATTGGTTAAAACGCGTTTACCGTTTTCCTTATCGCCACCAGCTTTTTCATCAGGCCTTCGAAGTAATCCAGGTGCAGCATATTGGCACCATCGCTCTTGGCATTGGCCGGGTCAAAGTGTGTTTCGATAAAAATACCGTCTACGCCCACGGCAATACCTGCCTTGGCAACAGTCTCGATCATGTCGGGACGGCCTCCGGTTACGCCGATGGTCTGGTTCGGCTGCTGCAGTGAATGCGTTACGTCAAGTACTGTAGTGGCAAACTGTTGCATGGTTGGGATACCGCGATAATCCACGATCATATCCTGGTAACCGAACATGGTGCCACGATCGGTCGCCATAACGTTCGGGTTGTTGCAGTCGAGTACTTTTTGTACGGCATGCTTCATACTCTCCGGACTCATAAACTGGCCCTTCTTGAGGTTGACGGTTTTTCCTGTGTTGGCCGCGGCGACTACAAGGTCGGTCTGGCGCACAAGGAATGCCGGAATTTGCAGTACATCTACATATTCGGCTGCCATGGCTGCATCTTCATTGGTGTGTATATCGGTAACAGTTGGTACGCCGAAGGTCTGTGATACTTTTTGAAGGATCTTCAGGGCCTTTTCGTCACCGATACCGCTAAAGCTGTCGATACGGGAACGGTTCGCCTTCTTGAACGATCCTTTAAAAACGTAAGGGATTTCAAGGCGGTCGGTCACTTCCACCAGCTTTTCGGCAATGCGAAGTGCCATTTCCTCACCTTCTATGGCGCATGGGCCTGCAAGGAGGAAAAAGTTACCGCTGTCAGTATATTTAATTTGTGGGATATTCTTTAAGTCCATTGTTGTGTTTTTATTTGCGGTGCAAAGATACGAAAATTGTTTAGGGTTCATCGTTTAGAGGTTGGGGGCGTACTTGTTTCATAATAGATGACAACTATGAACCCTGAACCCTTAACCCAAAACTATATAGGTTTTATCCCGAATCCGGCTGGTGCGATAATCCCTCCTTTTTCGTAAAGGTTGATGTGTATGCGGAGCGGTTCGGCCAAACCTTCCCATCTCACCTCATAGATGTCGAGCAGCCCGGCGCCCATATCCGATTTTTTGGAAGGGAAGGGGCAGCAGGTGTCCACTTTATTATATGTTAGTTTTTCGCCTTTTGGCCCCGTCAGCGCGCCAAAATAACGTTGGACGTTGATCTCTGACGTGGGATAGGGGAAGAACCCGATATTGATCGGATAATCCTGGTCGTAACCGTATTTCGGGTCACGGCTTATTTCGGTAATAATAAAGTTCTTCTCTTTAGACAAGGCCGGCATTTTGGCATTGTCGTCGATGTTCTTAATGGTATTACGGGTACTCACACAGGATGCCAGCGACGCGGCAAAGAAGGCGATAAGAAGGAATTTTTTCATCCGGCTCAAATGTTTATTCAAATGTAAAACAAATTTTGATTTGTTTTATTGTTTATGCATTCCACCCAACTTTGCTCATTCGACGGAGGAGATCCCGGGTTACAGGATTAAGATTCCTCTACTTCACTGCGGTGCGGTTGGAATGGAACGTTTCACTACATGGGTTTCCATCTTGAGAAATGGAAGATCTCATATTATCAGACTGAAATTTCAAACTTTACCCGCTTTAGCCGAAATAGTAAGTACATAAGCTTTATTTCCTATTTTTGCATGGCTAGGTTCAGGTAACCAAATAACCGCATCCACAAAATAAACAAAAAACTATGTATAGTTTCTACGGCACATGGCCCTGGTATATATCAGGATTTCTCATCGGGGCAGTAATGCTCACGCTTATTTATTTCGGTAAGACTTTTGGCATGTCTTCCAACCTCAGGAGTATGTGTTCCATACTTGGGGCCGGGAGAACATCGGAATTTTTTAGGTTCGACTGGAAAGCCCAGCGTTGGAACCTTACTGTGGTGCTTGGCGCGGCCCTGGGAGGATGGCTGGCGGTAACCTTCCTGAGCGACGGGTCGGGCGTAAACCTGAACCCCAAAACGGTAACAGAACTACAGCATATGAAAATCGATGCGCCGGACGGTAAGCTGCTCCCTGATGCCCTTACAGGTACAGAAGCCTTGCAGTCACCTAAGATATTGGGCATATTGCTTATCGGCGGATTACTGGTAGGTTTCGGCACGCGCTATGCCGGTGGGTGTACGTCGGGCCACGCGATCACGGGGCTGAGTAATCTGCAATTGCCGTCACTCATCGCTGTTATCGGTTTTTTTATAGGTGGCTTGCTGATGTCATGGCTGCTTTTACCTCTAATTTTTAATTAAGATCGCTCATGAAATTTATAAAATTCTTACTGGTAGGGATAGTTTTCGGAATTGTGCTTACAAAATCGGAGGCAGTATCGTGGTATCGTATCTACGAAATGTTCCATTTCCAGTCGTTCCACATGTTCGGGATTATTGGTGTGGCGGTGGTTACGGGCGTAATCGGTATACAGCTTATCAGGCGTCGTAATATAAAAGATATTACGGGGCAGCCTATCGTTATTGCGGATAAGGAGAAAGGTTTTACAGGCTATCTCGTTGGTGGGGCGCTGTTTGGCCTTGGTTGGGGCCTCGTGGGTACCTGTCCGGGACCAATATTTATCCTCATCGGGGCAGGCTTCTGGGGCGTGGGCGTAATATTGCTTGGCGCGCTTGCGGGTACTTACCTGTACGGACTGTTGAAGAACAAGCTGCCGCATTAATGAGAGACCTATATTACATCATTGCTTATACCTACCTGATCTGCATCGGTATACTGCTGTTTGTCGGAACCCTGTTCTTTCCGGGCAGCTTTGCCGAAATGAAAGTGAGCGTGACGAATCCTCATTTGGGGTACTTCGCGTCTCATATTCTTTTAAACCTTGCGGTGATAGCCGTATTTCTATTGTTTTTTTTTATTGTAAGTTTCGCCTTTGGCAAATGGATACCTTTTAAAGAAAGGCTAAGGTTTCATTTCAAGGCATTTTTGTTGACAGGAGGGGTATCGATCGTAATGATACTGATTAACTACCTCATACATTAAATATTCGAAAAGGATTTGTAATTTTATTAAACACTTTTTGAGTAAAGATTATAATGAAATAGCTTTAGAATAGAAAAGGGTGCCGCAACGCACCCTTTTTCTGTAACTAACTCAAAAATATATAAAGATCAGTTTGAATATACCCTAACGTAATCTACTATGTATTCACACGGAAAGATGCTGTCGTCTACATCCGGGCCACCGAAGTTGCCACCCATTGCCATATTGAGCAAAATGAAGAAAGGCTGGTCATACGGCCAGTTGTCAATAGTCTTATTTTCAGCTTTGTAACTGAATAGTACTTTATCATCTACCAAAAAGTCTATTTTTTCCGCTGTCCAATTTACGGCATACACATGGAAACCTTCCTCTATTGTTGGCATTGCCGTTCTGTGTCCCAACGCGTTTCCGCCGTGGCGCTCCTGGAAATGCAGTGTGTTGTATACCATGCCCGGATCTTTACCTACATACTCTATAATGTCGATCTCGCCCGTTTTTGGCCATCCAACCTGATTGATATTAGAGCCTAACATCCAAAAAGCGGGCCATATTCCCTGCCCGGAAGGTATTTTGGCACGTGCCTCAATATAACCGTATTTAAATTCCTTTTTACCGGCAGTAGTAATTCGGGTCGAAGTATACTTATCGCCTTCTTTTTTAGCAGTTATGATAAGAAATCCCTTCTCCAGCCTGTGATTCTCTTTGGTATAGATCTGGCGTTCGTTATTGCCCCAGCCGCAGACATGAGGGCAGCCATCGCCTGTCTCGAAGTTCCAGACTTTATCGTTAAGTGCCTTCCCGTTAAAGTTCTCCTCCCACAGCAGCTTTCCTTTTTTAACCTGGGCAGTTGCCGAAATAGCGGCCAGTGCCAGTAGTAGCGTTAGTTTTTTCATGGTTTTACATCTTTTGAATAATTGAAATTACCTTCCAATGCAGTATCCGAGCTCCCGCCCACAAATACTTTAAAGTCACCGGGTTCTGCTTCAAATATCTCCTTCGCCGAATAGAATTCGATGGTTTTCTCATCGATTGTAAAGCTAACCGATTTGGTTTCGCCGGCCTTTATTTCAACGAGTTGGAAGCTTTTGAGTTCTTTTACCGGCCTTGTAACAGAGGCAATTAAATCCCTTATGTACAGCTGCGCCACTTCTTTGCCGTCAACAGCACTATTGTTTCGTATGTCGCAGGTAACAGTAATATTTGCTTTATCGGCAAACGTGTTGCTGCTCAGTTTAAGGTTAGAATATTCGAATTTAGAGTAGCTTAACCCGTGCCCGAAAGGGTAGAGGGGGCTGTTTTGCTCATCCGTATAATGTGACCAGAAAACACTCTCTGTAGGCTGTCCGTTGCCCGGCCTGCCCGTATTTTTATGGTTGTAATAGATAGGTGCCTGACCTACACTTCGCGGAAAGCTCATAGGCAGTTTACCGCTTGGGTTGTAATCGCCATATAGTACCTGTGCGATAGCATTGCCGCTTTGCGTGCCTAAATGCCAGGCCTCTACTATGGCTGGAATATTCTCCGCCGCCCAAGGAATAGCCAGTGGCCTTCCGTTAGTAAGTACCAGTACAATATTCGGATTGGCTTTGTAAACCGTTTCCAGCAATTCCTGCTGAACGCCAGGCAGGCCAATATCGGTACGGCTGCGGCCTTCACCGGTTTGTAGCCCATGCTCACCCAGAACCATTATTACAACATCCGCGCCTTTAGCCGTATTTACAGCCTCTGTAAAGCCACTTTTTTCGGTCATGTTGATGCGGGTCTCCATTATAAATTTCGGCTCGCCCAGCGCCACATCTGCACCTTTAGCATATACAAGCTGGTTGCCTTTGTAAGCCTGCAGGCCTTCCATCACCGATATAGCTGAGTTCTCATCGGCCGCAAGCCTCCAGCTTCCAAGCGGGCTGGTCTTGTCATTAGCCAACGCGCCGATCACGGCGATCTTTTGGCCCTGTTTCTTTAGGGGCAGTAGCTTTTTAGTATCATTCTTAAGCAAAACGATGGATTTTTTAGCCATATCGAGTACGCCATCGTGAAATTCTTTCTTGCCAATCGTTTGCTTTTCGCGTGTTTCGTCACAGTATTTATAAGGGTTGTCGAACAATCCGAGCTCAAACTTAACCCTCAATATACGGCGAACCGCGTCATTTATTTTATCTTCAGATACTTTGCCTTCTTTTACAAGTGACACAAGGTGTTTTACATATCCGTAGGATTCCATATCCATGTCGCTGCCGGCATTGGCTGCCAGTTCCGCGGCATGTTTGAGGTCTTTGGCATAGCCATGATCCCTCATTTCGCCCATAGATCCCCAGTCAGACACTACAAAGCCCTGAAAGTTCCAGTCTTTTTTGAGTATTTCGCGCTGCAGGTAGGCATTTCCGGTTGCAGGTATGCCATCTACTTCATTGAATGAATTCATAAACGTTAGCGCTCCTGCGTCGGAAGCAGCCTTAAATGGCGGCAATACCACATTGTGCAGCGTGTTGTGGCTGATGTCCACAGTATTGTAATCTTTACCGGCTTCGGCAAAAGAGTAGCCCGCAAAGTGCTTTACACATGCCGCTACATTAAATTCGCCAAGGTTACCCTGAAATCCCTGTACCCTTGCTACAGCAATAACACTATTGAGGTACGGGTCTTCACCCGCGCCTTCCATCACACGGCCCCAGCGGGCATCGCGGGAAACATCCACCATAGGGGCAAATGTCCAGTTAAGTCCCGAAGCAGCTGCTTCGGCGGCGGCAATAGCAGCCGATTTTTTTATAGCATCCATATCCCAGCTTGCTGCTTCGGCAAGAGGAACAGGGCTTATAGTCTTATATCCGTGAATCACGTCGAAGCCAAATATTACAGGAATACCCAGCCTGGTTTCTTCTACTGCAATCTTTTGTAGTGCTTTTACGTCTTTTACTCCCTTTACGTTTAGCATAGACCCTACAAGTCCTTTTTTTAGGTGGTCGTACTTATTGGCGGCATCACCCTGTTGCGGGGCAGGCCCGGTTACGTCCCAAAAGCCGTTATACTGGTTCATCTGGCCAACTTTCTCTTCGAGAGTCATTAGCGAAAGCACAGAATCCACTTTGCGGTCTACCGGAAGTTTTTGGGAAATAGTATTGAATTTTTCCCTTGAGGAGCTGCATCCTGCCGCTATCGCGATCATGGCAGCAAGGGCATATTTAGGTAAATTATATTTCATTATAATTTTGATGGTCCAATGAGCAGGAGGCCGGATGAACCGGCCCCATACTTATTGGTTAAAATATTAGAACAGATGTTTTTGCTATTGGTATACTTTTATGTAATCCACTTCCATTGTAGATTGCGTAAAGGCAGGATTGATGGCACCTCCCATGTTTCCACCCATTGCAACGTTGAATATCATGAAGAAATCATGGTTGAATGGTACGGCAGATGAGTTGGCGAACACTTTAAATTCGTTATCATCTACGTAAAATTTGATAAAACTGGGACTCCAAACAATGCTATAGATATGGAAATCTGTAGAAACGCCGGGCACAGGTGTTGTGCTGGTATTGGCGTTGCCTGCAGAATTACCGGGATAGTGCAGCGTTCCGTGGATAATATCCTGTTGGTTGCCTACGTGTTCCATAATGTCAATCTCACCACAGTTTGGCCATCCAAAGCCCGGTACGTCATGATTCGCCCCCAGCATCCAAAGTGCAGGCCATGTACCGCCACCTGTAGGCAGTTTCGCTTTTATTTCTACCCTTCCGTATTTAAACTCTTTCTTGTTTTCAGTCGTCATACGTGCGGAAGTATATTGCATGCCACCAAAGTTTTCTGCTTTCGCGGTGATTTTTAGAGTACCTCCCGATACTACAGCATTTTCAGCCCTGTAATATTGTCTTTCATTATTACCCCAGCCGTTGTTATTACCTATTTCCATGTTCCATATAGAAGCATCCGGCGCACCGTCAACGTTAAACTGGTCTTCCCATAACAGGGTATTGTATACCGGCTCATCATCAGGGTAGGGAGGCTGCGTACTGAGGGTAAGGTACCATGCATTTGCAGGATTATTCCCCTGTATAAACCTCACAATCATTTTGCTGTTGTTGATTTCCATCACCTCATACGTGCTGGTGCCAATAAAATAACCTAGGAATCCGTCACCAGAAATGGTAAACTGTGTTCCTGTACTTATTGTTGACACATACGAGCTTGATGCGGCAAGGGTAACGTTTTTCTGTGTCGAAACATCCATAGGAAGACAGGTGTCTTCCCCAAGCGGTGTACCTCCAACCTGATTGGTATAGTCTTTATTTACAAAAGATGCACCGCCATTATCATGGTCAAATTTTATAAAGCCATTTACCAGGCTAAACGTAAATTTGGCATTATAGAAACAGCTGCTTACAGCCGCACCCGCTTTTTCAAACGGTGTCGCAGCATACCAATCCGGCCAGCTATTGTTACCGTCCGGAGTGTTAGGCCCTACACCAAGATGGCCTTGTTGTGCCGCGGCAATATACCATACTTTGCTTCCGCCACCTGTAAGGAAGTTTGTCGTTTCCTCATCCTGGAAGTTAAGGAAAACGTTCTCTACCATAAAAGTACCTGTGGTGGCAACACCGCCTTTGCCATAGGCAACAACAGTAACTTCATAAGAGTTTACCCCAGATTCGGTCACGGTATAGTTATGCACCCCTCCGGCAACTGTTGGTGTGGCTCCCGCCGCGAAAATGTATTTGTAGCTTACTGCATTATCTGCTGTGGCACGAAGTACTATCTTTCCACTACCATCGCCGTTTGGCATTTCGGCCGACTGGCCTACTATGTCATAAGTCAACTGAAGATTCGTCGGAGCCACCATGCTGCCAAACGTTTTATCGTCGTCCTGGCAGCTTACCACAAACAGCAGTGCCATGAATACGCTTAATTGTTTTAGAATGTTTTTCATAGATTTTAATTTGTAAGTTGAATATCATCAAAATAGTAATTGGCACCAGTACCAGGATTACCGGCATTAAAGAACACTACTATCTTGGTGTAGTTATTTGCACTATTGATGTCGTTAAAATCGAATACCATTTCATGCCATTGGTTGGCAACGCTTGTCTGTACCACACGCTCAATATTATTAGCTCCCGCAGCGTTTTCGAACTTCACTATCACCGGTGTACCGGTAGTAGGGCTCCACACTTTCATACGGATCTTTTTGTTGGTCGTGAAATCAATTGGGTCTGTCATTGTTAACAGCGAACCTGCCCATACCTGCGCCGTACCCGGCTTAAAGAACTGGGCTACTTTGCCGCTAGGGTTTTGGGCATTATTATGCGGATTGTTAACCACCTGTGTATCCGCTCCCTGAAAACTGGTGAAAGTATAGTCTATACCACCTGTTTCAAAATTAATAGGGAAGGCGAGTGGTACACCCAGGCTCGACTGTACAATATCGTCAAAATAGTAGGTGTCGCCTGTACCTGGATTTGCGGCGTTAAAGAAGAAAACCACTTTTGAAAATTGCTGAGTTACAGCCGCAGCCGAAAAATCAAAAACCAATTCTTCCCACTGGTTGGCAACTGTGGTATTTACTGTAACCTCACGGTTAGTGTTGGCATTCGTAAGATTTTCAAGTTTAAGCAACACCGGTACACCAGCTGCCGGCGACCATACTTTTACCCTGAAAAATTTACCCAGGTTAAGATCTATTGGGCTGTCCAGCGTTAATAAACCACCTGTCCACTGAGCGCCTGCGGCAGGTGTCATACTGCCAACTTTGGTACTTGTATTTATGCCTCCTGATTGCGGATTGTTTATAACCGATGCCGTAGCGCCGTTGAATGTTGTAAACGCATAGTTCATCGTAGGGTTCTCGAAGTTTATTGGTAGCAATAATGGGTTTGATACGGTGAAATCTTCTGTGTATACAGTAGTCGCCGCCCCACCGCTATATGCGGTAACAGTAATAGTATACGTGCCAATTGCCGCATAGGTGTGGCTTACCGCTGGGCCGTCCTGGTTAAACTGTACAGGTTCCGCAAGTGGATCATCTCCAAAAGTTACCTCAAAATGTGTCTCGAAATCTGCCGCAGCAGTAACATTTACTTTAAATGGGTTTCCTACGGTAGGAGTAATTTCTACTTCGAGATTTTCCGGCTGCCTGAACGTTACAGTAAGCGGCAGGGTAACTTCGGTAGTTTTACCGTTAATGCCATAAGCGATGATTCTTACGCTATACTGCCCCTCCGCATAGGTTTGGTTTACATTGTTACCCGCAATTACTTCTGCAGGTTCTGTAGTACCATTGCCAAAATAGACTTCGTAACTTACAACACCTTCCGCATGCGGGGTGATGGTCACAAGCCCTGAATTGTCCTGAGAGATTGTAAACAAAGCCGTAACATTTTGCGGTGCATCAACCCTGTCTGCAAAAGCGGTATCGCTATCTTCATCAGAGCAGCCTGCCAGCAATGCTACGAACAGGATGCTGAATATAAATTTTAACTGTTTCATATATTATTATTTATTAATAACCTCTATTTTGCTGCCAGTTGCCGTTAGAGAACTGGATTTCTTCAAATGGTAACGGGAACACGTTATGCTTGCTGTCATCAAAACCAGTAATTTCAATAGCTGCCCTTTTGGTACGTACCAGGTCGAAGAAACGGTGGCCTTCACCTACAAGTTCCCTTCTCCTTTCGTCCCATATCGCCTGTGTAAGGTCGATTCCTCCAACAGTAATATCATGAAGCGTATTGCCAAATGCCCTTCTTCGTACCTGGTTAAGATAGGTGCGCGCCTTCTCCGGATCTATACCTCCCCGGTTAAAAGCTTCAGCAGCCATTAATAGTACGTCTGCATATCGTATAGCCCTGTAGTTGTTCGGGTTGGTAAGGTTGGGGTCACCAATATTCTGGTCGTTCGCAGGATCTTTCCTCGGAATATATTTCCTGTTATAGAAACCGGTATGTTCATTACCTTCGCCGTAAAGAACACCATTTTCACCATTAGCATTTACCCAGGTAGGGTTTGCAGCTACAAAAGCTTCTATATTCAGGATAGCGACATCCCTTCTAAGATCGCCTGGTTCAAAGAAATCATATGTTTCCTGTGTAGGTACATTAAAGCTGTAGCCCGACTCAAATGATGGGCCGTCAAATCCTCTCGGTCCGTTAAAGCCTACAGCAACGTTACCCTCACTACACTGCAGGCATCCAAATCCTGCACCTTCCGCATCGGTATACTGTATCTCAAATACAGACTCCGCGTTGTTTTCATTGGTCAGTTCAAATAGTGTACTGTAATCATTTATAAGGCTGTATTCATTACTTTGGATAAGCGTTTCAAGTACATTGGCAGCTTGTGCGAATTTTTCCTGGTGTCCGTCCCCGGCATCAGCCCAGTATAAGTATACTTTCCCCAGCAGTGCTCTTGCGGCACCTTTGGTAACGCGGCCTGTTTGTTGTGCAGAACGTACAGGGTCGATATTTTCTATCGCATACAGCAGGTCGGCTTCCATTGAGGCGTATACTTCCTCAACAGAAGAACGCGGGATAGACGTTTCGTCACCAAGCTTAAATCGTGCATCACCTTTCATCGGGATACCGCCAAACCATTTTACAAGCTCGAATTGGAAATAGGCCCTTAGAAATCGTGTTTGCGCAATTACATGCTCTTTACCTGCAAAATCGGTTTTATCCTTAAATTCAAGAATATAATTGGCCCTGTTTACCCCTGCAAACATCCAGTCCCATATTTTTTTTACTTCCGGGTTTATAGGAGTATGGGTCATGTCATCAACTTGCTGAAAACCGGGTGTATCGGTAGCACTTTCACCGCCTGCAAGTGTATTGTCTGAAGCGATCTCGCCTAACAATACATTTTGGTAAGAGGATTGTAAAATATCATATACCGCAATAAGTGCCTGTTGGTAATCTTCTTCGGAGTTAAAATAGTTTTCCGAGTCGATAGAATAGGGTGGTTTCCTGTCTACAAAATCATCTCCACACGAAACAGACACCGTTAAAAAGGTAAATGCTGCTATTGCTGTTATTATTCTCTTTTTCATGTCTTAGTATTAAAAATTAATGTTCGCTCCAATCATATACATTCTCGGTATCGGGTAAAAACCATAGTCGATACCGCTTCCTATCGGTGCACCGGATGAAGCTCCAGGATCGTATCCCATATATTTTGTAAATGTGTAAAGGTTATTTACACCCACATATAATCGTGCTTTAGTTATACCACCTTTTCCTAGCAGTTCATCGGTAAAAGTATATCCTAACTGTACATTTTGTATCCTTACATATGATGCGTCTTCCACAAAGTAATCAGAGATCACATTATTGTTAGTAGCTCCTGTTGTAGCTCTCGGCACGCTGTTGCTGGTGCCTTCTCCTGTCCAACGGCCCATTACATAGTTTAGCCTGTTGGCATTTGGCACTGTCCTTTCGTAATTCCTTAGCATATCGTTTCCGATAGAGGCAAAGGTATAAGCAGAGAAATCAAATCCTTTATAGTTCAGGTTAATATTGAAGCCCATTGTTGCAGATGGGATCGGGTCACCAATGTAGGTTTTATCGTTGGCATCGATTTTATTATCACCATTCATGTCTACAAAGCGAAGGTCTCCCGGCTGTGTATTGGGCGAGCCAAGGCCTGTTTGCGATGGTGCGGCATCGATCTCGGCCTGGTTCTGGAAAATACCGTTTGTCCTGTAGCCGTAGAAATAACCCATTGGCCTTCCTACTTCCATTCTTGCAGCAGGCTCACCTGTACCAAAATTACCTCCCTGAAGGAATCCTGTAGCATTGTCCACACGTGTAACCTTGTTTTTAAGGAATGTAACATTGTAATTGATATCCATCGTAAAGTTGTCGCTCAAAGCCTTTTTATACCCTATTGCAAGCTCCAAACCGTAGTTTTTCACATCACCTGCGTTGATTGTAGGCATACCTGCACCAGGAGCGCCACCTCCAAGAATTCCCGACACAGGAATATCAGGGATAAGCAGGTCGGTACGTGTATCTACAAAGTAATCTGCTACAAGGGTAACATCGTTATTGAAAAGATTAAGGTCCAAACCTACATCAAACTTTTTCGCTTCTTCCCATTTCACTTTAGGGTTAACGATCGGTCCCGTAGCAACGCCTGTAGTTAGTTGATTGTTAAATACATATACGCCTTCACCCGTTAAGAGTGATACATAGCGATTGTTTCCAATCTGGTCGTTACCAAGTATGCCGTAACTTGCCCTTAATTTGGCAAAGCTCAAAATGTTATTTTGCTTGAAGAACGATTCATCAGAGATTACCCATCCACCGGTAACTGACGGAAAGTAACCCACCCTGTTATCCGGGCCGAATTTGGTAGACATATCCCTCCGGATCATTGCAGACACAAGGTAGCGCCCTTTATAATCGTACTGAAGCCTTCCGAAATAAGAAAGCCTTCTTTCGTCATATGTATAAGAGCTTACATTTTTTTGTGTAGGCAGGCCTGTTGTCAGGTTTATGTCGGCAAATTCCCATGAGTTATTCGGTACGTCGTAACCTGTTGCATACAAGCCATTACCCCATTCTTTATAAATGGTATTACCCACTGTCAGTTCAAAATTGTGGGTGTCAGCGATCGACTTCTTGTAAGTAGCAAAAAGGTCGAATGTATAGCTGTTATCATTTATGGCTCCCTGTGTTACACTGCTTCGCGTTACGTTAAATACTTTGCTGCCACCATAATCTACCATTTTTCCAAAGGTTTTCTCCTCGATATTTGCTGTATTGAACCCCATCCTTCCGGTTACGGTAAGGCCTTTCATGACAGTATAATCCAATCCGAAAGTACCATTCAATTTTTTAAAGTGGTATGTATGATACGTATTGGCTACCTGCGCCAATGGGTTGATGATCTCATTACCAAAGCCTGCCGTTGCCGGTACAAGTGTAAAATTACCATTTTCATCGTACGGCTTTTGTATAGGAGATATGTTTAGCGCATTGAACAGTACAGATCCGAGGTTGTTTTCATTCAGGTTTCTCCTGTTGAAATAGGTATAGATAACGTTAGTACTCAGTTTCAGCTTATCGCTTAGGTCGACATTAAGCGAAAGCCTTGCCGTATTTCTCAAGAATGCCGATTTTTCACCTCCTACAAGGCCTTCCTGGTCCACGTGAGATCCACTCACAGCATAAGTGATTTTATCAGAACCTCCCTGTAGCGTCATATCATGGCTGATAATTGGCACTTCTTTGCCAAATACCTCATTTTGCCAGTTCGTGCCGGATCCCAGTCCGCTAACGTTAGGAAAAGGTATATTCTGACCACCGTTTGCATAGCTTTCATTCAGGTACGATGCGTACTGTGTAGCGTTAAGAGTAGGTAGCTCCCTTGTAGTTTCCTGAAAACCGGTATAAAAGTTGTATGAAAGTGTAGGCTTTTGGTTTTTATGGCCTTTTTTTGTTGTTACCAGTATAATACCGTTTGCACCAATAGTTCCGTAAATAGCCGCCTGGGCATCTTTAAGAACAGTAATGGTTTCGATATCCTGTGGGTTTAAAAGCCCAAGCTCACCCTGGTAGCCATCTATAATCGCGATCGGGTCCGCTGTACCATTTGTACCAACACCCCTGATGCGAATGCTGAGGCCGGAACCAGGTGCTCCCGACTGTGTAGTTACGTTTACACCGGAAACAGTTCCCTGAAGGGCCTGCTCCACTTTTACAGGTCGCATTTTCTCGAGGGTTTGCGCGCTTACCGTACTTACGGCACCTGTTACTTCTTTTTTCTTTTGTGAACCGTAACCAATTACAACTACCTCTTCAAGCGTTTGCGCACTTTCTTTCAGCGCAATAGTAATGGTTTGAGAGGCATCTGCTGTCATTTCATGCGATTCAAAGCCAATATAGCTGAATACGATCGCAGCGCCTTTGGGAACCGAAAGTGTAAAATTACCGTCGATATCGGTTACTGAGCCTATTGTTGAATTTTTCACAGCAATGCTTACACCGGGAATAGGCAATCCGGTAGCCGCTTCATTTACCTTACCACTAATTACAACATCCTGCGAAAAGCAAAATGATGAGACCAGCATAAAGGCAATCCATAATAGTTTTGACTTCATAAAAAATTGTTTTTGTGATTTCTAAAAGTACCGTAGCTACTACAAAGTATTTAAAAAGTAACCCCTACAAAAAACATACATGCGTTAAAAAAAGGCGGTAGAAATGATAACTACCCAATTAGCCCTGTATTAACACGATTTTAAGAGCAGTTACAAGCATTCTTAATATATTACGAAAACCTTGTAATACATCATTTGTTGTGGTGATGTAGAGGTGTTTTTGCTATTTGTTGTATTTAACTACACTGAAAGGATATACTCAACAAGCCCCAATTCATGCTGTAAATCCATTTTTTTTCGCAAACGATATCGCTTTATTTCAACACTCCTTACCGAAATGTTAAGCAAAGGGGCAATTTCTTTCGACGAGAGATTCAGCCTCAGGTACGCGCAAAGGCGCAAATCGTTTGGTGTAAGCAGCGGGTGGGCTTTCTTAATTTTTTTCAGGAAGTCTTTGTCGGCGTTATTGAATGCTTCCTTAAACATATCCCATGTATCGTCCTCATTAATATTTTTATTGATGGTTGTAATTACAGATTTTATACTCCCGCTTTCGCCAGATTTTTTTAGATCATCCTTGATCATTGACAGTAGTTCGTTCTTTTTGATAAGGTTCATTGTAGAAGCGGCAAGTTCACGGTTTTTGTTTTCAAACTCCTGTTCCAATTGCTGGTTTCTTACTTTCATAAGTTCCTGTTCGTTCTCAAGCTCTTTTATTTCAAGCAGCCTGTTGTTTTCCTCGATCAGTTTTTCTTTCTGGCGATGATAATAGTTTTTATAGGCCCTGTTGATAAGGTATGCTGCTATAACTGCCATAATGAGATATATGAGCAATGCCATAGTTGTGGCATACCATGGTTTCTCAATAGTAAACTTATACTCCGCGGTATTTTTGGATAGCGAATTGCCGGTTTTTGCCCTCACACGGAATATATAATCACCTGAAGACAGGTTCTTAAAACTGGCATACGGCCTTGTGCTCCAATCGCTCCATTCATCCTGTATGCCTTCCAGCATATACTGGTATTCGGCATTGATGTATTTTCCATATTCCGGTACGGTAAATGAAAACGAAACGTTGTTCTCGCCATGGTCAAGATTTCCTTCGGCGATTACTGACCTTGCCACAGCATTTTGGTTCAGAGCGTTTGACGATATATTGGTGATAAACACATTATACCGGTTGGATACCAGGTCGTTGGTGTTTATAATGTAATAACCGTCTGTTGTACCTATCAGGTAATTGCTTGGAGTGATCTGGGTTATATTTTCATACCCCAGCATTGAGTTGGTAAGCGTTGAAGGGATAGGGATGATATTGTGCTTCAGTTCGGCATTCAGCTTTCCTGAAGAAAAATAATTGATATAGTTCTTAGTAAAAAACCAGAGCTTATTGCTGTTATCCGGCGTCAGCTTTCCTGAAATGTATTCGTCATTGAGGAAAACATCTGACAGCTTTTCCTGTTTTACGAATTCCCGCGTTTTTTTATCCAGCCTGAAAAAACCTTCTTTGGAAGCATAGTAGATATCATTGTTAAAGTTGCTGAGGCTGGCGTTCTTTCCCTTTTTAGGTGTGGAATATGCTTTAAATTCTGTAGCCTTAGTGTATCCGTTGTCGGTACTGATCCTGAAAACGCCTTTATATTCGTGGCTGATGTAGATGTCATTGCGGCCAGATGTTTCAAAATACCGGCTGGAATAATCAAACCCCTTTATCCAATTACGGAATTTCCACCCACCTGCTGCCTTTTCCAAAACAGATATGCCATGATAATTGCCCTGAAGCAACAGATTTGGGTCGGTAGGATGTTTTTCGAACTTCCATGTTCCCGAAGCGGAGAATAAAAGGCCGGCAGAAGCACCATTCAGGATATAAGTTCCGGAATCATGGCCGCAAAAAACGGTACCCTGATATTCAAAAAGCGACCAGACCTGTCCTTTTGTTCCAGGTACAAACCTGAAATCTTCATTACTGTTATAGGCTTTGAAAAAAAGGCCCTGATTGGTGCCAACATAGAGCAATCCGTTGTGGAGTATCGACGCATATACTGTTCCTAAAAAACCTGTATCATCAACAAAATTCTTAACGGGAGAGTTAAGGTTAATACAATTAATGCCATTATCCAGCGCTACCCAAAGATTACGGTCGCTGTCTTCATATACCCATAGCGCGGTATTGTTGCTGAGTCCCCTGTTTTGGGTGATATGGTACTTTAATTTTCCCTGCGGATTCAGTATAAAGATGCCGTTGGATACCGATCCGAGTGCCATACAGCCGTCGCTGAGCATCTGGCTGTTGTATATACTGCTGTACGAAAGCTGGCTGTCGGCTTCTGTAACCCATTTGGATATCCTGCCTTCTTTATATTCTAAAAAGCCATTGAACTGGGTTTGCAGTAATAATCCGTCATTTACACTGAATACGTTTACTATCTTATTCTTTATAAAGGCAGGGTCGTTGCTGATGAGCTTGCTTTGGCCATTCTCAATTTCAAAAAGGCCTGCACCAAATGTTTGGTAAAGTATGGTATTGTTTACCGTAAAAACCTTATTTACACCTGTCTGGGGTTTAAGGATACGATGTTTTTGGGTTTTGGTGTCGTAAATAAATATCTGGCTCAGCGACTGGAAGATAACCCATTGGTCAAATTGCGCAATGTTCCAGAACTGCTCGTCGTCGAGAATGTCTTTTTTGATCTTGCTGCTAAGGGAGTAGTATTTTAATAACCCGTTAGACTGCCGCTGCCAGTACCCGAATTCCATATAGCATCCGGTATAAATGCGGTTATTGATCACTTTTACCGAACGGATAATCGTTTCATTGGGAGAAGGATATAATGTCCATGCAGACCCGTTGTATTCCAGCAAGCCATCATTATTGGCGAAATACATATAATTGCGGCTGTCCTGGCTTATCATCCAATTCTGGTTGCCTGCGTTATAGGTTTCAGGCATGTATTTAATGATAGGAGGCAGCTCCTGTGCCATGGCGGCTACCGACGGGAAGATCAGTAATATGAGTAGCTTTTTTATCAAAACTGGTTAGGTTTGGTTTGGTACACGAATATACGATTTGCAAATAAACGTGCAAGTCTGATTAGGGTAAGAATAAAAAACCGCCCAAAAAACTCCGGGCGGTTTTTAAAAAAATCAACATGAATTGGTTGGATATTATTGTTTTACGAAACGTGCAGAATCCTGCTTGCCGTTTACAGTAGTATTAACAATGTAAATACCGTTTGAAAGGTTGCTTACATCTACAGAAGCCTGGTTGTGATTCGGCTTAGTATCAACAACTTTTTGGCCCATAACGTTATAAACCTGTATGCCTTCGATAGCTTCTTCAGAAGAGAAGTTCAGGATACTGCTGGCAGGGTTAGGATAGATAGTCAAAGCGTTCTTTTGAACTTCGCCTACACCTGCTGTTGTCAGTCCAACTACAGCGCTTCCCAATGCAGCTTCCTGTGTAGGGTTAGCGTTAAGTCCTTTTACAATAAAGCCGTACTGTACGTGCGCTCCATTGGCTACCGCAGTATTAGCAGTAATACTCCAGTCTTGACCTGTTACCAAGGCTTGTGTTTCCTGCAACAGAATTACACTGTAGTTGTCATTTAAAACTTTTACAAATGCTACAGCTGTATAACCTGCAGCGAGCGTATTGCTGAAGGTGTGGCCTTTAAAAGTTATTGTCTGTCCAAGAAGGGCATCATTAGTAACGTACGTATTCGCTTCAAATATCCTTGACCCTATGTTGCCATTTTGCCATTCCGGGCCGCCAGTCTGGTAAGCCAGGAAGTTTGGCTGCAGGATAATTTGGTTTGCAGTAGTATTTTGTGTTGTTTTCAGGTCGGCAACACCATACTCGCTGCCATTTATCCATGTAGTACCGTCAAGTTGGTACCACGAAGCATATCCTGTAAGCGGAGAACTTGCATCAAGGGTTACTATGTTGCCTTCGTTTTGCTGAGGCTCGTCTGCCGTAACTACTGTAAAACCGTTTGCTGTTTCCTGTGTTGGGTTTGCATTCTTTCCAATAACAGAAAAGCCATACTGTACAAGTCTGCCCGGCTGAATGGTAAAGCTTCCTGTGGATAGCGTGAAATTCTCACCAGCTTCAAGAGGCACTGAAAGAGAAAGTTCTGTAGCGTAATTGTTTGCAGGGTTAAGTACTTTAATGAATGCTATGTCTTTAAAAGCAGGCAGAAGGGTTGAGCTTACTGTCATTCCTGAGAAAACCAGTTGTTGTCCGGCAAGGTCTGTCCTTTCCACATAGGTATTTCCTTCAAATATTTTATTACCATTACCGTTTCCGTCAGACCAGATAGGATCTGCAGCGTTATAGGCATTGTAATTTGGATATAAAGAGATCGTGTTTGCATTTACATTCAGTACACTTTTCAGGTCTGACATGCCCCATGCATTACCATTTACATAGGTAAGTTCCTGATTGTTTTCATAATTACCATTGTTCTCGAACCAGTTTGCATATGCTCTCCAAAGGTCGGTAGTACCCAAATCACCCACGGTAACATTTACTTGCGCGTGAGATCCGAAAGACAGCAGGGCTATCCCGGCAAAAGCAGATGCTTTGAGGATTTTCTTTTTAAGTAATTTTTTGATTTCCATTTAAATTAGTTTAAGAGGTTTTATGGTATAAAAGTAACTATTCAACGAAAACGATGTAATTTTTCCGCCTATATAGAAACTATACAATTATTTAACGATTAATTTTTCATATTGAAAATTATTAAACCCTCAATAAATGTAAGGGCTACGGCTTACAGTTAATTTACTTTAAAGACTGAATTTGTTAAATAGCTAAAACTTAAATGTTGTGGTAATGTATAGTTAAAAAAGTCTTAAAAGCATATTTGTTGTAGTGATTAGTTTAATGCAACATGAATATAGCTAGATGTTTCTTAGAATATAGTGAGTTCTTAAAGTCATGTTAAGCTTACCGGGCATGTTAGATTTATTTAATCTCATTGCTGTTTTATAAACTGCTGATAAAGGGTTTGTTACTTCAAATTGTAATGTTAAACTCACCTTAATTAACGTATTTTAATTTAATATTAAGAAGGTCTCTCGATAGTTTTGCTTCACTAACATAACTTAATCTAAATTAAAAATTGACAAGATGAGAAGGATCAACGTATTATTATGTTCGCTTGCGGTAGCAGGCATTGGGTTTGTTTCGTGTAGCGATGATGACAGTAGCAGCAACAGCAACGAATCACGAATTGAAGGAACTTACAACCTGGTAGAAGTTAACACAGAGGAAGCCACAAATTTTGACCAGGATGGTGATCAGAACATCAACCAGATGGAAGAATCAGGATGCTATGATGAAGGCAAGATAACGCTTCGTGCCGATAACACATTTACCTATGTGTATACAGCTATTCTTGTGGATGAATCTAATGGTACAGCAGGATGTGCAGAAGAGGTTACCTATACAGGTACCTGGGAAATAGAGGAAGGTGCCGGCACAACCGCTCTTATCGCTATTACGTATGAGGATGAGAACAATGACCCGGTAACGCTTGTGCTTACAAAGCAGGGCAGGGAGCTTAGCTGGATGGATAATACTATCTTCTCGCAATATCCGGACAGGAATGAGGCTGGCGCGGCTATCTACAGGCCGGGAAGTACAGAGTACGTTTTCAGGAAATAATCTTTCTAAACCCAACACAACAAAAAAGGATGCCAATTGGCATCCTTTTTCTATACTATCTCAGCACTAAGGCCGGCTTCCAGGAGTTGTGTGCACTGTGGCTTCAACTCATCGTAGTCACCCGTTTTCACGGTGCATTTTCCATTGTAATGTACAATCAGGGAACATTGTTCCGCCTGTTCTGAGGTATGGCGGCATACCCTGATAAGCGTATCGATTACATGGTCAAAAGTATTCACATCGTCATTGTACAGCACTATCTCATTATTCAGCGATACGCTTTCTTCGAGTAATACTTCTTCTAAAACTTTTTCCCTTGTACTCATATTCAGTGTATTAAAAATGCTAATTTATGTATTTCAGCGAAACCCAATTGTTCCTGCTGAATTTTTTCACAAAGGTAAGGCCTTTTTCGGTACATGATTCGTCAATCGCCGGGATATCTTCTTCGTAGAAGCCGCTAAGAAGCAACAGGCCGCCTTTATTCAGGCAGTCTGCATAGGCCTGCATATCGTTCAGGAGGATATTCCTGTTGATGTTTGCGATAATGAGGTCATACTGTTTCCCTTGAAGCAGGGCAGCATCGCCTTCATAAACAGAAATATGCCTGCAATTGTTGCGTTCGGCGTTTTCTATGGAGTTCAGGTAGCACCAGTTGTCTATATCTATCGCATCAATTGGCTGTGCGCCTTTCATTTCTGCAAGAATGGCAAGAATAGCAGTGCCGCAGCCCATATCGAGCGTTTTTAGTCCGGTTGCATCAGTTTCCAAAAGGTGCTGGATCATCATGAAAGTCGTTTCGTGATGGCCAGTGCCAAAGCTCATTTTGGGCTCGATCACAATATCGTATTGTACCTCTTTCTTCTCGTGAAAAGGTGCGCGGACATGGCAGGTGTTGTCTACCTCTATGGGTTCAAAATTTTTCTCCCATTCCTCGTTCCAGTTTACCTGGTCGATCTCTTCGGAGGTGTAGCTAATGCTGAATTCCGCAGATGCAAGTATATAGATATCGTTAAGGATGTCTTCGGTCCAGTATTCCTTCTGGATGTAAGCAGACAGCCCCTCTTCCGTTTCAATAAAGCTTTCAAAAGGGGTTTCACCGAGTTCTGCAATAAGAATTTCTACTCCCGGTTCTTTCGGCTCAACTGTAAAATGATATCCGATATAGATGTTTGACATAACTTAAAATTTTCGCAAAGGTAATATTATGATAACATTAGGTGCTAATATTTAATATTAAGTTTGCCGAAAGTTTACATGAGTGGTTTAAGGCAAAAATTACCAAATGTTTACAGGATTGTTTCAGATCTTTACTGCAAATAACAACACAACTATTACAGCAACTTTAAATGAAAAAGAACTTAACGTTATTATTTTTCTTCATTACACTGATCGCAACGGCCCAGGTTACCATAGAACGTACCACAAAAGACAATGACCTGAAGCTTTCCGCGCTTCCTTATTATAATTACGGTAAAGGACTGGGTATTACTTCTCCCGACAGTATTTTTCAGCTCAATATCCGCTTCAGGATGCAGAACAGGGCGACCTATATTCAGGAAGAGGGTGAAGAATCGGCGGTAGACGGGCAGATAAGGAGATTGAGGCTTCGGTTTGACGGCTACGTAGGTGATCCGCGTTTTCTTTATGCCATCCAGCTTTCATTTGCCCCCGGAGATGTTGGTGAAATACAGGAGGGAGAGAACATCAACATTATACGTGACGCTGTACTTTTCTACAGGCCCAACAGGCACTGGAATATAGGATTCGGGCAAACCAAGCTGCCCGGCAACAGACAGCGGGTAAACTCTTCCGGGGGACTCCAGCTTACCGACCGTACCATTAACAATGCTAAATTTACGCTCGACAGGGACTTCGGTTTACAGGTGCACAATCTTAATGAATATAAAGACAAGTTTTCGTATAACTTTAAGGCAGCTGTTAGTATGGGTGAGGGGCGTAACTCTACCGACGAACCCGACAACGGGCTGGCCTATACCGGAAAAGCCGAGCTGTTCCCGTCTGGGGCATTTACAAAAGACGGAACTTATTTTGAAGGTGATATCATGCGCGAGCAAACGCCAAAGCTAATGCTTTCGGGAGCCTACCAGTTCAACAACAAAGCCAGGCGGACTCAGGGGCAGCTCGGGGAAGACCTTTTTGAGAAAAGGGATACACATTCGTTGCTGCTTGATGCGATGCTGAAGTATGACGGCTGGGCATTTATGTCATCTTATATGCAAAGGGTGGCTAAAAACCCTGTAACCTATAACCCTGATGATATAACTGATGTACAATATGTTTTCACCGGCAGGGGTTTCGATTACCAGTTGAGTTACCTTTTACCTTCCAATTACGAATTTATAGGACGCTTTTCTACACAAAACGTGCATGATGATATTCGTATGCTTGCTCCGGATACCAAACAATATAGTATAGGTGTTACCAAATATATTTGGGAACATGCTTTTAAGGCACAGCTGGAGCTTACATTAGACGACCTTGATTATTTTGACGGATCGTCTAAACAGAACTGGTACGCACGCTTTCAGGTGGAAATCGGTATCTAACGGATAACTATATCGTTTTTATTTTCCTAAATTTGCACCACTAACACCTGTATGTATGCAAACTGCCACGCAATTAACATTAAATACCGAACTGGAAAGTTATTTCCTTAAATTCCGGAATAATATCATAGGAATAGAGCAGGAGTTCGATTCGCCCTTCGGTATAAAGAAAATTGTTTATACCGACTGGACAGCAAGCGGAAGGCTCTACAGACCTATTGAGGAGAAGCTTATAAACGACTTCGGGCCTTTTGTCGCCAACACACATACAGAGACAACCGTATCGGGTACAGCGATGACCAATGCATACCATGAAGCAAGGCACATCATTAAGCACCATGTAAACGCAGGGGAAGACGATGTACTGATTACCGATGGTTCCGGAATGACAGGTGTGATCAATAAATTCCAGCGTATACTTGGACTTAAAGTGCCGGAAAACCTGAGGAAATTTACCTCTATACCCGAAGAGAAAAAGCCAGTGGTATTCGTTACCCACATGGAGCACCATTCTAACCAGACCTCATGGCTGGAAACCATAGCAAAAGTAGTAGTGATTCCAGCATGTCCGCAAGGCCTTATATGCCTCGATAGCTTTAAGACGCTATTGGAGGAATATAGACACCACACGCTTAAGATCGCTTCGGTTACCGCGTGTTCTAATGTTACAGGTATTAAAACGGCTTATTATGAGGTGGCAAAGCTTGTCCATCAATACAATGGTGTGTGTTTTGTAGATTTTGCCTGTTCCGCTCCGTATGTGCAAATCGATATGCACCCGGCCGATAAAGAGGCTTACCTTGATGCTATTTTCCTTTCGCCGCACAAATTTCTGGGTGGGCCGGGTACATCGGGCGTACTCATCTTCAACAAAAAGCTCTATAAAAATATGGTTCCCGACCATCCGGGTGGAGGTACGGTAAGCTGGACCAATCCCTGGGGCGAGCATAAATACCTTGATAATATTGAAGAAAGGGAAGATGGCGGTACGCCGGGCTTCCTGCAGGTGATAAAAACTGCGCTGGCTGTTCGCCTCAAAGAACAGATGGGAGTAGAAAATATTCTTAAACGTGAAAAGGAGATCGTAGACTACATTTTTGAAAGGTTTGCACATATACCTAACCTGAATATACTGGCTTCAAATCATAAGGACAGGCTGGGTGTTATTTCTTTTTTTATAGACGGATTGCATTTTAATCTTGGGGTAAAGCTGCTAAACGACCGCTTTGGCATACAGACCCGTGGAGGTTGTAGCTGTGCGGGTACATATGGGCATTACCTGTTGCATGTAGACCAGGAACAGTCTAATTATCTTACCGACAAGATTACCGCCGGGGATCTTATAGAAAAACCGGGATGGATCAGGATGTCGATACATCCTACTACAACCAACCAGGAGATCGAATATGTTTGCGACAGTATAATCGCTATGGCTCAAAACTATACAGAATGGGCTAAAGAGTATAAGTACAACAGCAATTCAAACGAGTTTACCCACAATGCCGAAAAACCTTTAGTACAGGAAATGGTTGGCCGTTGGTTTACGTTGTAAGCGTTTGATTTTCTTTCTTGCTATGCTTAAAACGTTTGTGTGTCCAGAGATAATATTCCGGTGTTTCTCTTATCTGGTCTTCCAGTAGCTTCATAAACCAGTCGGTCACGTTAAAATCCGGGTATTCTTTCGGGCTGCCTTCCAGGGGTACGAACGTGCATTGGTAATGGCCCCGGCTTATTTTTTCGACCCTTGCATACATTACATTCATATCCAGTTTTTTGGCCAGTATCTCACCGCCAACCTGCATCGGGACTTCCACTCCGAAAAACGTTCCGTAATAAATAATGCTCTGCTTTTTAGGGGACTGGTCGCTTATGAAGCCGTAAAACCCTTTTACACCTTCACGTGCATTTTTCCGCATTGCCGGAATAATGGTTTTGGTTCCGATAAGTTCGGCTCCAAACCTTCGGCGGATTTTTTGTACCAGGCTATCGAAGTACTTGTTGCGAATAGTTTTATATATACCGATTCCCTTATATGATTTAAAGTACATATTCATAGACAAAAGCCATTCATAGCTCGCGTAATGGCCTACCAGCAATACTACACTTTTACCTTTATTTTCATACTCATGGGCAAGTTCTATGTTTGTAAAGGTGAAGCGCTTTCGTATCTGCTTATCGCTAATGGTGAGGGATTTTGCCATTTCAAAAAAACTATCACAAAAATGGCTGTATGATTTCTTCTCTATTTTCTTGCGTTTCCCCGCATTTAGATGTGGTAAGGCTATGGCTAGATTTTGACGCACGGTTTTTTTACGATACCCTACTAATTTGTATAAAATAACGTAAGTAATGTCAGACAGAAAATATAGTATAGGGAAAGGCAGTACCGATATAAAAAAGATCGTAGGATAGATGAATATGTATGCTAAACGCTGCATCAAATTTTTATGCAAATATACATTTTATTATTAATTTAAAGTTTGCACTATGATTTGCTTCCGGCCATTGTGTAACTTTACATTTTACTTTTATATGGATATAGACATGGTTACCATCGCTATCATTGCGATGAATGTTATAGTGAGTTCTAAAGGATTTAATGATGCTTCTTTTTTCAGGAAGTACGAATTTCATATCGGCAGTATAAGGGCAGGGGAGCACTACCGTATGTTTACATCGGCTTTTCTTCATGCCGATCTTTCGCACCTTATGCTTAACATGATTACATTGTTTTTCTTTGCGCCTGTAGTAGTAAGCACTTTAGGCACCGTCTCATTTCTGCTGGTATATTTTGCCAGCCTTTTTGCCGGCAGCCTGCTTACCCTGTTTTTTCATAAGAACGACTATGCGTATCGGGCGATAGGCGCCTCGGGAGCAGTAGTAGGTATTTTGTTTGCTTCGGTTCTTATAGATCCCGACCGAAAGATCAACTTTTTTATCCCGGGCTATATTTTTGCCATCCTCTACCTGTTGGTCTCTATCTATGCCATGAAGTCAAAAAGAGATAACATTGGCCATACCGCCCATTTTGGAGGTGCTATAGGCGGATATTTTATTACACTGACTAAAATTCCTAATGTTATATACGACAGGCCATTAGTTGTTATTGGGATGGCTATCCCTATAGTGGTATTGTTTATTTTGGCCCGTATGGGCAAGCTCTGAAAGAAAACTGGCATGTAATTTGAAATTCCTACATAAATCTAAAAACAAAAAATCATGAAAAGAATTGCACTAGTATTATTCGCGGCTGTAAGCACATTGGCAGGCGCTCAAACACTTGAAAAGAACCATGTACCACAAATCAACGTTTCGGGAGAAGGCAGGGTTTACGTAATACCTGATGAGGCAGTAATAACCATTGGAGTAGAAAATATTGGTTCCGATGCCAACGATGTTAAAAAGAAAAATGACGTGTCTATTGATGCCATAATCAAATACCTTAAAAACACGGCTAAGCTCCCTGAAAAGGATTATCAGACCAAGAGGGTAAGCCTGAACAGAAACTATGATTATGATAAGAAAAAATACAGCTATGTAGCTTCGCAAACCATTACTGTACATCTTAAAGACCTTACCAAATATGACGCGCTGATGATGGGTGTGGTAGATGCAGGGGCGAATACCATACAAGGGGTTGATTTCAGGACTTCAAAACAAGCCCAGTACGAAAGTGAGGCAAGGGTTCTTGCGGTACAGCAGGCAAAGAAAAAAGCCGATGACTATGCCAAAGCCTTAAATCAAAAAGCAGGCAAGGCTATTCTTGTAACCGATAACACACAAACCTATTATCCTGCGCCCATGATGATGAGGGAGCAGTTTAAATCGGCAGATATGGCCGGCGCGAAGGAAACACTGGCAGTAGGGGAAATTGTTGTGACAGCTAACGTAAACATAAGTTACGAACTGCAGTAAGCGCTAGCCGATAGTTATAAAGCAAAAAACCGGGCAAATGGTCCGGTTTTTTATTGTGGGGAGAGCAGGATTCGAACCTAGTGGCTGAAACCCGCGTCATTGCTGCAAAAGCAAATTCGTGAAATAAGATTGCCACGATTTTGCCACAAATTATAATTTAGTAGATATTTAACTATCAGACTTTTAAGAACGCTTTATTCTAAAAGCAAAGATACTGAATCAGAACTAAATATCGCTGTTTACAAGAAATTTTTAGCTATAATTTTGCCTGGTACTAACGAAACTTCGTCTACATTATTTTAGCCTAAGTTTTCTAAGCTTGGAATTGTACTGAATAAGTTTTCGTGCGTATACTGACTCATTATAAAGGGTTTTTTGTGACTGCAGCACTTTGGCGGCGCTCCTATAGCACTCTGCAGCATCTGCGGAATTACCTAGTGATTCCTGCACCTCTCCCAAACAAAGGTAGAGGTCGCTATTATCAGGGAAGATGCGTAAACCCCATTTAATTATAGTTAGCGCATCATACGATTTTTCGTGCGAAAGGCATTTTTGAGCAAGTGCATCCACATCATCAGGTGTAACGTTAATTGAACAGGAGGTCATCATTGCATCATAATACGCTATCACATTATTCCCTGTTAAAAACACTTTATTGTAAAAATCGGATAGCCCGGCTTGTATACCATAAGATAATACTGTAGCATGATTGGCATCGGTAAATTGCTTATGGCCAAATAATGTGCTGTTGCGATCAGGGCTCTCAAAAAGTTTTATCGCACTGGTAATTCCAGGGAGAAACTGGCGCTCATAGGAATCGGCGCTACCGTAAGCTATAAAGTTATAGGCTTGCAAAGCCGGCTCACTGTTTTTGAAGCGCGCGACCTTATCCAAAAGTGAACTGTTGTCAAATACTAAATTAGGTGAGATGCATACAGTACCATTAAAGAGCTCAGGATACCGAACATTGCAATAGGTCAGAAAAGTCCCTCCAAGGGAATGCCCTATTGCGAGCCGCGTCGGAAGTGTCCGGTATAGTTTTTCTACAAATGGAAACAGTTCCGATTTGAGGTGTGCTGCCAAGTTATCGGCATGCCCGAACTTAAATCCCTCCCCAAAATATTCGCTGACTAAATCAACAGTTTCCTGGTGCTCCGGTGCGGGCAGGAATTCATCCCAACGGCTGGTTGTCCTTATACCAACAAGTATTACGGGAATGAAATTATCACCTGTGGCGTAGTTCACTATAGATGCTGCAAGATCAAATAGTCGCTCATCCTGGGCATCCAATACATACAGCACCTCGAAACGCCTTTCGGGGCGGGTGTAGTAGTCTTTTGGCAGCACAACTGTGATATTACGGACTGTATCGTATACAGTGGATTCTAAGGAGTGGCTGACAGGCCGCGGCAATTGTGCAGTAGCGTGAAGGCAGCTGAATAATACCACCGCAATAGATATTTTATTCCATGCCTTGCAATTATAAGACGATTTCATAGCAGGAGAATTTTTATATAATTATCAACTTCTGGAAAACAGATTATTTCAAGGTTTTGCATCCGAATTACTACCAAGCAACACTAAGGTAAATTTATGCCCCCCTTTTCCTAATTGTACAAGTCTACAACATGAATTGCCAGGTTATCGATGAGTTTCTGACCAAGGCTGAAAAGCAGGAATATTTTGAGACTTCCATTTTTGGAGCACTTGCATTGCTGCAATGTTATTTTCGCCAAACATTGGTATTTTTCTCTTATCTGGTGGTAACTGAAACTCCTCAAAAATGAACGAATCATTAAAACCGACTTCAGCAGCATCCTTATTTGTATTGGCAAAGTAAACCACTGATATCTTAGCCCAATAGATTGCCCCAAGGCACATAGGGCAGGGTTCTAAAGTGGTATACATTTCACAGTCTGCCAACTGCAAATCATTAATGTTTTTGCATGCATTTTCAATGGCAACCATTTCTCCATGTGCTGTCGGATTACTTCGGGAAAATATTTCGTTATGACCTTCGCCAATAATTTGCCCATCCTTTACAATCACGCAGCCGATAGGAAGCCCTTCACCACTTTTATATGCAATTTCAGAAAGTAAAATTGCTCTTTCCATGAATACTGCATTATAACGATCATGTATGTGTTTCATAAATTAATGTTTTAGATATCGATGCGTATATATACTCTCGCTGGCCATCGGGGGATATTATAATTTCTCCTGCATATGCGTAATGCCTGCTTGAGGCTTGGAAGATGGTTTATTCCTGAAAATTGATATAAAATGGCTTTAAATCAGCTTTCCTGAGATCTCTTCTATATCAATGCCAACGCCCTAAAAATTACTCCTTTATAAATTTTGACACATTAGTACCAATCGACAGTGCATAAAATCCCCGCGATAATTTAGTAACATCAATTACGCCATTGGATATAATTCCCCTTTGGACTGTCCTTCCCTGAATGTCATGAATAACATACCGGGAGCTAGGGGGAAGGTTTGAACTTACATATATCCTGTCGGAAGCTGGATTGGGATAGAGCAGCACCTCATTTTTTGCAGGGTAATCTGTTCCCAAAATAACGTCGCCATATTTTGCGATAAATGCATTATTTCCTGGTTCACCAAGTGTATTGTTGCCAAAAGATAATGCTTCATTATAAGATCCCGCAATAATGATATCCTGCTGATGGTCAATTACTATTTCTGTACTATTATTATTACCGTGCATGCCAGGATTTTCTGTCCATCCGTAAAAGCCTTCGGGGTTGAATTGCGCAATATAAAATTGTCGTTGGCCTGTTGTATTGTTTAGGATTGTACTGTCGTCGATCTGCAGCGTCCCAGATAGAAAAGAGCCTGTAATTACAATGTTGCCCAGCGCATCCGTGGCAATACCGCTGCACGTGTCCTTAAGGTCACCCTCAAGGGATTTGCTCCATACCGGGAATCCCGCCATATCATATTTGGCTACGAAGATATCAGAAGAGCCTGCCTGTCCCGTATGCTGAAGTGCAACGTTGCCAAACATAATATCTTCATAATAATCTCCAGCTATAATTACATTGCCTTCCATGTCTGTGGCTATATTCGACACTGTATCGTAATCGGGTCCGCCCATTGATGTACCCCATATTTCATTTCCATTTGTATCGTATTTGGCCACAAAAATGTCTGCTGACCCTGAGCTGGTCAACAAGCTGCTTCCAAAAGTTATCGATGACGTAAAATCACCAGTTATCAAGATATTATTTTCGTCATCGACAGCAAGAGCGTTTGCACTCTGGCCTGCTGTACCTCCGGCTCTCTTTGCCCATAGTACATTTCCGTGGTTATCGTATTTTGCCACAAATATGTCCTGGATGCCGACACGTTCCAGAGTGAAATCCTCAAAAGCCACAGAAGGACATGAAAAAGTACCTGTTACGCATAAGTCACCATTACTGTCCGTGACTATTCTAGAAGGTGTGACCCTTTGGCTTTCGCCAACACTCTTTGCCCAAATAAAGTTACCAACTTTGTCCATCATGAATATAACCATGCACCAGGTAGACGGCGTACTAAGCGTTATATCCCCCAAAGTTATATCTTTAAAAAAATGACCTACACCATAAATGTTACCTTCGGAATCAGCGGTAACACTGTGCAGAAAGCACTGTAAGCTTGTAGCTTTTCGGAGCCACAGGGCATTACCGTCAGCATCATATTTTACAATGAAAAAGTTTGTACCGGGACTATTGTTGATGACTGTATTACTTCCGAAGGACAAAATTGGAGGGGCATAAGTTCCTCCCGCACAGATATTACCATCCTGATCAGATGAAAGGGTGGTAATGTTAACTGTGTTTGAATTTTGGGATGACCTGGCCCATTTCCAATCCCTGCCTTGGGCTAGTGCAAAAATTGAACAGCCTGCCAACAATGTTATTGTCAGTATACTTTTAATATTAATTCTCATTACAGTATTTTTTCCATAAAAGTATAAGGTTACAAACTGGACTATTTACTATGAAAGTATTTATAAGTACGCAGTAAGTAAGGGGGAACGTATTTGCCATAAACAGTTGTAGAGCCGTATGTGAGTTATGCCAATAAATACTGAGCTCGTAACAAATAATACAGTTTCCGTATTATAGCAATGTTGCTAAAATCCTATTTTTACGTATTAAATGAGCGCTGAAATACTAATGACAATATTATTGCAATCTGACCATAGAAGTACCTAAAAAGGTTAGTATAAAGATTGACCTTGAAAGTATTGAGGTAAAAAAGATGAGGGGAAGGATGCTTATGAAGCTAAATCAGGCATGTAAAATGCACTTTTTACAGTTAAATTAAGAATAGCCAGTAAATTTATATGACAAACTACTATGGAATTAATACCAATTGAATTGCCGCTTGACAGCGCTAAAGAAATATATAATTCAGAGAATAGCCAATTACTGATAAAAAGTTATGAAGAATATTACAAGGAGATTGGCTTTACTAAACCTTGGATTGGTTACTTTGTTGTTAGGGACAGTCAAATCGTTGGTTCCTGCGGCTTCAAGGGACAACCGCGTGACGGTAAAGTAGAAATTGCCTACTGGACCTTTCCGGAGTTCGAGGGACAGGGTATCGCTACATTTTGCTGTAGGGAACTGATATCCATATCCCTAAAATCCGATCCTACAATTGAAATCACCGCTACAACCGCCCCCGAAGTTAATGCTTCCACGAAAATTCTGGAGAGTAATGGGTTCAGCTTCCAGGGAATTGTTCATGATGATGAAATCGGAGATGCCTGGCTATGGTCTTTCAATAATAAATAGTTAAGCAGATGGCTTACTCTGAAGCCGCTCTACTCTAACCAAAAAGTTTATGCCTGCGGGCAAAATAAACTGGAAGACTTCTAATTTGAAGATTCTGACAACTTATGATAATTATAATTGGCTATGAATCAAGATAACGATAAAGCTTTAATTACAATTGAACCCTATTCGCCACATTGGCCTATAGAGTACCAACAATTACGCGACGTTTATGAGAAGCACCTGAAAGGATTATATCACGATATACAACACGTGGGAAGCACTTCGGTTGAAGGCCTCGCCGCAAAGCCAATTCTCGATATTGATATAATTCTCGGGGATGAATCTGCACTTTCAGAAATTATCAGCCGTCTACAGCAAATCGGCTACCGTTATATGGGCACCATGGGCATTCCCGGGCGGCATGCTTTTGCTGCGGCATCAGTGGATGTTCCTATCGGTGTCCCGGAGGGGCGGATGGATCACCATCTGTATGTCTGTATGCAAGGCACGCTTGCTCTGGAAAACCATATCCGGTTCCGGGACTACTTAAGAAACCACCCTGAGGCTCTAATTGAGTATGCTAAGCTCAAGCAAGGTCTTGCTGTGACTGCAACATCGATGGAGTCGTACGTTTCACAGAAAACTGCATTTATTATAGGTGTGCTGCAAATTTGTGGACTGGGTGATGATGCAATTGGCGCTATTCGGAGCGCCAATGAAGAAGGTATTATTGATATCGAATAACGCAGTACATTCAGATTAATTGAACATTCGGACACATGCAGATTCTTCCAGCTTTACCACTTAGGCCTTATATTAAACACTACCTGTTTATTGATAAAGACAGCGAAAAGGACACGAGCCTTAGGATATTTGCTGATGGTAATACGGGCATAGTATTCTGCATGAATTCCCTGTTACAAGATAGCAATGGAATAATCCCTGCTTCGTTTTTATATGGGCAGTTAACCGATTACAAGACGCTGTATGCCAGCAGGGGCCGTTTAACTCTTGCCATAGTAGTTTTCCGTCCGTACGGAATAGCCAGCCTTTTTAAAATCCCTGCAACAGCGCTAAGGGACGAACTTATTGATTACAGTCAATTAATTGGTACAGCTGCTTCTTCTCTTCACGAAGAGCTGCATTCTGCTAAAAGTCCTCGGCAGGCAGCGTCTACATTGGACACATATTTCTGCAGCGTGGCTTGCCAGTCAAAAGCTAACGTGCATACGGTTGTATCTGCCGCCACTGAATGGATACTGAATCATAGGGGCCAATTTTCAGCTAACGGACTCTCTGACTACGTTGGATGGAAACAACGCTCATTGGAGCGTGCCTTTAATGAAGTGGTTGGGCTTAGTCCTAAAAGGCTCGGGGGTATCATAAGGCTGCATTATTTTCTTGGCAAGTCCCGAACAACAAAAGATTTTACGCCGGTTGTTTATGATGCCGGCTATTTCGACCAGGCGCATCTTATCCGTGAATTTAAAAAATTTACCGGAATTACACCTGGCGCTTACCACAAAAATGACAGCCTCGCGGTCAATGTAGTTACATTATCTGACGAAAATGTACAATTACCGGTCACGATACCCTCTTAAATTTGCTGTCAAAAACATATTATGGAGGATTTAAAAGTCGCAACAGCGCAATTTGAGAACAGGAGCGGAGATAAAGACTACAATCTTAGTGAGATTGCAAAATTAGCCGAAAAGGCAGCGGCAGGCGGAGCCAAGATTGTCACATTTCATGAATGCTCAATAACGGGGTATACCTTTGCCAGAAATCTGGACAAACAGCAGATGCTTGCAATTGCTGAAAACCTGCAGGATAGCTCAAGCATACGGGCGCTAACTAAAATAGCATCAAAAAATAATATCGCCATATGCGCAGGGCTATTTGAAAAGGATGCTGACGATAATCTTTTCAAAGCTTATGTGTGTGTTGACAAAACAGGTATTGTTGCTAGATACAGGAAACTTCACCCTTTTATTAATCCACACCTTACTCCCGGTGATGCCTATTGCGTTTTCAACTTGTATGGCTGGAACTTTGGCATATTGATCTGCTACGATAACAATATTATCGAGAATGTAAGGGCAACCAAACTCCTGGGAGCGGACATACTGCTGATGCCCCATGTAACCATGTGTACACCTTCACCAAGGCCGGGCGCAGGTTTTGTCGATCCGGAGCTGTGGTACAAGCGCGAGCAGGAAAGCTTACAACTTAGAGCAGAATTTAATGGTCCTAAGGGAAGGGAGTGGCTTATGAAATGGCTTCCGGCAAGAGCGTATGACAACGCTATGTATTGTGTCTTTTCCAATCCTATAGGAATGGACGATGACCAGCTTAAGAACGGTTGCTCCATGATCCTGGATCCTTTCGGGACAATAATAGCAGAATGTACAGCACTGGGCCCGGACATCACGATAGCAACACTCACTTCCGATAAGCTTGACTCAGCCGGTGGGAGCCGCTATATTAAGGCAAGAAGGCCTAATTTGTACGGAGAAATACTGGCAGCAGAGCACACCCCTGAACAGAAAGTAGCCTGGCTTACATCCGGTCATGCTATGGATGGAAAAGTTTAAGTCCCTAATAAACAAATAATATTCTAATGGAAAAATCTAACATGATGATACTGGTTGCCGGCCCCTACAGGTCAGGCACAAATGATGATCCGGCGCTTATTGAAGCAAATGTTAAGGCGATGACCGATACGGCGCTCAAAATTTATAAAATGGGACATCTGCCGGTGCTGGGAGAATGGTTTGCGCTACCCCTGATAGAAGCCGCAGGTTCAAAAGCAATAGGAGACGCTGTCTTTAATGAGCTGTTTCATCCGGTCGCCCTTAATCTTATACAGCACTGCGACGCTGTATTGAGGATTGGCGGGCCATCTACCGGCGCTGATGAAATGATCAATGCGGGAATATCATATGGAAAACGAATATTCTATGACCTCCGTGAGATACAACCCCTATAATAAAAAGTACTGGTTATACGATAGTTAGTAGTTTAAATAAATAAGAGTCCATAAGGACTCTTATTTTTATCGCTGTAAAAGCAAATAATGAAACAGGATTCTTGCATTTGAATGGCTTTAGGATAGCTTAGTGCATAAGATGCACGACTTGCGTCAGTGAACAGTTCCTTAAAGGATTAATCAAATGAGACTAGGCAATTTTATAATGGAGTTGAACCAATCCACTATTATAAGTCTTCGTTCCGCAATGTTTAAATTCCTGCTCCGGCCTGCCGTCCTTAAACAATCTAGTACCATTACCTACTACTATTGGGACAATAGATATGATAATTTCATCAAAAAGCTTGTAGGTCAATAGCTGGTTTACAATTTCAGAGCCCCCGTCACAGAAAATATTTTTGCCACTTTCACTCTTTAGTTTAAGGACAAGTTTTTGCAAATCACCCCCATAAAAGTTTATATTGCCCTTGGCAGGCTGTTCACGGTGAGTGATGACATATACCTCTTTGTCAAAATGAGGGAATTCTTGTACTTCGCCAATAACCCAATCGTATGTCCTGCGTCCCAGTATCACCGTATCAACGGTCGAGATGAAATCGTTATAGCCATAATCTTCTCCTTCTATTTGTACAAGATTTAGAAAGCTAAGGTCATCATTAGGTTTGGCAATATACCCATCAAAAGAGCAGGAAATGTAAAGAATCAAATTTCTCATATTTATAAAAGTAAAATTATATTTAAATCGGTTGTTTAATTAGCTCCTGTTTGTTGGCTAAATATACCAGTTAAGTGGCCAGTTGCAGGTGCAATATGGGATAAGGCTTTCCAAGCCCATCCGTCTCACTCCGGCCGGTCACATCAAAACCCATTTTGATGTAAAATAAAAGTGCCCTTCTGTTTTGTTCATTCACATCCACGGCGCTGCATTCCAGCTCCCTGATTGCGAATTCTGTAAGCGACCGGCCAACACCTTTACCAAAATGGGACGGGTGTGCAAAGAGCATTTCAATGGAATTTCCAGCAATACCTGCAAAGGCTGCTATTTGCCCATCTGTCTTGATGCAGTATAGTTTTACCATGGCGAGGTACTGTGTAAGTAGCAATTCCTTATACAGCAGCAGGTCACTCTCACTTAGGAATTCGTGCGTTGCCCTTACTGAAGCTTCCCAAACATTAATTATCTGATCGTAATCATTTTCGGAGGCGGGTTCTATATTGTATGTATTCATCATTGATGCTATTTAATACGCCACGGCTTTTCATAACCGGGTGCCTATGAGAATCTAAATTATTCAATTATAATCTTTATGCTTTTTTTTCCTGTCTGGGTAGTTATGCAGACGATATATGTGCCTGAAGTAATGCCTGAAATATCGAGAGCTTCTGACATAGCCGGTGCGTCCCACTGTCGCAGTAGGCGTCCGCTCATATCTATGAGCGCAACATCCAAAATAGTCTCCACAACAGCTCCGGCAATGGTGAAAGATTCTTTAACAGGATTGGGGTAGATCAGGAAATTATGGCTGCTGTGTTCGGGCACTCCAAGTACAGTCATTGCCGTAGCTATGAAATTGGGGAGACCCACGGAAGAGAAGGTAGGATAAGGAAGAAAAAGCCCGAAACTGTCATGCCCGCAACTGAAGCCGTCTTCTTCAGGATTATTAATAACCGCCAGAAATTGTGAACTGTTCTGCGCCTTATATATCTTTCCATTTGGTGCAAGCTGCAGGGCTCCATAATCATCAACGCTTAGCATTACAGAAGAAGCCCCTATATCCTGCGCCAGAAGATCGTACTGGTACAAGCCGCCAAAACCATTATAATGTTCGTAAGTAACGTAAAGCTTCTTTCTTTGTGGGGAAAATTCAACGCCGTAAGGTGTAGTATTTGCATTTACAATACGCTGATTAGAAACGATTCCCGTTGAAGGATTGAAGTCATACAGATATACGCCGCCATTTAATGCCACTGTACCTGTAGACGTACCTTTTTGGTTGTGCGCCACTGCAATCATCTGCCCGTCCAGTGATGCTTTCATGGCTCCTATGGCATTACGGCGGTAACCGCTAACCGGGACATCGGGACCCACATGGCTAACAACGGGCTGGACGTTCACGCCCGCAGCAGTGACTTCAAATGCGTAAAAACGGTCTTTAAAATGTGTCAGGACCCAGTATCCTGTCATTGATGCATTGCGCACTGCTGTAAGCTTTTCAGAGCATTTATATTTCAGTTCCTCAACAGCACCGGGATTATACGTAACAAGGTGCTGGTTGCGTAATTGCACATCGCCGATACTGCCATTACTGCCTGTCAGGCTTAAGTCGACAACAGAATAATTCAAACCGTTGTTCAGCCCGTCATCATCCTGCGGCACAGAGCCAGCGGGGTTACTGTAGGTTCCAGCAAAAGGGGCAGGATATGACTGTGCATTTTGATGATGCGGCTCGTCCAGGGTAAAAATATAATACTTATCAGGATTTCCGGGCCCTGGCACAATAATAGCCGCCTGAGTGGTTGATGTATCGCCCAAAAGCCCTGTGCCTGCCATGTAATTACCCCCCGGCATGATACGATGGGTGCGATCGAATACGGTTCTTCCATCAGTATACAATAGAAGGTTTCCCTCGGCATCTGAAATAGAGGAAGCACCTTCCGCTGCGCTTATCGCACTTCCGGGGATAGGTGTTGTACTGCCATCCGGATGAAATGTAATTCCGGCATTATACCCAAAGATCCAATTAGCCGACTGCTGCTGCGCTCTCACGGTCAGGCAAAATAATGTAATCAGGAAAGTAATTGATAGTTTCATGCGATTAACTTTTTATAAACCTTATGGCGCTACTGCCATCTTTGGTCAGGATATTTACAAAATATATTCCCGGCGCAAGGTCTTTTACATCTAGTGTAGTGCTGTTATTGGCAGCAAGCACAAGCTGGCCGCTTAGGTTAAAGACCGTTACCTCTCTGACGTCTTTGCCATGTGGTGCTATTATTGTAATTGAGTCTGCTGCGGGATTAGGATAGACTGCGAATTTCTCCCTGGAAAAATCTTGATTGCCGGCAGTCGCTCCGGAAATCATAATCGCATAGTCTTCGGTTTCTCCATTGTCCCATGCAGGAAGGCTGCACGAGCTGCCAGGGCTAACCGCAACCAGAAGCTGGCACTTGACCCGCATACGGGTACTGCCTAAGATGGCATCTTCCGGTATTGTCAAGGTCGCGGTAAGGGTTGCGGGCTCATTGCTTGCGCCGAGATCCGTAAATTCATTTGCTGAAAAAGACTTATCATGGTTATAGTCAATCCAAACCCCAACAGTCGTCAGTCCAAATTCCGGTGTTACTGAAATGGTATAGGTTTCCTGGGCAACTACCTGGCCAGCCGGAAGATCCGTGTAGTCGGTATAACCAGTGCTACTGCAACCCGAGGCGTTGTTGATGCCGGCAAAGTTTACGTTCATGATTTTGTCGCTTTCGCATATTGATCCCTGCGGTGGGATACAATACTGCTGTGCCGCTACAAGATTGCATAATAACATTGCACCAACCACGGCAGCCATTTTTAGTTTTTGCATTTTCAAGAAATTTTAATGAAGGTGCAAAATTATTAAATGGTAACGCCTGCGCTTTACGAATAAAGTATTTTAAGCTACGCGCAATGCGGAGACAGGAACAGTAATTTCGGCTCTAATACTTGTACTTTCCGGGTGGGACACCGTAGTGCTTTTTAAATGCAGTTGAAAAATGCTGTACGTGCTCATAGCCTACAAGGGCCGCAATTTCACTGATGTTGTGGCTGCCATCCAGCAAAAGTGCCTGGGCATGTTTCATGCGCAGGAGGCGAATGTACTCGAAAACACTGTGCCCATATAGCGCTTTGAATCCAGTTTTAATCTTGTAACTGTTTAGGCCGGACAGCCGCACCAAAATAGCAAGGCTAAGTTCAGACAGGAAGTTTTGATCAAGGTAAACTTTAAGCTCCCGCAGCTTCCTGAGGTCATTTTCACGGATAGTAGCTGAATATTCAGGTTTCCGGCTCACGGCTATTTCCTGAAACTGGTGCAGGAGCAGTTCGCTCAGAAGATTCTGCAAATGCAAAGAGCGCAGGCTCGTGATATCTGCTGCCTCCCGGATCTTTTGGATAAGGCCAAACATTGCCGGGGTGAGACGGTACGCTCCTCCTGCAAGGCTGAAGGGTTCTTTCCTTTCAATCCTATTGACTATCTGCTCAACTACCGCATCGTCCTCCTGCAGCAGGTCGTAAAAGAACTGTTTATTGATACCGATAGCCATGCTGTCCATGGCTGTATCAGGGAAAAGATGGTGTTCGTTATCACCGGGCCCGTAAACAAAAGTGCATGTCCGGGACCTTACATTGAATTGTGAATTAATTCCCCCATAATACGAATCGATGCTTCCGTCGAGCAGGAATGTGAGGACAGTATCCTCATTTCTTTGAAAAGGGGAGGTTTCCTTAGTTTCATACAATACGGTGCTGTGGCCTGCAACATTCTGGTTACTGACTATTTTTATATTAGGCAGCGCTATTACCTGGGAATTATATACCTTATCCAGGCGCGGATTTACGTCACTCATTACTTTTCATATTATGTAAGGCGGCAGAACTGTAAAAAGCTGTAGTACGATGCCGCCAACCGGCATTAACCTTACAATGTCTAAACAATTTGAAACAGGTCAATAAATAATCTGATCAACTTTGGGCAAAATTACAACTTATAATGGAAACATTTCATGGTCATTATAATCTCGTACTCAGATACGTGAAGTGCCTACACACAACATCCGGAAATACGTTTGCCGAACCCCGCCGGCAGCAATACGATAGTAATGCTGTCAGGCCGTCTATTTTAAGGCCTCCTTGTTTTCATTACTAGCACTTTCTGCAGTTTTTTTAGCGTAAGAGCTGTTAATCAGGTATACCCCGCAGAGCGTCACCAGGAGCGCCAGTACGGTGAATATGCTTATAGCCTCGTTAAGAACCGCAACGCCCAATATGATAGCGATCACCGGATTAACGTAAGCGTAGGTTGCCACCAAAAGTATCGGCAGGTTATCAATCGCGTAAAGGTAGGCCATATACGAGAGCAGCGATCCTATAAGGGTCAGGTATATCAGCGCATAGATGCTGTCGGCCGATACCGATGCAAGCTGCCCGTAGTCATCAAATACCAGCGATGCTAAAAAAAGGCCGATGCCTCCGGAAATGAACTGTATCGCCGCATTGTTATAGGCATTGGTATTGAAGGTATTACTTTTCATATAGACCGATCCTATGGCCCAGAACAGCGAGGCGGCAAAGCAGGCCAGTATGCCCCAAAGGTAATCCTGCCTCCCGAGATCCTTGAGATTGTCTTTAAAGATAAGCACAATACCAAGTGCTCCCAGCAACAATCCGGCTATGGTCTTACCCGCTAATTTCTGTCCGGGCTGGAAAAACAGGCTTATGATAAATATATATATGGGTATAATGGAAACTATCAGGGCTGCCAGCCCGCTTGGGATATATTTTTCAGACCACCCGACAATACCGTTTCCTAACGTTATCAGCAGTATTCCCGGAACCGCCTGGCGGGCTATGTCCCTGAGGGTAAGCTTTTCGTTTTTACCGAAGATATAGATCAGCGGCAACAGGAGCAAGCCTGCTGAAGTTTGCCGTATGGCAGCGAATAGGAAGGGCGGAAAGCTTTCTACACCTATGCGTATGGCCAGATAGGTGGTTCCCCAGAAGATACAGACGATAGCAAGCGCAATATAGGCTAATGTATGTTTTTTCATGTTGAATGATTAGGCTCGTACCCGAACAATTTACTGTTGACCGTCGAGGCAGCGAAATTAAAAATACTCCCGCAAAGATGTTTACCTTACGGGAGTAAATTTTTGGTGCGTTTGGGCTGCGGCGCTTTATTATACACCGCACTAAACAGGTAAGGAGTGATTCTTAAAGCGATGACAAAGAGCCGTTACCTGTAATATCTGAAGTGATTTGCGGGTGGCCGGCATAGTAGATGTGCCCGTTACCATGTATCTGCGCAGTTAGCGTCTGTACCGCTTTTACATAAATCTTGCCATCGCCGGTAATAGATGCTTTGGCATTTTGGCAAGACAAATTCCTGAAGTCCGCCTTACCGGTACCGGTAAGGCTGATATCCACGCTTTCCGATGCAAAGCTGTCAATAGCGGTCAGATCGTTTTCCCCATGGCTTATAATTACAATGCGGTCAACCGGCTCAAATACCCCATGGGTCGTTAAGGTGCGGCGGCCATTGATCTTCAATTCCCTGAAAAGCGGCAATGTGATCGTAATCTCCACATCTTCGTGGTTGATCTGGTCGCGATCATAATCCAAGGTCAATTTACCGTTGCTCACCCTGGTGCGCAGATGGCTTACGAGATTATCGCTGCCGGTAATCGTGACACCTGACTCAGCGGCATACATTACCTTAATGTTCTTTCCGGCATTGACATCCAGCCTCCAGAAATCTTCGAGTTCACGGGTTTCTGTTACAGTCCTGCCGCTGGCCATAAGCCCATCCTCATCACAGCCTGTCAGCAAAAACGCTGTTACCAGCGCAAAAAAAATCTTTTTCATAGCAAATTTTATTACTTAGGGCTAACTATTCCTATTGATTGATGCATGTTGCTGTGAAATGCCCTTTCTTTCATGGCAACACAGCGCGAAAGTAATCCTGAAGTGGCAGATTTATTTACTTTACAGGTATTATGAGTTACGTGGTAAGTATTAATTTCAGGCGTTACAACCGTTACTTGACCAGCCGGGAATTTAAATTTACACCGTAAACTGTAATTACCGACCTATTGCCTGCTTACCAACACCCGAGCCGGTGCCTGCGCACAAAATCTTTTATGCACCGTAAAGCAAATTCCTTTAAAATATAGAGAACAACGCGATAGAGCTAACCAGAACCGTTAGATACTGAATGCTTTTACTTTCAGCGGAAAAAGTAATACCGCCAGAGTATCCCTGTAAAGTGCCATACCACTACATTTACAATTGTTACAGAGGGACAATGTGAAGTTAGGTTGCACGTTTTTTGAAACAAAAAGCATGAAATCTATAATTTTAGATATAACAGTCCTGGTAATTTTGTGCAGGTGCACAAGAATACATCACACTGCCTGAAAAGTTGGGAGACTGTCAGGCAAAGCGGGCGGGACTACGGTTCCGCCCGCTGCGTTCCCAGGTAATCACTTTAGAGAGGGATAACAGGCTGGTTTACGTAAAAGAGCTGACAAACTATTATAATAAAAATATCATGCAGGTTGAAGTTTTAGCTATTCCCTTCGATAACGAGCACGGTAGGGGAGTACTGCACCCTACGGTACTATCCTCAGCAGGAGAGTACATTCTTGTTGATTGCGGATATCCGGAAACCTTTTCGCTGCTGGAGGCTGCGCTGCAAGGTGTGGGATTATCCTTCCGTGACCTTACCGGAATGCTAATAACCCATCATGACATTGACCATATGGGGCCAGCCGCCAAACTGAAGGCAGCGTACCCGGGTCTGACAGTTTATTCTTCTGCGATTGAAGCGCCCTACATATCGGGCCGGAAAAAATCATTGAGGCTCCTGCAGGCAGAGGCATCGCTGGCTTCGCTGCCGCACGGATACCTCCCCTGGGCGCATCAGTTCATCGCGTCGCTGGAAGCTTTGGAGCCCGTTGTGCCCGACCGTGTTTTAGTACCCCGGCAGTGCTTGCTGGACGGCGTGGAAGTTGTGGCAACCCCGGGGCATACCCCGGGCCATATTTCGCTGTACCTTCCCTCAGCGAAATTGCTGGTTGCAGCTGATGCCATAGTATATGAGAATGGGCAATTTGACATTGCTAACCCGCAATATACGCTGGATATGGCACAGGCCATACACTCGATACGCCATCTGGCCAGCCTGGAGATCGATACCATTATCTGCTATCACGGCGGAGTTCAGTCTGGCGATGTGGGGAAAAAGCTTGGAGATTTGATCAGCAGGTACGCGGGATAAAGGTACGCCCGTACGAGACAGCGCTGCCGCTGCCTTTATAAACCTGCAGGCCGCGATAGCCTCCGGGTTAGATATGGCGAAGCCATTTCACCTTCAGCAGGAGCCACCAGATTAAAAGCTGAAATCCTGTGAAGTGCAGCAGCAGCAGGGGTAGACCGATATAAGCGGGTGGAATGACGGGGTCATTTTCAAAAGTTTTCAAAAGCATCTGGCCACCGATCCTTCGGTCTTCGGAAAACAGTATCGATACTGCGATATTGTTCCCAAGGTGCAGGGCGACAGGCAGGTAAACAGAGCGTGTGCGGTTGTAGGCAACAGCAAAAACATACCCGCAAGTTGCCGTCATAAAGAAGACGACCAGCATCTGGGCAGGGTTTCCGAAAACCTGAAAGCTGAACCAGTGGTAAACGCCGAACGCCGCTGATGAAAGCAATACCGCTCTGGTACTGCCTATCCTTATGATAAGCAGGTAAAGGATTGCCCCCCGAAAGAGCAGTTCTTCCGTGACGACACCCCGCGCTATGTACGCGAGTGCGCTTATGAAATCATGTAGCCGGTACACTGAATTAAAATAATAGGGATTCCCGGTAACACAGGCCACGGTGAATTTATACAGGATGTAATAGAGAAGGGGCACTATAAGGCCAAGGATAAAAAAGGTAACCCTGCGCGTGTTGATTTTTAGTCCGAGTGCCTGGTCCAGGCTGTACCCAAAGTGCCGAAGCAGAAAAAAGGAGAGGAGAATTTCTAAAGCAATGCCGTACATAAAAAGTGGATTTTAGCGCCAAATGTAGTAGCTTTGGTTACGCAAATCAGGCGCCACAGGCAGGTGTCGCCCAAATGACGCATATGACGCATGAGTATATCTAGGGAAGAAATAGCAGCGCTTGTTAAGGAGGCAAGGCATGCCAAAGGCTATACGCAATCGGAACTGGCAGCACTTGCACAGCTCAGCCTGCGTACTGTACAGCGCATAGAAAATGCCAAGGTCAGCCCACATGCCTATACCCTGAAGGTACTTGCGGTGCATCTGGATTTTCACGTTGCGCCTACCGGCAGGCACAACACTGCTGCCGCGGTCCTACCTTCGGCTACAGTGCCTAATCGCGCTACGCGGGTAATACGTTCAGCAGGCGGCGCCGTTATCGCGATGCTGTGCAGCCTGGCGTATCTCTCACAGTCGTCCAGCTTCCCTGAAACTACATTTGAAGCATTGCTCTTCTGGGCGTCCGTTACCACCTTATATGCCATTGTACTTCTTCGTATCTGGCGTACAGCATAGCGGCTATAAGAGTAAACAGACATGTAGCCGGTTAACGCGATAGAGGTGGTGGCAGCAGTCTGGGCGCGCCACAGCGCACCAATCCAATCTGCATCCGCTCCGCCATATCCTTAAAGCGGGACAGGCAACGACCTGAAATCAGGCAATCTCAGAAAGCAGCCCCTGCTTAGGGTAAAGCCGTTGCGGAACAGCTGCCATAGCAGGGAGCAGCCCATCTGCGTTAAGGCTGAGTTGATGAATAAATCCTGCTTTTCCAACGCATCGGCAAGCGAGCAGCTTGGCATGCCGTCATCGTCGCCCTGCCGAAGCAGCTCCGCAAATTCTTCAGTTACAAAGGGCAGGCTCTCCACCGTTGCGAACTTTAAAGATGCAGGCTGCCTGATGCTTCCGATTGTCGAGAGGATTACCTGCCCCGTGTCTCTGCCGTTCCCGAAATCCATCCAGTATCGTGGTGTATTGGCATAATGTCCCGCAGTATCTGCACCCGTAAGCACCTGTGCAATCTCAAAACGGGTGGCAGCCGTGTCCACGCAGGAGATATAAATGGCTGCCTTCGGCTTTGCTGACTGGCTGTCGAATTTTGAATTGACCGCTTTCCATCCCGTCCCGAAAAAACGGTTGCAGCGGATGACAAGGGCAGCTGCCTTAGGCAGCCCAACCTCACAGGGGGCAAAAAGCTGCCTGCCGAGGTTGGCTTGCGTTACAAGGTCATCGTCCCAAACACTTACCTGAAAGCCTGCATGCCCCAGGGCTTGGAGGCTGTGGCTCATCCGTGCAAGGGCAGTCAGCACCTGCGAGCCTGTACCGCCTGCGCCTATAAGGCATACCTCGACAGGGTTGGAGGGGTTCAGCAGTTCGGGGGCTATAAAATGGGCTTTAGGTTTCATCGTAAAAGGTTTTTAAGTGTAAGGTTGTTGGGCAGAAGCTGCCCTGCGGGAAAGCTATCACAATCGTCGAGGCTCTGATATAGGCTGATGAGGTTGCCCTGTATCGGGTTATGCCCGTCAATAAGGTGGCTGAAATAACTCTCAAAGAAATAGCATTCCCAAGCTGCGATGAACTCCTCAAGGGAGGATGACCGGCTGATACGCACATCCACCGTACCCATGCATACGTTGCCGTTTCGGTACAGGTTAAAAAAGGGTGCATAGTGCAATGGCGTAGTAAGGGTCGGTTTGCCTTTGCATTTAAGGGCATATACAAACAGCCTTTTCTTATCCGCAGCCCACACCAAGGCAGGCAGGGGAAATTCCTGCGCTGTGATGCCAAGGCTTTCGGTAAAGTACAGTTTACGGTGCTGCGCCCTGCTGTACCAGATAACGCTCCCGTTGTCCGCAGGAGTAAGGTGCAGCACTTTGGAGGGCATCAAGCCCTGTGGCTTTAGAAAGGCTTTCTCGGAAGCCTTGCGCGTGTCAAGCGCTTTTGCTAATCCCTGCGCTTGCTGAACAGTTACGGGGCGCGGGTTCGCGGGGCAGCCATCCTTGTCCATATCGTAATATTCAAGGTACAGTTCATTATCCCTGTCCTCGGGCTTGAATACCACAAGGGCGGCAGCAGGGTGGTAGAGCCTAGCGTGGTTATGGCTTTCCATAGTCAGTAGTATTTAGTATATAACATAATTCGTCAATTAGCCCGAAGAGCCTGCAATCAAAATCGAGGCTGTCCGCGTCCTGCGCCCGACCGTCAAAGGTGCGGGTGAGTACGGGCTGCTGAATGTCGCTGCATTCGTTGAACTCATTGTTCACGCATTCGGCAAGGGTATGGTAGAGCCATCCTTCTGTCGCTGCACAAAAGCCGATATATTTGTCCATCATGATACATTCGCCCTCGTTATTATCATCGTCCCCGTGCATTACTTCCCTATCGGCATGGCAGTAAAGGTGTCCCTGCGGGTAATCCTGCCAAAGCCGCAAAACCTTTTCTGCGACAGCAAGGCAGTCGCACCCAAAGCGGTCAAGCGGGGCGAATTCCCTAACGGCTACGGCTAGGCGGTTAAGGTTTTGGGAGTTCCGCATCCTGCGCAGCATCAGGTTGCCGATATGCTCGGCAGCATTCAACTGTGAGCGGTTGGCGTTATAGCTGTCCTGCTCCCAACCCTCAGGGTCATCCTCAACCCATTCCCGTATCATGCCGTATTGCCAAAACAGGTAGCTATCTTCATCGGTATAGCAGGGGATGCCTGCCACCTGATACAGGTAGCAGCAGGCAGCAAGCAGCAACTGTGCCGCCCGTTTAGTCTTATAGTCCTGCAGCAGGGCATGCAGCGGCATCAAAGGGATATAATACAGCGTATTGCCTGTGTTATAGGTTTCCTTAGCCTGCAGGCACAGCTTTTGCGATGCGGTGCGCACCTCGGTAATTTCAATAATTTCCTTCCTGCCCTTTAGCAAACCCTCTACAGCCCATAGTGCCACCGCCTTGCCGTAGGGATAGCCAAGGGAGCGGGTTTCCATCGGGGATAAGTTATAATGGCTGCACAGCAGGGTATAGGAAGCGTAAAAATCATGTTCCTCCGACGGGTCTGTACTGCTTTGCGCTTTACCTGTCCAATGGGGCAGGAACGCACACCTTAAAAAACCATAGGCAGCAGTTCCTTCGGAGCGGATTGCAGCCTGTCGCTCAGCACTTCGGCGGCATCCCGTGGGCGACTGAGTTGCAGCAGGAAATGCCCTGCGCTTTGATGCAGCAGCTTTTGCCTTTTGTTTTTGGGCAGCCGTAGCTGCCCTGTTATCCTTTGTTGCATAATCCATGGTAGTAAGTTTAATTATCCCTTCGTCCCCATCACGCTTTCAAAGCGGTACTGTACCGTATCATTGCGGATGACGGGACCGCTTATTTTCGCGGTGGTCAGTATAGGGTAGCTGTTGGCATAGAATTGCAGTACCGCATCCACGCTCCACTTGCTGTCAGGGTCGGTAAGCGTTACATCATTGTTCCTGTCTTTCATCAGGAATATCCTCGGCATTTGATTGGCTGTCAGCATAATCTTCAATATTAAGTTCATCTTCTACATCTGTGGCAGGCTGCCCCGCACCGAATAGGTCAGGAGCAAATTGCGCCTTAAGGCTATCCCTGCGTTTGCGCAGCAGGTCTGCCTTATCAGGATAATCGGTTGCCTGCGGGACTTTGCACCAAGCCTCTTTGTACTTTCCTTCCGCCTCGAGGGCATCCACCTGTCTCATCGCCTCGAGGTATTTTTTCTCCTTGGGGCTTACTTCCGCAACAGGATTATCAGCTTTTTCGGTTTTCTTCTTCTCCATTGCGGAGTTCCTTTTGGCTTCTTCCTGCCCTTTCAGGTACTGCTCCATATTGGTAAGCAGCTGTGATGTAGCCTGCACGGGCGCTGCAATCGAAGGAAAAAAACCTTCCCCGATTTCCTTGGGGCTGCCTTTGATGATAAGGGGTGGGATGTGGTTTTTGGCTGCATCCCCGCAGGCGTCATTTTGTAGCAGTACCGATACGGTCATGCATTCGCCATCCCGCCGCAGGGTCAGGTTCAGGCAGCCCGTAAAGTCGAGGGCTGCCACCTGGCTAAAAAAATTCGTCATTGCCATAGTTTAAAATTTAGGTTCAACGTGGTCAGAATTTCGGGTATTTTCAACACCCTGTTTACAAGTACGCTCATGGCGTAACGGTATAATTGTCAAACAGCAGGCGAACCCCAAGGGCATAACGGATGTTTTCGGGCAGCGGTGGCAGGCTTTGTGCCTGCCTGACGATGCAGTCAATGGTAAACAGGGCATGATACCCATTGAAAAGCTGCCCTGCAAATAGGGTACTGCTTTTTACTATCGGCTTGCTGTGCCTTTTCGCCAAGCCTGCAACCTCGGCAGCCTGCCTGTACCAAAAGTCAAACGGCAGCAGGGGATTGTCCCAATCCACCCGCATGGCTTCCTCATTTTCGGTCAGCAGGGCGTAAGCAGCGGTCAGGCTGTCCAGTACGCCCTGCACCTTTTCAGGGAACAACGTGGCAAGCAGCTTGCCCTTATCCACGTTATTCATCGTTGTAAGTGGTTTCATAATCTTGTTTTTTGTGCAGTCCCGCAAGGCGGGACTGCGGTTATTGTTAGTTCATAAAGAGGGCAGCTGCACCGCCTTTGGTAAAATCGGCACACAGGTCAAATGCTTTTTGCGCCCTTGCCTGCGCTGTGCCGCCTAAATAGATGGATTTCAGCTTGTCCTCATCGCTTTTGAAATTGCGCACATTCTGATAGTACCCTGTAACGGCATTGTACGCCCCGAATACAGTCCCTTTTGTGGTTTCCATCTGTTGCGTATCGCTTGCCATTGCGTACCCGAATGCAGCATCGCAGGCATTTTTGAATACGCTTGACAGTTCATCGTCAGCCCCTTTTTTGAGCAGGGCGAGTGTCTCGCTGTTCGGGCATAATGCCAACTGTATCAATCGTTTTACCTGCTCGTCTTCAATCCGTACTTTAGACCACTGGTTGAAGATGCCCTCCAACTGCACCGATAAGGTGTCTGCCAGTCCCATAACCCTGTGGGCATCCTCCAAACGCTGTTTGGCATTCGCGGTGTGGCGTATGCGTACCACATTCTGTGCGCTGCGCATCGCTCCGTTAAGCGTGTTTTGGCAAACGATACGGATGGGGGTAAAGGCAGCCGTAATGCTACCCGAGCCATCATGCGAGGTAGTCAGGAAGATATATTTTTCGGTAACATCATCCCCGTTGCCCACACGAATATAGCCGGGCAGTTTGGCGGTAATGAATATCCGCTCTCCCTGACCAATAGCCCCTGCGGTTTCGTACAATATGCCATCCCCACCGCCAACGATGGCATCAAAGAAAGCAAACGCATCGGCATTCTGCACGATTTGGTAATCCTTACCCACCACGCCGAAAACGGCATTGGTATCGGTGCGCATGGTAGCGTACTGGTCGGGTACGGCAAAGTCAATAGCAGGCTCTGTGCCTTTGGCAAACAGGGGCGCTTTTATCACCTCGTAGTCAAGCCCTGCGTGCGCTATCGCTTCCCGTGATGTCGGGTACTCCTGTACTATCTGCCCAAGGGCGTGCCATGCCGTCTGCTTTACGCTGAAAAAAGAATATTTTCCAGTCAATTCGTTAAAATTCAGGTTATGTGCCATGATGATTTAATTTAAAAGTTAAACGTGATGCGTTCTGTTCAGAAAGGGAGGTCATCCTTTTCCCCGTCGGGGCTTACCTGCGACCCTGTCACCTCCATTGCTTCGGGTTCTGCCTTTGCAGGCTTGGCTGCCTGTGTCTTTTCCGTTGCAGCCCCACCGCCATGCAGGGTAATTTTTGACGTGTGGAAGTTCAGCCCTGCCTTAGCCTGACCTTCGCTGTCCACCCATGCCCGTGCGCTCACACGCCCCGAGAGTTCCACAATGCTGCCTTTGGTCAGGTATTGCGCGATGCCTGCGCCTATCCAATAGGAGCAATCAAAAAATTGGGTCTGCGTTACCCGCTCCCCGTTTTTTGCCTTGTAGCTGTCGTTGACCGCTACAGAGAAATTCACTACCTGTCTGCCTTCTGACAGGGTGCGCACCTGCGCATCCGCTGTCACTCTTCCTGTGATGTCCATGATATAAGATTTTAATGAAACAAAATTTTCCAGTCTCCTCAACCCTGCCAAAACAGCATTTTCCAAAAGAAAAAAGGGAAAAAAAGAAAGCCGCCCTGAAGTGTGCGGGCGGCTGCGGAGCGCTATAAGTCCCAAAGGGTGGCCAGCGGCCATTATGCGCGCGCAGCAGCTGCCCGTACGATAACTTCGCTTGCCTTTTTATCCCTTTTCGAATTGGAAATATAACTTGATAAAAATTCGGACAGAAATTGAAGAATTTTATTAATTCAAAATCCTAAGAAACTGTCGTCAGGAGCTGTATGAATTGCCCACTGTTTACTAATTATACAGATTTAATGGCAATTAGATCAGTACACGGAAAGAGAATAATTTATATTATAATGAGAAGATAGAAGCTTACTTTTCAACTATTAGTGATATTACCAGGAAAGGGTAGATCACAAATAAGAAACACAAGAGGGTAACCTCGCTAAATCAGGTTATTTAACTATTTCACTAGACCCGAGCACAAGTGTTTCCACAAGCGACTAATACCTGTAACCCATTACCTTAAGAGGTTTTATAGGTTATGGGGCTAAGATTTATCAGTGCGCGGCGCAATTCTTCCCTTTGATCAGACGGCAGCCTGCTTAACACTTCAATAAGTTCCTCCTGGCGGGGCTGGCCGAAAGTTAACCGGTATCCCGCTAAAACTTTAATGATGTAGTTATACTTCTCCAGGTCACGCGAAAAGGGATAGATAGGAATAGTAACATTGATAGTCCTGGATTCATCTTTCGGATGCCAGTACGGAACAAGGTCGCAATGCTGCCCATCCGCCTTATTGTCCCTGTGTGCATGCTCAAACAAGGCTTTCCACAGGTCGCCCAGAAGATCGCTTTGCCTCAACCGGCTTTTGTAAGAGGATGCAACGCTTTTTCGTATATAATGGCCCTTATATCTTTTAATCCGTCCTTCCCGCTGCTCCAGGTCGATGGGATTCGAGGGCAGGTTCCAGTGGATAATATTATTACAATACAAGTGAAAATCAAGCCCCTCCTGCCCAATGGAGGTGGATGTCAGTACGAATGGCCTGAAAGGCGAATTAAATGCTTCACGCACGCGCACTTGCCTTTTTCCTGCTACTAGGTTACTTGAGCCGCCCGTACCGAAGGGTACGGCATAATGCGTACGGACAGCAAAATTACTTTTATCCTTGAAGCTGTCCTGTGTTACGATTTCTACTTTTCCGGAAGATACAGTCAATATATCTCGTATCAGTTGGGCTGCCTCGAAGGGTGAGGCCATCGCTGAGGATTCTGAAAGTTGCGGTATTAGCTCATCCAGCATTGCTTGGATATTACCACCGATAGCGTAATCCAGTACATTGCGGTAGTAAACGTTATCATGGCCAGAGGTTTTCACCACAGCAATAGATTCTGGTTTGTTAAACATTGAAATAAATCCCTCTCCGATGATATGGGCGGCCTGTCTGTGTTCAAAGCAACTGGCGTGGGGATACGCCTTGCGCAGGGATCTTAGAGCAGTTGTTGCTGGTCCTCCCAAGCACAAATTACAAAGAAACTCAGCATGTCGGGAAAGGCTCTCATGATTAAGCATCCCAAGATCAGGAAGTTGACTGAAACTGCTATAGAGCTGTTCATAGACTTTTAACCTGGCAGATTTGTTTTCCCTGTCCGCATCATCGACCACCTCGGCAGGGATTCGCTCCCAGTCTTTTTGTGTTCCTTCACCCCGGACTTTATCTTTATCAAGGTGTATCGCAGCGTACCACGACCATTTTTGAGTATCCCCATTTTTAGATCCAAGCCCCATAGCACCAGACTTGAGAAGGTCGGCCATTATCTTTTTAACTAGCATTTTTTTTATTTGCGGGAGGCTCTGATTTTTAATCAGGTTGGAGGCAGGGTCATAAAGTGATGCCAAGTAAGGGGACGGATAGGAAAGCAGCAGTGCGTTCATGCCTGAATAACCTTTCGAGCTTTCTTTAAAGGTAAGAAGTGGAAAGGGAAAACGCCTTTTTTTGTCCGTTTCAGTGTACTTATGCTTATTTGTCAATTTCTTCTCGCGTATATAAGTGCCCACGCTCAAACGTTCCGCTTCGTACGATACTAATGATGATACCATTTTGGGAACCATCTTCCAGGAAGAGAAAATTAAGGTTTTCGAGAAATCCGCGTTTTTACGGAATGCGCTATTGGCGCGATAATAGGGCAGGCTGGGAGGGATCCACAACAATTCGAAGCCTCCGTTGCGGACCGTAAGGTCGTACAACATCCTGAGCTTTGGATTGGGCTCGTTCACACTGCTATCCAGTAATGGCAGGTAGCTGTGAATCCTTTTAGTCGGGACGAACGCTTTATTAGAGGCCTTAATGGCCTTTGCGATAGCCTCACTTCCTGGGTAAGCTTTCAGAATCGCTTTATAATGCTCGTAATCCTGTAGAAAAGAAAGCGGGAAAGGGGCAGATTTTACGTACTCTACAGCGTTGGAAAGCTTGGAACCGCTATGGATGTTACACTCATTAATAATTTTATGTATTGCAAGGTAATCTTCCACATCGTTTTTGAATACGGAAAGCACCTGCAGCGCCTGGCCATGCTTTTTTTCCTCCAGGCCTTCTACCAATATTCTTTCGGTGCGGACAATACAACCCCTGTATACCTTTTCAATTTTATTTTTCAGGTCCATCAAGGCGCCATCCTGTGGGTCCCGGCGCGGGAACATTTGCAGCGCCCTGAAAAAAGCTTTATTGTCCTTTTCGAGCCCTTCCCAAAAAGCAGGTCCTTCCCGATCCTTTAAGAATTGCAGCACCGCCTTAAATTCACTATAATGGTCTTCGCCATGCATTTGGTCAAGTCGGGTTGTATAGGCTTTAAACGGTGTAGCCGATAGCAGTAGCGTTCTGCTTTGCGGGTTGGAGAAAATGGCCCGTGCTATTTCCTCACCCTCATTAGCCGTCTTCTTTGAACCTATCAGTTGGCTGAATCGTTGAAATTCGTCGAGGATATAGAGGTCTGCCGCAAGATAATCCTTGCAAAGATGCGCCAGTCCCAAGCGGAGCTCGGCTATAAAATAATAGTGCTTATGAAAGACAATATCACCGCCGCCTGTATAACTGCGGTGTTGTTTGTTTTCGGGCAGGATGTGCTGCAGCGCGCTCAGGTAGGTTTCCTCCCCTCTGAGGGAGCCAAATACTGCTTGTTGCAGGCGCGCAGGCAAAGGTGATGCTATAAAAGTTTCAAATGCCGCATAAAGTTCCGGGCGTATCAGCCTTATCGGGCTGCCATGATGCGGCTTATTTTCAAACCGAAGCGCGGCTTCTGCCCTGTCATTCCACTTTGTTTCTCCAATTCGTCGGCCTCCCCGCAAAAACCAGCGCATAGCTGTTTTCCTCGTTTTCAGGCCTGTTATACTCACCAGTAGTCGGTAGAGAAGTATCCTTTCGTCGGCCTTTCCCGCACGGGTTCTGTTATCAAAGGAGGTTGCCGGTGTCAGTGCCTTAATACGGAAGCCGCGCTCGGTCACCTTCTGATCCGGGGCATATGCCAGGGAGGTAAGACGGTCGTCATTTTCATTGTAATCAATTGATGCCCCGTTATCATCATCAAAAATATTAAGTTTTGCGAGATTCTGCCGTGCTAGCGCCTGGTTGGAGCATATATACACTACCGAAAAATCCCTATCTCCGCAGTATTCCTCGCGGTACAGCGATGCAATAATACCTTTGGCAATTATTGTTTTTCCAAGTCCGACCTCATCTGCTATGAGGAACCGGCGCTGGCCCTTGTTAATTGCATCTACCGTGTAGGTAACTGTTGCACTTTGGAAGTCTTTTAATGCAGCAAGGGTCTTTTTTATCTGCAGGTCATATTTCATCGCAAAATGATTCAAATGTAGTTAGGAGCTGACGAAGCTCAGCGGTGGCAATGGGATGGCCGCCGGAATCAGTTTCCTCACCAATATACTTTAATAACTCGGTAGCGGAACGGATCTTTTGCCTATCAGCTGCCGCTGCGAGTAAAAGTTTTTCATAGAGGCCCTGGCCCGAATGTACAGTGGGTTGTGGCGCTCTCGCTGCTTCGTACTCACTTTCGATCAGGTTTCCCAACGAATAGCCATCCCCCCCCGAAAGCATGCTAGCCAGGTATTGTAAAAGCTTATCCTGGCTATTTATAATGGAGGCAAATATCCTGGACAAACGGCCGCTTTCCATGACTAGCCCGCTATGGATGACAAATTCTTTTCGCCCCATTTCTTCAAAATGTACCGTAAAAACTAAAAATGGCGTGAGATCCATTTGATTTAGACTGCTGAAAATGTATGCCGATCGGCCTTTCAACAGTTCGATACGGTGCATCTCGTTACATGAAAGGGGCCGTAAGCTTACCGTATAACCTGAAGGGAGATTTAAGCTGTCGGTGTCCATGTAATAAGTAATGCTGCATAAATTATCGTCTCCGACAAAAACATTGCTGTCAATAGTCAACCTGCAGATCTCAAAAATAATTTGTCTGAGATTTTTCTCCAGAATTTCCATTTCGCTGTCCGCACTCTCATACTGCCTTTCAAACGGTACGAAGAGCCCCTGTCCATGCGTCGCATTTGTAAGCGTCTCCCGTACGGTATCGGTGGTGGCACCGGAAGCAGGAAAAAGTATTTCAGTCATAAATTCGATATTGCGGCCTGTGGCAGGATCTGTGGCGTTGGCTGACCCGATATACCAGGAAACTTTATGCTGCTGGTGATGGATATACAATTTGGCATGCAGTCCTAGTCCAAGGCTGTAAGCAGACAGGTCCATGCTGGCTTCAATTGCAGTATCATGCTGCTCATCGTCACTGCTGGTGCTGGCATCATATTCTGCAAAAATGTTGCGTTCAATGACCGGATTAAACTGGTATACATGCTCCAACCCTTGCAAAGTCTCCGGTTTTAAGCTGCGGAGCTCTTTGCCTGAACTAAAAAGTAATACCTCTGTGTAAAGCTTACGGTATTTACTGATAGTTGTATCATCAAGAAAAGGGGACATAATAAGTAATTTACCCCTGGAGGCCACAGCAGATAGTAACGGATGGCCGGATTTCCCCAACCCCATTGCATGAAATTGGTAGCCGAGCTCATCAGCATCTTTTTCAAAAGCAATATTCATGATCTCTTCCAAAATCCTGTAACCCGTTTTCTTCTGCCAGTCTGGATCGAGATGCGCCAGAAAATCCTTGAGCGGCCCGTTTTGAGGCTGCATCTGCTTTACTACAGTGCCGTGCATTTCTACCGCTATATCCCAATCTTTACACATGGTAAGGTTCCGGCTGGTGCAGAAAAGCTTGTATAGGACCGGAGCCCCCTTTTCCCGGGGCACATACCGCATCAGCCAGAGTTTAGGGTGAAAAGATTGATTATATTTTCCCATTTGAACCTGGTCGATACTGCTTTCCCAGAATGCAAGTATATTGTGATAATAAGCAGGTTTCGCTATCTTGCCTCTCTGGCAGAAGACGCGTACCCTCTCGGGGACTTTCGTAAGCGCCTGGAGCAGCTGGGGTGAGATTTCCTTGGCATTGTATTCAAGCTCCTCGCCAAAAAATAGTGACAAGGGAAGAAACAGCAACGCTTCAAGTGAAAGAGAATAGGTCGTGCCTATGGCGCAGTCCAGCTCGTAGCCTGCAAAAGGGCGCATTGCGTGACCGAAGTTTATCCGTTGGTTAAGCATCTGGACTGTTATTAATAATATCGTCAATAATTCGTTTGATGTTATGAAACCTGAATTCAAGCCTCTTTAGCCCAATCCTTTTATTGATCTTTAAGTCAAAGTTAGATTGCAGCGAGCCGTGCAGCCTGGACTTTTTTCCTTTGGCAGCGATTTCCTGCTGACGCACCAGTGTCTGAAGCCTTGCCAGTTTTGCATCGGTTAAGGCCCCAGCGGATTGAAGTTCCTGCCACCAACGATTTACAAACAAAGCTGATGGGCCAGCCCATTGGCTGAGCTTCGCCGCGCTGAAGCTGGAATAGTCAAGCATTTCCTGCGGCAGCATCGCGTACCATTCTTTGAACTGCACCAAAAAAGCCCCCTTATGCTGATCAGGATAAAAGCGCTCCTGCAGCATATGGTTGTAGAGCAGGTGCGCCCCTTCGATAACCTGCGAGAAGTCGTGGGCTAGTATTACCGTGTGCGAAGGAGCAGATACGGATGCTGCTTTGCGGACAAATTCAGGAAAATTGCCTGCTTTGACAAAGACTTGCAGCAATGCCGGATCATCAAATAACTTCCTGAGCAGGCTCCGCTTCAATTGCGGTTCCGGGCTTTGGCGTATGGCAGAAGTAAAGAACGACGATTCTTCCGGTGTCAGCGCAATCGATAAGGAATCGTACCATCCATTGCACACCGGTATTTTTACCGGGTCGGCTGCACCAATGCCTGCATCGTAGTCATCATCATCCTGCGTTTCACCGTTCCAAAGTACTAGATTTGAAGAGGCTTGGGATTGCATCCTGCGCAGGAATGGGGAGAGGGACAGGCCTTGGGTGTCAATGAAATTAAAAGTTTGTAAGCCGACCCAGTATATTTCTGACGGCTGCCTGACAATCATTTTGCCTGCCGGCAACGTGATCCCGATAATGCCGGTTCCGCTTTGACCCCCATACATATCTTTAAGCTTGTTTTTTACCTTGTGCTCATTTTCATTTAAAAATGTTTTTGCAGAAGGCATCTCTTTCCAATGGAGCGACGCACGGTAGTAGTCCCGGATTATGTAGGATATAATAAAAAAGTATTTTGCCCGGGTCTGTATGGTAGAAATACCGGGAAACAACTCGTCAGATAAGCCATCACGTATTCTGCCGATACCGAGTTCATCAAGCTGTCCTTCCGGCTGCAATAGGTGTAGTAACCGTGTAACTTTATTCCTGTCGTTAGTACTGAAGTCAATCCAGCCAATCCTTGCCATGAACTAATATTATTGTATAAGAAATTTATACTCGCAATAGTACATAAAATATAATAAACATATTCTAGCAAAGTATTAGGTTCAATCAATATCTTTTTTATAAAGAGAAATTAATTAGATTTATGCACCTGATTCTGGATAGATAAGTTATTTTAACTAATTTGGTTTTTATTGCCTGCAACAGGAATAATGGGTAAAATGCATCACGGCTGACAAATAGTAAGTGGAAAAATGGACACTCTCAAGGTAAAAATCAAAGAGATTTCAATATTAGATATTGCCAGTAGACTCGGAATTGAAGTCAAGGGAAAAAAAGCGCTATGCTTCACTGGGCATGACCGGAATCCAAGCCTCAGCTTTAATGACAAGGAAGGCTATTTTAAATGCTTTGGGTGTGAAGTGAAGGGAGACCAGATTGCACTTGTGGAGCACTTTTATAAAACAGATTTTAAAGGCGCCTTACAGTGGTTCATACAGAACTATCAATTGCAGCATTCTACCCAATTTCCAAGTACAAAAGTATTCCAAGCAGTAAAACCAGTCTTAAAAAATCCCGAAAATAACTATGAGCCAAATCCCGAGATTTACGAATATCTAATGAATTCATTAAGCCTCAGCAAGCGCGCAAAAGAATACCTTACCACAACAAGGGGATTTATGCCTGAACTGATCTCCCAGCTTGAGATCAAGGACATAAATAATCCTAAAGTAGTCTTTGAAGATCTTAAGCAGCGATGGGGAGTGGCAGCGCTTGAAAAATGTGGATTGTGCAAGCAGGACAATGGAAAGTATAAATTTATTTGGTGGGATCACGTAATACTTTTCCCCTTTATTGATCTTAATTATAGGATAACCTACATTCAAGGCCGAAGATTGGATCTTAGTAGAATAGAAATTAAGTATGTTAATTTGCTAGGCGTACGACCTCAGCTATATAACCTTACTGCGCTAATCGAAACCAAGCCGAAGGGTAAGGTTTTTCTATGTGAGGGAGTTCCTGATACTATCTCTGCGATGCAACTACATAAGTCAGCTATTGGCATCTTGGGTGCAACTAATTTTAGAAAAGATTATCTAGAGGTGTTAAGCGACTACCAGATATATATAATACCCGATGTTGACAAAGGAGGCGAAACCTTCGTCAAAAGTGTCGTCAACGCCTTTGCTTCAATAGGTAAAAGCGTGCAAAAGATAAATATTGGATCATATAAAGACTTAAATGAATATCTTAAACAAAATAATAGATCACAATAACCTGTATTGGGCATGGCTTAAGGTAAAAAGCTTTTATAAGCCTGGGGATATATGGTTCAACGAATTAGAAGTAGCGCAGTTTGAGCTGGATTTAGCAAATCAGTTGGCATCAATTTACGATGATATTCAGAATGAGCGTTATAGCTTGGCTTCTATCAAACCGGTGGCCTTTCCAAAAAGCAGAAATGAAGAGGGGCCAAGAACCAGACAGGCATTCTGGATCTCTGTTCGGGACCAGGTTGCCTGGACTGCAGTTGTTAACATAATTGGGCGCTATCTTGATTCCCAAATGCCGGCTTGGAGCTATGGCAACAGGTTATACATATCAATGTTTTATGATGAGACATTAAGGTTTGGCTATTACAGAAATACCAATAGCGCTACCTATAGAAAATGGTCACAGAGCTGGCCTTTATACAGAAGGCACATAAACCTTACTACAAAATATATGACGCGTGAGGCTGACTTCAAAGAAGAACTAGATCCTTCCGAGCAAAAAATTGTAGAAATCAACGAGAGTTTATCAAACCATCCACTTAAGTCTTCCTATCTGGATCAAAATTACTGGACTAAGGGAGCAAATGAGCTTTTCTGGGCTGGAATTGATCTGGAGAAATTTTATCCCAGCATTAACAATAACGCCATAAAGCGTAATCTATCAGTATATCTGCCTGAAAATGTAATCTCACCAGAATTAAAAGCTTTAATCGATCAGTTATTAGATTTTACTATTGATTATTCCGGATGGACAGAGCAGGAGTTGGACGAAGTAAGCCTAGATTTTGCTGACTCCTCATTTCCGCATATTCCTACAGGCTTATTTGTCGCCGGCTTCTTAGCAAACTTAGCATTATTGCAAATTGATGAACAGGTACAGCAGGAGCTTTCGGTAAATAGGAATATTGCTCATTTCAGATATGTTGATGACCATGTGATCTTAGCGAACTCATTTGATGAGCTTACAACATGGATCAGAAGGTATGAAGAAATAATCAAGCAGTCTGGCACTGGCGTAAGGTTCAACCTCGGCAAAACAGAACCAAAGGGGCTTGCACAATACCTAGGATCCCAAGAGGGGGCCGCAGATTATGATGACGCTTATGATAGTGCTAAAGACGAGTGCAGATTAGATCCTGATTTCCCAAGTCCTTTAATGACCAAGACGCTGTCTAAAGTCTCAAAAATAGCCGGTACTGCATTTAATCTGCTTGGGCCCGAGGAGGAGAAAAATATTATTGCCGATGTCGAGCATCTGCTGGTTACAGAATTTCCGGATCATGAGCTTCGTAAAGACACAAGGGTTTCTTTTGCAGCAAGAATACTTACTACCATAGTCCCCCAAATGAACCTGGACAGCAATGAAGAGTACAGGTTGCATAAAAATATATGCTTAAAAAATATAGCCATTCATAAAGCTCAGCGATCTCATGATCCCGAGGTAAAGGAAACGGCTGCACAACTCATTGCAGAAAAAAAAGATTATGAATTATCGTTAGAGACCGAGAAGAAAAGGTTGAGGAATGAAGAAAAGAGGATTGCCAACAGTACAATGAAGCTCTTATCAAAGGCGATACAGGATAATCATGATAAGGTACGCCTGTGGGGAAGATATATCGAATTTATGTTGAGGGCTGGCGTCGGAACGCCAAAAGCCTTAATAAGTGAAATTAATAAGCTTGAAGAGCGGAAAGAGGTGAGCAGATTATCAAAAACATTTATAAATGCGCTGATCCTTCAGGTCGTAACAAATCTTTTATTTGAAGCTCTTCGGATTGTAAGCAGCATGAATTCATGCTCAAAGAAGAAAGATAGAGCAAGGAAATTTATCATTACAATGCTAAACGGAGACTTTTTAAGCTATATAGAAAAAGATTTTGGTACCAGGAAAATGAAGTTTTATGAAGAGGTATCCTTTCGGCAGTTCATTACAATAGGCAAAGCTGTCAGCCATGTTATTAAGAACAACCTGCTGGCAGATTTTAAAAATGAAAATTTAAGGGCTATCAATCTTAAGGACAAACTAAGTCAGGAAAAGATAATCAGTGGTAAGGACTATCCTGTTAATGTTTGGGCTTGGTGGCTGTTCAGTAAGCTGCCGAAAAATTCAAGCAATGTACCTGTATTGAGGGATACCATTGTCAATGAGCTTTCGCTATCAGATTTGAGGGATTTTAATATTGTGCTTTTAAGTCCAAAAAATATTCCGTATAAGATATTTAGGAAAATGGATCAAAATACAGATTTTGACATTACCGCAAACGAGGCAGTATTGTTTGACGCATATAAGGATATTAATAGGAAAAAAGCTCAAACGCTTCAGGTTTTTCGCAGGATAATAAAGAAAGATAAGAAGTTTAAGAAAAGCTACACGCTCTACGAGTGGATTGACTGGTCTGCCAAACAAGCAAGCTCTCATCAGGTTGGAGAAAATGGGGTTCCCATCTTCGATCCAAGGCTCGGTGAGTGGGCGGCCCTTGAGATCATTAGGCAAGTTGCCATGAATATCAAGGAAAAAAACGAAAGCATTGAGGCATTGTTTAATGATGATATTGATTTTGTGACGTTCGTTCACCCCCATAATTTTAAGATACCCAAATCCTGGATCGATGACGGGGAGAATCTCACATGGGAAAAATTGGGAATGCTTTTCGGTGGCGGAAATGTGCTTATTCAAATGCGAGCCAAGGAGAATATGGTGTTAGAAAACAGGTTCATTCCTGCTTTTGAAGTAAACTTCGAACCTCAGCAGTCGCTACTGTATACACTAGGAAATATGCTTGTATCACTTCTATCAAAGGATGTGTTTCTGCCAGACAAATGGAATCCTATGGGCTTTCAGCAGGCATGGTCGGAATTGGCAAGATATAAATTGAAAAATATTGCCGTATCTTCTTACACTCGCACTATCATTAGTTCCTGTTTTTCGAAGAGGAATATAGAGACGCAATTTAACTTAAGTTTACCTCAGTTGAGTTTCAAGATTGATGACGATACCAAATTCGATCCACCGCCATTAAGGAACATTGATGACTTTATAAGCTTGGTAAATTACGCGCTTGCTAGGCTTAGAAATCAACAGATGCTAGTGTCAAGTCAGCAGCCGCGTCAGCTGACGCCAATAAGCCTGGTGCAACTGAAAAAGGAAGATTTTTTAGATATAGAAGATAAGATAGATACTGTAGAATAATGCTTAGAGATTTTATAAACGTTGGTTTTATCCAGACTGTAGTAGAAGGCGGGGTAGCTTGGCCGGAAGGTACTTACCAGATGAGCGTCGAAAGTGAAGAGAGAGTTTGGGCTGAGCTTAAAAAGGGTTTTATTGATCTGATGAATGGCTATGAACGGCCTAATATAATTGTAATACCTGAACTTTCTGTTCCCCATGGATATGAGGTTGATCTGCGTAGGCTTGCAAATTCATCGTCAACAGTCGTGATAGCCGGCATTGATTTTTTTATAGACGGAAAGGATGTTGCCAATCGCGCTACAGTGATTGTTCCTGATAAGTGGCCTTTATTAAAACCATCGCGAACATGTTCCCATTTTTATTTTGGCAAGACATTCTATTCTAATGAAGAAGAGTATATGTTCAGCGGATCAAATTTGATACAGCATCCTGAAATCTATATTTTAGGAGCAGGTGAATTTGGTAATATCGGTGTAGCCATATGCTCCGACTTTTTCGATATTGAAAGATTTGTAGTCTACAAGGGACGAATTCATCATTTGATAATAATATCGCATAACAAGGACACCGATTCCTATTATTTTCTTGCCGAGGCGATTGCCAGGTTAGTCTATTGCAACGTGATTATTTGCAATACTGGAGAATTTGGAGATTCTATAGCATTTACGCCAGCAAAGCATTCTTTCCGCAGAATCTTATATAGGCACAAGGGTCAAGGTCTATTCTCAAGTCAGGTGGTTAGTCTTCCTGTAGACGCTTTGGATAAAGAACAGGATAAAGGAGTAAAGAATATTTTATTTAAAAGCCGGCCTCCAGGCTTTGAAAAGAAAAAGTTTTAACGCTTACATTTCCAATGAGAATTATTCAGGCACCAGATTTCACCTGCCTGAAAGTCAAATTAATCCTTGGCAGCATATTCTTCGCTGACTTAGGTATATGATGTTCCCAAAAAGTATTTGTAGTCCCTGACATCAGCAGCAATGTACCGTGGTGGAGGAGTACCTCTAATTGCGGCACGCACTTATCTGTCTTATGCCTGAACCGGAAAGGCCTTGTCTGTCCGAAAGTCACTGAGGCAATATTGGGGTTTTTCCCAATCCTGTGCTCTTTATCAGAGTGCGAGGCTACGCTGTCATTCCCGTTTCGGTATAAGTTCAGCAGTACAGCATTAAAAGACAAACCAGTCTCTTTTTCCACTTTATTCCTTAGCACCAGCAGTTCCGGAGTCCATGGCAATGCGAATTCACCCGCCTCTTCCTCCTCGCCATACCAGGCGATCATCCGCGGGGCGGTGACTACCTTATCGTACATGGGCATCTGGTATTCCTGCCAGGGAGTGTTGTGCAGCAAAATATTATAATAATGGTCTGCTTCACCTTTAGGGATGAATGCATCCAGCTTCATCAGCTCCAGGTCGGGCAAATCATAGACTCTTTTAGGTTCTGCGCCGGCAGTAAAAAGGTCACTGTCATTAAATAGTGTCATCTGAAATCGTTTTAGGTTTATTGCGTCCCCATCTTATATCGTGGCAGGTTGATTTCCTGTTCCTGGGGATATGGGGCGCGCTGGGTCATGGATACATCCTCGCGCAGCCTTTCCTGCGTACGCGAGCTCTCCGCATCGGTCTCCCTGTAGCGGGGGTCGGGTATAAATGGCATTTTTTCCATCCTGGATATGGTAATAGTAGGAAAATGGTAATCCACATCCACCGTACCCAATAACAGATAGCAGCCACCTCCCTTAAACGGATATTCTTTAAGGCTTCCCGTAAAATGCGCGGTATCAAAAAAGTCTCCGTTGGCATCGATCCAGGTACCGAAATACATCGCGCCAATCTTGGTGGGCACATGTTTTCTCGAGACCAGATACGCCAGCATCTTAACCTGCTTCTTGTGGTGCTGTACCAAATCACATGCCATTACATCGCCCCGGTACCTTGTCTTAAGCAGGTTGAATGGCGTCACAGATACCGGGAAGCCCAACAGTTCGATCTCGTCAAATGCATCCTCAAAAGGTGAGCGGCGCAATTCAGGGAGCTTGTATTCCTGTACCGGTTCGGGCAGCAGCTGAGGATAACGGTTTTCCGGCTTGAAATTCATCATGATACGGCGGGCAGTCACCAAAAGCTCATTTTTGTTTTTACCGGTAGAGCGCAGTGCCCCGATATAAATCAGGAGCTGCAGCCCTTCGATGCCTATTGGAACCCTTTTAATAAAATCTTCAAGGGATGTATACAGCCCATTTGCTCTGCGCTCTTCAACTATCTTTTGGGCAACTTCGGCCTGTAATCCCTGGAGGTGCATAAACCCGAGGAAGACATCCTTACCATACAGGGTAGTTTCCACCTCGCTTTGATTGACGCACGGGTTGTGGATGGCTGCACCGGACATCCGGGCTTCATGCACGTACACCTCGGTACGGTAGAAGCCACCCTGGTTATTGATTACGGCCACCATAAATTCAATAGGGTAGTGGACCTTGAGATAAAGGCTCTGATAACTTTCCACAGCATAGGATGCCGAATGCGCCTTGCAGAACGAATACCCTGCAAAGGATTCTATCTGCCTGTAAATCTCTGTGCTAAGCTGCTCGGGATGGCCCTTTTCGGCACAGCACCTGAAAAAATTGTCCTTTACTTTCTGCAACGCGGCTTTTGAGCGCCCTTTGCCGCTCATAGCACGGCGCAGGATGTCCCCATCGGCCGCGGGCAGCCCCCCATAGTGCAATGCTATCTTTATCACGTCTTCCTGGTATACCATAATCCCGTAGGTTTCGCCCAGCTGCTCTTCAAAAACCGGGTGAAAGTATTCGAACCTGTCGGGGTAATTATGGCGAAAAATGTATTCTTTCATCATCCCGCTCTGCGCCACTCCCGGCCGGATGATGGATGAGGCAGCCACGAGAGTACGATAATTGTTGCATTTGAGCCGCCTCAGCAGGCCGCGCATGGCGGGACTTTCGATATAGAAGCACCCTATTGTCTTCCCCTGGCCTAAAAATTCATTGCATGAGGCGTTATCTTTGGAAATGCCTGTATCCCTGATGTCCACATCAATACCCCTGTTCTTGCGGATCAGTTTGACCGAGTCGTCAATATGGCCGATACCCCGTTGGGAAAGGATGTCAAATTTATCAAAACCGATATCTTCGGCCACATGCATATCAAACTGCACAATAGGAAAGCCCTTGGGAGGCATTTCAAGTGCCGTAAAGTCGGTTATGGGATCTTCCGAAATCAATATACCGCACGAATGCATCGAACGCTGGTTAGGGTACTTTTCCATCATCATGCCATACCGGTGAACAAGCCGTACCTTATCGTTCTTGTCATGCCGGTCCATCGGTGAGCCCGAAAGCGCGTCCAGTTCTTCTTTCGGCAGTCCGAATACCTTACCGACCTCACGGAATATCGATTTGTATTTGAATTCCACATTGGTACCGCAGAAAGCCACATGGTCCGCCCCGTACCGCCTGAAGATATAGTCCAGGATCAGGTCCCTTTCTTTCCACGACCAGTCAATATCAAAGTCAGGGGGGCTTTTTCGGTTGAGGTTAAGGAAGCGTTCGAAGTAAAGATCCAGTTCAAGGGGACAGATATCGGTGATCCCCAGGCAATACGCTATAATGCTGTTGGCACCACTCCCGCGGCCGATATGCAGGAAGCCCATGGAATTGCTATAGCGGATGATGTCCCAGGTAATGAGGAAATATCCGCTGAATTCCAGCTCATGGATTACCTTGAGCTCCTTTTCGACGCGTTCCTCGGCCGCCTTGTTATTTTTACCATAGCGGCGTGTAAGCCCCTGATAGGCCAGGCTCTTCAGGAGGTCGAGGTCGGTATCCCTTCCGGATGTATAATGCTTTTTGTTGCGTGGCACCTTGAACTCGTATTCGAATTGGCATTCATCGACCAGGGTATAGGTATTTCGCAGTATCTCCGAATAGGGGCTGTAGTTGGCAATAAGAATTTCCATGGGCACCATCATTTCGGTAGCAGGACAATAGTCCTCCGGGGTCAGTTTACTGCCGAGGGTATTGAGGTCAATCGCCCTGAGTATCCTGTGGAGATTATGCTCGGTCTTGTTGCGGAACGTCACCGGCTGCAGGACGACCATATCGGAAAGCCTGGATTTCCACCCGGGGCGTATAAGCATGGAAAGCTCATCAGGACGTATCCCTATATATTCCCAGGGCCTGAGGTTATCCGGCACATTACTGATCGGATATACCACAGCGACATCCTCAAAATCAGGTGCAAATCGCGCTAGGGGGATTTGCTCCAGATTACATTGTGTACGGTGCCTGTTGATGGCACCAAGGCCTTTCCGGTTCTTCGCCAAAGCGATGTATAGGAGCCTGCCGCCCTCGCGCAGCTCCATGCCAACGATAGGTTTGATGCCGGCCTCATTGCACCCTTTATAAAATTCATAGATGCCGGTGACGGTATTGATGTCGGTAAGGGCCATAGCGGCTGCCCCGCAGGATTTTCCCAGGGCTATGAGGTCGCTTACAGGTATTGTACCATACCGCAGGCTGTGGAAAGAATGGCAATTCAGGTACATGCTATATGATTTTTGACTTTAGGGGCGCCCCACTGCATCGCATAACGGCATTGGCCCCGAACCGGTTCTTTATGCGGTCCATGGCCTGGTAAAGCGACATCATCTCCTGGGTATCTTCAAACAGGTTTATCTGGTAGGACCCTCTCACGAGTTTGCTGAAACGCACCCCCACAAGGCGCAGGCTCATCCTCCTTTGGTACAGTTTGCCAAAAGCTTCAAGCACTGCCCCGGTCAGGGTGTGGTCTGCCGATGTATAGGCCAGCGTGACCTGCCTGGTCTCCGTATCAAAATTTGAATACCGTATCTTGACGGTGATATTGGAGGTAAGCCATCCTTCGCTGCGAAGCTGGTACGCCAGCTTTTCAACCATTGCGCAGAGCACGGAGCGCAGGAATACCATATCGGTCGTATCCTGATGGAAGGTATCTTCGGTGGAGAGTGATTTACGCTCACGGTGCGGTTCTACGGGGTTATTATCGATGCCGTTGGCCTTTTTCCACAATTCCATCCCGTTGCTCCCGATCATTTCCTGCAGCACGTTGGCCGGCATTTCTGCAAGGGTCTGTATGTTGCGTATCCCTATCCGGGAAAGGAGGTTGAACGTTGCATCACCTACCATCGGAATCTTACGGATGGAAAGCGGGTTCAGGAAATGCTGAACCCTGGATTGGGGGATCTCGAGGTTTCCCTTAGGCTTGCTTTCCCCCGTACCGATCTTGGAAACCGTTTTATTCACCGACAGCGCAAAACTTATGGGTAGACCTGTTTCGCCCGTAATCCGGGAAGCCAGTTCACTCGTCCACTTGTAGGAGCCATAAAATTTGTCCATACCTGTAATGTCCAGGTAGAATTCATCAATAGAAGCCTTTTCCATTACCGGGGCTTTTTCCTCAATGATCTGTGAAACCGTGTTGGAATACCGTGAGAATAATTCCATGTCCCCCTTCACGATCCGTGCCTCAGGGCAGATGCGCAACGCCATTTTGATCGGCATTGCCGAGCGCACCCCAAACTTCCTGGCTTCATAAGAACATGACGCAACAACCCCGCGGTCGCCGCCCCCTACAATCAGCGGAATACCCTCCAGGCCGGTGTTCTGGAGCCTCACGCAGGAAACGAAAAAGGTGTCCAGGTCCATATGTACAATTGCACGTTCCATAATCTTCTCACTTTGTACTGAACAAAATTAGGACAGATAATCACAAAAAATTATATATTTGCTGTGATTAATCATCACAAAACGCTTATGTCTTTATTCTCTGACAATATCCGGCACCTAAGGGTAAAAAAAGGCCTATCGCAGGAAATCGTGGCTGAAAAGCTCTCCATTTCACGCGCAAGCCTTGCAAAATACGAATCCGGCACCAACCAGGCCTCATATGAGACACTGGTGAAAATTTCCCATTATTACCATGTGAGCATCGACCTGCTCCTAACGGCAGACATCCGTAAGGTCAACATGGACCAGCTATTGCAACTTGACGATAACAGGATATTGTTGCCGATTGTTGTGGACGGGGCAGGAGAGAACGTCATCGAGATCGTTCCGCATAAGGCGAAGGCAGGATACCTTACGGGTTACAGCGATCCGGAATTCATAGAAAGCCTCCAGCATATTTCCCTCCCCATGCTGAAAGGGGGCAAGTACAGGGCTTTTGAAGTTGATGGTGATTCGATGCCACCGTTCAGAACAGGCTCTTACATCGTAGGCAGATATGTTGAAAATGCCAGGGAGCTGAAGAAGGGCAGGGGATACCTTGTCATGACTACAGAAGGGATGACTTATAAGCGGCTGAAAGAGATCGCAGATGAAAGTCTTGTACTGGATTCGGATAATGCAATGTATCAGCCCTTCACAGTACCGAATGCGCAAATCCTGCAGTTGTGGGAATTCAGCGGCTATTTTGGTACAGGGGATCTCAGTACTGTAGATACAGGTACCCAGAGTACGCGGGATATACTCATCGAGTTCCGCAGGGAATTCAGGGAACACATTAAGGAAACCAAGGAAAAGAAACACTAATATCATGATTGCCACTATACGCCTCAAGATACAGAAAGACATTACTCCCGACAGGGAGAAGAAAATCCTTAAGCTCAAGGGTAGCCTCATCACCAATGGCTTTACCGACATCGTATATATCACCGATGAGGGCCTTGACTACCATATCAATCATTTTACCGTTACTGCCGAAACTAAGGGCGAGGCCCTAGAATTTATAAAATCCTACGTCAGCAACCATGGCCTCACCGATCTCGTCACCGTTCTGTAGCTGCTAAAACCCTGTTAAGTAGTTTGGATAAAGCGCGTTAGCTGCGTAACTTTCGGTAAAAACACAATGCCATGAGTGATAACAAGAAAAAAACGGGTGAGCCGTACCGCTCCCTTATCAATACGGGGGAGAAATATGAAATGCAATACTGGAAGGATAAGTTTAATGTATCATCCCAGCAGCTTACCGGAGCAGTGCGTGCCGTAGGCAACAAAGCCACGGAAGTAGAGAAGTACCTGAAAAACAAAAAGAAGTAGCGTAAAGCTGCTTTTTTTTATTTTCCCCCCGGCTGATCCATTTGGTTGATAATGTTATTTACTTCATTTTCCGCGTCCCTCAGCCTGGCTTCGCATAACGCGATAAGTTCGGAAGCCCGCTTCACTTTGATGGCAAGATTATCTACAGAAATAGTCTCGTTCTCAATCTCGCGGGCTATTTCGGAAAGTTCTTTGTATGCCTGCTCATAGGTTATTGCCTGTTCCATCATTTTTCTTTTTTTCAAGTACTGTTGTTTGTAATGTAGTTTCGGAGAAGATTACCTCTATGACTGCCCCTTCGCTGATCGTATCAGCGTTGCTTAGTACCTGTCCCCCCAAGCGTACTACTGCATATCCTTTGCGGAGGATATTCGAAGGTGACATCAGGCGTATGGATACGCTGTAATTTTCAATCCTCATTTTTTGGCTCTTAAGGTAATTTTTACTTCCCCTTTGCAGCGTATCGATGGCCCTGCCAATATCATTCCTGCGGCGCTGCAGCGCCATCCTGGTATTCGATGTGGCTGCAGTTGACAGCTGAAGCAGTTTCCTGCGATGCGCAAAAAGCAATGACCCGGATCCGCCAGTAATATCCTGCTTCACTTTTGAGAGGGCGCTGCTTCGCCCGGTAATGATATCCCTGGTACCATGAAGCACCATCTGCTTTTTATCGGACAGTTCCCTGACTTGTGAGGAGAGCAGTTGCTGGGATGCGATAAGGATATTTTTTTGGAATACCTGAAGCGCTTCTTCAAAAGCCCTGTTATGGGCGATAATAAATTCCGCAGCTTTGGTCGGTGTCTTGGTCTGCGTGTGCACCATAAGGTCCGTAATGCTTTGATCTTTCTGGTGGCCGATACCTGTAATTATCGGTATCGGAAATTTAGCGACAGCCCTGGCAATCCGGTAATTGTCAAAGAGGAGGAAATCGGTCTGTGCGCCGCCGCCGCGGGTAATTACCACTGCGTCATAGCGTTCCCCCGAGTTGTAGATGCTGATCAGCTTATCCAGAAACTCCCCGGCATTCCTGTCTCCCTGTACGGTCGAGAAATATTCATCGACCCTAAAGCGGTATCCGAAGGAATTGTTCTCCAGGGTATGCTTAAAATCCTCTGCACCCGCTGATATGGACGAGGAGAGCAGGGCGACAGACTGTATAACGCGGCCCATCCCGACTTCCTTATTGGCTGTGATATACTCGCCATTAGCCTGCCGGATAAAATCATTCTGCTGGACCAGCCTGAGTAGCGTGGCCTTACGCTGCTGTTCTAATGCACCGAGTGTAAACCCCTGGTCGATATCGAGGACATTGGCACTTAAGCCATACAGTGGATGGTATTCGAGGGCGAGCAGGAGCAGCACCTGAATATTGTTGGTGAAGCGCTGGCCGGTAGCTTCCTCGAAAGCTGATATCTGCTTAGCGCCGTTTCCCCACGATTTTCCGGCAATCTTTGCTATCACGCTGGAAGAACCCGGGTCCTTTTCCACAAGCTCAAAATTATGGTAACCTTTTTCCTGCCTGTACGAATGATTGGTCACTTCTGCAATGACCCAGAAGCGCATATCTTTAAAGGCATCCTCTATCGCTGTTGCGATAGTGCCTGTCAGTTGCGAAAGCCGTATAGGTGTATTGGATTGCATAGGCCAGTTACCGGTAAGCCAAATATAAGTATTTCCCGTGACTGTCCTATGATTCTCCTTAACTGCCTGATTTTTGCCCAACCGGTCGCTTCGGCAGTCACCAATCAATGCTCCAGCGACATTGCAGGGACACGCTGTGGCTGCGTTGCTATTCCAATCTATTTTCTGACCACCAGATGTGCCAGGGCAGGGTCGGCAAGGAGCCGCTCCATCTCGGTCTGGATGATATCCTGTATGTCCTGTTTTACCTGTTCGTAATTGCGTTGCACCATCGAACTGTCAATCTTCCGTACCGCTTCAATATCTTTATACCCCGCCTCTTCGCTTTTCAGGGCATCGTGATCATTCACTATCTCACAATGGATTGTTTTCAGCTCTATTTTATTTTGAGGGTCATCGGCCACCATACCGACAAATTCACCGGAACTGAGCGAGGCGATCTTCGAGGCAGGTATTGCTGATTCAAGCTGTTTGGAGCGGCTTATAGAGGTGTCATTACTGTTTATGGACAGGCTTTCACGGTCCTGCATGATCTTGCCGAACCGCTCCGACAATTGTTTTGCGGTATCACCGGTAACCTGCCCGCTGATGATGTTTCCGGTAATATTCATGATGACATCCGCCTGTTCGCGCCCGTAGTCTTTACGCAGCTGGCTAAAGTCCTGGATGCCCAGGCAAGTGGCTACCTTATTGCTCCGGGCGGTGGCGATGAGGCTGTCCATATTATTAAGGTATATGGTGGGGAACTCATCGAAGATAAGGCTGCTTTTGAGCTTACCTTTCTTATTGACCTGTTTGACCAGCCGGGTCACATACAGCGAAAGTACCGCACCGTAAATTTGTATTTTCTGCGGGTTATTTCCCATGCAGACAATCTTGGGGTCATCCGGATTATTGATATCAAGGGTAAAGTCATTTCCTGAGAGGACATAGTACAGCTGCGGTGACGAAAGCCTTGCCATGGCTACCTTTGCCGAAGCGATCTGGCCTTCGAGCTGTTCCATCACATCATTGAGGTAGGCGTTGACAAAAGGGTTGATCAACACTTCGATTTCCTTCTCCGTACGCAGCAATGTGAACAGGCTGTCATAGTCTGCCTGCATAAGCTCGATGACATGCGGCAGGGTGCAGAAGACGCCCTCCTTATAACGGGTAAGGTACCAGATGATTGCTGTAAGGAAATTGATGGGCGACTCCACAAAGAAATCTCCCTGCTTCTTGATCCATTCCCTGTTGAGCCCCATCAATATTGTCCGGGCCGATTCCGCCGCATCGGTGATATCGGTCATCGAGGAAGGCTCCAGCGGATTGCAGCGGTGGGTACGGCTTAGATCATCAAAATTGATCACATAAAATTTTGGCGGGACGGCATACTTATCCTTATGCCTGAGCCAGGTATTGTATGCGATCCTGGAGAGGTCATCAAACTTAAAGTCGTAAACGAACATGGAAAAGCCTTTGCGGATGTGCTGCGTGATAACATGGCGGATCACAAAATACGATTTGCCCGAACCCGGTGAGCCCAAAACCATCAGGGCGCGGAATGGGTTAATGATATTGACCCAGCTGCTGCGCACCTTATCCTTGAGCCGGTACCTTGCCGGCAGGTTAATGGAATATTCGTTTTCCAGCAATCTTTCCTCCTGTGGAAAAGTTTCATTGATCTTGTTGAATATGTCCCTGCCATCCAGCTGCCGCCTGATGAGCCTGGATAAGAGCGTCCCGCCGGAGAGCAGCAAAAGGTATCCTGCCAGGGTCACTGCCATATAAAGCGTGGCCAAAAATCCTAAAGGTAAAACCATATGGACTGCCAGCCCGCCCATAAAATAGATGGCCAGTCCTGATACAATATAGGTTACGGCCGTCGAGCTGTTTAATTTCTCATCTTTCCGCCCCCTGGCGCCAAAGAGCGAAATCACCAGCAGCCCCAACGCAAAAAGTTTCGGCCTGCCTACTGAGAGGAGCAGCCCCGTAGCCTCAACATTGGCCAGCAGCCTGTCAGTAAGGCTGCTGTACATTCCCCAGGCCCTGAATGCCCCGTAGCAGTAATGATAAAAGTGCAGGAATAGCACGGTCAGGCTCATCAGCCTAGTCATATCGAGGATCTTTCTCAATGCCTGTTCATTCTCACCTGTCTGCATATTTCTTTGATTTTACAGATTGCCCGAAGGCCCCCTTTTTTTCTTTTTCGTTCTTTTCTTCCATTGGCCCGGGACAATGTCCGCAGACCACTCAGGCGCGGTCAGCTGCCTGGCAATAGCGATGATATCGCTGATCAACGGGGCCGCGGATGGATTGGCCAGCGCCATACTTTCCAATCCGCTGAACGGATCGGCTTTCAGCGTGCCGCTTTTGTCTTTTGCAAACGTCGCTTGTCCGTGAACCCTAACCGGGAATCGTTCCTGCATCTGTTTTGCACTGTAGTTTTTCCCCAGGGCGCTTCCATTGAAGACACCTCCGGTGGTATGGTCAATGAAGGTGATTCCGTAGAGGAAACCTTCGGCATTTTCACGCCGGACGACACTGATGCCTTCACGCCCAAGGGCGTCATCAAGCCCTTCTGTTCCCAAGTGTGCAACTGCGGGAGGCAGCCTGTCGATCGCATTTTTGACCCGGGCCTTATGCTGCTGCCCCATGATCCTGTTGGTGCTGAATTTGACGGACAGCTTTGCCAGGGTGGGGCTATTGTAAAAACTGCTGGCTTTCACCGGCACACCTACGGGATTTCCCTTGTCGTCAAGGATGCGGTAGAGGAGCCCGCCATTGCGGTGTACCCTTGAATTCTCCCTGCCCTGATCGGCCCTGATATTGTATAGCCCAAGTACTGCGTTGAACTCCGCAAGGCTTGTAAAGCGGTACTTGCCCAGTACCGACTCCAGAACATTCTGGATTGCTGCGCGGGTTTGGGATTTTCCGTATTCGGCTTTCCTGACACTCTTAGTCGTAACTGATTCGGACCGGTATTCTTTCCCCTGTGCCCTGACCAGCCCAAATGCTTCCTCGACCATTTTACGGGCCGGTTCCGACTTGCGTATGGCCAGGTGGTGGAGGTCTATCCTGCTGCCGTCTGCCTGTATGTTCGTGGTCACCAGGTGGATGTGCGGATGCCCTGCATCATCGTGCCGGTATACCAGGCAGGGCTGTTTTCCAAACCCAAGGTTATCCAGGTACATATCGGCTATTGCCATCAGCTTCTGCTCAGGCATATCTTTTTCGGAGGCATCAAAATTCAGGGAGATATGCACACTGTTCCGCTTTGCATTTGGGTTGAGTTCCAGTAGCCTGACGAAGCGGTTCAGCTTCATGGTAAAGCTCAGCTTGCCGGGGTCTGCCGGAAAATTCCGGGCGCCTATGCAAACCGCATTTTGCAGCTTAACTTTATTCTCATTATAGTTGAGTATGCGCCGGATCGAATGGCTGTTCCTGATCACCGCAACCATCGCGCACTAAGTTTTTCAAGCAGCTGCTTAACCTCACCGATCTTTGTAAAAAATGACTGGCTGTGGTTGTCAAACTGCAACGACCAGTGCGTGATTTCAGGCATCCGGATCGTATGCATTTTCTTTGCCATCTGGTTGATATTGTTCCCGATCGCATTGAGTTCGCTGTTCAGTACCGACATCGCTGCAAGGGCGTGATCAATAGATGTGTTACGGTAGGTTGCGACCACTGGCCGTTCAAAAATAACGGCCCGCAGATAGTCGCTCATCTTGCGACAGGTAGTCTTCCCGAACCTGCTTTGAAGCTGCCGGTACTCACCGGGTGTCAGCCTCAGGTGTACCCATTTTGTCCTGTTGTCCCTCTCTTTCATCTGGTTGCGTTTTCTGTTAAACGTACTGTTTGCTGTAACGCTCTCCGCCCAACGAGTCCCGAGTGCCCAGGGCGGCAAGATCCGGTTGTGACACAACCGTTCATCTTGCCGATTGCAAAAGACCCGCAATCTTCCTAAAAGAGTCCGCAAAGAATTATATGCTGCTGACCCTAAGTATCGGCCATTCAACGGAACATCGTCAAAGCATGCCTTTAGCAGGTTGCAGTGAATTCCATCATTGCGGAAATGGCATTGCCCCGAAGGAAGGCGATGCTTTTTCCAAAAATCCCCGGAAAATATCCTGAACGGTACGGAAGGTTTTTTTCCTCTTCTACAGCAGGCGAAAAATGCATTACGGAATTTTAAAATGTATGCTTCGCTAAAGTACACAAGGGAATCCAGCCTGCCTATCCCGGGAATTTTTTGACCCGAAAACTTCGGATGAACATTTATACATTTGAGAAAACGAAGTTGAATTTAAAATGCGGAATTATGTTGACATCAAATGAAGTAGCTCAGGTTTTCGATACGATACTGAGCAGCCCCGGAATGAATGAGGCCGTTAAGATCGACCTTCGGATCTCACGCAAAAATGTACTGTTGCTTACCCATGTCATCGAGCAGGGGCTACATGAAAAAGGTGAGGGCAAAGGCAGCATGTTCGCTGCAGCACCGGAAGAAGCAAAGCAGGAACTCAAGGACCTGCTGGATGACTTTCTCCAGAAAGCGGGACTGGTCGAGCTCAGTGAAAAACTGAAAGCGCTCGCCAGCACCAAGTGATTTTTATGGGGCTGCTACCGGCAGCCCCAAATTCAACAAAGCTTTATTTTCGAAATTTTCAGCACGGTTTGCACAACCTTTTACCGTAGCTCCCTGCATAATTTAGCTGTAGCAATACTTTTTAACCTTACTGCAGCAAAATGAAAATTTCTCCTCCCATCCGCCATGCAATAACAGAAACTGTCTGCGCACTGTACACGCTGCTCTTTGTCTATGCGGCCACAAGCAAGTTCCTTGATTTCGAGAATTTTCAGGTGCAGCTCGGACAGTCTCCGGTATTAGGTGCCTTTGCCGGTGCGGTCTCCTACGCGGTGCCTATCCTCGAGCTGGCAATCAGCATCTTGCTATGGGTACCGAAAACGCGGGCAGTCGCTTTGTGGTGCTGCTATACGCTGATGCTGATGTTTACGGCATACATATTCATAATACTTAAGTACAGCAGCTTTGTTCCCTGCAGTTGCGGGGGCGTCCTTGAAAAAATGGATTGGACAACCCACCTGTATTTCAATTTGGTGTTTGTCCTTTTGGCGGCCGCGGCACTCCTGCTGCCATCCCAGCGCAAAGCGCCCGGCTGTCCCGTGGTGATGCGCCTGCTCTTTGCCTGTACGGCCGGCGGGCCAATCATTGTCCTCTGCCTCTTCCTGCTTAGTGATACCATAATCCATCAGCATAATACTTTTATCCGAAGTTTTTCATATAGCCCCCCGAAGGTCCATGAAGCGGATCTGGGCTACAATTCCTACTACCTCGCGGGCAGTAACGATAAAGGAATCTATCTGGGTAACCATACGGTGCCCCTTTTGATAACCGAATTCAGCCCTGACTTTAAAAGACAGGCCAGGCATCATGTCCGCGTGGATACCATCCTTCCCAATTCTGTGTTGCACCTGCAGGTGGCGGGCGATACTTTTTACGTAACCGATGGGTCTGCCCCCATTATCTATTCCGGGAAGTGCGATGGAACCTGGGGCGCTGCAACAGCCTGGCGCGGGCGCCTTCCCTTTACCCATATCAAATTTGCAGACGCAGCCCATGCCGCTGTAAGGGCCTATACCAAAGAGGGGCAGAGCATACTTGCAACTATAGACTTCGCTTCCGCCAACGCAACATTTAAACCCGGGCTGCTGGAGCGCCAGATCGATGGTGTCTTTGATGTAGACGGTATCCTGCTTCATGACGGGGCCTCAAAAGAATTTGTCTATGCGCATTACTATAAGAACCAGCTCATTGTCATGGACAGCGCGCTTAACCTCAAACGCCGCAATACTACAATAGATACTGTCAGCAGGGCAGCGATTGCGGTAGCCCGGCTGCAAAAAAAAGGCGGCAGGATGCTTTCCGCGCCCCCGCTGACTGTCAACCATACGGCAGCTGCGGACAACGGATTTATTTTTGTCCACTCCGGACTGGCGGGCAGGTACGAATCCAGGGACATGTGGAACGAAGCATCTGTAATCGATGTCTATTCCTCCCGCACGAACCGTTACATTTTCAGCTTCTATGTGTACCATATCAATGGAAAGAAACTGCGAAGCTTTATCGTAAAGAACAATCATCTCTATGGCCTCATTGGCAACCACCTTGTTGATTACAAGCTGGATAAGGCAATGTTTGGCGAGGGCAGATAGATCCTATACAGGCCGTATCAGGGGTAGTCGAAAACCTGGAACAGAGTAGACGCCAACTTAATTTTTTATGTTATGAGAACAAATCTTTTGAAGCGCTTTTCTGCTGCCGGGGTATTCGCCCTTGGCCTTGCAGGAGCGTTCGTAACCGAAGCGAAGACAGGTAATGGTGCCGCAGGGGTACCGGTAAACGCTTACCAGAAGGGCAATCAGCTTGGCACCGTATGCAACCAGACAAAAACCTGCCAGATCGAATTTGATGAGAAGCTTTGCAGGATCGACCATGATGATGCTTCCTCACCTCAACTATGGGGGATGCAGGGCTCAACATGTACCCGTACCCTGTACCGCTATGTGCCGTAACCAGCGGCCAAAACAACAAAAGCAGTTCCATTGGAACTGCTTTTGCATTTATAAAAACCAACTAACTCAACAACTATCAATTGTCCGGATGCGCCCATGCCGGGACTTGGGAATCTTTCAGGAAATGGGCGAACCACTGCGAAATTTTCAGGGTGAGGTCACCCTGGTTTTCTGAGGATGACAGCGTATGGCCTTCCCCCGGGTAGAGGAGCATCACATGCTTTTTACCCATCCTTCTCAGGGCGAGATACAATGAAATTATCTGCGACTGGTCAATCTGCATATCTTCTTTTCCGCCCCAGGATAAAAGGGGCGTGGTTATACTGTTTGCAGAAAACAATGGCGAAGCTTCAAGGTATCGTGCGGGCTGTTCAAAATAGGGAAACGGAATCCGGAACTGCCCGTTCTCAACATTGGAGAAATTAGGCTTAAAAACGCCCCGCACAATATAATGGTAAAACGATGAAAGGTCATTGATCGGTGCTCCCGATACTGCCGCCGCGAAGCTTTTCGAATGCCCGATGACATAGTTGGTTTGATAGCCACCAAAGGAATGCCCTATCAACCCGATCTTACCCGCATTGATATATTCGAGACCTGTAATTTCCTTTACACCCGCCTCAACACAGTCCAGGGCATCGTCACCCGGATTTCCACCATCGTAAACGATGTCAGGCAGAAATACAAAATAGCCGTCACCTGTAAAATTGGTGATATTAAACCCAGCGGGATTGCCCAGCGACGGCTTAACATAACGGCTGGCCTGCCAGCCCTGGTCTTCGTAAATATGGACGATGACAGGATGCTTTTGCGTGGCATCGAAAATCAGTGGGTAATAGAGTACACCCGATACGTTTTTGCCGGCTGCTGTCCTGTAATCCAGTTTCATCATTTTTTGAACCCCGTATTCACTATAGTGCCTGTCCAATTCAAAAACCACTGATTGCCCCCTGCCTTTATCATAGAAAATAAGGTGGGCAGGACGGTCATGGTCCTGGTGCATGCAGACCAGCGCACTGCCGTTCGCCACCAGTATCCCCTGGCTGAAAAAACCACTCCCCCCGCAAATTTCAGACAGCTCTCCGTCCGGCCAAAGCACAGCATATCCCGCACGGCCCTTGCTCATCTCAAGCAGCAGAGGTGCGGCCGTATCCACCAGCAATTCACGGGCGCCATGATGGTTTGACCGGTTTTGGATTTCAGACTGATGTGGCGCGATCCTGTAACGGATTCCCTTCTCACGTCCCGCGGTCAGCCTCGTAGCGACCTTGCCGGGCTTCACGGCCCAAATATCATAATTATCATAAAGAATGAATCGCCCGTGACCATCCCAGCCCGGGCTGCTGAAAGGCACTGTAGTCAGGCGCCCGTCCTTTTCGGTACAGAAACGCACGGGAAGCGCAGCTGTAAGATTAAAAAAAGCACCTGTGGAGAGCTTGTATGCCATCCAGTCCCTTCCGTTGAAAAAGGTGATATGCGTCCCGTTGGGAGAAGTAGCCACATTCGATGGCCGTGCATCCGGCGCTCCGGGAAAGGGTACTGCGCTGTTGCTCCTGAGATTCCGAAGGGTATACTGGAGCCCAAGCGTTTCGCTGTGGTCGGGTGGATTATCCGATGGGTCCCACGCCAAGGCATAATCGTTTGCAGCGGTCAGCATAATATACGGGCTTTCCTTATCGGTCAACATCTTAGCTGTACCATCAGCGGGCGTCCACAAGGCAAGTTTCGGCAGGTCCTGCCATCCCTTGTTCATTTCTTTCTCAGGAAACATTTCTTTGTCAAGGGTATTCCATATTTCCGGCCCTTCAGTCCCGGTGTTTTTGCTTACGGCTTGAGGGCGGATATAAAAAGTGATGCTTTTACCGTCGGATGCGTACGCTAATTTTTGTGGTATGAGGCTAACCTCTCCCGCTATCAGTCCGCTTTGCCCAGGATACAGGCTGGAGAGCTGCCTTTTGGAAACCACATACGAAAGAAGCCGGTCTCCCCGGGTTGCATGATGCTCTGCAAAAGCAATTGATTTCCCTTTACTATCCCAGGCCATCGATTGTGCCAGGTATCCTGTGCCGCGGTGCAGCACGACCTTACTGCCATCCGGTACATCAACACTGAAGAGCGCGTACCCACCGTTTTCTGCGACTACGGCGGCAACTGTGTTGGACGCGGGATTGTACAGGTATTCATCCGCCTTAAAGGTGCGGGAGGCCCCATTGCCAGCATAGTATATCCCCATGTATTTTGCGCCGGCATCACTTGCTGAATAGATCAATGCACCCTTATCCGGTGTCACTTCATACCGGTCAACGTTCCCAATATTTTTCTTGTCGCCACTTTGCAGCGAGAGCAGGTGTAATCCATCTGCCGTGGTAAAGGCATAGCTGCCGTTGGTCACAAATTTGCCCGGACGCCCTCCTGCAATTGTATAAATAATGGAGCCGCGCGACCCGTGTATGTGCAGGGTGTCCCTGCTGGCACCGTGGTTTGTGGTGAAAATTATCCAATTCCCGTCATCGCTGGCCTGCTGCAGCCTTAGATGGCCCCACCTGCCGTACTGGTCGGGTGTAAGCTTTTTGAGGGCCTGCTGCCCATGGGAAGGGCAGCACAAGCTCAAGGCTGCTATAACTGTAAAAAAACTTTTCCTGTACTTCAGAAATTTCATGGCGCAGTATTTAATAACCCTGATTTTGGGGCAAAAGGTTGGGGTTTAGCCTGAGGTCATTTTCCGGCAGGGGCAGTAAGGCATCGGTAGGCTGCCATCCCGGTTTGGAACCCCCGAGAGCCTGGCCAAGCAGCCCACGCCTCTTAAGGTCAAAGAACCGGTGACCGTGCTCGGTAAAGAATTCTGCCCTGCGTTCGTTGAGGATCGCAGCCAGAATCTGAGTTGGCGTGGCGGCAGGAGTGTTGGTGAGCCCGGCAGTGGCACGCACGTGGTTCAGGTCTTCCAGCGCACCAATCAGATCACCCTGCTCCAGCCTGGCTTCACTACGGATCAGGTACATCTCAGCCAGCCTTATGACCACAGAATATTCGGTTGATGAATCTGTGAACCGCTGTTTGTATTTATAGCTGTGGTACCACGGGCCACCGTTGCCCGCAACTTCTTTCACCCACAGGGAGCGGCGATGGTCCCCCGTTTCAAAACTTTCCAGCAATGAAGGACGCAGCGCAGCGAAAGGGGGAGGGCCGGCGGCAAATATAAAAGACTGCCCTTCATAAGAATTGGTCCCCTCGGCCATAGGCGAAAATTGCCATATCGTGGTACGGCTGCCTTTAAGGAAGACATCAGCAAGCGGCTCATCGCTGAATAAGGCCGTATTGTTAAGTACCGCCGAGGCCGCATCCCCTGCCTGGGCATAATCCCCTGCATAAAGGCAGACCCTTGCCAAAAGGGCACTTGCGGCTGCCTTATTTACCCGGGTGCGGTCCGCAGCCGGGTATTCCGCGGGCAGCAGGTCATGGGCCGCCTGCAGGTCGGCAATAATCCTCGTATAGACCTGCGCGGATGGCATCCTTGGCACTACCGCATTGGCAGTGTAGTCCGTGGCAGTAATGTACGGTATATTGCCGTAGAGGTTCTCCAGGTAAAAGTGCAGAAAGGCCCTGATAAAAAGCGCTTCGCCTGTCAAAAGGTCCTTATCCGCCTGCTGGATCATCTCTGAGCGCCCCAGCCCTTCGATAATGGCATTAGCCGCGTAGATCTGGTTGTAGCTGTTGGCCCACCAGGCGGCGGACTGCACATCCGAGCCTAAAAGGTTATTGTTATAGTATCCGGCCCCGAAATGCTGCGCATCGCCGTAGAATACCAGTTCGTCCGTATACAACCCCATCAGCGCAGACAGTCCGCTGGTGCGCCCTGTGACTACAGAGGATTCGCGCAGTTTTGCGTACACATCCATCAGGGCTGCGGTAGCCGTCCTCTTATCGCTGAATACGGCCTGCGATGTTAACTGCGAGGTGGGCGGGTCAACGGATACATATTCTTCACAGCTGCAGAGCGTGGTCAGCACCATTGCCCAGCTGATCATTAAAGGCCTGGCCATAGCCTTGATTGACTGTATTGTTTTCATAGTATATTTTATTAGAAGTTGAATTGAATACCTGTACTGATCACCCTTAAGGGAGGGAGATAATTTACCGGCCCAAATTCCGGGTCACGGCCCCGGTACGATGTAAAGGTCAGCAGGTTCTGCGCCTCTGCATTGATACGGCAATCCACACCGCCGAGCCATTCCCGCGGCAGGGTGTAGGATAACGAGATGTTTTTGAGCCTGATAAACGAAGCGTCGGTTATCCCTGCGGTGCTCACGCCGTACCTGCCGTCAGCCGTCACCGCTTCCGCGTTGGCCCCGGTAGTGTAGCGCTGTATTGCGGCCCGGTCTCCGGGCTGCTGCCATCTTCCGGTTACTGTCACCGGCTGGTTATAGGCGGCACCCGGCAGTCCCGAAGTGACCATCTCACTGTAGTTGTCCTGTTTCACAAACTGGAAATGGAAGCTGAGGGACACCCCCTTATACGAAAGCTGGTTGCTTATCCCGCCAAAGTAACGGGGATTAAGGTCACCCACCGCTTTCTTATCCTCACTGGCAGTAATCTGCCCGTCACCGTTGAAGTCACGGAACCTGTAGATACCCGTTTCCGGGTCAACGCCCTGGTATTCGTATAGCTTAACGATGTTGACCGGCCTGCCGATCTCGTAAAAATCCCTGTAGGATGACCCTTCGAGGCCCGGGAATGCGATGAGCCTGTTGCGTGCGGCAGAAAAATTGACGGACGTTGTCCATGTAAAATCCTCGTTTTGGATGTTATAGGAGTTCAATGTAATTTCGACACCGCGATTTTCCACTGTTGCATCGAGGTTTGCCTGAAGTGATGGAAAACCGGTCGTGGAGGGCAGGGGTATGCCCACAAGCTGGCTCGAGGAGCGATTACGGTAAAAGCCCGCTGACAGCATCAGCCGGTCCTTAAAGAAACCGGCCTCAAGGGCGACTTCCAGCTTCCTGTTGAGCTCCCAGCCGAAGTCCGGATTGAACAGCCTTGCCGGCTGCAGCCCTGTCTGCCCATTATAGATACGCCCGACGGAGACGTAGGAATCAAGGAACTGGTAATCGCCGATCTGGTCATTCCCGCTCGTCCCATAACTTCCCCGGAGCTTGGCGAAGCTCATCACCCTGTCGTTCCAGAAATCCTCCTTTGAGAGTATCCATGCAGCGCCTACAGCGCCGAAATTAGCAAATTGCCTGCCCGGTCCGAAACGGCTTGAGCCGTCGCGCCTCCCCGTAAGGTTCACGATATACCTGCCACCATAATTATAATTGATCCTGCCGAAAACGGCCTGATAGCGGTATTGCGAGTCAAACTGGGATTCCACGTAGAGGCTCGTGGCTGAAGGAAGGTTGTAGATGAGGCTGTTGCTGCTAAAGCCCGTCCCGGTCTGTGCCAGGAGGCTGCCCACCTGCTGCTGAAACGTGGTACCCGCCAATGCTTCCACCCCCGAGTTGCCCCATTGCGCCTTGTAGGAGAACTGCGGCTCAACAATATACGACTGGCGAGACGCAGCGCTCATCATCACACTGGAGAACTCAGGACCCGCTTCATAAGCCGGGTCATACATCGTATTGGGCTGTGTCCTGTCCTCATTGTGGCGGGTGTCGGTAAAGCCGAGGCTTGCCTTGGCTTCCAGCCCTTCCAGGAGCTTGTAGGAAAAGGTCGCATTGGCATTAAGGTCATTAGTTTTGGAGCGGTATTTCCCTTCAAAATCCGCAAGTGGATTCGTCCAGGTGCTCCCTTCCCAGTTCAGGTTGCCCTGCTGGTCCCGCAAGGCAGGCGCATTGGGCGCCAGCGTGGTAATGATGGCCGTAGGGTCAGTAGCGGGCTGCCCATTGCGCTGGGCACTGTATCCTGCCGTAAAATTAACCCTGAACCGCTTGTCCGATGAATCATGGCCCAGCTGGAACCGCGCATTGATCCTGTCATACCCGAAATCACCAGGAAAAACGGTTGTCTCCTTGTGGTATGTAGTTCCCACGAGGTACCGGGTGCTCTCGGAGCCCCCTGACACCCCGGCCTGCACATTGGTGATATCGGCAGTACCCCCCAGAAAGACTTTTTGCCAATCGGTATAGCGGTTCCTGTCCCAAGTGCCGTTCACGTCATAATCCATGGGGCCGAAAGGAATGCCATCATTCGCGAATGCTTCCTCCCGCATTTCGAGGTATTGCTGCGTATTGAGCATTTCCAGAGAGCGTGTCACCTGCCCGAAGCCACGCGAGTATCCCACAGAATAACTTTCCTTGCCCGACTTCCCGCGTTTGGTCGTGATCAGGACGACACCGTTGGCGCCGCGGGAACCGTAAATTGCTGTAGCATCGGCATCCTTCAGCACTTCAATGCTTTCTATCTCTGCGGGATTGATGCTGTTCAGCGGGCTTGAAGGGACAGGCAGCACCATTGTTGCAGGCCCGAATCCTACCGGCTCGGCCGAGTAAGGGACACCGTCCACCACATACAGCGGCCTGTTACCGGCTGACCTGAGGCTGTTGATGCCCCGGATCCTGATATCGAAGCCCCCTCCGGAGACCCCGGTGTTCTGGATGATATCCACCCCTGCCATGCGCCCCTGCACCGCACCGAGCACATTGGCCACAGGCTGGTCCTTAATATCCTCTGCCGTAATGCGGGCAATGCTTCCCGTGCGCTGCTTGTCCTTAACGGTATAATAGCCGGCATTGATCACCACCTCCTGCAGGTGCGCCACGTCTTCCACCATAAAGGCTTCCACCACAGCCGAAGTAACAGGGATCTGAAGCTCTTTAAAGCCAAGAAAGGAAAATACCAGCGTATCGCCCACTGAGGCCGCAATAGTAAAATGCCCCTTGTCATCCGACACCGCTGAAATTGCGGTACCTTTTATAAAAATGGCGACTCCCGGGAGCGGACCTGAACTGTCGGAAACGGTTCCCGACACGGCAGCTTGCCACAGTACCCTATCGACATGGCAAACAGCACTGTGGGCACGCATCTGGCCGCACCATAGCAAAAGCCCTAAAATAAAGGCAAAGCAGCCCTTATCCAATGAAATTATTTTCATAATTTTGGTTAGTTAAATGAAACGAAAGTGTAGTTTAATCACGCCTCCTGCCGGCTCCGCCAAGAAACAGCAGGGGGCTTTTTTGTGTCTGTCTAGTAGTCTGTCATGGGCATCATCGGATTTATTGGTTAGAATTTATAAGGGTCATTTGTGTTCCAGAAGCAACTAAAAGAAACCCGGCCGTGCCCTCTACCAACTCGAAAAGGGACTTTTAACAGCCGGGCTGCTCCACTATGAAAAAAAACTAAACCATAAGCAAAACAAAGTTTAAGCACAACTATAACGTTTGCGTAATCCGATAAAAAAAATTGAAGAACCGCTAAGAATACAAGCTGAGAGTATAGAGGAAACCCCTAAAAAGGAGGCGTGGGTTTAAACTCAGCTTACTGCCCATTAGGTACTGGTATACCTGCACGCGAATAAGTGAGCCCACGCCGTATGGCGTGAGCATTTACACTTATCATCCCGCGTGCTAAAATTACCAGTTTCAATGGGCGAGATTCCAAGCGAATGCTTCAAATATTATTAGAAGTATCGCAAAAGTAATGATTCATGACAAATATATAAAATAATAGTTGACTACCAAATGGTTTACCTTTTTAAATCACTTTATTCAAAACTTGCAGTATGGCAAAACTTTTAGAGGAAGACATACTACTAGCGAATAAAATTGCAGAGAGAATTACATTTCTAAGAATCAATGATTCGGGAGATAAACAAATTGACTTTGCAAAAAAACATGGTATTGATAAACAACTTATTAGTCGGTGGGAGAGCAGGATTATTATTGATAAGAAGACAAAAAAAATAAAAGGGCGGGGAATTACGATATACACCATAAAAAAATTTTGTGATATGATCGGTATTACGCTAGTAGAATTCTTTGAGTCACCACTTTTTAAATAAGGAAGTTTTTACCACTTTTTGTCATCGTAGCTACTATTAAAGAATAATTTGTCGCGTGAAATTTTATCAGTTATAATATGTGGGAATGTTGGTATTGCTTACTAGTTTTGGTAATAGGATTAATTATCGAAACCAGAATTTGAGTCAAGATAGATTTCAGCAAGAGTACGTACTACATAAAAATAGGTAATTTTACTTAATTCTGTTACAATACTTCTTAGTATTTTTCTAGCCCTTAAAATTGTATATTACCTTACAGATAAAGGTCGCTAATGAAACATGAAATTTACAACCTGTACGAGGTCAAATTATCGCAGATGCATGCTCTTATAAACGAAACATAAGACATATGCTAATCGACTTAAATGGCAATATTGTAACAGAAATAGTTTAATCAACTTAGCGGGTAAAATTTGCTAAAAAATGTATCTAAAATTAATTAACCTTCAATGTATCAAACAAATATAATTACCAAGATCGATGTAGGCTCAAGAGTTGCTGAACAAGAAACTGAGGGTCTAAAGACGTACTTTCAGGAAACGCAACTTTGGCATTCAATACTCAATGAAAAAACAGATATTATTTTTGGCTGCAAAGGTTCGGGGAAGAGTGCTTTATATACAAATCTACCAAATAAGGAATATGATTTGCTTGAAAAAAATGTTCACCTACTGCTTGCAGAGAATCCAAGAGGTACTATTGCATTTAAAGATTTAAGCACTACGCCGCCAAGTACTGAATTTGAGTTCAAAAGTATTTGGAAACTTTATTTTATTGTTTTGATATCTCAAAAATTAAGTGAAGAACACTATTCAGATGAGAACTTTAATCATGTAGTTGAAAAGCTTCAGGATTCAGATTTACTGCCCAGGAGACTATCATTCACATCAATCGTTAAGATGGTCCGCGATTATATTCGGCGAATCAATCCAACTTTCGAACCGAATGTTGGATTAGATCAATATTCTGGAATGGTAAACAAAGTCGGTGTAAAAATATCGCTTTTAGAACCATCGACAAAAGAATCCGATAAAGGTATTGTATCATTAGATCATTTGTTGGAGTTATTAAATAGATCCCTAAAACAAAAAAAAGAAAAAGTATGGCTTTCCATAGATCGCCTAGATGCTATATTTCAGGATAACTTTGACTTAGAAGCGACAGCACTTAGAACACTATTTCAGGTTTATCTTGACCTACAGCAGTACGAGAACTTAAGATTAATAATTTTCTTGAGGGATGATATATGGAACAGGATTATAGAAGGCGGCTTCCGAGAGGCAAGCCACCTAATTAAGACAGATACGATTCGGTGGGACAAAAATTCACTTTTTAATTTATTAATGAGCAGAATCATAAATAACAGTGAAATAGTTGCCTTTTTTGGATTAAACAGTAAATCACCCAATTTACGAGAGGATTTATTTAAAAGGATATTTCCTTCAAAAAATCGCGAAAATACCGATTTCAATTTCGAGTGGATAATTACCCGAATAAAAGATGCATTCGACAATGCAACACCCCGTGAATTAATTCAATTAGTTGAGGTCGCAATTAAAACTGAAATAAGGAGTATTTCAGAAACTAGGTCGCAAACAAGTTCTTTACTTACAATTGAAGCTTTGTTGGAGGGGGTGAGAGAAACTTCTAAAACAAAAGTTGAAACTCTGATTTCAGAATATCCTACTTTAAAAACTTATATCTTAAGATTAAAGGGAAAAAAGCCAAGACTAAAATTTGAAGAATTAAAGGATATCTGGGATGTAGGGAAAAAAGATGCAGTAATTATAACAAATAATTTAGTGAAAATTGGATTTTTTAAAAATGAATCTGATAACGATGAGTATAACATCTTATTTATACCTACGATATTTCGTCCATATTTGAGAATTCAATATGTATAATTAATACCAATTGAAATCGCAAGTCATTTTTTATATTCTCTAACCAAAAATCCAAAACTTGTTAAGTAATATTGAGTTTCATTTATTGAGATTTTGTAATACCATTGTACGCCGGGGAGCTATCTGAAAAGAATGACTTTTTACAAAATCTTGTAGAAGTTGGTAGAACCTATCTTTATCATGGTACTCGGGATGATTTTTAAAATTTTTCTGTTCTTGGAAGTGAAAGTTGTAACACGATATCGTTCAATATTTTAAAAAAAATTGCGAGGAGGATAAATAATGAAAAATTACTTTAGAATATTATGCTGGACGCTATAATGATTCAGAACAGTGATATAGTTTACGGAAAATACACTATGAACTAAAGATTCACTCAACAAAGATGCGATTTGCATCTTTGTTGAGTGAACAGACTATCTTTTGATTATCAAGACGATCCGATGTTTAGTGAAAGTTTTTTTAGTCAATAGAGCGTTTTCTAGACAGACATTTTCCAAAATTGGATATCATTAGAAAGCATATATCCTGCCGAAAAAGTAATCCATTATATTTTTTATTTTGAAAAATAAATCTTGTGACAGTAAAAACTGTAACGGTACTCGGAATGAGGCATTCAATTTACAGCATCTCTTTCAAAGTTCTTTATCAAAATGGTACACAGCAACTAAGAGATGAGTTAAAAAAAGGAAATAATATTCTGATAGATGTAATTTGAAAAAGGATACGACAGTATCTGTTATTAGATATCTACAATATATATTTCTAGCATGTAATTTATTTGAAATTTTTATATACCTCATATGAATTATAAAATTGGTAGTTTTACGCGCAATATTATAATTACATGAATTTAGACAGTATACTAGATAGTAGGGAATATAAATGTAAGCTGAGTGAACATCTGACTTCACTCCTTACAAGAACGAAATCTGCTACGACAGAAGCTTCCATTTCGTTCGCTTTTGAATCAGAGATTTATTTTTTTGTTCGTAGTTTTTTCAATATCGATATTAAAATTAATAAAGAGGAAAGCCAATCAACTCTTAGACATAAATTTACAGGTAGGATAGACGCAGTAACTAATAACTTAGTAGTTGAATATAAGCGTAGAGGGAAACTTGATACTGATAAAGATAAGGATAAAGCTTCGTTACAACTTAAAAACTATTTAGAACAATTATATAACGAGGAGGGGCATGAATACTATGGTGTTTTGACAGATGGTATAAAAATCCGATATATTTACTATCAATCTGGAGAATTGCATTCAACTTCCTTTAAAAACATTGATGAGAATGATTTGGATAAGTTAGTTCAATCACTTATTGATTTAAATAATAAAAAGTTTGTACCCAAGAATATCGTTGATGATTTCAAATTGACTTCAGTAAATAAAGTCACTTATGAGCTCGCTAATTATTTATTTAAGTCATTAGTGCATACAAAATCTCAGAAGACTTCAATGTTATTTCAAGAGTGGGAAGTGTTGTTCCACTTATCAGAAACTGATAAAGGTCAAAACGATGACATCAATAAGAGACGTAAGGCTCTAGGTCAACTATTTAATATAGAGATAGAAGATAGTGAAACTGATTATAAAGCTTTGTTTGCACTTCAAACTTCATACGCAATTATAGTTAAACTGATTGCTTGTAAAGTCGTAACTAAAATTGAATTTAACCAGAATATAGAATATTTTTCTGACCTTTCAGCAATAGATTCTAAGACGTTACGCGAATTCATTCAATACATAGAAGATGGCTATGTTTTTCAAACTGGTGGAATTCGAAATTTACTAGAGGGTGACTTTTTTTCTTGGTACTGCGCGGAGGAAATTTGGAGTGATGAGGAAGCTAAAATTATCCTTAAACTAATAAATTTACTTGAAAGCTACTCCATTAGTTTTTACAGACATGGATATAATACTGTAGATATATTCATAGATCTCTACATGGAAATCATGCCGGCAGAAGTCCGTCACAGTTTAGGTGAATATTTTACTCCTTCATGGCTAGCTGATTATGTTGTAAGACAGAGCAAAGATATGTTGGGAAAAGAAATTTTCACGGCTATTGATCCTTGCTGCGGGAGTGGTGTTTTTGTTATGGCATTAATTCGTAATATAATTGGTTCTACAGATATATTAATGCTTTCAGCAGAAGAAAAGTCGAAACTATTGCATTTGATATTAGAGAATGTCAAGGGAGTGGACATAAATCCATTGTCAGTTTTAACAGCCAAGGTATGCTTCTATCTGTCTATTAAGCCCTTGATCACGAATGAGGATATTGAGATTCCTGTCTATCTCGGAGATTCAGCAAATATTCCAACGAAATTGGAAATTGATGACATTCTGTGCTATGAATATAGTATCAATACAAAACAGGAAAATATTAGGGTCTCATTGCCAGCAGAATTTGTTGAAAGTCGAACTTTTTTCAATACAATGAGCCATATTCAGGCCATTGTAAAGACGGGAGATTCCGATTTAGTATATGGTAAATTTCTCAGGAGTTTAGAAGGTGTAGAATTAAATGAAAGTATAAGAATAAACATAAAACAATTATCTGATCAGTTAGTACGGTTACACCAAAATAACTGGGATGGTATATGGATAAGGATTGTTGCAAATTTTATGCTCGTGGCACGAATCAAAGACATTGATATAATCGTTGGGAATCCGCCATGGATAAAATGGGAATTTTTGCCTCAAGCTTATGCAGAGAAAATAAAGAGTTTGTGTGTAGATAGACATTTGTTTTCAGGTCAGACTTATATGGGTGCAATAAGCTTAAATATTTGTGCGCTGATAGCAAATGTTACGGCTTCAACCTGGCTATCGCCAAATGGTGTATTGGCGTTTTTAATGCCACAAACTCTGATGACACAGGATTCTTACGCAGGATTTAGAAATTTTTACATTGATTTCGAGAACAACAGCAGAATGTATTTACAAAAGTTAGACGATTGGACGAAAGCGGGCAATCCTTTTGTAGATACTACTGAAAAATTTATGACATATTATTATCGCCATAATTATGTCGATTATCACAACTCTGGTATTCCGATTAATGTAATTAAGAAGAAGAGAAATATTCCTCTTTCGCTAATAAATTCAAGACAGACATACGCTGAAGTTGAAAACTTTTATGAAACTAGTGGTTCGATAGCATATCAAATGGATAAAAGCAGAACCGGGTACACAACATTTGAAGAGGAGTTTGCTTCACAAAAGGAAAAATACGATTTGATAATTGGAAATTGTGACTACAAAGCGAGAAGCGGTGTGGAGTTTACTCCCGCAGAGACTTATTTCGTAGAACCTGTTATTGGGAAATATTCGAAAGGAATTTATAAATTTAGGTCATCACAATTTAAAAACTCAAAGTATAAATCTTTATCTGGACTTCCATTTACATTAGAAACACAATTTATAAAGCCAGTAATCAAAGCACCTAACATAGAAGCATTTCAAATTAAAAACAAAGATAATTACTGTATCTTTCCTTATGTCGAAGGTAATACTATTTCTATAGAACCAGACAACTTATCTGATACCAGTCCAAAGTTGTTTAATTACCTCACTCAAAATAGATCTTTAATCTCAAAACAGTCTAAAAGGAGTTTAACAATTTCAAGGGGTACAGCTTTTTATTCACTGTCAAAAGTGGGGCCGTACACTTACTCTCCTTTCAAAGTCACTTTTAGAGATAATACAACATTAAATGCTGCGGTTGTATCTACGATTACCACAGCTTGGGGAGATATAGTAATGCCGGTATGTGCCAAGCATTGTCCTTACATTAGTAAAGATATAGCTGGTAACGACATTACTGAAGATGAAGCGTTTTATTTGTGTGCAATCTTAAATGCCCCAATAGTTCAGAATTATTTCAAATTTACATACAGTACCCGTTCTTATAGTATCAATTTTAATATTAAGATGCCGAAATACGATTCAAATAATATTTACCATGTGAACTTGATGGATTTAGCTAAGAAAGCTACTGGAACTGGTGTAACGGAAAATATTTATAAAGATATTGACAAGAATTATTTAGCTTTATGTTCTGAAGAAGATAAAACGACATAAAAAAGAAACAGGTAATTTTACGTATAGCCAAGTAATTTGAAATAAATATTTTTGTTAAATTTATCTTACAGTAAACCATTAACCAATTTATTTCAAATTACTTACTATGCCGAAAGAGAGTGTACTTACGCTGGAGGAAAAAGCCAGTATTACTATAGAAGAATTTATATTTCACATTATACTACAGGAAGAAGAAGAGCCGGGGTATCTGGAAGCGGTCGTGATTTCAGACGAGCAAAAGCAATTTTTCAGAGACAGGCTAATTGATGTCTCACAAGGCAACCAGTACATATTTGAAAACAAGGAAACCGCAGGCACTTACAAATTGTGCACAGAAATCTTAGAAAATACAACAGAGAATTTTTTACGGGTATCTAAAAGCCTAACGGCAGATTTTAAAGGCAGGCACAGTAAAAATACTTCTAACGGAGTATTTATTACTGCACTAGCTAGAATTGATGGAAAAAGAGACCTGATTTTCCTTGTAAAGCTCGACCATAAGAAAGTATATCGTTATCAGGTTAAAGACGCTACCGCTTTACTTGAGGAAATTAAAAACACATTTATCGAGGATAAGTCGGCCGTTCAAAAAGTCGCGCTTATTGATGTTTCTGATCACTATATATGGGATGCCCTGGTGTATGATCGTGCCAAACCGGGTGGCATTACAGATTATTTCAAGGCTTTCCTCGCGGTAAAGCTTCGTGACACTCCAAGCAAATGGACTAACGATGCCGTCAAACATCCGCTTCGTTGGGCAATTAACAATAGGACTTTAATTGACCCTGAACAGCAACCTTATCATTATAAAGAACGCGGACTACAATATTTATCTACCGCGAGCTTATTTAATATCGATGATTATATAAATTTTGTAATTCAGGATGAAGACGAAGACCGGCGTAAAATTTTAGAGGATTCTTTTAATGCTTACATAGTTGAAGCAGGATTATCAGGACAGGAATTCCCTCCAAACAAGGGTTCTCTAACTGCCCGGGCTAAAAAACATATCTTAAAAACGTCAGAGGGAGCTACGTTGGAATGGACCGGGTCAGCAGCTGATGCAAATATCCATTTTGATGATAAACCTGACAGTAATGGACTGAGTACAATAACCATAAAGTCACATAACATTAAAAATGTAGAATAGTGTTAGGTGAACTTTTCAATAGCTTCAAGAGATTAAGTGTATTTTCCGCATACTCTGAGGGTTGGGCATTTATTAATTTTAAAGGAATTTGGCAAGACAATCAGGATATACAAATATTAAAAGATGTAAACGCATTTATTGAAACAAATGCCCTTTGGGCAATCATTTGGAATCTTGACGGTCAGGTTTTAGATTTCCATACTTTTTTGGATGAACTGGCATCGGGTTCAGCATGGTCGCTTAACGTCAATAAAATATCCCGACTATCAGAAAGTAAGACTACTTTCTTTTACGATTTAGACGTTTTCAAAATCTGGAGTAAACAGCTGAATCCATTTGACTCCTTAAACCCGTTGTTGTCATCGTTTAAAACACGAATAATAGTTAATGAGTTTAGCGAAAAGGTAAAAGCGGTAAACTATATCGTATGCAATACTGACGATCCTTGCGAGTTTGCAGAAATTGATGTACTCCCATCCTTTTCAAAAATTAATGCTACCATTCACATTGCTGCCCGCGAGAATTTTGTTGTCGAGCCCTCAAAGCTATTTATAACTGAAGGAGAGTGTACAGAACTAACTTTCTCTTTTTTCAAGATGGCCGCGCTATCATTAAGTGTATGTGTTGTTTCGGAGCTGATTAACGACAAACTTGTAGTATTGCGCGGAATCAGAAAAATTGAAATGGATCTATTCAATAACGTGGCAAGGATTGATTTAGCAGTTTTAGAAGACCTTAAAAATACTGTTTCTTGGATTTACGAGGACAAAACTGATTTAAAGCTCAAGTTGTTTTTAGATCGATTTACATTAGATGTCGATTTAAAGAAAGACTATACCTCTGAATTCATTTTACTTAATCGCACGAGTCTAGAGCAAGCGAAAGAACGTTTTTCATTTATAACTTTTGAGCGAAAAGATCAGTATCAAAAAGAACTGCGGGATTTGCTTAAAGATATAAAAGGGGTTTCCGATTTGTATTCAACGAAAGTTCGCGGAGTACTTTCAAATTTATTGCGTGATGTTTTAGCTGGATTAATACTAATAGGAATTACAATCCTTTCCAAAATAGAAAAAGTTGATACGGTGGCTTCTAGTCCTATTATCAATTTGGTTTTTAAAGCTTTCGCTTTCTATTTCATATTATCAATCCTTTATCAAACTATATTCGACTTTATAGATATCTCTAAAACCAAAAGTGAATTTATTTTTTGGAAACAGACCAGCAGGGAGTATATCGGTCAGGATGAATTTAAGAAATTGATGGCGGGCACAATAGATAAAAGGGAAATTTTCACGTACAGTTTTTATTCTTTGCTGATTATCACTTATTTGGGTATTGCTTACTTGAGCTACAATTTTATCGGAATACTTCAAGCAGTGATATGAGTTAGTGTGAAAATATAAAAAAAAGGAATAGCATAAAATTATTAATTACATTGAAATAGAGAAGCATGGCGCATCCGTTTGAGTCTGATCTGGTTTTGTCCGAGCAAATTTCGGAAACATCTTTAAGAGTTTACCACGTAGGTTTTGAAGCAAATAAGTTCCGTTTGGCACCATTGGTAGAAGTAATCCGTAAAGTAATCCCTGAGTTCGCCTTTGGATATCATCAAGGAATGACTATACCTCTAACCGAAGTAATCGAGCGGATTGCTGAAGCAGCAAATATGGTTTATTTAACCGATAAGTATAAAAGAAGGGGAGAGTTTGGAGAGCTTATCTTACACCTTCTATTAAGAGACTGGTGCAATACTATACCTTTAGTTTCGAAGATTTATTTTAAAGATGCACATAATGCAACGGTACACGGATTTGACGGTATTCATATTACTATTGAAGGGGATCACAAGAAATTGTGGCTAGGGGAGTCAAAATTATATCTGGATGGAGCAAGTGGGGTAAAAGAACTTGCAAAAGATGTAATTAATCATGTAAATGGCGATTATTTGAAAAAAGAATTTGAGTTAATACGCCGCAAAATACCTCAAGATATACCCGATGTCGAATATTGGTTGAATTTAATGCACAAGCATAAAAATCTAAATGATGTTTTCGATAGTATCGTAATCCCTTTAGTATGTACTTATAGCAGTAAAGTTTTTGATGACCATTGCGATAACACTGATGAATACTTTACTGCATTGGAAAAAGAGTGCAGGGAACTATCAAATGTCTTTAAAGATAAAGTTGATACCGATGTGGAGCTACTTCTATTACTACTTCCAGTTCCTTGTAAAGATGAACTCAATAAAGAGCTTGATGTCCGTCTTAAACATATGCAAAAGATATGAGTTTGAATAATTATGAAGATGTAGTTGATTACATCGGATCAAAACCTAAATTTGATTTTGAAGAGAGTTACGAAATATTGAGCTACATCAACAGGCTCTATTCTGTAAACATTCACGATGGACGAGATTTAATTATTCGCGTATTGGAAAAGGATAACTGTATCCATGAAAAATGTGTACAGCTTCTCAACGATATGATTGAGTCCTATGGACTTTATCCCTATGTGGACGAGCAGCTTTTGAGCGGTAGCTCCTCACTACGATATGAAATGCATAAGTCACCCTATTTAAAGGGGGTTTTTCTACATGAGGAGCAATTTGAAATATCTACTGCGTTACAAAGTGAGAAGAGTGTCGTTCTTAGTGCACCAACAAGTTTTGGAAAAAGCTTGTTAATAGAAGAAGTTGTTGCAAGCAGAAAGTACAGAAATGTGGTAATTATCCAACCAACTTTAGCATTACTTGACGAGACACGAAAAAAATTATCTAAATATAACGACTATTACAAGGTAGTAGTTTCAACTGCACAAGATCCATCAAGTATACTTGGCAATCTGTTTTTGTTTACAGGAGAACGTGTAGTTGAATACCACAGATTCCCAAAAATTGACTTTTTTATAATTGATGAATTTTACAAACTTAGCCTTAAAAGAGAGGATGATCGTGCAATAACTTTAAACACCGCTTTACATAAGTTACTTAAGCATACTCATAAGTTCTATATGTTGGGCCCAATGATAAAAGAAATACCATTAGAGTTCAAAGAAAAATTTGACTTATTATGGTACCCATCTGATTTCAGAACCGTTGCGGTTGACGAAATCTCACTTGAAATTAAGGAGAGTTTGAAAAAGAAAGAAAAGGAGGAAAAGAAAAAAAGTGAACTTTTTAAACTACTTTTAAATACTGATGATCCAACATTAATTTATTGCTCTTCACCTAAGAAAGCTACTGACATGGCGATTGATTTTGTGAACCATCTTAAGACTCATAAAGCTGATATAAGTTCGCTAAAGGAAAATGAGATCGTAATAGAATGGCTTAATGAAAATATCAATGCCAATTGGTTTCTATTAGAAGGATTGCAACGATTTACTGCAATTCATCATGGTGCTGTTCCCAGACACTTAGGAAGTACAATTGTTGATTTATTTAATAAAAGAACTATCAAGTACCTTTTCTGTACATCGACCCTGATTGAGGGGGTTAACACGTCAGCTAAAAATGTAATTTTATTTGATAAAAAGAAAGGAACAAAAGATATTGATTTCTTCGATTATAAAAATATCGCAGGTAGGAGCGGAAGAATGAATAATTATTTTATCGGTAATGTTTATCGATTTGAAGCAAAACCAAACCAACTAGAACTTAACGTTGACATACCTATATTTTCACAAGAGGAGGCTCCATTAGAAATTTTGATTAATCTTGATGATGAGGAATTAAAGGATACTTCACGTGAGAGACTAAAAGAGTTTGAAGAGTTTGATGACGAATTCAAAGACATTCTCAAGAAGAATTCATCCCTACCACTTCAAGGACAAATCAATATTTTACGTGAAATAGAAGAAAATATTAAATTATACCACGAAATTTTAAATTGGGATACATATCCTAAGTACAATAATTTGAAGGTTATTACTAAATTATGCTGGGATAATTTAAGGAAGAAAAATGATAATAAAGCAGGAGTTTTAAGTTCAGACCAATTAGCAGCCCTGACAATAAAGTACGGATTTAAAAAATCTGTCAAGGGTGTAATAGATGAACTTTTTGAAGAGAAATATTGGAAAGATTTGATAGAAGATGACAAGGAAAGAATTAATTATCTTTCCTATTTTGTACTTAACATCACGAGACACTGGTTTGATTATAAATTGCCAAAATGGATCACTGTAGTAAATGACATTCAAAAGTATATTTTCTCTAAACATGGTTTGAGCTATGGTAACTATACCTTTTACACTACGCAACTAGAAAATGGTTTTCTGCCTAATAATTTGGCTGCACTATTGGAATATGATATCCCTCATTCCGCGATTGTCAAAATTCAGAAAACATTGCGTTCCAAAGATATTGCTCCTGAAGATCTAATTTCCAGTTTTAATAGGAATGGAGCAGAAGATCGCTTAAAGCAAATAGGTTTAATCCGTTATGAAATTGATAAGATCAAATCCATTAATTAAAGTTAATCGCTCATCATCGTGCTAAACCCATTATTACCTGCTATTGTGACCAGTGGAGCTATCGTCTTCCTGAATTTGTGATACTCAAATTTCATTTCTTGCTGCCCGTCATTAAATAAATTTACATAGTCCTGCAACAGCTTATTTTTTGGAGTAAGGTAAGAAATAAGCTCAAAGGCTTTCTTTTGTGTCTGATAAAACTTATCAAAGTGCAACTCCATACTGGGCAGTTTATCACTCTTTATGGAATTAAAAGAAACATCAATCGGTGCCAGGTTCCATATCAGATCATGGGATACAAAAGCATGGGGCACAAAATGGTCCAGCGCATATCGTGCCGATGTAAGTTTCGTATCGGTATAAATGCAGTCCACGGAACCCAATTCGTTCAAAACAATATCCCAGTAATTTCTGCGCTGGTTCAGCAGCGAACCACGTAAAGGCGGCTTAATGAGCTTCCCCGGGATATCCGGGATATTGGGATTACGGACCTGCAAAAAGTTAGAGAGGTGCCAGTAACAATAACCCCTCAGAACACCTGCATTCTTTTGCAGGTAATCGATCCACGAAGGATTTATTTCAATCCTGTCAGGGTATAAAGCATACAAGGACTGATTATTAAAATTTTGCGACTGCGTGTAGATGCTGTTACGGTATCCGCTGTCGGACTCTCCTTTGTTCCGGTTAAGCCAGGGGGTGAGAAACCAATGCGGGACATTCTTATCAAAATGCCTGAGCAGGGTATTGGTAATTGCATTTTCAGAATTTACCAAAAGATGCTGCAGCACATCTTTCTTTATTTGTATGGGTATCTTCTCAATAGCAGCAATAGCCTTAATGGATTGCTGTATCAGGTCCTGGCTGCCAAAAGATACCTGAAAATAGTTTACCGTAAACCATGCATTGGCAAGCATGCTGGAAAAAAGTTCCTTCTTTGCAACTACAGTGTTTCCCTGTTCACAGGCATCAAGTAATGCCAGAAACCAATAGTACTTGTACGTTGCTGACGTGTTATTAAATATTGAAGACAGCTTTGCTGTATCAAGATTATCTGATAGCGGGACATTCATTGTCCAAATGTAAAAAATCTATCATTGCTCCACGGATCTGCACTTAAATTTATCGAGATTACAGTCCAACGGCAGCAGAATGTCTTACGTGTGACCATAACGGCTTTTAATATTGCTGAAAGCGTCAAATGATCATTCTTTTAAGCTATCTATTATAATTAATTATAGCATATATCTTTTCTATAAGCATCGGAAGCCTTTCCTCTACAATCAGTCGGCTAATATGACCTTCCAAATAAACTTCCGCTTGCCTGTCAGCCATCAGCTTTTGCAGGTTTTCAATAAGAAATCCTCTGACGGTATCGTCAGCCTGCTGAATCTCCTCGACGATGGTAGTCCTGTTATCCAATACATAAACTATATCTTCGAAATCATGGCTGCCGTAATAATCAACACCTCCGCCCCGGTCTTCAAAAGCTTCAAATTTTGTAGCCAGGAAATAGGGGGCAGAAAGTACATTGATTTCCAATCCATCTTTCAGCGCTATCTGTTGCAGGTACTTAAACCCCGGTTTATACCATGAATTGGATACACCGATAGGGCTATCTTCTGCCGGCATGATATCGATAGCTATATTTTTATATTTATAACTACAAATTGAATGGCCTTCCGGATCAGGATAGAACTCAAGCTCGCGCAGGCGTTCTTCAGTTTTTACAAGGTTGTTATAGCTGTCACCCAGATTTACCGTAAGGTCTATATCTGAGGTCGGGCGTATTTCATCTGCGGCAGGATCGTCGGTATACACACTTATCATGGCCCCACCTATAAACACCATATGCTCGCGCAACTCCTGTAAGCCTTCCGCTACCTCGGCAACGACCGCCATGTTTATCGTCTTGTTATACATGCATCAATTTCTTTTCCAATTCTTTTTTTGCGATCTCTTTTTCTCTGGTACGCCCTACACGGATAGCATCCACCAATGAGAGCAACTCATAAAGTTCCCTGTCCTTTGCAGTTGCCTGTACAACTGTACTGTATAGCGGCTCAATAGCCTGCCCGCGTTCTTGTCCTTTAGCTGATGGCCATACATACTTCTCGGCAGAACTTATATATTTATTGAGAGGTTCCGCTGAATGTGCAGTAGCCACCCCTCGTACAATAGGTCCCGGGTGCTGGGGAAAAACATATGATATAGCGCTGGTCAGCAATTCCTTCAGCGCATGGCGATTTACCTTCTTTTTACTTGTGTCTATAAGACCTGCATAGCATGACCTTGTTAGTGACTGGCTTACCTCGGACTGGCTCATGCCTAACTCTTCAGCCAAAGTATGATGCAGCCAAGGTTTGTCGCCCAAGGCAATAATCTTCAGGAGTATAACTATATCCTGAGGTTTTAAAATGTATTTTATCTGTCCCATAAATCGCAAATTGCAATATCCGATATGGACAAATATAGTAAAAATTTATTTTAAGTATATCGCAAATCGCGATTTGCGATATTATACTATTAGTTTTAATTGCAATTCAGTAATTGGCAGACGCGAAGTCATATATACTAAACTACAACAAAATAATTTATAGGCATTTTTGACCCATTTATTGGCTGTTACGAAATGCTGTGAGTTGTTCACTTTCTTATCAGGAAGTGTCACAAAGCAGTAAAATTTTTAATTATATGCTTTTAAATATAATTTTAATTAAATAGTATGTTTTATATCTAAATGCATATAAATTTATCTGCTTATGTCCATTGAAATACTATTATGTATCGACTGATGCTTGATGCATTGTTACTTAGCAATCCTTAGTACGAAACAGCAGTATGGGTATTAGATAATTTAAAAATGCCTCCAATACAGCAGCTTTGTTTTTAACTACATTTGGCATATGAAAATCTACGATTTCATATGCCTGGATGAAGATGCCCGTTATCAGGCAGTTTGGGATAATGGGACATATGTCGACAGCAAGGCCAAAGATGCGATTATCTGCCAGTTATATGCCATTAATGATTTTTTCGTCGAACTTCATTACCACCTGGCAACCAACAAGCTGATAGGCAACCTGCCGTTCAAACAAGGCGAGCATCTCGAAAAATACTTACCTTAGCATTACATTTCATTTCAATGGGTTTGGAATGAAGTTGATTAATTATTTTGCCCCCTTTTGGCTTAGGGGGCAATTTTATCCCTGTAGGAAACGACAACCGACATTTATAATCCGGAGGGAAGTGCTCACACCAATGGGTTTACCTCCAATTTATCAAACTCCTTGACGAAATACCCCGGCGTAATTTTAGCCCGTTTCTTAAACGCAGTGATGAAATGCTGCGTGGTGCTGAAACCGGCCTCATCGGCAAGGGTGCCATTCGAATACCTGCGCAGGACCGGCTCGGCCTTTAGCCGTTCTACGATATAGTCAATCCTCAGGTCGTTGATATAATTTGTAAACCCTTTTGAGCGTTCGGCCTTTACAACCTCGCGCAGGTATTTTTCATTCGTATTAAAACTCTCGGCGAGCTTCGTAGCCGTAATGTCTTTCTTCAGATAGCCCCGCTTGTGTTCGAATTCTGCAATTTTGTTGCGGATATGGATAACAATCACAGGATTAATAGTAAGTGCTTTCGGATTTTTGCCTTGTTCTGCGGGCAAACGTTCCGGCCGGCCGGCCAGTAGTTCCTCAAAGCGCTGCCTGTGCAGCCGCTTCAGGCGGCGCTGCCTGTAAGCCAGGTAAGCTATCGCTGCAACCAAAAAGCCAACAGCCCCTTTTAGTAACAGCCCTGAATAGTGGCTCCGGGCCAACTGTGACTGTATTTCTTCTTTTTCGGCTATAAGTTCCGCTGTGTCGTATTCTTTATGGATTTTGCTGACCAGGTAACGGAACTCTCTCCCAAGCACGCTGTCTGCCTTAAGCAGCCGCTCCACGTAAACCAGCTCCTGATCCCGCATCTGCTTATTATAATAGTATTTTATAAGATACTCGTAGCTTTGGCGAAGATCGGGCCTGAGGTACTTTTTGGCCAGGAAAATTTCATCCACGGCCTTAAAGGCGGTGACGGCCTTTTCACGCCGTCCGGTGTCCCAATACGATTTCCCAAGAAAAAATTGCGTTATCGCTTCATTCGGATAGTCACCATCCTTGCGGATCAGGGGCAGGGCATAGCTCAGGTTGTTAACAGCACTTTCAAAATCTCCGGACTTATACGATATAATGCCCGAGGCGCTTTCGATGTAAGGCAGCATATCTTTGGAGCCAAGCCTGGCACTTTCTTCGAGAGCTATGGCATTCATATGCGAGGCTTGCTGCAGGTCATCTGTCAATATATAGCAAACCGTGATACCATGCAAGGACTTGAGATAAGGCAGGATATCCTCATGTTTGTAATAGGTAATGCACTCCCGGAATAGTGCTATCGCTTCCTGGTAGTAGCCGAGATAGAATTTAATCTGGGCAATGCTGTATTTGACCTTATGCCTGAGGTACTGATCCCGTGATCTGACGAGATACCTGTTCGCCTCAACATAGTTATCAAGGGCCATTTGGTGCTCATTGTCCTTGTAATATAAAATGCCCTTGGTCAGGTATGATGCGCCAATCAAGTCATCATCTTTTGCGGTTTTTGCTGCTACCAGCATACTATCGGCGTACGCAAGGCGATGTTTCGCAGGGCATTCGTGGAGCATCTCCTTATACGCTGCAACGATTTCAGCCTTGTTTCCTTCAGCCCTGGCTAAATCCATATAGCGCTTTAGAAAGGGCCAAACCTTCGGTGTGCCCTGATACAGCTCAATCTGCCTGTGCAGCTTCTCGTAAGGCGAGTCGCATTTCATCCCCTGCGCGCGCAGCCACGCAGGTGTCAAAACAATAAGCAGCGCTCCCAAAAATGATAGTTTCATAATTAAAAGTTATAAACCCGGCAGTGGGCAGTATTATGGCGTATTGTGGGAGACTTGTACTACCAAAAATAATCGAAAGTCCCGTTAATAAAATCTTAATGCCATAACAAATTGGCAGGTGTAATTCCGGAAATGCCTACAACCTACACCGGAACGGTGCCAGCAAACACTTGTGTGCCTGATTGTTGCCGGATAGTTTTGTCAGTGAATTCACAAATAAGGGAATCTGAAAAATTTCCTTGTTCTGCTCCCCGGGCGAATGGAACTGAAGAACTGATTCAGTAACATAACATTTTTACAACTATGAAGTCACTAACTTCTATTCTGATACTATTGCTAATAACCGGCTGCGCTACAGACGATTTACCACCGGATACAACGGCACCTGCAACGGCCTTTGCTAAAAAAGCGAACAGCAGCGCTGCAGCAGCCAATCCTTTTGATTTTACCGGGCCTGTATACCAGGAGCTACTGGACACCTATTACCAGCTGCCTGATACTACCGGCAACCTTACCTTAGTCATTGCCCGTGCGGAAGCTATCGGAATGCAAAATAAGGCATTCAGGAGCATGCTTGACGATGCCGGGTACCGTCACCTGGCGCCACTCGACATTGCACCATATCTGAATGGCGGAACTACAGATGAATTGCTGACCAACCAGTATAGCAGCCATGCAAGGGGCATCTTATCTGATATGGCAGCGGAACTGGACCAGATGAAAGCAAAAGATCTTCCCTATCAGGATGTAGCAGCTTTCTTCAGGATATCGGACGGGGACATACTGGCCGACCCTCAACTTACCGCCGCAGAGCGCGATGCGATGCTTGCTACAACAGCGATTATAACCAATGCCCTGGACCATGACAGGAAAAGAAGGCGAAGGGACAGGGACTGGGAGTGGATGACGACACACTTTGCAGCCACGGCCAACGCTGCGATGGAATCTGTGCCCCAGGCGATAATGATGTCTTTAGTAACAGATGTATACTAACAGTTAAATTCCCGGAAGCGAACCTTCCGGGATTTTACTTTGCATTATGGCTGCCTATAAAGACCAGGACATTACCTCAAGAGGTATAGTGGTATGCTTGCTGCACCTTCCGGCAAATGCAGTTGTGCGCACCGGTGCTGATAGTAACTCCACTGACAATTGCTGCATTGCGGTTGTACGCGGCGTTTTACAACTTATAATGCATGATGCCATTTATGAAGCGCGCCCCCATAACGTCTATTTCCTCCCGAAAGATACGCTGCTAAGGGCGGAGTGTGACGGTGCCAAACTTTGGAAATTATGCTATACGCAGCGGTATCCGGGACAGTCCTTGCCCGACGAAACTTTATCCCTTCCACAGGGCGGCTTCCATGTGTACAGTTTCGAAAATGACCCAGCACACTTTAAGGTTCTCCGAAGGCTTATGCAATTATTGCACACCTATAGTGCTGCGCCTGCCACTCCGAAAACAGCACTGCTCTGCAAATTCGCATTTTACCTTTTACTGAATTACCTGGCCGACCATTTGCCCGTTTCGCCCATTTCCGTGAAAAGCAGCCACCGTCAGCGGGAACAGACTACAATTAAGTTCCTGCAGCTATTAGCGCAACACGTTACGGGGCACCATGATGTAAATTTCTACGCGGGCCAACTTTTTATGACCCGGGGCAACCTGACCCGTATCATCAAGGAAACGACAGGCACGACACCAAAACTGCTGATAGAGCAGGCGCTTACAGCTGCTGCAAAAATAGCGCTGGACACCAGCACAGCGAGCGTTTACCAGATTGCTGAGCAACTGAATTTTAATTCATCTCCCGCTTTCATCAGTTTCTTCCGGCAGCACACGGGCATGACGCCTAACGATTACCGAAACCGCAACAAGACCTAAACAAAATCCTATGGTACAGAAATATCCCCTGGAATGGCTTGACTCGCTGATTTCCCTGACGCTGAACCCCGCAAAAATGTACCTTCATGACCTGACAATGGAGGATATCCAGAGCCTTTCGGAAAAAGCAATGATTGAAGCCGTACATATTCAGTCGGAACTTAAGAACCAGGTTTTCAGCCTTCACAAGGAAAGCCAGATCCGCCTGCTGGTCCAGAAATACCATTCCACCTTAATTTTCCTATTGGACACGATCATATCGTATCAGCAGGTTGAGGCATTTTCAAAGTCGGATTACGGGAATTTGGCCCAGGCACTCATAACCTGCCTTGATGAGTTGCTTTTTTTTATAGAGACCCGGTTTGGGAATTTCCTGGGCCTTGAGGAGCGCGTACCATCTACTTACCTCGAAGTGTCAAAGGAAGAACTCAGGCTGAAGGTGGAGCGGCTGCAAAAGAAGCTGATTGCAGATGTGGCCGACCCTTCCTTTACTGCAATCGTACTGGACAACCTTACCAAATTTATCCGTCCCAACAAGGGGGCGGCCGTTACCTTCCGTGAACTGCTGTACCGCAAGGAGCTCGTGCAGCAACTCGAATCCCTCCGCGAAACAAAAAGCCAGACCAGCATCTACAATGCACTGAATGAACTGCTGGTGTACATGAACTTTAACAGCAGGGGCTACATCAACCATTTCACCAAGGCGATTGCGGATAAGATCAACCTGCTGCAAACCAAATCGGAACGCATCGACAGCCTGCAGTTCCATTACAAGGAGTTTCGCCAGATGCAGTGCCACCAGCGCCTGATACTTTACCCGCAGCACCAAAGCCTGAAAGCTATCCTTAGCGAATGGTTCGAGCAGGAAATTGCCTATGTCGAGAAAACAATCCACCTCTCTGACCATCCCGTCAAGGAGCTCGCCAAATCAAATGTGGGCAATTTTAAAGTTGCCGACAAAATAATGGTTGACCTTTCCACCGACCAGATCGCCCTTATACTGAGGGCCTGCGATGAGTCCCGGCTACTGAAAGCGCGATCGATGAGCGAGGTCTTTAAAAAAATCGTACCCTTTCTCTCCACACCAAGCAGGGAAGAACTTTCGTTTGATTCAGTCCGCAGCAAATCTTATGTCGCCGAAGACCGTGACAAGGAGATCTCTATCGCCGCACTTGAAAAACTAATCGGCAAAATCAAGGCGTACTAATCTTAAGAGGGGTACAACTTCGGGTACAACCACATGTTGTACTTTTTACGCTTTGGCTCAAATTGTTCCTTTGTCCTGCAACTCTTTACCGGGGGTTCCGGATTTTAAAATGAATGTAGAACTAAAAGTGAACAATTATGATTTCAAACGTTTCCTGGGCTACTTACTCATTTGTAACAGCCATTGCAACACTTCTTTATTATCTCTATGTGGGGTACCGTTACTATTACCATGACCTTAAGCGAACATTTGGCCAGGGTGGGGGGACAATCCTGACCTACGGTACGGCTGCGGACGCTCCTTCCGCCACCGGCAGCACCGCGCATGTATCTGCCAAAGGCACTTTCGAGGAGAACTCGTTCAATGACTTTGAGACAGTAGAAGAACTGGTCGACAGGGTCAAGGCCCTGATTACTGAATCTGTAGAGCACAAAAGCCCCAAAGATTCATTCCTTAGCACACTTCACCATATCCTTAAAGATTATCCTTCTATGCAGCATTCCCAATTCCGGCCGTCGGTCAATGAATTTATCATTACCGAGAGCGAAGCGCAGGGAATGCCGGCAATCACCACGGAGGAAGTAGAACAGGCCTGGAGAGCCTAAAACTTAAAGCGGAGCCTGTCCCTGTGCATCCCAGCGCAAAGCTACGTGACAGCCTGAAGGGAATAAGCAGCGGCAGGCCTCCGCTTCCATAACATAAAACCTAAAATCATGAAAAAGAAAATAAGTCAGACAAATGCCGGGCAGGTACGCACAGCCCTTGCCCTTACGATACTGTGCCTGCTGGCACAGGGAGCTAATGCCCAGGATGGTATAGCAGGCATCAATGAAGCCAACCAGCAGGTACGCAGCTATTTTGATGCAGGTACCGACCTTATGTACGCAGTCGGCGCTATACTGGGGCTCATCGGTGCTGTTAAAGTGTACCAGAAATGGAATGCCGGTGACCCGGATACCGGAAAGGTAGCCGCTGCCTGGTTCGGAAGCTGTGTTTTCCTTGTCGTTGTCGCCACAGTGATACAATCATTTTTCGGGGTATAAGACAGCCATGGCCAACAGCATCTATAAAGTCAATAAGGGCATCAACCAGAGCATCGAATTCAAAGGGCTCAAAGCCCAATACATCTGGTATCTCGGAGGTGGCGTCATTGTGCTGATGATCGTATTTGCCGCCATGTACATAGCTGGCCTGCCGCCGCTTCTCTGCATAGGCGTCATTGGCATTCTGGGCACCGTGCTGGTTATGAAAATTTACAGGATGAGCCATAAATACGGTGAATTCGGGATGATGAAAGCCCTGGCAGCACGGCAGCTGCCCGCGGCCCTGCGCTGGCGCAGCAGAAGGTTCTTCATTAAGGATAAAAATACAGTTTAAAATGGACAAAAATCTCGAAGACGTATTACCGATCATGGATATTGAGCATGGCTGCATACTTTCCCGCCAGGGCGACGCAACACTGGCCTACAGGATTGAACTGCCGGAGCTCTTCACGCTCTCTGACCAGGAATATGAGGCATTCCACCAGGCGTGGCTGAAAGCCATCAAGCTGCTGCCCAAACATACTGTGCTCTGCAAGCAGGACTGGTTCCTTGAAAAAGGATATGCCCCTGACTTTTCCAAAGAGGACACCAGCTTTCTGACGCGCAGCAGCGAGCTTTTCTTTAACGAGCGCCCTTATCTTGACCATTCCTGCTACCTCTTCCTGACCAAGAAACCTGAAGGGCGTAAAGTTGTGACCTCGCTGTTTTCGAGCCTGCTCCGGCGCTCCATCGTGCCAAAGGGGATGATGAACGCTGCCGCACTGCAGGATTTCCGCGATGCTGCCGGGCAATTTATGCGGGTAATGGAGGATAGCGGCTTTGTGAAGATCAGGCCCTTATATGACGGGGAACTCTACAGTACCAGGTCACGCCCGGGAATCATAGAGCAATACTGCAGCCTCTCTCCCGCAGAGGGTGCCGCTTTGTTTGGAGATATGCAATTCCGGGATGGGCTTACCATCAATGGAAAGCACGGCCAACTCTTTACCCTTGCTGATGCGGAAGACCTGCCTTCCTTATGCGGGTCCCGTATCGATTTCGACAGGTATTCGACCGATAAGACCAAATTCAGCATAGGATTCGCCTCGGCATTGGGACAGCTTTTGTCCTGCAACCACCTGTATAGCCAATACCTGTTCATTGAGGATCCGGTAAAAACGCTGCAACGGATGGAGAGCAAGCGGCTGCGGCTGCAGTCGTTGTCCGCCTACAGCCGGGCTAACCTGATAGCGCGTGACGCTACCAACGATTTTCTTAACGAGGCGGTCAGCCAGCAGCGGCTTCCGATCAGGGCGCATTTTAACGTACTGGTATGGTCGGAGCAAAAGGAGGATTTGAAAGACCTGAAAAATAAGGTATCGTCCGCTTTGGCGCAGATGGACGCGACAGCCCGGCAGGAGACTGTGGGAGCCCCACAGATCTACTGGGCAGGAATACCGGGCAATGCTGCCGATTTTCCAATGAACGACACTTTTGACAGCTTTGCCGAGCAGGCTGCCTGCTTCCTGAACCTCGAAACATCCTACCGCTCATCCACCAGCCCGGTAGGGATACGCCTTGGTGACCGTCTCACCGGCAAGCCGGTACATGTGGATATAAGCGATGAGCCTGTTGCACGCGGCATCTGCACCAACAGGAACAAATTCATACTGGGCCCTTCCGGCAGCGGTAAATCCTTTTTTACCAACCATATGGTCCGCAGCTATTACGAACAGGGTACCCACATTGTTCTTGTCGATGTCGGACACAGCTACAAGGGCCTTTGCGATATGGTCAACGGATATTATTTCACGTACGAGGAGCAGAACCCAATCCGCTTTAACCCATTTTATATCCCTGAGGGAGACCGGCTGGATACGGAAAAGAAAGAAAGCATCAAGACGCTGCTCCTGGCGCTGTGGAAAAAGGATAATGAAAGCTTTAACCGCAGCGAGTATGTGGCCTTGTCCAACGCGTTGCAACGCTACTATGAGAAGCTGCAGGGCCAGCCGTCGGTTTTTCCGGGCTTCAATTCCTTCTATGAATTCCTTCGGGATGATTTCGTGGCCATACTGGAAGGGGATAATGTCAAGGAGAAAGATTTTGATATCAATAATTTCCTCTATGTCTTACGGCCTTACTACCACGGTGGGGAATTTGATTACCTGCTCAACGCAACCGAAAACCTTGAGCTGCTCACCGAGCGTTTCATCGTATTTGAGCTTGATAACATCAAAGACCACCCGATACTTTTCCCCGTGGTGACAATCATCATCATGGAAGTCTTTATCAGCAAAATGCGGAAACTCAAAGGCATCCGAAAGATGATCCTTATCGAAGAAGCCTGGAAAGCCATTGCCAAGGAAGGGATGGCAGAATATATAAAGTACCTGTTCAAGACGGTACGGAAGTTCTTCGGGGAGGCAATTGTTGTGACCCAGGAAGTTGAGGATATCATCTCATCGCCGGTCGTTAAGCAGGCCATCATCAATAACAGCGATTGCAAGATTCTGCTTGACCAAAGCAAATACCAGAACAAATTTGAGCAGATACAGGAACTGCTCGGCCTGACGGAAAAGGAGAAAGCGCTGGTACTGTCCGTGAACAAGGCAAATGACACGTCCAAAAAGTATAAGGAGGTGTTTATATCATTGGGTGGAACGCTTTCTAAGGTATATCGTACGGAAGTGTCCCTCGAGGAATACCTGGCGTATACGACGGAAGAAAGTGAGAAGGTGAAAGTGCAGGCTTACGCAGCACGCTTTGACGGTGACATCCGCAAGGGCATAGCAGCCCTTGCGAAGGATATACGTGATGAACAATATAACAAAACGCTATGACACTAAAAAAAACTCTGGCGGCAGCCTTATGCTGCCTGCTTCTGGCCATGCCCTGCGCAGCGCACACCGCTGAGCCGGCAGCCGTGCCGATACTGGGCCTTGTCAAAGAAGCCATCAAAAAAGCAATTAAGGCCATTGACCTTAAGATACAGCGGCTCCAGAATAAGACCATCTGGCTTCAAAACACGCAGAAAGAAATAGAAAATACCCTTTCAAAGCTGAAGCTGGACGAAATCTCGCAATGGGCGGAGAAGCAACGCGACCTGTTCCGGGAATACTACGATGAGCTCATGAAGGTAAAAGCTGCCATCAATTACTACAAAAGAATCCGCGAAGTTACTGAAAAACAGATCCGTCTGGTGGAAGAATACCAGCGGGTGTGGCCTTTGCTACAGCAAGACAGCCACTTCAACGAGAATGAACTTGACTATATGCAGAAGGCTTATGGAGGTATCGTTGCCGAGAGCCTTACCAATATGGAGCACATCCTGATGATCCTCGAATCTTTCACCACCCAGATGAGCGATGCAGACCGGCTGGCACAAATCAATGCCGCTGCCGACCGTATCGACCGGACCTATGATGACCTGATGCGCTTTAACAGGCAAAACATACTGCTCAGCCTGCAGCGCGCTAAAACGCAAAAGGATGTTGAAAGGGTACGCCTTATTTATGGCATTCCACAATAGCGCAGGCATGAGAACGACTGTAACAGTATTCCTGATGGCATTCTGTATAAATGCCGCAGGGCAGTCCCAGCAGGTAAAAGTACTCCTTCAACAGATAAGCGCCCTGCGAACCTACAGCAGCTATGTAAAGAAAGGCTACCGGATAGCACAAAAGGGGCTCACCACCGTCAGCGAACTTAAAAAGGGAGAGCTGGACCTGCATACCGTTTTCTATGAGGGGCTGGAAAATGTCAGCCCCGCAGTAACCGGTTATACGAGAAATAACCAAATTATCCGGTTGCAGGAAAGCCTGCTGCGAGAACGCTCCACGTTTTCCCAGGTTATATCCTCTGCTGAATTGCTCCCGGAGGAAAAACGCTATGCTGAAAAGGTATGGCAACGGCTGATGCAGGATTGCGAAACGCAGCTGGAGTTCTTAAATACCTTTACCACTGACGGGTCGCTGGGCATGGACGATGCAGCGCGGATCAGGAGGATTGAACTGACCTATAGGGCGATGGCTGACAACTTTGCCTTCGCCCGGGAGTTCACGGCACAAGTTGCGGCACTGGCAGCCATCCGTGCCCGCGAGCGCAGGGACATTACCACCGCAAGGAAATTTAACAACATATATGCAACACCATGAAAAAAGCAATCGCATTACTGGCCCTGGCCATAGCCCTGATACTTCCCGGCAGCGCTTCGGCGCAAATGCAGGAATTACAGCAGCTGGCCCTTAATATTGAGAAGCTGGCGCAGTTCCGCTCTATATTAAAGCAAATGAAACAGGGCTATGAGATACTGTCCAAAGGGTATAACACTGTTAAGGACCTGACAGAAGGGAATTTTACATTGCACCAGACGTTCCTTGATGCGTTGCTGCAGGTCAGCCCCGCCGTCAGGAATTACAAAAGGGTAGGGGATATCATAGACCAGCAGGCTATGATGGTGAGGGAATACCAAAGTGCAAGGCAACGCTTCATTGGCAGTGGGCGGTTCAGCGGCGACGAAATCGCGTACTTGAATGCCATCTACGGGAAACTCCTGGAACAAAGCCTTCGAAATCTTGACGAGCTGACGGATGTGCTGACTGCAAAGCGACTGCGCATGTCGGATGATGAGCGCCTGGCCGCTATTGACCGGATCTATAGCGATATGCAGGATAAACTCTTATTCCTGAGAGACTTTAATAACCACACTTCTATACTGGCAATGCAACGGGCCAAAGAAGCGAATGACGCTGATGCGATCCGCCGCCTCAGTACTGTCGAACCCTAAAAATTACCGCTATGCCAAGATCATTGAAAATTACCGCTTTGACCGCAGCCGCCTTATTGCCCACAGCAGGCAGTGCCCAATCGCTCGCCCAGGAAATGGGCAGCCTCCACGCGGTGCTTGAGCAGCTCTACGACGAGATGATGCCTCTTTGCAGCAACCTGATAGGGGTCGGGCAGGGGCTGGCCGGATTCGGCGCACTCTGGTATATCGCCTCCCGTGTATGGCGGCACCTGGCCAATGCGGAGCCTATTGATTTTTACCCTTTATTCAGGCCCTTTGTCATCGGGTTCTGCATCATGATATTCCCATCTGTCCTGGCACTGATCAACGGTATCATGAGACCAACCGTTACCGCCACGGGCGCTATGGTTGAAAATTCAAACAAAGCCATCGAAGTGCTTCTCAAACAGAAGGAAGCGGCCATCAAGAATACCGATGCCTGGCAGATGTATGTAGGGGATGACGGCTCAGGTGACAGGGACCGGTGGTACAAGTACACCCATGATGACCAAGAACCTTCTGATGAAGGGCTTATCGAGGGTATCGGCAATGACATAAAATTCGCTATGGCAAAAGCTTCCTATAATTTCCGGAACTCGGTCAAGGAATGGATGAGCGAGGTTCTGCGTGTCCTGTTTGAGGCCGCTGCACTTTGCATCGATACGCTCAGGACGTTCCAGCTGGTAGTCCTCTCAATACTGGGCCCTTTCGTGTTCGGGATTGCGGTTTTCGATGGTTTCCACCATTCGCTCACCGTCTGGCTGGCGCGGTACATCAATATTTTTTTATGGCTGCCTGTAGCTAACATCTTTGGGAGCATCATAGGAAAGATACAGGAAAAAATGCTACAGGTGGATATCGCACAGGTCAACGACTACGGGGATACCTTTTTCAGCCGCACCGATATGGCGTACCTGGTATTTATGATCATTGGCATCATCGGTTATTTCACTGTCCCCTCGGTAGCGAATTACATTGTGCATGCCGGCGGCGGGGGAGCCCTAAGCCAAAAAGTTACATCGCTTTTCAGCTCCGCTGCTACAAGCACTACAGCTGCAGCCTCATCCGGGCTTGGCATGACTGCCGACATGATGGGAAACGCTGCAGGAAGAATGTCCCAAAGCATGACGACGTATTCCGCTTCGGGGCCGCATTTCAATACTGAGAATCATAAGTCGGATAAACTAAAAGGAAACATGTAACACTATGTTCACCAAACTCAAAACCATAGATACCGCTTTCCGCCACGTGAAGGTCTTTACCATTGTGGTGGTGGCCGCCTGCTGTTTGATCAGCATCGCTGCATTGTATAAAAGCTTCAGCCTCGTAACGGGCATGCAGCAGAAAATATACATCCTGGCCAACGGCAAAGCCCTTGAGGCGTATGCCGCTGAGCGACACGACAATATACCTGTGGAAGCGAGGGACCATGTCAAAAGCTTCCACAAGCTGTTCTTTACCCTTGACCCGGATGACAAGGTGATAAAAGATAATGTAGGCAAAGCACTCTACCTGGCGGACAACAGCGCAAAATCGGTCTATGACGACCTGATGGAGAATGGCTATTACGCTGGCGTCATCTCCGGGAATATCAGCCAGACCATCACGGTTGACAGTGTAAAGGTCGATATCAACCCGTATCCCTACCGCTTCCGCTGTTACGCTACAATGCGTATCATACGGCCGACCAGCGTCCTGATCCGGAGTTTGGTTACCGAAGGCAGCCTCAGGAACGTCACAAGGAGTGATAACAATCCCCATGGGCTGCTGATCGAACGCTGGACGACAGTAGAGAACAGGGATATAAAATCTGAAAACAGGTGATGGAGACTAAAGCAAAGACTACTGCAAAAAAAAATTCGTCAGGGATCATCCGGTTTGCTGACACTATTTATCAAAAAGGGCAGCACATCTGGACCTCGTGGATGGCTCAGAAAGCGGCAGCGTTAACTCACCGCCAGCTTATTATGGTGTTTTGTCTTTTCACCATGTCCGTAGGTGCCTTCAGCCTGCTGCGTCTCTATCAGGGCCTTACGGGAGCCTACCATATTACAATGGAAGCAGATCGTATCAGCACTGTTATCCAACCGGCAGTCCGCGGTAAGCACCGTCCCCGGGAGGGTGAGGAGCTGCTTAAGATAAGGGCTTTCCGCAAGTATATGGACAGCCTGACGCTAACTGAAAACGGCCGGAGGAAAAGGGACAGCATCATCACGGCGCGCCCCGGCCTTCTCGACAGTGTAGCATCTATTGAGGCATTTTACAAATCAAAACTTAATAATTAACGCGATATGGAAACAACAAACCAAAATGTGGTAGGTAACCGCAGGAAAAGGAAAATTTTGCTCGCGCTTCCGCTGCTGGCCATACCATTGCTTACCCTTATGTTCAGGGCTGCCGGCGGTGGAAGTGTACCACAATCCGATGCAGCTGCAAACAGGGGCTTCAACCTCAAACTGCCTAATGCGCAACTCGACGGGAAGGCGAAGCTCAGCAAGCTCAATTATTATGAAAATGCTGCAATTGATTCTGCGAAGATGGAAGAGTTGCGCAAAAAAGACCCTAATTACAGAGCTTCTGCCGGGCAGGACAGCTTACAGAAATATGGCGCATCGGCACCAGCCAGCGGACTCACTATTGCCACACCTGACCCTAAAGCGCAAAAGCTCATGCAAAAGCTAGACCAGCTGAAACAAGCTGTCAACGCGCAGCCAGCGAGTATCCGCAGGGAAGCGGCGATGAAGGGGCCTGTACCGGCATCAGGCAACACACAGGATATCGAGCGCCTGGAGCAGATGATGCTGGCGCTGCACAGCCAGGAACCTGAAGACAGGGAAATGCAGCAAATCAATGGCATGCTTGAGAACATTCTTGACATACAATATCCCGAGCGCCTTAAGCAAAAGATAAAAAAGGCTTCCGATGCAGAACGTGGCCAGGTTTTTACCGTGCAGCAAGAGCCCCCACGCCAGCCTGTCTCGGTGCTTTTGCAGGATGCACAAAACAGCACTGCCGCTTTCGGGGTGACATCGCATAACAGATTTTATTCCCTTGAGGAGGCCGTTGATGCCCCAATACAGAACGCTGTCCAGGCCACCATCGCCGAAACCCAGGCAGCAGTAAACGGTACCACGGTAAAGTTGCGATTGGGGCAGGATATTTATGTGAACGGCACATGCATACCTGCCAGCTCTTTTGTATATGGTGTGGCGTCCCTTAAGGGCGAACGCCTTACCATTGCAATCAGCAATGTGCGGCACGGGAATTCCCTTTTTCCAGTAGATATGTCTGTTTACGATCTGGACGGGCTTGAGGGGCTTTTCATTCCCGGGGCCATCAGCAGGGATGTCGCTAAAGCTTCTGCCGACCAGACAGTACAGGGACTCGGAGTAACAACGCTTAGCGACTCGTGGAGCGCCCAGGCCGCAGGCGCCGGAATAGAGGCAGCCAAAACTTTATTCAGCAAAAAAGTCAAACTGGTAAAAGTCACGGTAAAAGCGGGTTACCAGGTTTTGCTCAAAGACAATAAGAAGAAAGATAAACTATAACTGCTATACCATGAAAAATTTAAGACGTATTTTCTATTGCCTGCTGCTATGCCTTAAGGGACACGCGTTACAGGCACAGAGTGCAAAACCTGCTGCAATAACGCAGGAAATAGCAATCTCTGACAACAAGACTACCACATTAGTTTTTCCACAGCCTCTGGTCAGCGTGGACAGGGGCACGGCCGATATCCTTGCGCAGAAAGCCAGGAATGTGGATAACGTGCTCCAGATAAAGGCCGCGCAACCTGATTTTCAGGATACCAACCTTACGGTAATCACTACAGACGGCCGGCTGTACTGTTTTCCCCTTTGCTACGAAGCGCATCCGGAGGTCTTAACCTTTTCCTTTGCTGCCACGCAAATGCCGGGCATTGTACAATTGGACAGTAGCCTTGTGAATGGTGCGGAACTGCTTCATTACAGTGACCTTGCCCTCCACGAAAAAGGAGGGGTGATGGCAGGGCGCACAACGGATAATGGCATCGGCATGGCACTCACAGGACTTTTCATCCATAACGAAGTCATGTACTACAGGCTGCGCCTTGAGAACGATTCCCCAATCAGCTATGACATCGGGCAGCTGCGCTTCTTTGTCAGGGACCAGCGCCGCTCCAACCGTACGGCTTCACAGGAAATTGAGATCCTGCCGGTCTCAAAGCACCCCGAGCTGGCCAGGATCCTTCCCTTTACGCAACAGTCGCTGGTGTTTGCACTGCCGAAATTTACCATACCCGACAGGAAAAACCTGATTATAGAACTCACTGAGCGCAACGGCGGGCGCCACCTGCAACTGCGGCTTAAGAACAGGAAAGCCGCCAAGGTGATCCCATTACCACTATTTAATTAACGTAAAGCTCCATATCATGAACGAGAATAATTTTCAATATCTGAGAGACCAGGTAAAATATACCGGTTTCGGCGAAGCGCTGGAAAGCGACCTCAAGGCAAATATGGAAAAATTGCAACCCGCTTTTACGCTTTCTCACGACGCCTTTTACGGTACCGACAAAGTAAGCGCGGAACTAAGCTTCAAGAAGTCGGAGCAATCCGATATGTACTTCTTTAATTCCTATAAGGTCAACTTACAAAAGGAGGGAAAGCCGGAAACTTTAGAGCAGACCTTTTATATTAACAGGGGAAACAACATTACGCTGAAGGAGGCATACAACCTGATGGAAGGCAGGGCGGTACATAAGGAACTTACCAGCAAAGAGGGTGAGAAATACAATGCGTGGGTGCAGATGGACTTTAAAGATGCTGACAGCAAAGGTAATTTTGCCCTAAAGCATTATCATGAAAATTATGGCTATGACCTGGAAGCCGTGCTCGCGAAGCACCCCATCAAAGAGCTCGACAACCCATCGCACAAAGAAGACCTGATGAATTCCCTAAAAAAGGGAAATATGCAGTCAGCGACTTTTATAAGGGATGGGCAGGAAGTGAAGCAGTACATTGAGGCCACCCCGCAGTTCAAGACCATGACAATCTATGATGCTGAAGGAAAGCGCCTCGACACGCGCCAGACAAAGGAGCAGCAAGAGTCCCAAGGCCAGGGGCAGGGCAGCAGGCAGGATACCGGGAAGCAACAGAAAGCCGAGGGTGACGATAATCCCGGCAATGCCAAGGAAAAAAAACAGCGCAGTAAGAAGCAATCCTTGTAGCGATGGAGCAGGCAAAGCCTTTATCAGCATTTTTTGCAGCCATTGCTAATGATTACAGGATAAGCAGCACCCATATCACGGTTTTTGCGGCCCTGTTGCACTACAGGCAGGATAAAGGCTTTACCAATCCGATCTACGCCTACAGTGCAGAGATCACAGCCCTGGCCAAATTATCGGCAATGCGAACGTACCGTAAGTGCATACGTGAACTTAGCGACTACGGCTATCTGCGCTATGAGCCATCATACAAGAAAAATCAGGCGAGCAAAATTTATTTGCCTGAATAGGAAAACCTTGTGAAACATTAATGAGCCTACCCGCAAAACTAAACTGAAAATGGCAAAAGGAATAACAAAAGAAGACCTGCACCAGTTCGGCCTTTTGATGATGGACAACATGAGGCAATTGCTGCAGATGGTTAAACAACAGGACGGTGTGGGCATCCAACCGGAGTGGCTTAAGAGCCGTATGGTGCGCAAAATGCTTGACATTTCTCCCGGTACGTTGCAAAACCTGAGGATTACAGGTAAAGTGCGTTTTAAGAAGGTCTTGGGTTCATACTACTATAATAAAGAAGACCTGACCAACCTTTTTAACGAAAGCAAGAAGCCATGACTGCCACGGAACTTACACACTATATCTCCTTAATCGAAAGGGATCGCCGGCTGAATGCCTGGCACTTTTCCCTGCTTACTGCTATACTTTTTCTTGCTCTGAAACAGGGAAGAGCAGAAGCGATAAAAGTCAGCCGAAGCAGGATTATGCGCCTGGCGCATATCACCACGGTACCGACATACCACAAGTACTTCAAGAGCCTCCAGCAAATGGGCTACATTGTATACAGGCCGTCCTATCACCCTGCGGTCCGCAGCGAACTGGATGTAAAAAAACAACCTCTGCGATGAGGTTGTTTTTTTTTGGCTATCTCGGCGCGACACAAGTACTTTACTACCCTTTCCTTTAGGTGTATTTTCAATCTAACCTTTAGCTGTTTAATTAAGGAAACGGCTAATTAAAAGATTTGCGAAACTCCACAGGTGACAGGTTTGTTTTAAGCCTGAATAGTTTGCTGAATGATTGCGGGTGCTCAAACCCCAGGTTGTAAGCTACCTCGCTTATAGACAGATTAGTGACGGAAAGCATTTCCTTCGCTTTTTCAATAAGCTTCAGATGGATATGCTGCTGCGCGTTCAGCCCGGTAATTGAGCGTAGCATATCACTCAGATACCCTGAGGTTATGTTTAGCTCCTCCGACAAATAGTGCACGGTTGGTATGCCTGTCTCGATGCTCTTATCGGTGTTATAATAGTCATTTAGGATGTCGTCCATCCTTTGCAGCAAATCATTGTTTACGGATTTACGGGTTATGAATTGACGTTTATAAAAACGGTTGGCATAGTTTAAAAGCAATTCGAGCTGCGAAATAATCACGTCCTGGCTAAAGTCATCAATCCTTCCTTGCAACTCTATCTCAATAATTTTAAAGATGGAAATAATCGTCTCTTTCTCAATTTCAGACAAATGCAGCGACTCATTAGCGGAGTAGGAGAAAAATCCGTATTCCCTTATTTTCTTTGCTAGTGGGTTTCCAAGCAAAAAATCGGGATGGAAAAGCAGGGTGTACCCGGAGTGATCACTATCGAGCCCGTCATGCGCGGTAATCTGGTTTGGCGTGACAAAAAACATACCCCCCTCCTCAAAATCGTAAAAACGCTGCCCGTATCTAAACTGCCCGTGAAAGTTTTGCTTGTATGCAATCTTGTAAAAACCCAGGATATGAGGGTTTGGCAGTTTGTTGAGATCAACACTGTTGTTAGCATTGTTAATCAGGCTCACCAACGGGTGCAGGGGTGCCGGCAGCCCCAGCACCTTATGCACACCTGAAAGTGATTCAAACCTGTGTGAAGCTATATCATCCTTTTCCATAGTTACTAACTTATTGCTTATTGTCGATACGGCCTTTAGCGCCGGGTACCTCGTTCAGCGCCTTCTCAAGATTGCCCCAGCTTCCATCGCCGGGATTAAGGGCTGTACGAAGATAAGCAAGTATCGACTCACAAACAAAGGCTACGCGTTTAGGATCTTCATCGCTTGTCTCCAGGGCATCATAGCCGGATATGCCTCCAAAAATATGCTCTGCGCCATAAACGGTTAGCAGGCTTTTAGGCCCGGTGCCGAGGTGGTAGCCATCCGCCCTCCAATTATCCACAAGGGAGAAATTTGGATTAATGTCCTTGTCGCCATTTACAATCAGTGTCGGCAGGGACATCGTAGAAAAGTCTGTACTTGCAAACACAGGGTAGCGGTCTTTAGCGGCATCAATCAGTCCCTCTGGCCCTCCGGGAGCCCCAATGATGACAAACGCTTTCATCCGTGGTTCTGCAGCGTTTACTTTCTGTCCACTGGCAGGGTCTGTAACTCCCATACCCGCAAGCATCCCAACAGTATGTCCGCCCATTGAATGGCCAATTGCAACCACATCATCTTTATTAACCCTTTCCTTTAGCCCAGGCATTGTTGCAAGAACCTTGTCGAGATTATCAAGTATATACTGTATATCCTTGGGGCGCGAGCTCCAGAATAGCGGCGCTTCCGGAAGGCTGGGGTCAAGTGCCAATGTTTTAGAGTTTTGGTGGGTAGGCTGTATAACTACAAAGCCTTGAGAGGCAAAGAAATCTGCCAAAGGGGCATAACCCTTTAACGATGAAAGAAAGTTTGATTGGCCGTGGCCATGTGATACCACCACTATGGGCAGCTGGTGTCCCGTCGCGGGAGCTGTAATTTTCATTTCTAAGTCAGCGTGACGGCCGGGAACCGGCAGTACGACAGGACTGAATGACATAACTGGATTTTGTTGTTGTTTTTGTTGTAATTCCATGATTTTAATGATTTAAGTTTGACCGGATGAATTTATTTGCTTGGTTTTGGGGAGACACCGCATGTCGCCAAGCATAGGGCAGCGATCCGGATTGCTGCACCGTTATTTGATTGTATGGGATTGAAGAACCTATGCACGCTTCCCAACTACTAATTTTTGTCGTACAAATTTGTACTGATTTGTTAAGGCAAATATCAGGAAGGTTTGAAGGCTGTGCGAAGTTTAAATAAGGGATTACTAAGCCAAAATGGATACCGGCTTCATTACCTTGATTCGATCCCTCCGCGGTGCCCTTATCAGGAGAAATTTCGTGCTGATAAAAGAGTTTGATACAGCAAGTTATAAAAGGAAACAACCCATGCGGGTTGTTTTCTTTTCTGATATCCGACTGAATTTATGCGGTGTCAATGTTATATTTTCTCTTTATTTGGAGTATTTCTTTTTCTAACTTGCCCAGTATTGCAATGTCCGACTTCGACATTCTGGACGCTTTCTTATTGAGACGTTTGTCAAGCAAACTCATTTCCCTGCCAATCGAAGCCTGTTCCGTGATGGCATAGGCTTCCGTCTGCTTTACTGAGGCATGACCCAGCATTTCCTTAACGACATGGATCGGAACATTGTTATTTAGTGTAACCGTACTTCCAAAGGTCCGGCGCGCCATATGTGTATTGAGGGTAAACGGGAATCCGCAAAGGTTAGCGATCTCTTTAAGGTACTCGTTCATCTTCTGGTTTGATGAAACAGGTAGCACTGTGCCCCGTTCGAGGCAAAGAGGATGGTCTTTATACCTTTCAATTATTTTAAGCGCCTGGGGCAAAAGAGGGACATTGGTTTCCGATCCGGTTTTCTGACGTGCGGAAATTATCCATAACTTACCGTCAATACCTTTTTTAATCTCAGTTTTCTTAAGTTGGTAGGCATCTATATAAGCTAGGCCCGTGTAGCACTGAAATACAAAAACATCCCGCACCACATTCAGCCTGTCTGTGGTAAAGTAGTGGTTCTCCAAAGCATACAATTCCTGGCTGGATAAAGGTTTCTTGATTATCTTAGTCTTACGGCCTTTAAAATTCTTGAAAGGGTCTTTTAAAATTATTTCCTTGTCAATGGCACGCAGCACAATCTTTTTGAAATTAGCGATATATTTCAAGGTAGTATTGTTGCTGCAGTTCCTTACCGTCCTGAGATAGAATTCGAAATCTTTGATGAAGGCAAGGTCAAGATCAGCAAACTCCATATCGACGCGGTTGAACTTGATCCTGATGAATTCCCGAAGATGATTGATGGTTATCGTAAAACGGTCCAGCGTCCCCTCCGCGTAACCTTTACCTATAAGGGCAGCCATTTCCCGATTGTGGGATTCGAACTCTTCGAGGACTTTAATTCTGGGAGTAAGCCTCCCGAGGATATAATCCATAATCTTCTCTGAAGTAATTGGCTTGCCACTGTACATTAATTCGGTCTTGCACTCGTTTACTTTCATAAGTAATGAGTCAAGGAAAAAGTTTAAAGCCCTGGCATCTTCTTTACTCCCAATGGCCCGCTCAGTTTTTTGGTCCCACCGGCTGGCTTCCCATTTTCTCTTAGTGGATGTTTCTTTCGGAATTCCATCGACTGTAATTCTCAAATAGACTGTCCGCATTTTGCTGTCCTTGTGGGGGCTTTTCAGAAAGAATGCCAACCCGAAACTGTTCTCTAACATAATTCAACTTTTTAGATTAATAAATGTAGAAATACAGCGTCTTAAAATCAAGTCGTTAACCTGTTTTACTGCTTGATAAACAGTAAGTTAAGTGCAATTCTGTGGCAAAATTTTTCAGCATCAAATTTTGCCACGATTTTGCCACAAAACTTTTGTACCATTTTATAAATTCTGACTGACTGCAGGAAATAAAAAAAACCTGCAAATCCTTGAATTTGCAGGTTTTACACGTTTTTTTGAGGGTTTTTGAAAAAAATGGAAAAGCTTATTTTTCCCTATTTTAACCCATTTCGTGGGGAGAGCAGGATTCGAACCTGCGAAGGTTTCCCAACGGATTTACAGTCCGTCCTCGTTGGCCGCTTGAGTATCTCCCCAAAAGACGGTCAGCCTTTCGCTTATTGCGGTTGCAAATATAGGGTTGTTTTTGAAGTTAACAAACATATTTGCTTCTATTTTGACAACTATTTTATAACTCGCTGTACATTAATTTAATAAAAAAATCCCCAAAAGGGGATTTTATATTTTTTAGAAATATACGGTGCTTATTTTGCCAATAATTCCTCTACTTTGGCTTTAAGCGCTGCGCCTGTAAGGTCTTTTGCTACGATTTTTCCCTGTGCATCCAGCAGGAAAGTTGCAGGGATCGACTTTACGCTGTATTGTTGTGCAATTGGCTCATCCCAAAATTTAAGGTTAGAAATCTGTGGCCACGCCAGTTTATCGGCTGCGATTGCTTCTTTCCATTTTGCGGCGTCCTTGTCCAAAGATACGCCAATGATGTTTAGCCCTTTTCCGTGCAGCTCATTATAAAGGGCTACTACCTCAGGATTTGCTTCTCTGCATGGCTTGCACCACGAAGCCCAGAAATCGATGATTGTGGCTTTGCCAAGCGATTGCTTAAGCGAAATTTTTGTCCCTTCAGGATTTGCAGCGGTAAAGTCAGGTGCTGTTTTACCAATTTCAATATTGGCTTTCGCTTCCTGTTCTTTTTGCAATTTACTTATGACCTCTGTAAGTTCTTTACCTTTTTTTGTATTCTTCATTTCTACATCAAGTCCGTCATAAAGTTTCTTGATTTCAGCAAACTCTGTCCTTCCCATGTTTGCCATCTGCTTCAGCAACAATACGCTTATAAAAGCCTTTGGATTTTTCTTGATAAAGTTGTTCGAAGCATCCTGCATTTCTTTGCCTATAGCCATATAGGTTTTGTTCAGCTTATTCATAACAACAGTATCGTTGTTTTTATAAGCAGCCATCATGGCATCCTGGTTAGCCGTCTGGAAAGAGATCATTCTTTTTCTTATCACATTGATCTCCTTGTAGTATTCGCTAAGCTTATCATTGTTGTACGTTCCTTTTTGAGTGGACTTAAAGATAGAATCTTTATCGATGTTTACTTCGATATCACCTTCTTCCAGAATAATTTCTGCTTTTCCGTTAAGGCCTTCTACCTGGATAAAGTACAATTCAGGCTCAGTCGCCATTCCTTCAAAAACAAACTTGCCATTTTCTACTTTTACAGTGTCTTTGGCTACAAAACCACCCGTCATCGGATCACCGCCCTGTGTTTCAAGCACTACGTTTTTTCCGTTAAGGGAAGGATCTACTGTGCCTGATATTTCAAATTGGTCTTTTTTGCACGAAACCATAGTAGCGGCTACTGCAAAAAACAAAAGCGTCTTTTTCATAAATACTGATTAATTAAATGATGTGCAAAAGTATTACAAAAACATATTGCACGGATTGATTGTAATTAAAATTTTGAACGTATCAGATGGCGGCCGGCTGGTTGAGCGTGGTTTTCACATTGGTGTTCTTTATTCCGCCAAAGCCTTTTTCCACATTTATCATATTATGGTAACCGCGTGCCTTGAGTATCGATGCCATAATCACCGAGCGGTAGCCTCCGGCGCAATGCAGGTAAAATTTGTTGTCTTTAGGCACCATGTGAAATTGGTCGTTTACAAAATCCAGCGGTATGTTTACAGCATCTGTAACGTGGCCGCCGTTATATTCTCCCGGTTTACGACAGTCTATAACCGGAAGCGCAGCTGCATTCAGCCCTTCAGCAAATACTTCTGGCGAGATCGATTCAATAGTGTCGATTTCCAGTCCTGCGGCTTTCCATGCTTCAATACCTCCTTTAAGGTAACCGAGTGTATTATCAAAACCTACACGTGCCAGGCGTGTTACAGTTTCATTTTCTTTGCCTTCGGGGGTAACCAATAGCAATGGCTGGTTTACATCCATAATAAGCGCGCCCACCCATGGGGCAAACTGCCCGTTCAGGCCAATGGAGATCGACCCGGGAATATGTTGTTTTACAAAATCATCTTCATGCCTTACGTCCAGTATCAGGGCTTCTGTTTCTCCGGCAATTGTCCTGAATTCAACAGGAGATAAAGCCTTTGTGCCTTTCTGGAGTACACTATCGAGGCTTTCGTATCCCCTTATGTTCATGAGTACGTTCTGAGGGAAATAAGCAGGCGGGGCAGCAAGTCCGTCAAGAAGCTCCTTGATGAACTCTTCTTTTGTCATATTAGCCCTCAAGGCATAGTTAGTTTCTTTCTGATGCCCAAGTGTATCGGAAGTTTCCTTGCTCATATTCTTTCCGCATGCGCTGCCCGCGCCGTGGCTCGGATATACGATAAGCTCATCCGGTAAAACCATAATCTTATTCCGTAAAGAATCGTACAGGTGCGATGCCAATACTTCTTGGGTAAGCTCAGAAGTAAGCGCCTGTGCCAGATCCGGGCGGCCAACATCTCCTATAAAAAGGGTGTCCCCTGTAATCAGGCCATGCAGGTCATTGTTTTTGTCTAGTAACAGGTAGCAGGTGCTTTCCAGGGTATGGCCCGGTGTATGGATAGCCCGTATGGTATATTCTCCCACTTTAAATTCCTGCCCGTCGGTTGCAATTACAGCTTCAAATTCCGGTTTGGCAGTTGGGCCGTAAACAATTTCCGCGCCTGTTTTTTTGGCAAGGTCAAGGTGGCCGGACACAAAGTCGGCATGAAAATGCGTTTCGAATATGTATTTGATACGCGCATTGTCTTTGGCAGCCCTGTCAATATAAGGCTGTACTTCCCTCAGGGGATCAAAAATGGCTGCTTCGCCGTTGCTTTCAAGATAGTAAGCGGCCTGCGCAATACAACCTGTGTATATCTGTTCAATTTTCATAAGGGTAAAATTAGCCTGTGTTGAATAATTATAAATACCGGCTTAGAGGGAATACACTTCTTTTGTAATGATAAACAATGCCATAGACAGTATAAATAGTGCAAACCCTTTTTTAAGCTGTTTCTCGTTTACATACTTGTGAAGGTATGTCCCCACAAATATACCAAAAACTGACAGTATGGTAAAAGTTAAAAGAAAAGGCCAGTTGATAGTTGTGGTATTGATGTCGCCGGAGAACCCGGTGAGTGAGTTTAATGTTACAATAAATAGCGATGTGCCAATGGCCCTCTTAACCGTTAGCCCTCCAAAAATGATAAGCATGGGCATGATCATGAATCCGCCGCCGGCACCAACAAGTCCCATTATAACTCCAACCACACCAATGAAAAGCAACAGTAGCAGTGGATGGATTTTTTTGGCTTCCTGCTGCCTGTCCGACTTTTTAACTGCCAGCATAGAGAGCGCCACCATAAACATAACGAAAGCGAATAGTCCCATGATAAAGGTATGCCGCGGTAACGAAAAAGCTCCGAAACTAAAATTTTCGGGCAGTTGCGGTATGATAAACCTGCGGGTAAGATATATCGACAGGAAGGAAGGGACAGCAATGATTAATGCGGTTTTGTATGCGATATTCTTTGCTAAGGAATGTCTTATTGTACCTACAGCAGAAGTGGTACCTACAATGAAAAGGGAATAAGCTGTTGCAATAACAGGATCAATCCCAAATACGTAAACCAGAAGGGGAACTGTAAGGATCGAGCCGCCGCTACCGGTCAATCCCATGGTAAGGCCAATAAGGCAGGCGCAAGTATATCCGGCTATTTCCATCAGGGCTTATTGGCGACAGGTTTGCAAAAATACACCATTTAGTTTTACTTAATTGGTTATAAATAGTTTATGTTCTTTTTTATGGAAATAAAATTTGCTAATTCTCTATTTTGGTAGGCTTTTTGATATGTTAAATTATTGCAATGGCAATTTTACGATTTATTTTTTGTAAAATTATCAATTCAATCGATTAAGTAATTTATATTTGTGTGCTTTTTAATAAAGCAGAAAATTTTTTATAATTAGTTGTAATAAATTATGGCAACAGCAGTTAAGGCCCGTGTGGGTATGTACGAAAACGTTAAGAACCAGTTTGAAAAAGCTGCGGCTGTTATGGGGCTCGATGAGAGCGTAAGAAAGATCCTTTCCATAACAAATAACGAGATCGTTGTGCATTTTCCGGTAAAAATGGACAATGGTAATGTAGAAGTGTTTACCGGATACAGGGTGCAGCACAATAATGCTTTAGGCCCTTACAAAGGTGGACTCAGGTACCACCATACTGTTGATATCGATGCTGCGAGGGCTCTTGCAACATGGATGACCTGGAAAACCTCGCTTGCCGGCCTTCCTTACGGAGGTGGTAAAGGCGGTATCCAGATCGATCCGAAACTTTACTCTCAGGGAGAACTTGAAAGGATTACCAGGAGATTTACTTACGCGCTGGGCGACAATATTGGTCCCGAGCATGACATTCCGGCACCGGACGTAAACACCAATGCCCAAATGATGGCCTGGATCGCCGATACGTATATGTCTACAAAATCGCCTGCAGAACGTTCTAAGAACCAACACGTGGTTACAGGTAAGCCTGTAGGTTCGGGAGGTCTTGAAGGACGTGACAGGGCTACAGGTTTTGGTGTTGTTGTAACACTTGAATCATGGGCAAAAGTAAAAGGCACAAGCCTTGAAGGTAAACGATATATCGTTCAGGGGTTTGGTAACGTAGGCTACTGGGCTGCTCATTTTATGAACAAAAATGGCGCTATACTTGTAGGTGTTCAGGATGCAACCGGAACGATCTACAATCCTGAAGGTATCGATCCTGAAGCGTTGCTTCGCTACCAGGCAGATAACAATACCATTACAGGCTACAAAGGCACGCAGGATTATCCTTCGGCTGAATTCTTCAGCATCGATTGTGATGTGGTTATCCCTGCCGCTCTTGGCAACCAGATCACTGCTGATAATGCAGGTACGGTAAAAGCTAAAGTTGTAGCTGAAGGCGCTAACGGCCCTACAGATACGGAAGGTGAGGAAATATTGCTTGCCAATGGCGTAGATATAATCCCGGACATCCTTTGTAATTCAGGCGGTGTGATCGGTAGCTATTTCGAATGGCTGCAGAACCGTAACGGTGAGATATGGACTATGGATGATGTTATCATCAAGTTGAGGAAAAAGCTTGAAGAGGCTTTTGCTAAAGTTGTGAACGCTTCTGTACAGTACAAGACCGATTGGAGGACTGCCGCATATGTAGTGGCCCTTACCAGGATCGAAACAGCTTACAAACAAAGGGGTATCTTCCCTTAATGGATAAATTACAAAACCTAAAAGCGGCCTTGTGCCGCTTTTTTTATTTAAAATCAGTATATTTGAAAATCAAGCAGCTATACAATGAAACAATTTTACATCTCACTACTGTTTTTTGGTATTGCCGTATCGTACGGGCAGGTAAAGGATTCACTAAACCTGAACTTTACGCAGCATAGCTACGAGCTACCGGAGTTTTCCTATTACTCCAAAAACTACAATAAAATATTCGATTACTACCAATATACATTCGATGCGCAAAAGTTCTCAAAGCGAAGCGTATACGTCAGCTCCGATAACAGGCTTTACTTTGGCGAGAATGGTGGCTTTATTATGGATATGTCACACCCGTCTTATAACACGGCCAGGATCAATTGTGGCTATGCCTACGACCTTGGTGGATTATATCACGGCCTTAAGAATATCTTTGAAATGGAAAAGGACTATTCTGTAAAACGAAGGAACAGTAATAGTTTTACAGATAATCCGTAAAAAAAAAGGGGCTGTCTCAAAACTGTCATTCTGAATAAAATGAAATGTAGTGAAGAATCTCAAATACTTGGCTATTAAGAGATTCTTCCTTCGTCAGAATGACACGATTCTTTAATCAGTACTTTTAAGACAGCCCCATCTGTTTATCCTCCCATATATTCTTCTCCGCCTTCCTGCTGCCTTTGCTGCTGTTGTTCTTTCTGCCTGTCAGCCTTCGACATATTAAAGCGGTAGGTGAATGAAAGCGTTACCTGGCGCTGCCTCCATTGCATTTCGTTATACGACCTCAATTCGCCCGGAATGTAGGTTTCGTTTTTCATCTTCCTCGAATTGAAGATATCTTGCACGTTTAGTGCTATCGTTGCCTTATCTTTCAGGATATCTTTGCTAATGGCTGTATTGGCGCTTGCTACGCCCACCCTGCGGCCCTGGGCAGTATTCTGCGGCGCGTCATATTGCCCGTTTAGCTGCCAGTCGATCTTCCATGGCAGGTTGATTTTTGAGTTGATCCTTGAGGTCCAGCTTACCGCTTTCCTGTTGAAATCCTGGTAATCGCTGTATTCTATGCCATCTACAACATAGTTGAAAGTATAATCGCCCTTGGTCTCGTTGTGGTAGAAGTTGAAGTTACTATTTATCCTCCACCATTTGAAAGGATTGTAGTTCACGTTGAATTCAAAACCGAAACGGTATTCTTTTGACAGGTTGATCGGGGTGGTTATCGTAACCGGTGTGCCATCGGCTGTTGTACCGTTGTTCCTCCTTACAAACTGGAAGTTATCATCGGTAATATTTAGATAAGCAGACGAGCTTAATGTCACTCTGCCCCACTTATGAAGGTAGCCCAGGTCGAACGAGTTCGTCATAGAAGGATCAAGGTCGGGATTACCAACAAAGATGTTGATGTTACTCTCAAGGCCTGAGAACGGGTTCAGGAACCTGCCCCTTGGCCTGTTGATACGGCGGCTGTAGCTAATACTGGCGCTGCTCGATTCCGAGAACTCATACCCGAAGAATGCAGAAGGGAAGAAGTTATTATAGCGCTTATTATTGTATTCACCTATATTTAGCAGGTTTACATCAATGTTACTGTCTTCCCAGCGAAGTCCTAATAAATAAGAGAACTTGCCGAATTTAGAGCCGTATTGTGTGTATAGGGCATTTACTTTTTCCTTGTATTGAAGGAAGTTGGTGTAGTTGCCATTATTTTCCCATTGTCCCGCATCATTAAGCGTTTCGGCTCGTGCATCAGTCTCCATTGTAGTAAAGCTTCCGCGGTAGCCTGCTTCAAAACGGCTGTCTTTACCGAAAGGAAGAACATAGTCGGCCTGTATCAGCCCGCGGTCTTCATTTTCAATATTAAAGGTACGCTCCATGCTGTTTACAACATTCGGGCTGCCAAGTGTATAATCGTTAATGTTGGCATTCTCATCGTCCTTGCTTTTCGCGACCGAGGCATCAATTTTAAGTTCGTGCCCTTCATCATTAAATTTCTTTATGAGGTTGGTAGAGTAGCGGAAGTTGGTATCGGTCTCATCTTCATAATTATGGCGAAAGCGTGTATTTACATAGCTCCTGTTGGCATCAAAATTGTCAAAGTATGTTTCCGTAGGGTTGCTGCCGTTGCTCCTGCGTCCGGATATGGAGTTGGTCCATGTCACGGTTTTACTCAAAAACCATTCAAGGCCAAAGCTGGCATTGAAAGCCCTTTGCAGGCGGTCGTTCTCCCTGCGCTCATTAATGTAACGGGATGTAGTGTTGTCATCGTTGAGGTACTCGGTATTGTTCATTGAATTACCCGGATTGTTACGGTAGTTGTAGCCAAGGTTTGAAAACACGTTATAATGCTCACTCCTGTAGTTCAGGTTGGCCGAAATACCGTGATTTTCAGGAATACCCGTGTTGGCAACAAGCGAGCCGTTAAAGCCTTCGGCTTTGCCTTTTTTCAGGATGATATTCACGATACCGCCACCGCCTTCCGCGTCATATCGTGCAGACGGGTTGGTGATCACTTCTACCTTATCCACCGCATCAGCCGGTAGCAGGCGCAGCACATCGGCCACATTGCTTCCCGCAAGGGTAGAAGGCCTGCCATCAATAAGGATGGTTACGCCCTGGTTGCCCCTGAGCGCCACATTGCCTTCGGCATCAACAGAAAGTGACGGCACATTGTCGAGTACGTCACTAACGCTGCCGCCTTTTACCATCATATCCTGCCCGATATTGTATACCCTTTTGTCGAGCTTAATATCAACGGTAGTGCGCTCCGCAACGATTTCTACTTCGTTCAGGAGGGTTGCGTCGGGAGATAATGCCGTAAGGCCAAGGTTGGTATTTTCTGTAATTTCTTTAGCTGTCAGTACTTCCGATTTAAAAGAAATAAAGTCGATCCTGATGTTGTATGTACCGGCAGGTACATTGATGTTGTATTCGCCGTTTGCATCGGTCATACCACCGTTAACAGTAGTATTATCAGGCTTTTGAATGGTAACGGTTGCAAATTCAAGCGGGAGTTTTGTGTCCTGTTCAATTACTTTTCCCGTTACCTTAATATTTCCGCCGGGATTGCCCTGGGCGAAAGAGAAGGCAGATACAAGTAAAAACAGTAATAAGACAGTTGTCCGGAAATTTTTCATGTAATAGTAATAGTATAGGTTTTGAAAGATGATTTAGGATATAGGACGCTAATAAAGGCAAAAGGTTTAAGAGCGTAATATTAAAGTTTTGTTAAAGTAAAATTTCATCAATTTTATCAGCAGGCCTTGCAATAACGCCATTGTAACCATTTGTTACAATAGGGCGTTCAATAAGTTCGGGATGCTTTGAAAGTGCAGTAATAATTTGAGCTCCGGTAAGCGGACGGCCCTTGTATTTTTCGACCCACACCTGTTCCTTTTGACGAACCAATTCCAACGGCTTTATCTTAAGGATTTTGAGTAGTTCTTTAATTTCTTCTTTAGACAGGGGAGTATCGAGGTATTTTATTGTAGCAAAAGGGATGTTCCTGGTTTCGAGCAAAGCAAGGCATTCGCGCGATTTGCTGCACCGCGGATTATGATAGATGGTAACCATTGAATTCTTTTTGCAAAGAACGCCATAATAAATGGAAAATTGAAGTAACTTAGTGCAGATATAGGTTAAACCAATCAACAAACGCTTATGTTTATAATACAGGCTTTTAAGCCGGAGAATGCATTTTGGAAATATCTTGTAGGCTCCGTTATTGTCATTGCGGCCTCATTTTTAGGCCAAATACCATTTAGCATTGCCGTAGCGATGAAAATGTTTTCACAGGGAGGGGAGATGCCCACAACTGAAGCCGAAATGCTGCGATACCTCGAACTGAACCTCACGCTTTTCCTTATATTGCTGTCATTCGTTGTAGCAATGATCGCATTAATGATCACTGTAAAACTGCTTCATAAGCAGAAGTTTCGCGAAATAGTTACCTCACGCCCCAAAACCGACTGGAAACGGGTACTGTTTTCTTTTACGCTTTGGGGCGTTTTCTCCGCGGCCATGATTCTCCTGGTATATTATACCGAGCCGGGAAAATATGTACTGCAGTTCAATCCCGAAAAATTTGCCATACTCGCTATTATCGCTGTACTGATGATACCCATTCAGACTAGCGTTGAAGAACTCATTTTCAGGGGGTATCTTATGCAGGGATTTGGCCTCCTGGCTAAGAACAGGTGGTTTCCGCTGGTAATGACATCTGTTATCTTTGGCGTTATGCATATCATGAATCCCGAAGTAAAGCAAATGGGGTATATCGCCATGGTATACTACATCGGTACCGGCTTTGCGCTGGGTATCATGACACTTATGGATGAAGGCACCGAACTTGCCCTGGGCTTCCACGCGGCTAATAACCTCGTTGCGGCCCTGTTGGTAACGGCTGACTGGACTGCATTCCAGACCTATTCGATATTTAAGGATACTTCAGAACCGGACGCGGGACTCGACATTATAATACCTGTAGTGGTTATTTACCCTATACTTCTCCTGATATTCAGTTATGTATACAAATGGAAAGGCTGGAAGGAAAAGCTTACAGGAAACATAGTGCCACCTCCGCAAACAAGTAGTAACGAAATACAGTAAAGCCATGAAAAGACCGGACTATCACTTCGTACACCCCAGGTTTAAACTGAACGGCTTCCATCTCAATGAGGACGACCTTTCGCGCATCGCTTACAGCTTTATAAAAGAAGGCGAGCCTTTTGAGAGGGCTGTAGGCGATTTCCTTATGTATTGGTTTGATGACAGCAACTCCATCGAAATGCAGACATCCGGTACTACCGGAACACCCAAGCTGATACGTATCGACAAGCAGGCTATGGTGAATTCTGCCTTTGCCACAGGTGAATTTTTCGACCTTCCGGAAGATATAAAAGTGCTGCATTGCCTGCCGACACAATATGTTGCCGGCAAGATGATGCTGGTGCGTGCCTTTATTCTCGGGTGGGATATGGATCTTGTAGCGCCTGCCTCCAATCCGTTGGAACGCAATGAAACCCAGTACGATTTTGCAGCTATGGTACCACTACAGGCAGAGCATTCGCTGGGCGGGCTCCACAGGATAAAGAAGCTGATACTGGGTGGGGCAAAGGTAAGCCCTTCGCTTACAGAGAAGCTGCTTCCTTTGAGTACGGAGATCTACGAAACCTACGGTATGACCGAAACCATTACGCACATTGCGGCGAAGAAGATAGGGGAGGAAGCCTTCACGGTGCTGCCTAATGTAAAAATAAGCGCGGACGAGAGGCATTGCCTGGTGATCGACCCATACCTGATCTGCGATGAACCCGTAGTAACAAATGATGTAGTTGAGATCGTGGACGACAGCCATTTTATATGGCTTGGAAGATATGATAACGTGATCAACAGCGGCGGCGTGAAGCTTTTTCCGGAACAGATAGAAGAGAAACTGTCCCATAGTATCAGCAGGCGCTTTTATGTAAAAGGCATTGCCGATGAAACCCTGGGTGAAAAGCTCGTGCTGGTTATTGAAGGTGCATCTTATGAAGTTGATAAAGAGGTTTTTGCTAAGCTTGGCAAATTTGAAAAGCCCAAAGACATCCTGTTTGTTGAAAAATTTGAGGAAACCGGTTCGGGTAAGATAAAGCGCCACTAAAATTTAAAAATAATTTGCAATTTTATAAAACCTTAGTTTTGTATAAGCGTTGGCATTTACCCAACATTCGAAGGCAATGAATGAAAGCCCGCGGATCTTAAGGCACACTTGCGGATCCGGAGCTTTTACGGTACGGTGTGTAAGTAGTAAAAGTAAGAAAAATAATAGTATCTTCGGCCTGTAACCGATTGATCATTGCCCTAATGAAGATGCTGTAAATTCCTGGCGGCTATCCGGATATTCTTACTTTTCTGTTGAAAGTTCTTCCGATGAGGCTTTGGTGGATCGGCACGTAAGGATTTATTTTATGGTGTATAAGCTGTTTCAGTTAAGTGCCGGGATATACCAAACCTACGGTCTGACAGGGAAGAATCATATGAAGTTGATAGGAGTCTTTTGCCAGAGTTGGCAATTCGAAAGGCCAAAAGAAATTATATTTGTTGAAAAATTTTAAGAAAACGGATCCATTAAAGTAAAATGCACTTAATGTGAAGAATTTAAAGATATCCTTAGAAAGCCAAATCAAAAAAATAGCTTTTCTTATTATTGCTGCGCTGCCGATGGTTTCCTGCAAGGGACAGGTGCAGGAACAAAAACAGCAACCGGAACAGAAATATTGCCAGCTTGTAAAATTAGAATTTTCCGATCCTGATGCCCCGCAGGAGTTGAAAGAGCGCACTGTTGACCGGATAAAGAAAAACGTTCAGGATAAAAAGCAACCCATTGATATTCGTATTGAAAATGGCAGTATCGTTGCTAAAATGCTTTGCGACAACAATGCAGGAAAGTATTTCCGTTCAGGCAGATTTACAATTTGCGAAACCTATAATGCTTCGGAGCTAACGAAAGCAATCGACGGCATTGCCGAGATTAGTAACAGCCGGGGTATTCCTTTCGACAGTTTACTCGACAGAAACACTGCTTTAGTGGCTTCCATCGGCACCTGTGCTGTTGCAGACAGGGATTTATTCATCAAATTCGTAAACCTTCCCGAATGCAAAAAATTGTTGCCGGAAGATCTTATTTTAGCTACAGGTGTTCCGGAAGATGGTGGTGAAACGGTTCCAGTATTTGCGGTTAAGATGACTAAAACTCCACTTATTACTGTCGATATGATGAAGAATGCCCGTACGGATCTGTCTTATAACGAAGTGAACTATGATGTGCTGCTGGAGTTTAAAAAGGAGTATAAAGCTACATGGGAAGCCCTTACCAAAAAGAATTCCGGGAAATGCTTAGCCATAATGTTGGGCGACGATGTTTTGAGCTGCCCAATGCTCATGGGGCCTATCGCTAACGGGAAGGCTTCTATTAGCGCGAATATGACCAAACAACAGGCCGAAGAAATGGCACAACGTATCAATAGCAGCCTGCCTTTGGAAGTGGTTATCTCCGAAGTGAAGATGCTCTAGGGATTGTTGTTCTTTTCGAACGAAGTTTACGAGGAGAGAAATCTATAATTAACGAGATTTCCATTCCGCTTCTTCATTCGAAATGAAACTCCATCTTACTGTAACTCTTAGAGTTTCTGCACTTTTACATAATATTTCTGTTTCTGCAGGGTAACATCTGTAAGATCAGATGTGTTTGTTTCGACTGACTTCCAGTTGTTTGTCGCATCAAGGCGCAGTTCTTTTCCGGCTATGGTAATACCTACAGGCATAACAAAATTAGGCTCATCTGTTTCCCATCGGTATTCCAGTTGTTCGCCATTTAGCTTCAGCTGTAGTATCGGTATGTTCCTGTAGCGCAGGTACTGGTTAAAGAATGCGGTCAGGTCCATGCCGCTTTCCTTACTAAAGAAAGATACTACCGTCTCCGTATCAATAACCTGCTTTTTATAGGTTTCCGAGTATTTCAATAGTATTTTCCACCATTTTTCATCATTATTAACTATGTGGCGTAAGGTATTGAGCATTAGGGCGCCCTTATAATACATATCTTCCGAACCTCTTTTGTTCATTCCAAACGTGCCAATCACAGGCTTGCGGTTCATTACGCTCATCTGCTGTCCGGTAATGTATTGCATGGCTTTATCATAGCCAAACAGGCACTCTACAAATACCGTCTCGCTATAGGTGGTAAAGCCCTCATGTATCCACATATCGGCTATGTCTTTGGAGGTGATGCTATTGCCGAACCACTCATGCCCGGTTTCGTGTATAGTGATATAATCAAAAAGTTTACCGATGCCCGTACCGGTCATGTCGCTCCCCATGTATCCTTTTTTATACTTATTTCCGTAAGCCACAGCACTTTGATGTTCCATTCCCAGGTAAGGTGTTTCCACCAGCTTGTAGCCATCTTCCTTAAAGGGGTACTCTCCAAACTTCGACTGGAAGCATTCCATCATCGGCTTTACTTCCTTAAAGTGTTCCCTGGCCTTTTCCTCATTCTCCCGAAGTACGTAATAGTCCAGGTCGAGTCCTTCGAGGTTATCGTGTATATGCACATAATCAGCTACATTCAATGTTATTGTATAATTGTTTATAGGATTCTTTACCTCCCAGTCCCAACGCGTATAGCCGTTTTTCAGGTCGGTGCTCCCCTTAAACCTGCCGTTGGATACGTTCATCAGGCCATTGGGTATTGTCACTTTTATCGATGCACCCCTGTCGGGCTCATCACTCTGGTGGTCTTTTACCGGAAACCAGAGGCTTGCACCGGTTCCCTGTACCGCAACACCCACCCAGGGCTTGCCTTGTGGGTCTTTGGAAAATACGAAACCGCCATCCCATGGGGCATTGCGGGCGACTTTAGGATTCCCGGAATAGTAGAAGGTCAGCTTTTCTTCACTTCCTTTTTTTAGCGGTTTTTTAAAGGTTATGAATACCGCATCGTTATCCCTTGTGTATTTTAATTCTTTACCATTCAGGGTGATACGGTCAACTTTCATATTCTCAAAGAGGTCAAGTTGTATCTTCGAAGTGTTTTGCACGACCTTAAACGTAATATCGTTATAACCTTTGATGTGCTTATTTTCAATATCTAGCGTGATGTTGAGGTCGTAACGCAGTACGTCAAAACTGGTACGTTCGGGCCTCAGGCCGCCTTGTAGTGAATCACGTCGTGTATAGTTTTGCGCGGTGGCTAAATAGGATCCGAAAAGGAGGGTGGCAAGCAGGAAAAATTTTCTCATTTGGCTGTTTTTTTAATTGGTCACCGATCGCATTTTTTTGTTACAACGGGCTTACTATTTCAATTTAGACTATGATTTTGCTGAAATTATCATAAATTCCCGTTCAATCGTTTGTCCGTGGTTTCCTGTCACCAATTCTTTCTCCGAAATTTGTGATACTATTTCCAATCCGGCACCTTCAAGCAATCCGGTTACTGTCTCCTCTTCATACAATGTAAAACCATACTTGACAAATGGGATTTTCTCCATCACCCGTTTGGGAATGAATCCGATCACTGCCATTCCGCCCGGCTTTAAAACCCGTGCAATTTCTTTGGCATAATCTTCCGGATGTTCCCAAAAATATATTGTATTTGTCGTAAAGAGTTTAGTAAAATGACCATTTCCAAAAGGAATGGTTATACCATCCGTCAGCTCAAAGCGGATAGCACTGCTGCCTGAATTCAGCTTCCGGGCTTCTTCAACCATAGTAGTTGAGATGTCGATACCGGTGTAGTGTATGTTTTGTCCCCTGTTCAAGATATCTTCGGCATGGAGGCCATTACCCGGGCCGATCTCCAGTATGCTGTCATTATCGTCAATTTGTAATACTTCAACAGCCTTAGCGATCATGTTACCATTGGTAAAGTTCATCATTTCGCCTACTTTTATACCATCACCACCATCGGGGCAGCGGAGTTGGGCAGCGAGTTCCTGCAGTTCGGTTTCCGAAAGCTGCTTCGGTTTATTTTCCATAGAGAAATTCAAATATTACATCCATACGTTCCTGCCAGGCTTGTTCGTTATGCTGGGCACCTTCAAATTGAAGGGTTTTCCAGTTCTCTCCTTCAGTATAGCCCTTCTCTTTCATAATAGCATCTACCATATCCTGGTGAACCTCATAATATTGGTCGAGTGTGGCTGTGCCGTAGTCGAAGTAAATGCGGTGGTTCTTTGGTGAAGGCAAGTGCTCTTTCATGTAGGTGCGCACGGCTTCCGAAGGCTTCATGTTGTTGTTGTCGAACAGCAGGGGCCAGTGGGTAGACATACAGGCAGCCTGCCCGAAGACTTCCGGGTATTCGCAAATGGCATACATCGAGATGAGCCCACCCATCGAGCTGCCGCAGATCGAAGTATCATGGGCTTTGGGCAGTGTTTTATAGTTTTTATCAATATAAGGCTTCAATTCCTTTACGATGAATTGCAGGTACTCGTCGGCCAGCCATTTGTCATCCACTTTCATTTGCTGCGCGAGGCCTTTGAATACCTCCTTATCGGCTTCGGTAAAGTTAAGGGCGGCTTTTTCCGGAAAGTATTCCATGTAGCGCAGGTTACCCGCATGGGCAGACGTTACAATAATAAACGGTTCTACTTTTCCTGCCCTAATCATTTTGTCGGCAGTATCGTCGGCTTCCCAGGCCACGCCAAAACCCGCATTACCTTTATCAAAAACATTCTGCCCGTCATGCATATAAAGCACCTTGTACTTTTGCTTTGCATTCGAATCATAGCCCGGCGGGAGCCAAATCTCCACGTTGCGTGCATTGACATATTTCGACTGAAAGTTATCGATCTTAACGATCCGGCTTTTGGATTGGGCCGAAGCCATAATGGAAATACCAAAAAGTATAAAAGGGAGTATATATTTCATAGAATGTGGAGTAGATTACATTATAAAAGTATCGATAATTATTGTCAGCGCAAAATTTAAAAAAAACGGCACCTTATTGGTGCCGCAGAATAGTCTAATATTATAGTGTATCGTGTTTTACATCACACCTGTATCACGCCAAGGTTGAAAGGCTTTTCAATTGGGGCGTGGTTGGCTGCCTCAATACCCATCGATATCCATTTACGTGTATCCAGCGGATCGATAATGGCATCCGTCCACAATCTTGATGCGGCATAATAAGGCGATACCTGCGCATCGTAGCGGGCCTTGATCTTATTGAACAGTTCTTCTTCTTTCTCAGGAGTCAGTTCTTCGCCACGGGCTTTTAAGGACGATGCTTCGATCTGAAGCAGTACTTTAGCTGCCTGCGTTCCGCCCATTACGGCAAGCTCGGCACTTGGCCAGGCAAAGATCAGCCTTGGGTCATACGCCTTACCGCACATCGCGTAATTGCCCGCGCCGTACGAGTTCCCAACCACAACTGTAAACTTTGGCACCACCGAGTTACTTACGGCATTCACCATTTTGGCGCCGTCTTTTATAATACCGCCATGTTCTGATTTGGACCCTACCATAAATCCGGTAACGTCCTGAAGGAATACTAACGGTATCTTCTTCTGGTTGCAGTTGGCAATAAAGCGGGTAGCCTTATCGGCACTGTCAGAGTAGATCACGCCGCCAAACTGCATTTCACCTTTTTTAGATTTCACCACCTTGCGCTGGTTGGCTACGATACCTACAGCCCATCCGTCGATGCGGGCATAGCCGGTAATGATCGTTTGTCCGTAGCCTGCCTTATATTCGTCAAATTCGCTATTGTCTACAAGCCGTGATATAACTTCCATCATATCATACTGTTCGCTGCGGCTCTTTGGTATAATGCCATAAAGGTCTTTTTCGGGCTGTGCGGGCTTCTCTGCTTTTACCCTGTTGTAGCCTGCCTTGTCAAAATCGCCAATCTTGCTAACGATGTTTTTTATGGTATCGAGAGCATCTTTATCATCTTTAGCTTTATAGTCAGTTACACCCGATATCTCGCAGTGTGTTGTTGCCCCGCCCAGTGTTTCGTTGTCGATGCTTTCCCCTATAGCTGCTTTTACAAGGTAGCTTCCGGCCAGGAAGATACTGCCGGTTTTGTCTACAATAAGCGCTTCATCACTCATGATAGGAAGGTAGGCCCCACCGGCCACACAACTGCCCATTACTGCCGCGATCTGGGTAATGCCCATGCTGCTCATAATGGCATTGTTGCGGAAGATGCGCCCAAAATGCTCTTTATCCGGAAATATTTCGTCCTGCATTGGCAGGTATACCCCGGCACTGTCTACCAGGTAAATGATAGGCAGGCGGTTTTCCATGGCTATCTCCTGCGCGCGAAGGTTCTTTTTACCCGTAATAGGAAACCAGGCACCGGCCTTTACCGTAGCATCGTTTGCTACCACCATGCATTGCTTCCCGCGGATATAACCGATTTTTACCACAACACCCCCGCTTGGGCAGCCGCCATGCTCGGCATACATGCCATCTCCTGCAAATGCCCCGATTTCAATGCTTTTGCTGTCTTTATCCAAAAGGTACTCAATGCGTTCGCGTGCGGTCATCTTCCCTTCAGAATGCAGTTTTGCAATGCGTTTCTCGCCGCCGCCAAGCTTCACTTTGGCCAGTTTCTGCTTCAGGTCGGAGAGTAAAAGTTTGTTGTGGTCTTCGTTTTTATTGAAGTTAATATCCATGGTTGTATATTTGTTGCGGTAAATTTTTGCGTCGCTAAAATACGAAATCGTTTGAAATAATAAGGTAATATTGACAATTGTGCAAAATTACATTGTTAGCAATTTCTTAAAATTAATAACATCTTATTTAAGCTGACGTAACAATTTCTTAACATTGACAAGATACCTTTGCGGCATTAAATTAAGATAAGAATGTCTATAAACAACATTTTCCAGTTTCTTGTCCCAAAGGACAAAAAATTCTTCCCCTTATTTAAGGACGCAACCAAAAACCTTGTTCTGCTTGCGGAAACGCTTCACGAAGCCGTAAATGTCCCTAAAGGAGAGCGGGAGGAATATCTTAAGAAAATTGAAGAACTCGAAAGCGTGATCGAGGATATCACCCACAAGACTAATCTTGAATTGAGCAGGAACTTTATCACTCCATTTGACAGGGAAGACATCCACGCACTTATTACTGCGATAGACAATGTAGCTGATTACCTTTATGGTGCCGCCAGCAGAATGAGGCTTTACCAGATAGAAAAGATCACAAAGTCGATTCGTAAGATGACCGAGATCACCCTGGAAAGCTGCCAGATTATAGACAAGGCCATTCACGACCTTGAAGGCATGAAAAACCTTAAAGCTATTACCGATGCCTGTAAAAGGCTGAACAAGCTTGAAAATAAATCGGACAACGTATTTGACAAGGCTGTAGCCGATATCTTTGAGAACGAGACCGATGTAAAAAATATCATCAAATATAAAGAGGTGCTGTCGGCGCTTGAAACGGCTTCCGACAAGTGTAAAGGAGTTGCGAACGTGCTGGAGTCCATCGCGGTAAAACATTCATAATCCAACCTATACGCTATGTTTACGCTCCTTATATTAATTATTGTATTAGCGCTTATATTCGACTATATCAATGGTTTTCACGATGCGGCCAACGCTATCGCGACAATTGTTGCTACAAAAGTGCTTACTCCGTTCCAGGCTGTAGTCTGGGCCGCGTTCTTTAATTTCCTCGCGTATTGGGTTTTCGGTTTCGGTGTTGCCGATACCGTTGCTAAAACAGCCGATACCATGGAGATCAACCTTGTAGTGATACTCGCGGGAGTCATTGCTGCCATCTGTTGGAACCTACTTACCTGGTGGCTCGGTATACCGTCGAGTTCATCGCATACCCTTATCGGTGGTTTTGCCGGTGCGGCCATTGCCCATGCGGGGTTTGATGTAGTAGCCTGGTATACCCCGGGCAAAGAAGGCGGTTTCCCATCGGGTGTACTTGTTATTGTTGCTTTTATTGTACTCGCGCCGCTCATTGGGGCATTAGTGTCGTATCTTATATCTATCTGGTTCCTGAACTCATCACGAAAAGATACGCCTTATCCAAAAATATTCACTGCACTGCTAATGATCGCCACGATAGTGTTTGTTTATTTCAACCTGGTTAGCTTTGATGAGATCAAGAAGCCGCGTTTTGAATCGGAATTCTGGGCAGTAGCCTTCGAACCTCATAATATCAAGTGGCTGTTGGTCGCCTTCATAATACTTAGCATAAGTACCTTCTGCCTTTTCTTCAGCTATATGAGCCTTGCCAAATCTGAATCATGGCTCAAGAGGATGCAGCTGCTGTCTTCGGCTTCCTTTAGCCTTGGACATGGTGGTAATGACTCGCAAAAAGTAATGGGTATTATTGCTGCCGCGGTTGCGGTATATATCCATACGGCAGGCCATGAACAGGGAAGCCTTCCGGCATGGCTGGATGTAGTGCTGCCACATGGCGATGTAGAAGGTAAAATGCCGGGCTGGATACCGTTGGCATGTTACTCTGCCATTGCCCTTGGTACGCTGAGCGGCGGTTGGAAGATCGTAAAGACCATGGGCTCTAAAATTACAAAAGTGACTTCTTTTGAAGGCGTTACCGCAGAGACGGCAGGCGCGCTTACATTATACGTTACAGAGCACTTTAAAGTTCCTGTAAGTACTACGCATACCATTACCGGTTCCATAATCGGGGTAGGGCTTACCAAGCGTGTTTCGGCGGTTCGCTGGGGCGTTACGGTAAACCTTATCTGGGCATGGGTACTTACCATCCCGGTATCGGCAGCCCTTGCGGCGCTTATATACTGGCTGCTAAGCTTGTTTTTATAGATTTTATATTTGTTACTCCCTAAAATCCCGGTTGCGATTCGTAACCGGGATTTTATTTTTCTGTAGTGTAAATTTTGGCAGCCTTCTGTTTAACGTCACAACACCCTCCGCATGGTCATGCTTTTATTCACTGTTTCGTAAAATTCTTTTTCCGGGTCGCTGTCTGCTGTAATGCCGCATCCTATAAAGAGTTGGGCTGTAGTCCCTGTCACTTTCATACAGCGAAGGTTAACAAACAGGTCGGTCTTCGGGCATCCCGTAGCAAGGTCAATTTCCCATTCGCCCAGATATCCTGCATAATATTCACGGTTATAACCTTCATTTTCCGAAAGGAATTGCGCGGCATTCTGCTTCGGCAGTCCACATACGGCAGGGGTGGGGTGTAATTTTTGTACAATGTCGTCCAACAATATGCCCGGTTTTATTTCAGCCGAGATATCCGTCTTCAGGTGCACGAGGTTACCCGCCCTGAAGGTATACGGGCCCCTGAGGCTTGTTTCGTTTACAAAACCTTTCAGTTCGTTAAGGATGTATTCTGTTACAAACTCCTGCTCGCGGCGTTCCTTCTGTTCCCAAACTGATGCTACACCGGGTTGGTATACCTGTGTGCCGGCCAGCGCTACAGTATGCAGTGTATGGTTTTCGGCTTTCAGCAGTTGTTCGGGCGTGGCGCCCATCCATAACCCGGTTTCAGGTGTATAAAAGCAGTAGCGATAGGCAAGAGGGTAGGACGCCAGAAGCCGCCTGTATAATTGGGATGGAGCGGAATTGGTTTCTGCAGTTTCCGAACGGGAGGTTACCAGCTTATCAAAGTGCCCCTCTTTTATGGCATTAACGCTTTTAATGACCAGCGCTTCAAATGCAGCCTTTACTTTAGGATCTGTTTCAGGCTTTTCAGGTGCATTGGTATCTATATCATTTTCCTCTAATTCTTCCGAAACAATATCCGATCCTTCATACGGAATATATATAACTTTCTTTCCCGAGAAAGGCGCCATTACAAATCCTCTGCCGGAACCTTCACTGAGGCGTTGTACAAAAGCATCATTTCGGAAAATGCCTGTTACCGTGTTGCTGCCCGGCTTGCAGAACACTGCGAACGGTAATCCCGCTTCAAGATGTTCTTCTATCTTTTTAAGAATATCCATTTTCTGGTTTGTTGTTGATGGGTTTATAAGTTGATGTTTACGGGTTGATAAATTTAGCAGGATAACCCCATAAACTAATCCGCTTATCAACTAATTACCTTTTCCTCGGCAGCACCATATTTGTGATTTTACAGAGCGATATCAGGCGGCCTTCTTCATCGGTCACCCGTATTTCCCACAGGTGGAGGCTACGACCTTTATGAATGATGCGGGCAGTTCCTGTAACAACACCGTCGCGTTTGCTGCGCAGGTGGTTGGCTGATATCTCAATACCGCGCACCTCCTGCACTTCAGGATTTACGAATAACAAAGAGGCCGCGCTGCCTACGCTTTCCGCTAAGGCAACTGTAGCCCCTCCGTGAAGCAGCCCCATCGGCTGGTGTACTCTTTGGTTTACAGGCATTTTGGCCTCCAGGAAACCTTCACCGGCATCGGTATATACAATTTCAAGCGTTTCCATGAGGGTATTTTTTGCGAAGTCGTTGCACATTTTCAGTGCTTTTTCTTTATCGAATGACATAATGTAGATTTAAAGGGTAAAATTACAAATACCTGAACAAACCCTGATACCAAAACACGATTTTGGGCGTTAACATCCGTGATGTTTTTTACATATTCAAATTAATGGCTACTTTTACCAAAAATTGTTCTGTAACTATGCGCCGAATTTTACTATTGCTCATTATGGGGTTTGCCCTTTCGCTAACTTCCTGCCGCAACGATTTCGAATTTGAGAACAGTACGGGCGACCTGAGGTTTTCGAAAGATACCGTTTACCTCGATACGGTTTTTACCAATATAGGCTCGAGTACCTATACCCTTAAGGTATATAACCGCAGCAATAAGGATATCATTATACCAAGCATAAAACTGGGCGAGGGAGAGTCTTCCAAATACCGCCTTATGGTAGACGGTATTCCCGGCAAGGTGTTCAGCAATGTTGAACTTCTGGCAAAGGACAGCATGTTTGTGTTTATAGAAACAACAATCGACTACAGCGAATACGCCAACAATACCACAACCTTTTTATATACCGACCGGATCGAATTCGACAGCGGGGCCAACCTGCAAAAGGTTGAGCTCGTCACGCTTGTGCAGGATGCGGTGTTTATTAAACCCGACCGGCAGCTTCCGGAGAATATCAGGGAGAAGCTTATTATAAACGGAGTACAATCCAATTACGAAGGTCATGAGCTGCAAACGCCTGAAGAGCTTCACTGGACCAACCAAAAACCCTACGTTGTTTATGGTTACGCGCTTGTCCCCAATGGACGTACGCTTACTATAGATCCTGGTGCGAGGGTTCATTTTCATGCTGAATCGGGGCTTATAGTGGATAATACAGCCACACTGAATATAAACGGGGGAGCATCGACAAATCCGGTTACCCTGGAAAATGAGGTTATTTTTGAAGGCGACCGCCTTGAACCCAATTTTGCTGATGTTTCCGGACAATGGAGCGCATTGCTCATTTTCTCGGGGAATGAAAATACCATTAATCACCTGACCCTGAAAAATGCTGTGGCAGGTATAGTGGTAGACCGCTCTCTTGAAAGCGTAACTACAGTTCCGAAAGTCACTATCACCAACTCGCAGATATACAATTCGTATGCAGTGGGCCTGCTGGCTCGTGGAGCGATAGTTAACGGAGATAACCTTGTGATAAACAATTCAGGCGAAGCATCGCTGGCATGTACACGTGGAGGGGTATACCGTTTCAGGCATTGTACCTTTGGTAACTATAGCAATACATTTAACCAAAGGCCTGTACAAGTCACGGATTATTATGATAACAGCCTTGATAGCATTCGCTACATAGCGCCTATGGATGCCCGTTTTGATAACTGTATACTGTATGGTTCGTCTAATTACGGGGTTCTTTTCGATCGTAAGGGGGCGGGCGAAACCCCGGAACCTGCATTTAAAGTAGTATTGAATACCTGCCTGATCAAGTTCAGCGACTTTACGTCGCAGTATGCAGACAATCCGTTCTATAAGTTCGAAAATAGTATGGAAACTGATAACGTTTACTATCGCAATTGTATCATCGCAAGGAATTCAACCCAAAATAACCCGGCCTTCTTCAATCCGCAACGAAATGACCTCGGTATTATTCAGGATGAATCTGCCGCCGAAGGTATAGCCGATGCTGGCATTTCTGCACTGATTCCGTTTGATATCAGGAATGTGTCAAGGGCATCTGCTCCCGATATAGGGGCATATGAAAGCCAGCCGGTACCTGAAGATTAGTGCTGACACTATAATAAATCCCGCCTAGGCGGGATTTATTTTTTTGTATATTTACCCTACAAACATTAAAACCAGACAATTATGAAAAAGCTGCTTTTCTCACTTATAGTAGTATCTCTGTGTTTTATTTCCTGTGAAAAGAAAGAAAAAAACACCACTACCGAAAAAAACACTACAACCGACACTGCTGTAAAAACAACTGAAGAAGCCCCGGAGAAGCCAATGGACTCCATTGCGCAGGCTCAGGCTTGGGAAGCCTACAGCAATCCGGGCGAAGCACACAATATGTTTGCGGAGGAAGTTGGTAAATGGGATTGCGAAATGAAATTTTGGATGGCGCCGGATGCACCATTTGAAACGGCTTATACAGTAGCTGATGTCAAAATGATATTGGGTGGCCGCTACCAGGAAGCCAGCTTTAAAGGAAAAATGGGAGGTATGGATTATGAAGGTAAAAGTACACTTGCTTACAATAATGCCAATAAAGAGATAACATCTACCTATATTGATAATTGGGGTACCGGTATGATGGTTGGTATTGGAAAGTATGACGATGCTGCGAAAAGTATAAAACTGAATGGCGAAATGGTAAACCCGATCAATGGAAAGAAAACCGCCTATCGCGAAACCTATACTATTATTGATGCCAATACACGTAAAATGGAAATGTTCGACACTAAAAATGGTAAGGAATATAAAAGTATGGAAATGGTAATGACGCGGAAATAATACTTATATGCTGAATACTTAAGGGGCTGTCTCAAAAATTTCATTCTGAACGAAATAAATTGCAGTGAAGAATCTAAAATGTTTGACCATTGAGATATTCTTCCTTCGTCAGAATGTCAAGATGCTTTAATCAGCACTTTTGATATAACCCCTTTTCTGTTTATACTCCTAATCTATATTACGGCAATTCAAATCCAACAAATTTTGGGTCCCAGTCTTCACTAAATGTCCTGCCAAGAAAATGTAGGCTGGGTTTCGGATGTGTGACCTCTATAAGGTAATATCCGTCTTGATTATGGATAAAGTAATAATCGCTCGTAGGATGGTTGTCCATTCCGCAACCGGGCCTGTATCCGGGAAAGGTTGCCAACAATGCCGCACCCTTACTGCTAAGTATAGGTTTCCCATTATAATAAATATTCTCTTTGTCTTTCAGAAGGCCATACATCATTGAGGCGCTTGCGGCATCTGCCGGGAGTTTTTGTAATTCCGGAAAAATACAGTATACATACTTTTTATCCTTTACATAAGTGTAGTTGAGCGACTGGAATGTGGCTGCATCAATTGTTGGAAACTGGTAGATCTTTCCGCCATTACGTGTAGTTAGTACATTGTCCTGTACATAGAACATCGGGTCAATCCGCTTAATAGGGGTTTTGTGGGCGTGTACTTCATTCAGTTCCAATTTTCCCTGTCTCAGCCATTCTACCTGTTCACCCGTAAGGTTTTTGTACAGTTTCTTATCCCATGGATCAAACGCCTGATTCATATATACAATATAGCGGCTATTGTCTGTAATGAACAGATTGTTGGTGCTAACGGGGGAAGAATATATAAAAGGGAACTTTATATTAATCACACTTTGTGTCGGCTCATCCCATTTGCGTTCATAAACGCCTTTTTTATCATAGCAAAAATCGGAGTGGGGCAGCATGCCGAATGTTTTGGCATCAAAATCCTTTTCTGCCATGCCTGCTCCGGAATATACCGTTATGCCGTCAGTTACATACGCCCGGTTCACCTGGTCCCATACTTTTACGTCTTTAAAGTAGGCCGGTTTTATGGGAGTCTTCTCGCCGCGCCAGTATACACCGTTCCTGTCGATAGCATAATGGCGTGACAGTCCTTTAAGCGACGAGGGATCCAGGCCATTGACCGGCTGTTGTGAGGTATTAATTACTGCAGATGATGTTTTGGCAAGAGATTCATTTACGGGTTTTACTTTCTCACCTTTATATAGTAGCGGTTTGCCATCAACGTAAACCATGTTTTTATCATAAATCCACACAGAGTAATTGCTTACTGCAGAACTCCCGTGAGACCCTTCGATCTTTTTGAGGCCGTCCTTAAAAAAATAGATTGAATTCTTATCTTTAAAATACGATCCGTTAAGGCTGCCGGTATGGGTAAAGGTTTTCGCATCGGCGCCCTTTACAACTTTAGTGTCTAGATATACGCTGTCCTTATTTTTCCATATCCATAAATAGTCACTATAATTATTGTTGCGTCCCACTACAGTAAAGCCTGTTGTATCTATGGGTATTAATATGCCCTGGTAATAAATGCCGTTCTTATCCATTGCTACGCCGATTTCATTATAGCGCGGCTGGCGGAAGGTTGCCCTGTCCGGATACAGTATTTTACGAGAATTGCAATCCTGGTATATAACATTGTCATCATTCATTATATATACGGGACTTTCGGTGTACATGCATCCTGTCCCGTAGCTTTTTATAAGCTGGGCCTGTGCGATATTGAGTGTACATAATAATGATATAAGCAGTATTCTCTTCATGAGATTAAATTTATTGAAAGTACAATATACATATTATTTAACGGGTAGCTACTTTAAAAATGCTGTATACATTATATATGTAGCACCACCGTCTGTCATTCTATGCCCTCCCTATTCCCGCCCTGCGCTTTATCCCTTGCTTTCGCTACGGGGATGCCGCTTCGGTCAGGGCTAAGAGCCAGCTTTTGGTTTATAGTTTCGGGCTATACACATATATATATGTATAAGTAATCCCTTCGTGTCGGCACGTCGCTCCCCTTTCCTTTGGAGAGGGGTCGGTGGTGAGGTCTTTTCTATACTATATATTAGAGTAGGTAGGTTCTCTCGGCACATCTCGTCTCCCTCTCCTTTGGAGAGGGTTGGGGTGAGGACCTGTGGCAATTCAGCCCTTCAATACTGATAGTAATAAAAAGCCAAAAAATTTTTTGTTCCCAAAGTATGCCTTATCAGGCAGTTAAGATAAAGTTAAGAAAAAAGGCAAAAAAAGATAGATTAAAAGTTTGGAAAAGCGGAAAAGGTTGCTACTTTTGCACCCGCATTCAAGGCAATGTTCTTCGACAGACTGAAACGCAAACAACCCTTTAGATACGGATGTTTCTTTGTATAACAGAGAAGCG